>Ga0210111_1000007_pt1 | contig 70126 bp, 69 predicted proteins | sample China_Galinas_PW_6_FD_185520 | JGI IMG/M metagenome (GOLD analysis project Ga0210111, IMG submission 185520) | Wetland microbial communities from San Francisco Bay, California, USA, that impact long-term carbon sequestration - China_Galinas_PWC_D2... | ecosystem: Environmental > Aquatic > Marine... | reverse complement strand
TCACCGAGCAGGCCTTCGACCACCTCGACGCGCCGGTGCAGCGGGTGACCGGCGCCGACGTCCCGATGCCCTACGCGAAACGGCTCGAGCAGGCGGCGATCCCGCACGAGGAGCACGTCGTGCAGGCGGCGCTTGCCGCGTTGGAGGGGAGCATCTGATGCCTGAGGTGGTGATGCCGAGATTGTCCGACTCTATGGAGGAGGGGACGATTCTTCAGTGGCTCAAGGCCGTGGGGGACGAGATCGCGGTCGGGGATGAGCTGGCGGAAATCGAGACGGACAAGGCGAACATGGCCTATGAGTCCGACGTCGCGGGAACGCTGACTGAGATCCTGGTTCAGGAGGGTGAGACGGTGCCGATCGGGGCGCCGATCGCGCGGGTCGGACAAAAGGACGAGGCCGCTCAACCCGCGGGTCCTGTCGGCGCAGGGAACCCCCCACCCCCTCCGGTAGCTGAAGCTTCCTCGGGGGTGGGCCCCCCTACGCCGCCACCCGCGGGAGGAGGGGCTGGCTCGGCCCAGGTCCCGGCCGCGGCACCCGAAGCCCCGGCCGATGGGGACGGGCATCGGGTCAAGGCCTCGCCGCTGGCGCGCCGGATCGCGAGGGAGCGGCAGCTGGATCTGGCGCAGCTTCAAGGGTCCGGGCCGGGGGGTCGGATCATCAAGGCCGATGTCGAGTCCGCTTCGTCCGCGGGTGACGCGGTAGGGGGTACCGCCCCTGAGGACGCTTCAGCGACCGCAGGGGGCGGTGGGTCCCCTGCCGCGGCAGGCCCCGCGGTCGAGACGGCCACGGAAACGGCCAAGGGTCAGGTCTCCTACGAGGATCTGTCCAAGACCCAGCAGGTGATCGCGCGGAGGATGGCGGAGTCGAAGGCGACGGCGCCGCACTTCTACCTGCGGGCCTCGGTGGACATGAGCGAGGCGGTCGGCGGGCGGGCGAAGCTGAAGGAGCTGGCGAGCGAGGGGTCGATCGTGCCCTCGTTCAACGACATGGTGGTCAAGGCGTGCGCGCTGGCGCTGCGCGAGCACCCGCGCGCCAACGGCGCCTATCGCGACGGGCGCTTCGAGCTCTACTCGCGGGTCAACGTCGGCGTCGCCGTCGCGTCCGAGGACGCGCTCGTCGTCCCCACGGTCTTCGACGCCGACCGCAAGGGCCTGCGCCAGATCGCCGCCGAGGCGCGAGCGCTGGCGAAGAAGGTGCGCGAAGGGCAGATCACGCCGCCGGAGCTCTCCGGCGCCACCTTCACCGTCTCCAACCTCGGCATGTTCGGGATCGAGGGCTTCTCGGCGGTGATCAACCCGCCGCAGGCGGCGATCCTCGCCGTCGGCGCGATCGAGCAGAAGCCGGTCGTCCGCGACGGCGGGATCGCGACCGCCCACCTGATGCAGATCGACCTCGCCTGCGACCACCGCATCCTCTACGGCGCCCCCGCCGCCGAATTCCTCGCCCACGTCCGCGCCCTCCTCGAAGAGCCCCTCTCCCTGGCCCTCTAAACCGAGCGCGGTAGAGGTTTTCGTCGCATAGCGGTCAAAACCTCGACCGCACGCCGCCAGCCAACCGAGCGTTGTAGAGGTTTTCCCCGGATAGCGGTTAAAACCTCGACCACGCCTCGGGAAGGGACGTCAGCAGGTCTTGCGGGCGCCCGTGACCGCGTTCCAGGCGCGGCTGAGGGAGAAGTCGGCGCTGACGCGAAAGATTCCCGGGTGGCTGGCGCGGGCGAGGGTCCAGTCGCCGTGACGCAGCAGGCAGCCCTGGCCGCGGGCGATCGACCAGTAGGGGGTGAAGGCGACGCGGACGAGGAACTCGCCGGGGCGGGTGACGTCGAGGGCGAAGCCGTTGCGGCTGACCTGGCGGACGCTGGCCTCGCCGCCGCCCAGCGGCTGCACGAGCGGCGCCGGGTCGCGCACCTCGTAGACGCGCCAGTGGGCGTCGCTCCAGCGGGGAACGAGATAGGACGGATCACCGAGGATCAGCCGGCGCTCGGCGACCGAGGAGTAGTCGAGCGGCGCGTCGGGCAGGGCGACGTAGCGGATCGCGTTGGCGTGCAGCCAGCGGCGGTAGGCGCGGTCGGTCAGCCGCCCGTCGTCGCGGTAGAAGATGTCGTCGCGGGTCGTGTCGAGCTGGCGCAGCCAGCCGCGCGCGAGTTCGAAGCCCGACGCCAGGTAGGCGGACTCCCAGTGGTTCGCGGTCGGTGGCACCTCGATCCGCGCCGCGTCGCCGTCGTGCGCGTGCAGCCAGGACGACACCGGGGTGAAGTAGGCGGATGCCGTCGAGGGGTCGCCGACCGAGCGGGCGATCTGGTTGACGCTCGCCGTCAGCTGCCAGTAGAGGCCGCCGGCGAGTGCCAGCGAGAGCAGCAGCGCCGAGGCGCGCGAGAGGCGCGGGCGGTGGGCGAGCATCACCGCCGCCAGCACCGGGCCGCCGAACAGCGCCCCGAGCCGGACCGCGTTGCCGCCGAGCGGGTTCGGCGCCAGCCAGAGCACGGTCGCCGCCAGCAGGTAGGCGACGATCACGCGGCGCAGCTCGCGCTCCTGCGCCGCCAGCCCGCGGGTGACCAGCAGGGCGCCGGCGCAGAACAGCGGGATCGCGACGTAGGAGGAGAAGGCGAAGGGGAACTGGCCGCCTTCGGGGAAGGCGACGTTGGGGACGAGGACGAGCGCGAGCGCCAGGCAGGCGACCCAGATCGCCGCCAGGTTGGCGCGGCGGTCGCGCGGCAGGGTGCCGGCGAGGATCGTCCCGGCGAGGAAGGCCGCGGCGACGGGGCTGGAGAGCGCGCAGGCGGCGCCGGCGCCGAGCGCCAGGCCGGGCCGGCGCAGCTGCAGGGAGCGCAGCGCGGCGAGCCCGAAGGCGACCCCGAGCGCGAAGGTCAGCTGGCCGTCGGCGAGCAGCGTCACCACGCCGGCGGCGAACCAGAGCGTCGCCCAGCGGGCGGCCTCGCCCCAGCGGTCGCGCACGAGCCGGTCGAAGAGGTAGGAGGAGGCGACGACGGCGAGCGTGCCGACCAGGCGCGGCCCGAGCAGCGCCGCCAGCGGCGGGAAGAGGACGCTGTAGGTGAGCGTGTAGTGGCCCCCGTACCAGCTGCCGTTCCAGATCGCGAGGCCGCCGCGCTGGAAGAGCTCGGTGCGGAAGACCTGGGCGGCGAGGTCGCCCACGGGCGGGTTCCAGGCGAGCATCGCCGCAGCGAGGGCGGCGCTGAGCGCGACGGCCGGGAGCCAGTCGGGCTGGAGGAGCTTGGACCGGGAGGGGGCCATGGGCGGGCACCGCAGAGGATATGCCCGCGGCATGCGACGATTTCAAGGATGAGCGAGGAAATCCTGGTCGTGCGCTGTGGGCTCCTCCCCTACGAGGAAGCGCTGGTCGCGCAGCGCTGGCTGGAGAACGCGCGCCAGGAGGACGAGTTGCCCGACGTGCTGCTGCTGCTCGAGCACCCGCCCACCTACACGCGCGGCCGGCGCGCCGTCGACGAGGAGCTGCCGATGCGGCGCGAGTGGTACGAGATGCAGGGGATCGAGGTCCACGACACCGACCGCGGCGGGCGCGTCACCTACCACGGGCCCGGACAGCTGGTCGCCTACCCGATCGTCTCGCTGCGCCCCTACGGCGACGACGTGCACGAGTACGTGCGGCGGCTCGAGCGGGTCGCGATCGGGGCGCTCGCCGAGCACGGCGTCGCCGCGCGGACGATCGATGGCCTGACCGGCGTCTGGACCGAGGGCGAGCTGCCCGGGGCCGGCGCCGGCCGCGACGCCGCGCGCAAGATCGGCTCGATCGGGATCCACGTCAGCCGCGGGGTGACGACGCACGGACTGGCGATCAACGTCAACAACGACCTGCAGCCGTTCGAGTGGGTCGTGCCCTGCGGGATCGACGACTGCCGCGTCACCTCGCTCAGCCGCGAGCTCGGCGCCGAGCAGGACCTGGCGGCGTTCGCCGACACGCTCGCCGGCCGCTACGCCGAGGTGCTCGAGCGCACGCCCGTGGCGCGCGAGCCCGCGGATCTCGGACTGGACCTCGCTAGGCTCGGAGTCGCATGAGCGAGACGGCCGAGCGCATCCACGTCACCCGCTCGCGGGCCAAACCCGGGGGCGTCGCCGCCGACGGCGAGGGCGCGATCCCGTTCCGCCGCGCGCGCAAGCCGCCCTGGCTGAAGGTGCCGGCGCCGGGCGGGCCGACCTACCGCCGGCTGAAGGCGGAGATCGGCGGCGAGGGGCTGCACACGGTCTGCGAGGAGGCGAACTGCCCCAACGTCGGCGAGTGCTGGGAGCGCGGCACGGCGACCTTCATGATCCTCGGCGACGTCTGCACGCGGCGCTGCGGCTTCTGCAACGTGCAGACCGGCGTGCCGAGCTGGAACGACCCGCTGGAGCCGCTGCGCGTCGCCAACCAGGTCAAGCGGATGGGCCTGCGGCACGCGGTCGTCACCTCGGTCGACCGCGACGATCTGCCCGACTACGGGGCGAGCGCCTTCGTCGGCACGATCCGCTCGATCCGCATGCAGGCGCCCGGCTGCAGGGTCGAGGTGCTGACGCCCGACTTCCGCGGCCAGGAGATGCCGCTTGCCAAGGTGATCCACGAGCGTCCCGATGTCTTCAACCACAACGTCGAGACCGTGCCGCGCATGTACCCGAAGGCGCGCCGCGGCTCCAAGTTCCTGCGCTCGGCGCGGGTGCTGAAGATGGCGAAGGAGATGGGCGGCGCCGAGGTCGTCACCAAGTCGGGCCTGATGGTCGGGCTGGGCGAGTCCTTCGAGGAGATGGTCGAGACCTTCGGCCTGCTGCGCGAGCACAAGGTCCAGGTGCTGACCGTCGGCCAGTACCTGCGCCCGACCGAGGACCACCTACCGGTCGAGCGTTACTGGCACCCCGAGGAGTTCGAGGCGCTCGAGCGCGAGGCCTACGCGATGGGCTTCGAGTCGGTCGCTTCCGGACCGCTGGTGCGCAGCAGCTACCACGCCGACCAGAACCTGCCGGAGGCGGCGAACGGCTAGCGAATGGTCACTTTGCCACCGAATAGGGGGGCAAAGTGACCAGCGGGCTGACAATCCGCCGATTCTGAAAGGATCGACGAATGAGCAGGGGGCGGAGCGCCGTTATCTCGCTTGTCCTGAGCGGGTTGCTGCTGCTGGCAGCGCCGGCGCTTGCAAATGCCCGCTCCGCCTACGTGACCGGCGCGACGGAAGAATTCGCCGAGCCGTTCGCGGTCCCGGTCGATCTCGCTGCCCAGGCGCCGGGGACGGAGGTCCTCCTGCCCGGCGGCGGCGAGGGGGCGCCAACCGACGTCGCGATCACCCCGGACGGCGCCACCGCCTGGGTCCCCAACGGCGCCGCCGAAAACGTGGTGCCGATCGACGTGGCGAGCAACACGGCCGGGACGCCGGTCACGGTGCCGGAGCCGTGGGGCGTCGCGGTCGCGCCCGACGGCTCGCGGGTCTACGTCAGCGACCGCGGCGGCGGCGCCGTCCACGTGATCGACACGGCGACGAACACGGTGGTTGCGGGGCCGATCGCGGTTGGAAGCGAACCCGTGGCGCTCGCGGTGACCCCGGACGGCTCGCGGGTCTACGTAGCGAACCGGGGCGACGACACCGTTGACGTGATCGACACGGCGACGAATGCGGTGGTTGCGGGGCCGATCGCGGTTGGGAACAGCCCGGAAGGGATCGCGGTGACTCCCGACGGCTCGCGGGTCTACGTGGTCGACGCGGGCGCCAGCGATGACGTCAGGGCGATCGACACGGTGGCGAACACGGTGGTGGCGACGATCGCCGGCGTCGGCGGCGAAGCGATCGCGATCTCCCCGGACGGCGCGCACGCCTACACGGTCAGCCTGGAAAGCACGACTCCGATCGACCTCGCGAGCAACACGGGCGGCACTCCGATCTCCGGCGGCGACTTCCTCAGCGACGTGGCGATCCTCCCGGACGGGTCGATGGCGTACGCGGTCTCGCGAGGCAACGTCAGCGAAGGCCTGCTGCCGGTGGACTTGGCGGCGAACGCCGCCGGCGCCCTCTTCCCGGTCGGCGACAGCCCGAGAGCGATCGCGATCGTCCCCAACCAGCCGCCCCACGCCTCCTTCACCCACTCGCCCGAGCCGGCCGCGCCGGGAAGCGCGGTGTCGTTCGACGCCTCCGGCTCCACCGATTCCGACGGCACGGTCGCCCGCTACGACTGGGACTTCGGCGACGGCAGCTCGGCGGCGAACGCCGGACCGGCGCCGCAGCACACCTATGCCACGGACGGCAGCTACCAGGTCACCGTGACCGAGACCGACAACGAAGGGTGCTCGACCAGCATCGTCTTCACCGGCCAGACGGCCTACTGCAACGGCTCCTCTGTCGCGCGGGCGACGCAGACGGTGACGGTCGCCAGCCCAGCACAGACGACGACCGCGGCGCCCCCGTGCCAGGTCGTAAAGCCGCGCGCCACAAGCTTCAAGCCCAGGATCCGGCCCGGCAACGTCGTCCCCGGCCTGCGCGTGCGGCTCGCCGCCGACACGCCGTCGCTGCTCACCGTCCACGCCAAGCTGCTGTGGAAGCGGCACGGCAAGCTGAGGCGGACGCGGCTGCGCAAGCTCTCGGTCGCCGTCAACCGCTGGCGCCGCGTCCGTTTCCCGATCCCGAGCAAGCTGCGCAACGTCCTGCCGCTCGGCTCGCGGTTGCGGATCAGGCTGCGGATCGTCGCGACCCCCCGTCGCAACGACAGCTGCGCCCCGGCGACGATCGTCAAGGTCCTGCACGTCCGCGTGGTCAGGGTCTTCCCCCACGCCGTGCAGGCGAAGCGCGTGCGCTGAGGCGCTCGGCGCTCAGCCGCCGCCGCGCGGCGGCGGGCTGTGGGGCAGGCTCGGGCATCGCGGCGGCCTAGGTCGGCCAGATCCTCTCGATCTGGCGCCAGGCGTTGCCCCAGGTGATCTGCGCGGCGGCGTCGGGGTCGTACTTCTCCGCCAGCGCCCCTTCCAGCCGAGCGAGCTTGGAGGCGTCCTCGAGCCCGGTCAGGGTCGGCTTGATGAAGCCGTCGAAGTCGGTGCCGATCCCGATCTGCTCGTAGCTGCCGGTGACCCTGGCGATCTCGTCGACGTGGGCGAAGACCACCTCGAGCGAGTCCTCGAAGCTCTCCGTCTGCTTGCGCCGCAGGCCGTCGTTGAGCTGGTGCTGGGCCATGATCAGGCCGATGACGCCGTCGCGCTTCTTGAGCTGAAGCAGGGTCCCTTCGTCGTGCATGTACTCCTGGCGGCCGAAGCGGAAGCCGGCGTGGGTGGAGATCACGGTCGCCTCGCCCCGCGGGTCGATCTCATCGAGCAGGGCGAAGGTCTCGCGGATCGCCGGCGGGTCCATGTGGCTGAGGTCGATCATGATCCGGTTCTCGACCAGACCGCGGATCAGCGCCTCGCCGCGGGGGGTGAGCCGGTCGCGGCCACGCTGGGGGAAGAAGGCGTCGTAGAGGAAGTCGGGGAGGAACGGCAGCGCGTTCGCGTTGGTCGCGATCTGGCGGAAGAAGAGGTGGGCGACGGTGACGTAGGCGACGCCGCGCTGGGCGAGCGTGGCGCAGTTGGCTTCGATTTCGCCGGGCTCGTCGCCGAGCAGGCAGCCGCCCTCGACCGCGTGCAGCAGGGCGGTCGCGCCGGCGTCGACGCAGGCGTCGAGCTCGGCCCGGTTGCGCACCAGCCGGATCAGCGCGGGGTCGTGCGTCGCGACCTCGCGCTCGACGGTGTCGAGGTCGCCGAGCAGCTTCGGGAAGTAGCCGGCCTCCGGGTCCGCCGCGTAGGGCTTGCTCAGGTCCATCTCCTCGAACGGCCGCAGGTGGACCGCGAGCGCCAGGCGGACGTTTCCGGCCCTGAGCTTGTCCGGGTCGATGCGGTAGGTGCCGTCCCAGCTGTCGTGGTTGGCGAGCTTGTTGGCGACGCGCAGGACCAGTGCCTGCAGGCGGTCGCGGAAGCTCGGTCCGCCCTCTTTCGCCAGCCGCGCGGCCGTCTCCGGGTCGATCCCGTCGATCACCCGCATCGGGTAGTGCGCGTGCAGGTCGGCGATCATCAGATCAGCTCGAGCTGCTCCGGGTTGGCCGGGTCGTAGGCGACGTCGATGCGGCGGCCCTGCTCGATGCGGCCGAGCCGGCCGGCGGAGAACCTGCGCTTGACCTGGAAGGGGACGCCGTCCTTGGGCCGCACCTCCAGCGTCAGCTCGACCATCTGGTAGCCGGCGACCGAGCCGGCGGTGCCGGCGGCGTCGAGGATCGTCGCCTTGGCGGCGAGCTTGCCCGGCGGCGGCTTCTTCGAGCGCCTGAACATCGTGTCCGAATCTATAGCCAGGCGGGCGCGAGCGCTGTATGTTCGGGGCGGAAAGTCAGCCGGGGAGGGCAGGGTCCCCACCAGCCGAAGGAGAACCAGCGATGGGCATGTTCAAGGACATGAGGGATCTGAGCAAGGCCGGCAAGAAGGCGAAGAAGGAACGGGGCGGCAGCTTCAAGATGATGAAGGACGGCCTCGCCCAGGCGAACGAAGCGATGCAGCAGGTGCAGACCGACCAGGCGCTGGCCGAACGGCTGGCCAACGAAGGCGTCGACGGCACGGCGACGATCGTGCAGATGGTCGCCACCGGCAAGCAGGTCAACATGCAGCCCGAGCTGCAGTTCCAGATGACCGTCGACGTCGCCGGCAGCCAGTCCGACGTCACCCACACCCAGGTCGTCTCCCCCGCGCTGATCGGCCAGCTCCAGCCCGGCGCGACCGTCCCGGTCAAGGTCGACCCGAACGACCACTCCCAGCTGATGATCGGGCTGGCGGGGTAGGTAGGCAAGCTGCCGGGCGTCGGCGGTCAGCCGACCCCGGCCTACAATTGCGTCGAAGGGGCCATAGCTCAGCTGGAAGAGCGTCCGGTTTGCATCCGGGAGGTCGCGGGTTCGAATCCCGCTGGCTCCATCACTCACTGCTCGCAGCTCAGGTCAGGATCGGCGTAGTCGCACGCATTCCTGATCCCTGCGCGTTGACCGTTTCGAGCCGGGACGAGGCGCAGGTGCAAGTAGGCGCGTCCCTCGCCGAGTTCGCAAGCAGGCACGTAGTAGCAGCGGTCCGACGTGCGGTCGTACACGGCGATCCAGTCAATCGTCCTCGCCGTGTAGCACTTCGTCCGCCTGACCTTGCCGTTGGTCAGCGAATGTGAGCGACAGCGGACGCCGACGACCTCTCCGTCCGACTCTGTGTATTTCACCTGGACGCGGTGAAGGACGCCTTCGAAGTCGGCGATCAGGTCGTAGTCGCAGTCCTCACCGAACGGGAACGAGATCGAGCAGCCACGATCGGCCAGGTCGGCGGCGACCTCGAGCTCGGCCAGATCTCCTTTTCGCTTCAGCGGAGCCATCTCCGCCAAGCAGCTTACTCAGACAATAGGATGCGACAGCCCTCAGTCGTCGAAGTCGAAGTCCTTCGGGGGCTTCTGCTCGAACCAGAGCTGGTCGTCCTCGGGGGCCTCCTCGAGGAAGTCCGGCGTCTCCTCGAGCACGTCCTCCTCGTCCGCGCCGGCGGGGGAGCTCGGCTCGGGCTGCTCCGGCTGAGCCGGCTCCGGCTCGGTCTCCTCGGCCTCGGTCGCGGCGTCCTCGTAGAGCGCTTCCTCGGGCTCGGCCTCCGGCTCGGGCTCGCTCGGCGCCTCCAGCGCCTGGTCGAGCTCGTCGGAGAGGCGCTTCTCGTCCCAGAAGTCGTCGTCCTCTTCGTACTCCTCCTCGTCGGAGGACTCGTCCACGGCATCGGCCTCGGTCGGGGCCTGCTCGGTCGCCTCGCCGCCCAGCTCGGCCTCCATGTCGTGCATCTCGGTCGGCTGCTCGGCGATCGCCTCGCGCTCCTCCGTGGTCGGACCGCTGGAGATCTCGGGCTCCACCTCAGGCGGCTCCGGCGCCGCGGCCTCCGGCTCGGAGACGGCCTCGTGTTCCATCGCCGGCGACTCCTCCTCGGCCGGCTCGTCGGGCGGCTCGGGCGCGGTGGCCTCCGGCTCCGCCACCTCCGGCTCGGGAGCGGCCGCCGGGGTGGGTGGAGGCGGTGCCTCCTGCAGGTCCGCGACGTCGGGCCGGCGGCGACTCGACTCGTCCTCCGCCCCCGACTCGAACGGCTGCTCCAGGTCCGGCTGGACCATGAACTCGGTCGGCGCCTCAGCGGCCGCGTCGGGCGCCGAATCCTCGTCGCCGGGCCGCTCGGCAGCGCCGAACGCTTCGTCCTCGAGCTGCTTGAGCTCGTCTTCCGCCGCGCCGTGCGCGCGCTTCAGCTCCAGGTGCTCTTTGATCGCCTCGTCGAGAATTCCCATATCGATCCTCGGGGAAGCTAAAGCCTATGCGGTTATCCTCGCGTGTGCGAGGCCATTGGGACGATCCTCCCAGGCACGATCGGTCCGCATCCGTCGCTCGGCCGGCCGTCCAGCGCGGCCTTGCCACGGCGCGACCTCTGGCCTATGGTCGGGCTGACGAATGACCGGGAGCTTCGCCGCCAAGACTCGTCGCGTCACCGCCGTGTCACGCGTGGTGCCGGCCGTGGCGTCGGTCTGGGTTTGCCTCGTCGTTCCGGCGATCGCCCACGCGGCGGGATGGCAGCCGCCGCTGACCCTGTCGGCGTCCGGCGACCGCGCCCAGGAACCCGAGCTCGCTTTCGATCGTCGCGGCGTCCCGCTCGTCGTCTGGCGGCAGGCGGGCGACATCCAGGCGGTGCTGCGGCCCCCCGGTGGCGAGTTCGGCCAGCCGCAGACGCTCGGCGATGGCAAGGCGCCGCAGGTCGCCTTCGCCGCGAACGGCGCAGCGACCGCGGTCTGGCTGCGGAACGGCAGCGAAATCGGGGGCGGCTGCAGCATCTGCCTGGAAGTCTCGGACCGGCCGCCCGGTGGGCTCTTCGACCCCCCGCGGCTGATCCCGATCGAAGGCAGGTACCCGCGGCTTGCGGTCGATCCGGCAGGAGACGCGCTGGTCCTCGTGCGCCACCCCGGCAACTCCTCCAAGCCGATCCAAGCGACCTTCCGCCCGGCCGGCGCCGGCTTCGGCGCCGTGCGGACGCTTGCCGGGGGCCTGACGAGCGAACCCCTGGGCGCGCTCGACCGGCGCGGGCGGGGAGTCGCGATCTGGTCGCGCGGCGTCCACATCGAGGGAGCGTTCGCGCGCCGCGGCGGCCGCTTCGGCAAGGTCCGCTACATCGGCCCCGGCGACATCCCCCAGCTGGCCGCCAACGCGCGCGGCGACGCGCTTGCGGTATGGCGGCTCGGCATCCCCCCGCACGCCCGTGTGCTCGCCGCCTTCCGTCCCGCCGGGGCCCGCTTCGGCAAGCCGCAGGGGATCTCGAAGGCCGACTCCGGCGAAGAAACCGATGCGGCGCTCGACCGCCGTGGCAACGCGCTGGCGATCTGGCGTCGCCGCGACCGAGTCGGACACGATAACTGGGTGGAGGCCGCCTTCCGTCCCGCCGGACGACGCTTCGGCAGGCCGCGGAGGCTCTCTCGCCGGTCCGCCGGCGCCACCGGCGCCCAGGTCGCCTTCGACCGCCGCGGCAACGCGCTCGCGATCTGGGCCCTGCGCCTCAGGCACGGCCGGGGCACCCTCCTCCAGGCCGCCTACCGGCCGGCCGGCGGCCACTTCCGCAAGCCCCGCACGATCTCCCGCAGCGAAGACATAGGTGCCATCCGCCTCTCCTTCGCCCCCAACGGCGAAGCTCTGGCGGCATGGGAGGACTTCGGAGCCGGCTCGAGCCTGGGTGCCGCATCCCGCATCCGCGCCGCCGCCTTCATCCCCGCCCGCTGAAAGCTACCTTACGGATATTTGCAGGGATGTTTGGCTTCTGGCCAGGCCACCGCTGGATTGAGGATGTGGGCGGATTCTCCCGAGCCGGAGGTTCAGACGGTCAGGTCTTTGTTCTCGAGGACGAACTGGCTTACCGTGAAGGTCGCGCCCTGCGGGTCGGCGATCACGGCCATCCTTACCCACGGAGCGTCAAAGGGTTCGGTCAGGACGGTGCCGCCCAGTTCCTTGGCCTTGGCGGTCGTTGAATCGGCGTCCTCGGTGGCAAAGGTGACGCCCCAGTAGGGCGGCGTGTCGGGCTGGTCGGCGGGAATCGGGTTGATGCTCGCGACCACGTCCGCGAATCCCTCCGGAGCGCCCATCGTCGCCATCCGTTCAACCGTCCCCGGGTTCAGTTCGTCGAGGAAGGCTCCGTAGCCGGGCAGGGTCCAGGCCCAAGAGCCGCCGTTCACGGTCAGGACCTCCCAGCCGAAGACGGCGCCGTAGAACTCCTTCGCCGCCTCGAGGTCGCGAGTGTTGAGGTTGTTGAAGTTGACCGAGCCCGCCTCGTTGACGACCCCCGCTCCGCGGTGCTCGTTCGCCTCCCAGAGGCAGAACACGGCGCCCTCGCGGTCTGCGCAGACCGCCATCCGTCCCGCCGCCATCACGTCGAACGGCTCGCTCAGCACGGTGCCGCCAGCCTCGCCGACCTTGGCCGTCGCCTCGTCGGCGCTATCCACCCAGACGTAGGTGTTCCAGGTCGCCCGCTGCGGCGCCTCCCCCATCGGTGAGCTGACCGCCGCCGCGTCCTTGCCGCTGATCCGGCCAATGAAGTAGTTGCCCGGCGCGTCCGCGGGCATCGTGTCCTCCAGCTGCCAACCGAACAGTCCACCGTAGAACTCAACCGCCGCCGCCGGGTCGGGCTGCGTGGCGTCCACCCAGCACGGTACCCCCGGGATGTATCGATCTCGATCGCCCATCGCTGCTCCTTTCGGGTTTGCCAACACTCGCCTGACTCTAAAAGGCATTTAGTCAGCTCGAAATCCCGCCGACTCGGTGGGCATCGGCGTCGATCCGAGGCACTCGCCGCGCTTTCAGGCACGAGTGCCTGAAACGCGAGCAGAATCCGCGCCTCGATTTGAACGGGTCCGGCGCCCTGCGGGTCTCAGTGCCCGCGAACTGGCGCCGGCCGGAAACCCAAAGCCCATGCCGGTATCCTCCGGCTTCGAGGCTATCCGGGCCGATCCCGGAACCTCGTCCGCGGGGCTATAGCTCAGTTGGAAGAGCGCCTGGATCGCACCCAGGAGGTCGCCGGTTCGAGTCCGGCTAGCTCCATCGAAAGCTCCTGCACACAGGTGCCTTTTCGCTTGACGGACCGACCGGCGGCGAGCAGGCTGGGGTGTTAGTCAACTGCAGGTCAACTTCCGGCTTCGGGATGGCGCCAGAGGAGGAGCCCGATGGCCCCAGTCAAGAGCCGGCGCCGCACCCGGGTCGAGCGCGGCGTCTACCGCCAACCGAACGGCAACTACGCGGTCTGCGTTCGCCGTGCCGGGCGTCTGCACTTCCGCACCGTAGGCCGCGACCTGGTGGCGGCCCGGCGCGCCCGCGAGGAGTTGGTCGCGGCGCTGACGGCCGGGCGGGTGCCGGCCTCGCCGCGGCTGCGCTTCGACACCGTCGCCAGCTGGTGGTTGGAACGCTTCGAGGCGAAGGTCGGCGCCGGGGAGCGGCACCCGCGCACGCTCGAGGCCCACCGCTATCACCTCGAGCACAACCTGCTGCCGCGTCTCGCCTCGCGACGGATCGCCGCGCTGGGAGTCGAGGATGTGGCGGCGCTGATCACCGAGCTGAGAAGCGAGGGCCGCTCGCCGAAGAGCACAGCCAACGCGCTCGGGACGCTGCAGGGCATCCTTCGTTTCGCGCGGCGCCGGGGTTGGGTGGTTGCCGACCCTGTCGAGCTGCTGGAGCCCGACGAGCGCCCTCGTCACCCGCGGCGCCGCCAACGGGTGCTGGGCCGGCCCGAGATCGAGCGCCTGCTCGATGCCTGCCCGCCGCAAGGACGGCTGCTCGTCACCACCGCCCTCTACAGCGGCCTGCGGATCTCCGAGCTGCTGGGGCTGATCTGGGAAGACGTCGACTTCGCTGCGGGCCTGATCCGGGTGCGGGCACAGCTATCCCGCGCCCACCTGGGTAAGCCAGCGCGGCGGGTGGCGCCGAAGACGCCAGCCTCGGTGCGCGATGTGCCGCTGATCGAGCAGCTCTCACACCAGCTCGCCGCGCACAGACAGGCATCGCCCTTCGCGACGTCCGGCGACTGGGTCTTCGCCACGTCACGCGGCACTCCATACGGTCACCGCAACGTGGCCCGGCGCGTGCTCACCCGCGCCGCCGACGCAGCACAGCTGAACGGCAACGGCTGGCCACCGCTGCGCTTCCACGATCTGCGCCACACCTTCGCCAGCCACCTGATCGTCGACCTCGGCCTCAACGTCGCTCAGGTCAGTCGGATCATGGGCCACGCCCGAATCACGATCACGCTCGACGTCTACACCCATCTCTTCGATGACGCCCGCCACGCCCGCGAGATCGGCAGTCAGATGGCAGCCAGCGACTTCGCCGCGCTTCTCTCACCGGATTCACATACGGCAACGTTGTTGGCACTGCCACCTGATCACTCCAGTGCCCGAAGAGCCGGCCAAAACGCAGGCTGACGCCAAACGACTGCTTCACGTCCCGTATCGCTCGGCGGTCGTGCTCGAAGGAACGCTCAGCGCTCCAACCCAGGCTAGGGTTCCGCATCAATGGCCTCCTTCGAACCGCATTTCTATGGAGTCGGAGCATTCGCAGCGGCGGTCGAGGCAGATGGGGTGATGTCCTCGACCGTTGAGATCGCTGCGCAAATGGACGCGCTGATTTCGGGACCTGACGAGGTACGGAATGGCATGCTGACGTCAATCTGGCCTCCTGTAGAGGAACCGGTCTTCGTGTCGATTTCGGCCCGGACCCTGCCCGGAAATCTGGCATGGGTCGGGGTCGGATCACAGGGGGTCGGCGACGCCATGTTCGCCGTCACCGATCAGATCGCGGCGACTCTCAGATCCGCGACCGGGGTCGTCGACGGCATTCGCGCTCCAGAGCCTGACAATGCCTACGACCGAGAAGAGACCGGTCGCCTGGAACGCGAAATTCATGAACTACTGCAAAGCCTGGCCGCCGACCCCGCCGCCATGGACACCCTCTCGACTCACATCTATCTTCGGGAGATGAAACTTCAGTACATGACCGATTTCGGCTGTTAGTCAAACCCCCTGGAAAGCCTCGCCGGGGTTCCAACTTGACCGAAACTCGCATCATCCGAGAGAACGCCACTCTTCCAGCATCCGCTCAACATCACCCCGGACCAAAAGCCGGGCCTCTACCCTGTCCACACCCGACATGAGCAGATTGTCGTAGCCGGTGTCGCGGTGGCGAATCGACGCGGCGACGGCAAGCTCGAGCGCTTCAGGATCGAGAGCTCGACCGGCGGCGCTGCGGCCCACTCGGCCGCTGCCACGCGCGCCCGCGTGGCGAGCGACCTCCTCGGCCCGATCGCGGGGACAGCCGGGGAAGATGCGAACGATCTCCTTCGCCATCTCAGCTTGAAAGGCAAGGTCATGCTCGGCGCGACGAGAGCGCTCTCGCTCGCGGCGCCTCGCGCGAGCGTCGGCGTCGGCGGGGCATTCCTCCTCCGCCCGCTCGAGCGCTTCCTCCTCGACCAGAATTCCCTGACGCTCATAGCGCTTCCGCGCCCGGCTGAAGCGGACGACCACGGCCGAGAGGCCGCTCGCCTTCCTCGCCCGCCGGGTTAGCGCGGCATCGCCGGACGGCAGGAAGACGAGATGGGCCAGGTCGGCGCAGCCCAGGCACAGCGGTCCTTTGTCGTCCATCCTCAGCAGGCTCCCGCCGCCCCCGCACTCGGCGCAGCTCCAGTCCTTGAGCGCCGAGACGACGACGATCTCGGACTTCGACTGGCGTTTCCGGCCGCCGTGCGGCATTGGGGCAGTCTGCCGGAATCCACGCCGGTTCCCTGCGTACGCTCAGGGCGCATGGCAGAAGAGCTGTCGCAGATGCTCGACAAGGTCGTCGCGGGATTTGCGTCGACGCCCTCCTACGAGCGCGGCTTGGCCTATCTCGAAGCGGGGAGGGTCGGACCGCTGCGGGCAAGCGCCGAGCGAGTCGGCGCCACCGTCCAGGGCTCCGAGGACTACCTGGTCGAGCTTCGCGCCAAAGGCGGGAAGCTTCGCTTCTCCTGTTCATGCCCGGTCGGGCGCGAGGGCGCCTTCTGCAAGCACTGCGTCGCCGTCGCTCTGGCCTGGCAGCGCGAGCGCGGCGATCCCATGCCCACGCTCGATGACGCCCGCGCCCATCTCGAGACGCTTCCCCAGAGCGAGCTGGTCGACATCTTGATCGACCACGCCCACGATGACGAAGCTCTGGCGCGCAAGCTGTTGCTGCGGACCGCGACGCCGGCGAGCGCCAAGGCGGACGTCGCGTCCCTGCGCGCACTGATCGAGCAGGCCTTCGCCCACCGGGAGTTCGTCCCCTATCGCGAGGTCTGGGGTTACGTCCGCGGCATCGAGGAGGCGATCGACGTGCTCGAAGCCCAGCTCGAGCAGGGCGACGGGGGCGATGTCGTCGAACTCGCGGAGCAGGCGCTCAAACTCGCCGAAGGCGCGCTCGATCACGTCGACGACTCCGGCGGCCAGATGGGCGACGCGATCGCGCGCCTCGAAGAGCTGCACCTCGACGCCTGCACCCGGGCGCAGCCGGACACGGCAGCGCTCGCCGAGCGCCTCTTCGTCTCGGAGCTCGACGGCCCCTGGGACGTGTTCGACCAAGCCGTCATCCGCTACGCCAAAGTGCTCGGGGACACCGGCCTCGCGCGCTACCGCGAGCTGGCCGAGAAGGAGTGGGCGGGAGTGCCGAAGCTCGCTCCCGGAGAGGACTCGCGTGAGCGCTACCGCAGTCGCTTCCGGATCACCCGGATCATGGAGGCCCTCGCGCAGCAGTCCGGGAGCCTCGCCGATCTGATCGCTGTGGAGGAACGGGACCTCTCGATCGGCTATCGCTTCCTTCAGATCGCCGAGCTGTGCCGGGAGCACGGCGAGGACGACACGGCCCTCGAATGGGCCGAGCGCGGGATGGCGGCATTCGCCGAGGACCCCGACCCGCGCCTGCGCACCTTCCTCATCGAGGAGTACCGTCGGCGCGAACGCAGCGCGGACGCGCTCGAGCTCTCCGCCCAGGCGTTCGAGGCCCGGCCGACGCTCGAGAGCTACCGGGAGCTTGCGACCGACGCGAAAGCCCTGGGCGAGTGGGAGGAGCGGCGCCGCTCGGCGCTCTCGCTGCTCGGCCGTCCGAAGCCGGACCCGCCAGGCGCCACGCAACATCCCTCACTGCGCGGTCGCGGCTGCTCTGAGCTCGTGCGGGTGCTGATCTGGGAGGACGATGCGGACGCCGCGTGGCAGGCCGCCAACGAGGGGGGCTGCACCCCTGACCTGTGGCTGGAGCTGGCCGACCTGAGACGCCCCGAGCACCCCGAGGACGCGCTCTGCGTCTACCGCCGCCACGTCGAGGACGTGATCGCGGGCAAAGACAAGCGCGCCTACGCCGAGGCGGTTCGGCTGATCGACGAGACGATGCGCGCGCTCTTCGCCGAGAGCGGCCGCTCGGAAGACTTCGACGCCTACGTCGAGGAGGTCCGCACCGCCCACAAGCCCAAGCGCAACCTGATGAAGCTGATGGCTGAGCTCGACCCTGCGCGCGCGGCTTGAGCTGACCTTCTCAATCGAAAGCCGAGAGAAACGCCCGCAGCTCATCGTTCATCGCGAGAGGCTCGGTCGGATCCTCACAGCAGGGCGGCTTGTCAGAGCGGCGGCGACCGACGGTCGCAAGGCCGGGCAGCTCCTTGGCGAGGGTGCCCGCCGGGTTGTGCTTGCGGTCATGCTTGTCCAGCGCGACGATCACGATGCGCTCCTCGCTGGGGAACGCTGTGAACATGCGCCATGAGTAGGCGAGATGACGGCAACAGAGCGGGTAGTCGTCGCCATCCGCAGCGGCCAGTCGGTAGCCGCCCGCCTTGCAGCCTTCGCTGCGCAACGCATCTCTCGCCGCCTCGTAGGAACGCTTCTCGCGGGCCGGCATCCTTCGAAGAGCCGCCGCAACCTGCGGCGTCCGAAGGATCTCGTAGGGCATCAGGCGGGTTCGAGCTGGCCGCGTTTGAGCTGGGCGAGTCCTTTGCGCAGGGCATCGCTGTTCCGCGCCTCGCGGTCGTGTAGGTGATCGCCAAGGGCCTGAAGCCAGTCGCGGTCCTGGCCGCGCTCGCGCAATTCGGCGAGCGCGCGGGTGACCCGGTGAAGGCTCTCGGGCTCGATCTGCATCGGTCTCGCGTCCGGCACGGTCTTCAGCGCCCCGCGCTTGACCCAGCTGCGAATCGTCGGCTCGGACACGCCGAGCCGTTGGCTGGCGGTGGCGACGCTCACTCCGGGGGTGTGCCTGACCGAGATCAGCACCTCCTGGGCCTCCTCGAGCGCGTCGAGGGCCGCGTCGGCATGGCCGTTCTCGATTGCCTCACGCGCATCGACAAGCGTGTAGAGGGCCTCGGTGACGAGCTGTGCATCGCGCTTTCCCATGACCTGAAGCTTAGCTCATGCTTGCGGGAACTGGCTCTATTCCCGAAAGCCGTGTCGCGCCGCACCAACTGCCTGACAGCGGTCGTACCGGTGGTTGGAAACGGCACGCGAAACCGGGCACTTCTCCCCTGGCAGTGCCCGAATCGCCGCTAATCCCCGCGTATCCCCGCACTTCCGGCTAGCTCCATTTGCACAGCTTGTGCTTAATTGTGTAGGCTGGTCCGGCGATGGCGGCCGCAGCAAAGCGGATCAACGTGACGCTCGACGACGAGCACGCGGTCAAGCTGACGCGGCTGGCCGAGCGTACGCATGTGCAAGAGGGGACGCTCGCCCGATCTCTTCTCTCCACGGCGCTTGACGACGCAGATCCGAGCGCTGAACGCATTACCGAGATCCTCGACGCGATTCCCGGCGCCTGGCAGCGGACGCAGGAAGGACTGGCGCAGGCGGAACGTGGCGAAGGCAGACCGCTCGACAAGCTGGCCTGAGTGGCACAGGTATTCGTCACCCCGCGGGCACAGCGGGACGTGGACGAAGCGATCTCGACCCTCGACTTGCCGGACGACACCTGGAGTAGGGTCGCCCGCTCGCTGAGAACGCTGGAGACCTTCCCGCTCGCCGGCGCCGAGCTGTCCGGCGGCTGGGCACCGGTCCGGTTCGTGATCGGCCCCTGGTCCTGGATGATCCTGCTATACCGCTACGAGGAATCGTCAGGTCAGGTCTACGTGGTCGCGATGCACGACGGCAGGTCCGCGACCTCAGCCACAGCGGTGCAGCGGTAGCCTGGCGTACAGGCGCCTTATAGCTGCCGAGACATGGTTCAAATGCCGTCCAGTTAGGCCCACTGGAAGACCTCAACCGAGCGACGGATCGGAGATCCAGTGCGACTCGGTGTTGAGGTGATCGCCGAGGCGCTCGAGGTGCTGGTCGAAGTGCAGGATGTCGATGCCGGCGTGTTGGGCGGCGACTGCGACCGTCAGGTCCGTGAGCGGAAAGCGATGGGCACCGTGGGACCCGCTCGCTGCCAGCTCGCGCATCGTCGCCAGGACCGCGCGCTGCACGCCCCGATCCACGGGAATCTCGCGGAGGCTGTCCAGCGTGCGCTCGACTGCAGCGATCCCGTCGGGCCCTCGCGCGTCGACCATCAACTCGTAGCGCACGGGCCAGCACCAGCGGACATCGCCACGCTCGATCGCTCCCAAGAGCAGATCGCGCGCCTTGACATCCTTGCGCGACTGCATCCAGGCGGAGGTGTCCGCCAGCACCGGACCGGCGCCGTCCCAGACCTTGGGCGACATCAGGGCGCCGGCGGCTCGTTGAGGCGATCAACCGCTTCGAGGTCGAGGTCGAACTGCGCGGAGTCCATCGCCTCAAACAGGGCCTCGGCGGCAACCCGGCGGTTGCGCCCGGCCTCCAGCTCGGCCTCCGCTCCCTCAACGGCGAGCCTGCGCAGGAGCGTGGCGTCGGCCTCGCGGGTGCCGGTGGCCGCCCGAACCCGCGCCAGCGCCTCCCCCAGCTCGGGGTCTGCGGTCACGGCGATTCGGGGGTGCTTGGAAGGCATGGCTACATCAGTGTAACTCACAGGAGTTACACCAGCTACAAGCGGAGCGTGGCGAATGCACGCAGGGAGAAGTCGACCGGCGCGGGGTCGGAGAAGACGACGATCAGCTCGGCCGCCGTCTCGTCGAGGTTCTCGATGTGGTGCAGCGAACCGCTCTCGACGTGGAACATCTCCCCGGCGCCGAGCGTGAAGGCGGCGAAGACGTCGGCGTTGTCGAGCACCGAGACGAGGAGCTTGCCGGCCACGCAGTAGGTCAGCTCGTCGGCGTTGGCATGCCAGTGCGGCTCCCGGATCGCGCCCGGCTCCAACACCAGGCGCTTGATCGAGATCCGCTCGAGGATCGGGAAGTTGTCCCGGCTCAGCCTGTGGATGCTGCCCAGCTCGCTCGCGTGCTGGGCCTCCGCGGCTGCGAGCTTCCTTACGTGGGGGGATGAGGACGACATCAGCGGCTCCTTTCTCTTGCCAGGGACGCTATCCGGCGGCTGGGCACCGGTCCGCCACCGCCATCTACAAAATTAATTGTTTATTGACACTTCTCCGTTCTGCTTGTAATACTCGGCCCGACCGGTCGCGCAAGGGCATGGGAGGCGAGGCTCGGGCGCGTCGACAGCCGCAATCGAGGGAGGCTCAGTGCCGTACGGATTGGACAGCAAATCCCCTGAGTTCGCCGAGTTCCAGCAGCTCCTGATCGGGACCTGGACGAACGACCCCGAACTCGCCGTCGAGGTCGACAAGAAGACGAGAAGGCCGCTTTCGTACAACGTGATGCCCCTGCCGCAGGTCGAGCCCCAGCCGGGGCGGAAAAAACCAAAAAGCGGCGCCTACGGCGGCTTCATCCTGAAGAACTTCGCCTTTCGGGAGACGATCCGGTTCAACGGGACCAACAACAAGAAAGACGCCGCTCATCAGGACCCGGAGGCCGTGGCGGTCGTCGCGGGCGCGCCCAACCGGGGCGGCACGTACACGCAGTTCGCCCATTCGGTCTTCTACGAGCAGCAGGTCCGCTTCGCGGAAGGCCCTGAAGACGGGAAGATCGTTCACCTCGAGAACGGCGCCTGGCTCCACCTCGGCAGCGTCGAGCAGAAGGTGGGTCCGTACAGCCCACCGGGCAAACCGCTGAAAGACGGGCAGGTCCTGCGACAGCCTCCCTATGTGACCATCGCCAAGCAGATCGCCGTCCCACACGGAAACTCGGTGCTGGCGCTCGGCAGCATCGACCTCAACGACCGGGGCGATTTCAAGTCCGACAAAAAGGGCCTGGATGTGGACACCGTCTTCTCTGGGCCGCCGGTGATTCCCGACCAGTTCGTTCCCTATCCAGAGGAGGCGGACCAGGCGGCAAGACAAACGCTCGACATCGCCACCCCGCCCCACTACGACCCCTACTCGCAGAAACTCGCCACGCCAGGCGACTTCGAGAATCCGAGCATCGAGTGGACGCTGAACCCGAACCTCCCGCTTCAGCTCGCCGTGGAGATGATCGAACCCAGGGCACACATGCACTGGCGTGTGACCACGCTCGAGCAGTTCGGCGGCGACAGTCAGGTCACCAACATCCCATTCGAGGAACGCAAATCGGATGTGACCGAGTACTGGGCCGACTACTGGCTGCTCTCAAAGGACCGGAACGCGAAGAGGTCGGGGAAGTTCGACTACCTGCTCTACAACCAGACCGTGCTGATGGAGATGGAGATCTCAACCGACGGCGGCAAGACCTACAAGAAGTACGTCTTCCCCCACATCACCAGCAACGTCGTGAAGAAGGTGGCGGGCACCCCGACCCAGGCGAGGGCGGCGACCAAGACGCCGCTCGAATAGAGCTCGGACGACCTCGGTCACTCGAGCAGCTTGGCGAGGCGGCGCATCGCCTCGGCCTTCCCCACGTTGCGATAAACGTCCGCAAACACCCTTCCAATCCACGATTTCGGCGCTATCTTGGGTGATTGACACCGCCCTGCGAGGGATCGCCCCCTCCCGTCTGAAGGAGATCTGAATGAGACGAGTCGCGAAGCTGTTCGGACCTGGAGCCGGTCTCCTCCTGACGATGGCTCTGCTCGCCGTCCCCGCCACGGCGGCGCCGACGGCAAGCGCCTCGAAATGCAGGCCGGCGACGAACATCGAGGCGATCATCGACGACTCGGGCTCGATGAACGGCACCGATCCCGAACGCCTCCGCCTGCAGGCGATGAGCCTGCTGATCGACGACCTCTCAGCGAAGACGCGACTCGGCGCGATCGAGTTCGGCTCCGGCTTCGACCTCCCGGGGATCCTCGAAGAACCGGCCGCCAACACCGTCTTCCCGCCCGAGCCGGTCGGTCCCAACGCGACCTCGATGCGCAGCTCCCTGGACGGCGCGATCAAAGCCGACAACGGCGCGACCGACTACAACGCGGCCTTCGCCAAGGCCGACGCCGACAACCCGACCAGCGACGCGCGCGTCTTCCTCACCGACGGCGGCCACGACGTCGACACCTACAACGAAGCGCACCTCGGCCACAGGGTGCCGACCTACGTGATCGGCTTCGGCTCCGGCGTCGCCTCGCCGGGCGAGGATCAGGCCCGGCTGAAGAAGATCGCCAAGGACACCCGCGGCACCTACTACCCGGTCGCCGACACGAGCGAGCTGCAGGCGGCGATGAACAGCATCGGCGCGGCGCTGACCTGCCAGACGCCGCCGCGCACCTTCACCGACCAGCTGCGGCAGGGCCAGAGCAAACCGCACAGCCTGGCGATCGGCGCCCGCACGAAGCAGATCCAGATCACCCTCACCTGGGTCAACCCGCTCGACAGGTTCAAGCTCGTCGGGCTGCGGGTGACGCGAAGGAAACAGGGTGTCCTCGCGGTCGCCTCGCGGAAGCGCCGCCACCGCAAGCCGAGCAGGCTGAAGGTGACCCAGAAGACCAGCTCGACCTTCACCATCCTCAAAGTCTCGAGGCTGAAGAAGGGCCGGCTGCGCTTCAAGGTCAAGGCGCTGAAAGTCGGCTCGGGCTCGCCCAAGGTCAGCCTGACCACGCAGGTCAGCCAAGTCCGGCGCAAATAGCCCGCGCACCGGGCAGCCGGGCCCCGGGGCGGGTCCGGCTGCTACGGTGAATGGGTCGGGATTGGCACAAGGCCTCCCGAGAGGTTCCGTTTCCTCCGTGCGCTGCTGATGCGAATAGGGGTCGCTGGATCTCCCCTAATCGCTCGAAAAGGAGCTCACAACATCATGTCCTTCGCCGACCTCGGCGTATCCAAGAACGTCGTGCGCGCGCTTTCGCGCCGCGGCATCGACCAACCCTTCCCCGTCCAGCAGATGGTCATCCGCGATGCGCTCGCCGGCCACGACCTGCTGGTCCAGTCCCCCACCGGCTCCGGCAAGACGCTCGCCTTCGGCGTGCCGCTGGTCGATCTGGTGGAGCCGGGCGGCAAGCGCCCCGCCGCCCTCGTCCTCGCCCCCACCCGCGAGCTCGCGGGACAGATCGTCGACGAGCTCGCGTCCGTCGCCGAGGCGCGCCGGCTGCGCATCGCCGCCGTCTACGGCGGCGTCGGCTTCGGCCGCCAGAGCGAGCAGGCGCGGCGCGCCGACATCGTCGTCGCCACCCCCGGCCGGCTCGAGGACCTGATCGCGCGCGGCACGCTCTCGCTCGGCCAGGTGCGCGTGCTCGTCCTCGACGAGGCCGACCGCATGCTCGACATGGGCTTCAAGCCCGCCGTCGACCGGATCGTCGCCCAGATCCCGGAGCAGCGGCAGACCCTCTTCTTCTCGGCGACCCTGAAGGGCGCGGCCGGAAAGGTCGCCGCCGCCTACACGCGCAAGCCGCGCCGCCACACCCGCGAGGCGAGCAAGGAGGAAGCGGGCGACATCGAGCACCGCTTCGTCCACCTCGACTCACCCGCCGACAAGCTCGGCCGGCTGGTCGAGCAGCTGCGCGACGAGGGGGAGGGCCGCACGCTGGTCTTCGTCCGCACCAAGCGCGGCGCCGACCGCCTGGTCAAGCGCCTGCGCAAGCACCGGGTCGAAGCGGCGGCGATGCACGGCGACAAGAACCAGCGCCAGCGCGAACGCGCCCTCGCCCGCTTCGAGGACGGTGAGATCGAAGCGCTGATCGCGACCGACGTCGCCGCCCGCGGGATCGACGTCGAAGGGATCACACAGGTGGTCAACTTCGACGCCCCCGGCGACCGCGACGCCTACGTTCACCGGGTCGGCCGCACCGGTCGCGCCGGCCGCAGCGGCACCGGGGTCAGCTTCGTCCTCGCCGACCAGGCCGACGAGGTGCGCAAGATGGCCGTCTCGCTCGGCCTCGCCGACGAGTTCGGCCGGTGAGCGCCCGGCCTTCCACCGCCCGCAGATGGACCTGCGGGCGCTGCGCGGTCTCGGTCAGCCGCATCGACGGCGCTGAGGTCACCCTGCCCGAGAGCTGGAGCTCGACGGCCGACGGATGCTTCTGCCTTTCCTGCAGGCGCGAGCAGGCGGCGGAGGCGGCGCTGGACGCCGCTCCCGCCGACTGCAGCAGCGATGTCAAGAGCAAGCTGCGCCGGGCCGGCATGGTCGAGTTCGAGGTCCGCCGCGCTCCCGATCGCCCCGACAACGCAATCGCCAAGGCGTGCCGTACCTCCGCCTCAGCCGTGGTCAAGGCACGCGGCGTCGTCGGGCGGCGGTAGGCGGGGCTCGCCGGCGCCCGGTAGTAACGTGGCGACCCGATGCTTCGGGCCGCCGTCGCGGACAGAGACCGGATCGGCCGCGGCACGGTCCTCAGGGCGGCGCTCACCTGCCTGATCGCGCTGCTGCTCGCACCGTCGGCGGCGGGCGCCGAGCCGGCGAAGGTCGAGATCGGCAAGGTGCGGATGGGCAAGCCGGTCGAAGGCCGCAGCTCACTGCTGATCCCGGTGCGCTACCCGATCCAGCTGCTCGGGCAGCCGGTCGAACTGCGGGTCACGCTGCGCCGGCCGGGGCGCGGCGGCGCGTTGCGCGGCTGGCGCCTGCACACCCGCGCCAACGGCGGCGAGCTGCGCCTGCCCGAGCGCCGGCGCCGCTTCGCCTTCGTGCACCGGATCGCGCTCGGCCCGCGCTTGACGCGACAGCTCCAGCTCGGGCTCGGCAACGGGCGCGGCGGGCGCGGCAGACCACGCGTGCAGATCGACGCGGTCGAGGCGCTCGACCTCAACCGCGACGGCAGGCCCGAGCTCGAATCGAGCGACACCGACCTGCAGGCGCTGCCGCGCGGGCATGCCGGGCGGCGACTCTGCTCGAGCGTTCCGCGGCTGCGCGCGACCCCCGGCAGGCGCCTCGGGGTGAAGCTGCCGAGCTGCGGGGTCGCCGTCCGCTGGCGGATCGCCCGCCGGCCGGCGCACGGGTTCGCGCGGATTCGCCAGGGGCGGCTGATCTACCGCTCCGCGCGCCGCTTCCGCGGCACCGACTCGATCAGGCTGCGCCAGCGGCGGCGGGGAGCCCGCGCCGCGGCGAGTGCCAGGCCGCGCTCGGCGCCGGTGCAGATCGCCGTCGTGCGCCACTCGGACCCGGTCGTGCGGGCGCTCGGCGACTCGGTCACTGCCGGCTTCGGCTACTACGACGACGGCTCGCCGATGCCGTTCGCCAACCTCTTCTCCTGCAAGCCCGGGGAAAGGTTCTTCGACGACGCCTGCTCGTCCAACTCGAGCAACCGCGACAACGAAGAAGACGAAGTCCGCTACGCGCCCGACTACGGCCTCGCCAACAACGTCAGCTGGGCGGCGCAGTGGGCCAACGAGCACGGCGTGACCAACTACGAGAACCTCGCGGTGAGCGGGTCCGAACCCTCCGACTGGCTCCCGGGCGGGCAGCTTCACTCAACCCTCGTGCAGATGGAGTCCGAAGGCCCGGACTACGTGCTGATGACGATCGGCGCCAACCCGCTGCTCTCGGAAATGCTCTTCGGCGTCGACCACATGGGCTGCGCGATCTGGTCCGACGTCTTTGGCCGCTACCGCGAATGCGTCGAAGAGGCGTTCTCCGGAGTCCACCTGCGCGAACGGCTCAAGCGCCTCTACGAAGAGCTGGTCGACGGCACCGAAGCGACGATCTACCTGATGCAGTACCACCTCTCGGTCCCGGCCTCGGCGCTCGCCTACAGCGCCACGCAGATCGCGATGATGGGAGCGATGCTGAACGCCGAAATCGCCTCGGTCTCCGAAGAGATCGGCTCGCCGCGGCTTCACGTCGTCACCCCGCCCCACTTCGCGGTCGGCGTCGACATCTCGCCGGTCTATCCGTCCGGCTACTCCTGCTCGAGCCTCGGCTACGAGGTCGACGGGCCGAGCGTCCAATCCGACCCGGCCCAGGACGAGCTCGAGATCGCCCACCCGCTCTCCTTCTGCTCGGGGCCGCCCGAGGGGCCGCCCTGGGTGATCAGCGGCGACACCGGCATCCACCCGAGCGCCGCCGGCTACGCCCAGATGGCCTCCCAGGTGCCGGCCCCCTGACCGCGGTCGAGGTTTTCGTCGCTATGCGGAGATAACCTCGACCACGGGTTAACAGCGGCGGCGCTTTGCGGCGCTATTCGTATAGTCGAGTATCCTTTAGCGTCAGATGGCGCCGACGACCTTCATCACCCTGGGGCCGACGGGCACCTGTCATGAGCGCGCGGTGAAGCGCTACGCCGCCTTCCAGGGAATCGAGGACTACGGGATCGAGCTGATCACCGACTTCTTCGTCGGCCTCGAGATGCTGCGCGAGACGCCCGGCGCGTTCCTCGTCCAGTGCAGCGCCCACCCGCTCGTCCACGAGATCACCGAGAAATACTGGACCGAGGTCTGGGTGGTCGACACCTTCATCTTCCCGACCAAGCACCTGGTGCTGCTCAGCCGGCGTGAGGTCGAGCGACCGCGCTCGCTGGGGATCGTGCCGGCGACCAAGGGCTACGTCGACCTCTCGCGCTGGGACGAGGTGATCGACGTCGCCTCGAAGCCGCTCGTCGCCGAGGGCCTGGCCCGCGGCGAGTACGACTCCGGCCTGACCCACATGGAGCACGTCGAAGAGCACGCCGACGAGCTGCGGCTCGACCTCGACATCGGCGAAATCGACACGACCTGGGTCGTCTACGGGCGCGAGAAGCGCTTCGCCGGCGAGCTGATCGGCATCCCCTCGGCCGAGCTCTTCAGCCAGCCGCAACCGGCATAGGCTGTAGGGCATGAAGGTGGCCGTAGCCGGCGGGACCGGCACGCTCGGCGCGCCGCTCGTGGCGGAGCTGGCACGGGCCGGCGCGGAGGTGCGGGCGCTGAGCCGCAACGCGCGCGGCGAGCTGCCCGCGGGCGCCGTTCACGCGCGGGTCGACCTGAGCGGCGGCGAGGGACTGGCCGAGGCGCTCGCCGGAACCGACGTCGTCGTCGACGCCGCCAACACCGCGCCGAACCGGGGCGCGGAGCTGGTCGCGATCACGCGGCGCCTGCTCGACGCCGCGGAGGCCGCCGGGGCGCGCCACTTCGTCGGCGTCTCGATCGTCGGCTGCGACCGCGTGCCGATGCCCTACTACAGGGCGAAGGTCGAGCAGGAGGAGGCGATCGCCGCGGGCGGCGTCCCCTGGAGCCTCATGCGCGCGACCCAGTTCCACGACCTGCTCGCCTGGGCGTTCGGCGCCGCCGCCCGCTGGCGGCTCATGCCCACGGGCAAGTCCCGCCTGCAGCCTGCTCTTCCACGCCACCCACCTCGAGGGCTTCTCCAGCGGCGACGCGATCGCGGAGCTCGTCTCGCTCGCCTTGCTGCTGGTCCCGCCGCCGCTGGCGATCTGGGCAGTGCGAGAGGACGCTCACTCGCGCTTTAGCGGGGGTTAAGCGGGAATTCGCATGCTGCCGCCGTGCGCCGCCGGATCCTTCCCCTGCTCGCGCTCGGCGTCGTGCTCGTCGCCGTGCTTGCCGTGCGGCATTCGGGCGGCAGCGAGGCCGCGCACCGGCAGGCCTCGCCCGTCGTGCGAACGCGTGTGGTCGCCAGGATCGAGCCCTTCCGCCTGCCGGCGCCGATCTCGGCCGAGTCGGTGGTCGGCCTGGCGGGCGGCCCGCTGATCCTCGGCGGCCTCGACTCGGGCGAAGGCTCGGTCGGCGGCGTCTTCCAGCTCGACCCGGCGAGCGGCAGGCTGCGCGAAGCGGGCTCGCTGAGCGGTCCGCTGCACGACGCCGCGGCGGCGGCGCTCGGCGGGCGGGTGCTCGTATTCGGCGGCGGCGCGGAAGCAAGCACGGACCGGGTCGAGGCGCTGCCGCTGAGCGGGGGAACGGTCGCGGCGGGCACGATCGCCGCGCAAGCCGGACAGCTGCCCACGGTGCGCTCCGACCTCAGCGCGGTGACGCTCGGCGGGCGTGCCTACGTGCTCGGCGGCTACGACGGCAGGGCGCCGCTCGCCTCGGTGCTGGTGACGAGCGGCGGCGGCGGCTTCGAAGAAGTCGCGAAGCTGCCTCAGCCCGCCCGCTACCTGGCGACGGCGGCGCTCGGCGGCAGGATCTACGCCCTCGGCGGCGAGACCGGCGAAGGCGCGGCCAGCGACGCGATCCGCGTCGTCGACCCGCGGGCGGGAACGGCACGCATCGCCGGCCACCTGCCGCGGGCGCTCTCGCACGCGAGCGCGATCGCCCTCGGCGGCAGCGTCTACGTGCTCGGCGGCGAAGCCGGCGGGGCGGCGAGCGACCGCGTCTGGCGCTTCGACCCGCGCTCCGGGAAGGTCGCGGCGGCGGGCCGGTTGCCGCTCGCGGTCGCCGGCGGCGCCGCGACCGTCGTCGGCTCGACCGGCTACCTGATCGGCGGCCGGGGCGGCGACGGCGCCGCGCTCGACAGCGTCGTGCGCGTCCGGCTGCGGCGCGAAAAGGCGCCCACCGCGGCGAGCGCCGAAAAGACCGCGAGCGTCGCCTCCCACCGCGGCCCGCCGCGGCCCTTTCGCGGCAGCCTGATGATCGCCGACCGCGGCAACGACCGGCTGCTCGTCGTCAACGCGCACAAGAAGATCCTCTGGCGCTACCCCTCGCGCGCCCACCCGGGCCCGCCGCAGGGCTTCTACTTCCCCGACGACGCCTTCTTCACCCACGGCGGCACGCAGATCGTCGCCAACGAGGAGCAGAACGAGCGCATCGTGCGTCTCTCCTACCCGGGCGGCAAGCTGCTCTGGTCATACGGCCACCCCGGCGTCGCCGGCTCCGAACCCGGCTACCTGCACGAGCCCGATGACGCCTACCTCTGGCGCGACGGGACGATCTCGGTCGCCGACGCGCAGAACTGCCGCGTGCTGCTGATCTCGCCGGCGAAGAAGGTGCTGAAGGAATTCGGCAGCCCGAGCGCCTGCGCGCACGAACCGCCCAACCTGCTCGGCTCGCCCAACGGCGACACGCCGCTGCCCGACGGCAACCTGCTCGTCTCCGAGGTGAACGGCTCCTACATCGACGAGATCAGCCGCGCCGGCAAGCTCGTCTGGAGCGTGCAGCTGCCGATCGAATATCCCTCCGACCCGCAGCAGCTCGGCCCCGACCGCTACCTGGTCGCCGACTACACCTCACCCGGCGGCATCTACGAATTCAACCGCGCCGGCAGGATTCTCTGGTCCTACCACCCCTCCGCCGGGCCGGGGATGCTCGACCATCCGAGCCTCGCCGAGCGCCTGCCGGGCGGCCTGATCGCGGTCAACGACGACTACCGGCACCGGCTGGCGATCGTCGACCGGAAGACCCGCAAGGTCGTCTGGCAGTACGGCCGCACCGACGAACCGGGCCGCGGCCACGACCACCTCAACACGCCCGACGGCTTCGACCTGCTCAGCCCAGCCGGCGTCACCCCGACCCACCCCTACACCGGCTAGCGCTTCTTCTTCCTGCCCCTCGCGGCCCGCTTCAGCGTGAGCTTGCGCGGGGCGACGGTCTCGGAGGTGCCCTTGAGCGTGACGTTGAGCCAGACCTTGGCCCGCGGATGGCGGGCGAGCAGGCGGCGGCCGGCCTTCCTCAGCGCCGCCCGCAGCGTCTGCTTCTTGCCGGCGGCGATGCGGAAGCCGCTCGCCGCGAAGGTGATCGTGCGGCGGCGCTTGCCCCGCTTGCCGTGCGCCATGCCCTTGCCGTGCCGACCGGTCGAGTTGCGCGCAAACAGACGGGCGGCCCCGCCGGCCCGCCTGCTCTGCAACCGCAGCAGCCCACGGCAGACGCTGTCGAGATTGCAGGTCAACGGCACCAGCGCCTGGCCGTTGCGCACGCGGGCGAGTGCCGGGGTCGTCAGCGGCACCGGAACCGTCAGCGGCGGCGGGATCGCGGCTTCGGGCAGCCTGACCGGTCCGATCGGGGCGCTTTCGCCGCCGCCGCCGGGGGCGGCGCCGGCGACGGGATTCCAGTCGGCGTTGAAGAGGACCGTGGCGCCGGTTCCGATCCCGAACGGGCTGGCGCGCTCTTCTCCGACCGTCTGCCAGGCGGGGAACCAGCCGCCGAGCGCGGTGTTCGGGTCGCCGTCGAGGTTGAGCGGCACCGGCACGGCCGCGTTCAGCACCGAGAGCGAGAAGTGGTCGTCGATGTAGTAGCCGCTCGGCTCGGGCGTCAGGCTCTGCTTGACGCGGAAGTCGACGGGCACGGTGGTGACGGTGTTCGGGGTGGGCGTGAACACGGGGCTGAAGGCGACGGCCCTGCAGCAGGCGTAGATCGGGTGGCCGGGGTCGGCGGGATTGTCTTTGCGCAGCGCCTCTTCCTCGACGATCCGCATCGGCCCGGTGTTCGGCCCGACCCGCACGCGGACGACGGAGACGATGCCTTCGCCGGCCGGCGGAAAGCTGCTCTCGCCGGTCGTCAGGCTGGTCGACTGAACCGAGCAGGTGGGGTAGGACGGGATGACTTGAAGTTCGAAGCAGGTGAACGAGGAGTTCGGTTCCCGCGCCAGGTTGGCGCCGAAGGTCACCGCCGAGGCGCCGGCGGGAACGGCGGCAAGCGCAGCCAGGAGTAAGGACAGTGCGAGAACGCCGCGGCGCATTGGCGCCACGTTAGGCCGCCCGAGCAGCCCGGTCGCCGCGCGGCGCGGCGCCGTGGGCCGATCGGCCCACGTGTCCTCGAGCGAGGCTCAGGCGGCAGCGAGCAGGTCCCGGGCCGCCGCGGTCTGGTCGTGTTCGAAGGCCGGAGCCATCCGCTCGATCTCAATGCGGTCGAGGCCGGCACGCTGCGCCGCGCTGCGCCACTCGCCGGTCGCCCCCGCAACCTCGGCAAGCATGGACGTGGCCTCCTCCGCGCCGAGCCGGAAGTGCTCCGCCACGTCCATGAGCAGGTCGAGGCGGGCCGCGTCGCTGTCGTGGTCGATCGCGGTGCTCAGCCGCCTGGGACCGGGCTCCGGATTTGGGTTGAGGTCGAAGGCGGGCGACAGACTCCAGCCCGCGGTGCTGCAACGGAGGAACCCGTGATTGCGCAAGTGATCATCGGTGTTGGAGATGAGCACGGAGAAGGCGATGCGGCGCCAGAGCTCGCGCAGGTCCGCGGCCGCGGCGGCCGAATGCGCTTCGATCGCCTCCGCGATGTCGAGGTAGCAGGCCGCGTCGCCGTCGGCGGCTTCGAGCATCGACATCGCGCTGACATAACCGATGCGAATGGCGTCGTGGCGGTCGAAGCGATCGACGATCAGCACAGCCTTGCCATCGATTTCGTGGAGGGCCGAGCGAGGGACGTGGATGCCCGCGGCGCGGGCGAGCGCGTGCGCGACCGCCTCCCAGCGGATCACATCCCACTCGTCTTTCGCGCTGGGGAACTTGGCGATCGCGAGGCGACCCTGATTGTCGAGGACGTGGGCCTTGGGCCGGGCTCCTCCTAGCGAGCTGCCGCCCCGCAACAGCCTGCGCAACTGCTCGTCGCTCGCAGCGTCGCGCTCGACCAGCTCGGCGTCGTCCAGCAGGGTCCCGAGCTGGATCAGGTCCGGCACCCCCTGGTGCTCGTCGGCGAGGTAGGTGCCGCTCGCAGGATCGCGGAAGCGCAGTGCCCCCTGACGCAGGTCGTCGCGGACGCCGAGCAGGAAATCGGCCTCTCCGAGACTTCTCTCAGTCTCTTTCTCGCGTCCGGCGCGGCGCCGCTCCTCGCGCCCGATCAGCCTCCGGCCCCAGCGATCCGGGGCGCAGTCGGAGAAGGCGCCGAAGGTCGCGCGCCCCTCCGGCGTCTGCTGAGGACCGGCAACCAGCGGCAGCATCGGGTCGAGCGGGTAGGCATCGTCGCGAGCCAGATAGTCCGGGGCATAGCTGAAGGTCGCCGACTCGCGCTCGCGGCGCCGGTGCAACCAGGCCCGCCCTGCGAGCAGATCCTCGCCGGCGATCTGGACGACGACCTCGACCTCAGCCATCGTCGGGCCCTCCGAGGCTCCGCGGCCGCACCCGCCTCGGCAGCTGCTGCTCGGAGCGCATGCGACCGACATCGCTTGCGTACGGGTCGAGAGCAGCGGAGAGCGAGTCGACGACTCCGAGCGCACGAAGGATCCGCAGCAGGTTCTCCGTGCTGACGCCCCCGTCGCCCGCCTCGAGCCGGGTCACGGTGTCGCGGGAGACACCCGCACGGTCGGCGAGCTGAGCCTGGGTCATGCCACGCAGCCGACGCCAGACAGCCACATCGTCGGCGAGGTCGCGCAGCGCCCGGCTCACCAGTGGCGGCGTAACGCGCTTGCGCTTACCTTTAGCCTGCATATATCAGGCATAGTACCAGTTAATGCCTTATATAACAGGCGTAATTTAGGGATGCCCAGCCACCAGCGCCGCCGCGACCCGGTAGACCTCCCACTCGTCGGGAACGCCCTTGAGCGCGTGGCGGCCGGCCGGGTCGAAGCCGACGCCCGAGCCGACCGCGAGATCGCGCACGGTGCGCGAGGCGAGCACCTCTCCCGGGCCGGCGAGGGCGGCTATGCGAGCGGCGACGTGGACGGCGATGCCGCCGACGTCGTCGCCGATCAGCTCGACCTCGCCGGTGTGCAGGCCCGCGCGCACCTCGATCCCCAGCGCCGGCATCGCGTCGGCGATCGCGCGGGCGCACTCGGCCGCCCGGGTCGGTCCCTCGAAGGTGGCGAGGAAGCCGTCGCCGGTGGTCTTGATCTCGCGCCCCTCGAAGCGCCGCAGCTGCTCGCGCGTCAGCTCCTGGTGGCGCTCGAGCAGCTCGCGCCAGCGGCTGTCCCCGAGCTCGGTCGCGCGCCGGGTCGAGTCGACGATGTCGGTGAAGAGCACCGTCGCCAGCACTCGCCGGGTCGGCGGCGTCGGGCGGACGCCGGTGAGGAACTCCTCGATCGTCGCCAGCGCCGTCTCGCTGTCGCCGACCCAGGGGAAATGGTCTTCTCCCTCCAGCTCGACGTAGCGGCTGCCCTCGATCTGCTCGGACAGCCAGCGCCCGGCGCGGTAGTTGACGGCGCGGTCGCCGCGCCGGTGGACGACCAGGGTCGGCGCCTGGATCAGCGGCAGCGCGTCGCGGACGTCGGTGTCGAGGAACATCTCGAAGAGCTGCTGGACGCGCATCGGGCTCGCCGCCTGGCGCTCGAAGCGGGCCTGGAACTCGCGCGCCGTGGGGTTCTCGCCCATGCTCGGCGAGAAGATGTCGAGCGTCGCGCCCTGGCCCCACATCGGCCCGACCAGCTCCTCCTGAGCTTCTTCCACGGCCTCGCGCTCGGGCGCCCAGGGGTAGTCCGGCGCGGCGGTCGAGCGCGCCATCGCCCCCCACAGCACCAGCGCCGTGACCCGCTCCGGGTAGGTGGCGGCGAAGAGCATCGACATCGTCGCCCCCTCGGACATGCCGATCAGCGCCGCGCGCTCGGAGCCGGCGGCGTCCATCACCGCGCGCAGGTCGTCCATCCGCTCCTCCAGCGTCGGCGCGCCTCCGGCCGGGTCGGAGAGGCCGACGCCGCGGCGGTCGAAGAGGATCACCCGGGCGAAGGAGGCGAGCCGGCGCACGAAGCCCGACTGCAGCGGGTTCTCCCAGAGCAGGTCGAGGTGCGAGATGAAGGGCGAGGCGACGACGACATCCCGCTCGCCCTCTCCCAGCACCTGGTAGGCGATCCCGATCTCGCCGCTGCGCGCGTATCTCGTCTGCGGAGCCGCCATCCCGATGCCCACAGTACGCCCCACGCCGACGGCGTCAAGCTGCCAGTCTTCGCGGCGTGGAGCAAGCCGACAAGGCCGGGATCGAAGCCGAAGGGCTCGTGCGCGAGTTCAAGAACGGGCCGCGCGCGGTCGACGGGATCGACCTGCGGGTCGCGCCGGGGGAGATCTACGGCTTCCTCGGGCCGAACGGCGCCGGCAAGTCGACCACCGTGCTGATGCTGACGACGCTGCTGCCGCCGACCGCGGGCACGGCGCGGGTCGCCGGCTTCGACATCGTGCGCGAGGGCGGCGAGGTGCGCGGCGCGATCGGCGCGGCGCTGCAGGAGGCGGCGCTCGACCCGCTGCTGACCGGGCGCGAGCACATGCGCCTGCAGACCGCCCTGCACGGCCTGCCGAAGGCCGAGCGCGGCGAGCGCTCCGTCGAGCTGCTCGCCCGGGTCGGCCTCTCCGAGGCGGCGGACCGCAAGGTCGGCCAGTACTCGGGCGGGATGAAACGGCGGCTCGACCTGGCGCTGGCGCTCGCCCACCGGCCGCGCATCCTCTTCCTCGACGAGCCGACGACCGGGCTCGACATCCAGAGCCGCACGGCGCTCTGGGACGAGGTCGCGGGCCTGGCCAAGGAGGGCGTCACCGTCTTCCTCACCACCCAGTACCTGGAGGAGGCCGACGCGCTCGCCGACCGGGTCGGGATCATCGACCACGGCAAGATCGTCGCCGAGGGCACGCCGGCGGAGCTCAAGGCGGAGATCGGGCGGCCGACCGTGGAGGCGGTGCCGCACGACCTCGACGACCAGGCGCGGGTGGCGGAGGCGCTGCGACCGTTCGGCGAGGAGTCCGGGGCGACCAAGCGCGGCGGCGCCGCGGTGCGACTGGAGGGCGGCGAGTCGCAGCTCGCCGACGTCGTCCGCGCGCTCGACGCGGCGGGCCTCGCGATCGAGCAGCTGCAGCTGCACGCGCCCTCGCTCGACGACGTCTTCCTCGCCAAGACCGGGCGCTCGCTCGAGGGCGCCGGCGAGGGCGAGCCGGGCAGCGAGGAAATGGAAGCGGTCGGCGTGCCGTGAGCGCGCACACGACGCAGGTCGGCCAGCTCGCGCGCCGCTCGGTCCTGCGCACGCTGCGCCAGCCGGGGCAGATCGTGCCGGCGCTGATCTTCCCGCTCTTCCTGCTCGCGGTGAACTCGGGCGGGCTCAAAGACGCGACCAACCTGCCGGGCTTCCCGACCAGCTCCTACCTCACCTTCGCCCTCGCCGTGCCGTTCATGCAGGGGGCGCTGTTCTCGGTGATGAACGCCGGCACCGACCTCGCCCGCGACATCGAGACCGGCTTCCTCAACCGGCTGGCGCTGACTCCGCTGCGCGGCGCGGCGCTGCTCGGCGGGCTGCTCGCGGGGGCGATCGTGCTCGGCCTCGTGCAGGCGGCGACCTACCTGCTCGTCGGCCTGCTCGCCGGGGCGGAACTGGCGGCCGGCGTCGGCGGCGCCCTGGTCATCGTCGTCCTCTCGGTCTCGATCACCGTCGCCTTCGGCACGCTCGGCCTCTTCGTCGCCCTGCGCAGCGGCACCGCCGAGGCGGTGCAGGGGATGTTCCCGCTCTTCTTCGTCCTCCTCTTCCTCTCCTCGATGGCGCTGCCGCTGGAACTGCTGCAGACCGACTGGTTCCACACGGTCGCCAGCATCAACCCGGTCTCCTACCTGCTGCAGGCCTTCCGCTCGCTGCTGATCGAAGGCTGGAACCTGGGCGAGCTGGCGCTCGGCTTCGCGATCGCGGCGGCGATCGGGGCGATCGGGATGACCGCGGCCACGGCCGCGCTGAAGACGAGGCTGGTGAGGACGTGAGCCGCAAGGTAGCCCTCGCCGTCGCCTGGCGCAGCATCCACATCTTCCTCACCAACCCGGCCTTCCTCGCGCCGGGCATCCTCTTCCCGCTGTTCTTCTTCACCGCCTTCGCCGGCGGCCTCTCGGCGATCTCGAGCGCGCCCGGGTTCGACTTCCCCAGCGGCTACACCGCCTTTCAGTTCGTCTTCGTCCTGCTCCAGTCGGCGGCCTTCGGCGGCGTCTTCACCGGCTTCGGCATCGCCCGCGACTTCGAGACCGGCTTCGCCCAGCGCTACCTGCTGGCCGCCCGCGACCGGCGCGGGATCGTCGCCGGCTACGCCCTGGCGGCGCTGGCGCGGGCGCTGATCACCTGGACGGTCCTCACCGCCGTCGCGCTCGTCGCCGGGATGCAGGTCGGCGGCGACGGGGTCGAACTGCTCGGCCTCTACGGGCTCGCCGTGCTGGTCAACCTGACGGCGACGCTGTGGGCGGCGGGCGTGGCGATGCGGGTGCGCTCGATCCAGGGCGGCCCGCTGATGCAGTTCCCGGTCTTCCTGATTCTCTTCCTCGCCCCGGTCTACGTGCCGCTCGACCTGCTCAGCGGCTGGATCCACGCCGTCGCCTCGGTCAACCCGGTGACCGCGCTGCTCGAGGCCGGCCGCGGCTTCATCTCCGGCGACCCGACCGTGGTCGCGCTCGCCTTCGCGATCGCCGTCGCCCTCCCCCTCCTCTTCTCCCTCTGGGCCCGCGGCGGCCTGCGCCGCGCCGAAGCCGCGGGCTGACCGCAAACAAGCGGCCCGCCGAGGCGGGCCGCTTGAAAGTTCAGGGACCGGAGATCTCTCTCGGGCCTGAGTATCGCGCTTCGATGGTAGCGCCTCCAGGCACATCAGGCCGGCCAACGCCCCCGGAGGGAATCGAACCCTCGTCCCTGAGTTGCGATACCCAGGCCCGGAGTCCACCGGCGGGGGCGACCGCCGCTCTCGCGGCGTGCCCACGCTAGGTGGCCAAGACGCGCGCATGGCGCGTCAGATGTGACTTTTCCGCGCAGACAGTCGGTCGAAACTGGACACGCGCCCTATCCCGCCTCCGAGTAGGCGGGCTCGGGGCCGCTTTGCGCCTCCGAGCCCTCGACCGCTTCGGCCATCGCGGCCGGGTCGGGCGCGGGCACGGAGCGCAGGATGAAGATCGCGATCGCCAGCGCCGCGGCGACCAGGCCGGCCGCGACAAGGTAGGCGAGGTGGAAGCCGGAGTTGAGCGCCGCGGCGACGGAGGCGGAGGCGCCGCCGTCTTCGAGCGTGCTGGTGCGCTCGGCGGCCAGCGTCGCCAGCACGGCGAGGCCGATCGCGCCGCCTACCTGGGCGCTCGTGTTGACGATGCCCGAGGCGAGGCCGGCGTCGCTCTGCGTCGCGCCCGACATCGCCAGGGTCATCAGCGAGGAGAAGGAGATGCCGATGCCCACGCCGATCAGCAGCATCGGCGCCAGCAGGTCGGCGAGGTAGGAGCCGTCGACCGGCGTGCGGGCGAGCAGCAGCAGCGCCGCGCCGACCAGGACCATGCCCGGGATCAGCACGTTGCGCGGCCCGAAGCGCATGATCAGCTTCTCCGAGAAGCCGAGCGAGAGCGTCCCCATCACCAGGGTCGCCGGCAGGAAGGCGAGGCCGACCTCGAGCGGGTTGTAGCCGAGCACCTGCTGCATGTAGAGGGCGCCGAGGAAGAACATCGAGAACATCCCGGCGACGAGCAGCATCTGCAGCGCGTTGGCGCCGGAGACGTTGCGCGAGCGGAACAGCCGCAGCGGCATCAGCGGGTTCTCGATCCGCGCCTGGCGCACGACGAAGGCCGCGCCGAGCGCCAGCGAGATCGCCCCGAGGATCAGCGTCTGGGCGGAGGTCCAGCCGTTTTCGGCGACCTCGAGGATCGCGTAGACGCCGAGCATCAGACCGCCGGTGATCATCACCGCGCCGAGCACGTCGGCGCCGGCGCCGATGCCGAGACCGGGCCGGTCGGCGATCAGCCGCCGGGTCGCCACCGCCGTGGCGATCCCGATCGGCAGGTTGATGAAGAAGATCCAGTGCCAGGCGATCGCCTCGGTCAGCACGCCGCCGATCAGCAGGCCGATCGTGCCGCCGGCCGAGGCGACGAAGGCGTAGACGCCGAGCGCTTTCGCCTGCTCGCGCGGCTCCGGGAACATCGTCACGATCATCCCCAGGATCACGGCCGAGGTGAGCGCGCCGCCGACCCCCTGCACGAAGCGGGCCCCGATCAGCATCTCCTGCGTCTGCGAGAGGCCGCAGAGCAGCGAGGCGGCGGTGAAGACCGCGAGCCCGGCGAGGAAGACGCGGCGCTGGCCCAGCAGGTCGCCGAGCCTGCCCGCGAGCAGGAGCAGGCCGCCGAAGGGGATCAGGTAGGCGTTGACCACCCAGGCCAGGTTGCTCTGCGAGAACCCGAGGCTGTCCTGGATCGAGGGCAGGGCGACGTTCACGATCGTGACGTCGAGGACGATCATCAGCATCCCCGCGCAGAGGACGTAGAGCGAGATCCAACGGGTGCGGTCCTGGGGCTGCGGGGGGTTCACGGCGGCTCCTTCCAGCGGAGGGTCGAGGTTTGGCGGACCGTCGGGTCCAGATGATGAGACCGGAGCCGATCCCGAAACTCATCGGTGAAGGGTCTTCGAGGGCGAGGCGGCGCACGGCGAGCCGCCGATCGCGGAAAGTCTACCCGGGCTCACGGAATTGAAAGATCTTTGTGTGCAACTGGCCGTGAGCCGCGGCGGCCGAAGCTGTGGCCGGGGGGCGCGACCTCGTCCATCTGGGTGCGCTGGAGCTCCGCCACCTCCGAGACGAGGACGTTGATCGTGCCTTCACGGCGCTCGAGCCGACCCTTGGCGCGAACGAGAGGCGAGGCGCGAACCTCGGCGCGATGGCGGTCGTAGACCGGGGGCGGCACGATCAGGTTGACCGTGCCGCGCTCGTCTTCGAGCAGCATGAAGACGATTCCCTTGGCCGTCTCGGGGCGCTGACGGGCGACGACCATGCCGGCCACCTCGACGGTGGTCCCGTCCTCGACCCGCTCGAGGTCGGCGCTGCGCAGCAGGTCGCGGGGGAGCTCCGCTCGCATCAGCGCCAGCGGGTGCTCGCCGAGCGTCATCCCGGTCGAGCGGTAGTCGGCGATCGCCTCCCCCCACTCCCCGAGCGGCTCCAGCGCCGGCGCCCCCGGCTCCTCCAGCGGCAGCGCCAGCTGCGTCCCCTCCCCCGAGCGGTGCGCCGTCCCCACCGTCCCCACGTCCCACAGCGCCCCCCGCCTCCCCCCGCCAGCGCGGTCGAGGTTTTCGTCGCTATCCGGTGAAAACCTCGACCGCGGGTCATTCGGGAGCTTGCCGGGGAGGGAATCTAGGGCGCCGGCCCAGGCGAGGCGGGCGAGGCCGTCGCGGCCGGCGCCCGCGCGCGAGGCGAGGTCGGCGACCCCACGGTAGGCCCCGGCGCGCTCGCGCTCGGCGACCAGCGCCTCCATCTCCTCCTCGCGCACTCCCTTCACGTATCCCAGCCCGATCCGCACCCGCAATCCGCCCCGCACCTCCGGTCCTTCCCGACCGCGGTCGAGGTTTTCGTCGCTATCCGGTGAAAACCTCGACCGCGGTCCCCGTCGGCGGGGGGTCTCGACGTGGCAGAGGACGCGACTGCGGTTGACGTCGGGCGGGGCGAGGCGAACGCCGCGGCGCTGGGCCTCGTGGGCGAGCGCGTCGGGCGGGTAGAAGCCCATCGGCTGCTCGTTGAGCAGCGCGCAGAGGAACTCGGGCGCGTAGTGGATGCGCAGCCAGGCCGACTGGTAGGCGAGCAGGCCGAAGGCGGCCGAGTGCGCCTTGGGGAAGCCGAAGCCGGAGAAGCCCTCGACCTGCCGCCAGACCCGCTCCGCCGTCGCCAGCGGCACTCCGTTGCTCACAGCGCCGACGAGGAAGCGCTCGTGATGCTCCTCGATCGCCGCCTCGGAGCGCTTGCGGCTCATCGCCCGCCGCAGCCCCTCGGCCTCGGCCGGGCTGAAGCCGGCCAGCGCCATCGCCACCTCGATCACCTGCTCCTGGTAGACGATCGTGCCCAGCGTCTCCGCGAGCACGGGCCGCAGCAGGTCGTGCTCGTAGGGGATCTCGAAGCTCGGGTCCTCGCGCAGCCGCTTGCGCCGCTCTATATATGGGTGGACGGCGCCGCCCTGGATCGGGCCGGGGCGGACCAGCGCGACCTGCACGGTGAGGTCGTCGAGGCAGCGCGGCCGCGTGCGCGGCAGCATCTGCATCTGGGCGCGGCTCTCGATCTGGAAGACGCCGGTCGTCTCCGCGGCGCGGATCGATTCGAAGGTCTGCGCGTCGCCGAAGTCGATGCGCGAGAGATCGACCCGCTCGCCGCGCGTGCGGCCGATCTCCTCGACGCAGCGCTCGACCGCGGAGAGCATCCCCAGCCCGAGCAGGTCGATCTTGAGGAAGCCCGCGTCGGCGCAGGAGTCCTTGTCCCACTGGACGATCTGCCGCCCCGCCATCGCCGCCGGCACGACCGGGCAGACGTCGAGCAGCGGCTGGGTCGAGATCACCATCCCGCCGGGGTGCTGGGAGGCGTGGCGGGGCAGGCCCATCGCCTCGGCGGTCAGCCCGATCAGCACTCGCCAGCCGCGCGAGGCGGCGCGCTCGGCGCCGATCGCGGCGACGACGTCGCGCTCGATCTCGCCGGAGCGCTCGTGGAAGCCGGCCGTCTTCGCCACCCGCTCGATCTCCGCCGGCGGCAGCGCCAGCGCCTTGCCGAGGTCGCGCACGGCGCCGCGCGGACGGTAGGTGGGAAAGGCGGCGACGAGGGCCGAGCGGTCGGCGCCATAGCGCTCGTGCACGCGCGGGATCAGCACCTCGCGGATGTCGCGCGGGAAGTCGAGGTCGATGTCCGGCATCGTCTCCGCTTCGTCGTTGAGAAAGCGGCCGGCGAAGAGCCCGTTCTCGACCGGGTCGATGTGCGAGAGCCCGGTCAGGTAGCAGACGATCGAGCTGACGCTGGAGCCGCGCCCGCGCCCCGGCGGCAGGACGGCGCGCGCCGACTCGGGGCCGCGCACCTCGCGCGCCACCTCGCGGGCGAGCTCGAGCAGGTCGCGGTGCAGGAGGAAGAAGCCGGCGAGGCCGAGCTTGGCGATCGTCGCCAGCTCGGCCTCGAGCCGGCTCGCCGCTTCGCCGCGGTGGCGCGGCGCGGCGCCGCCGTAGCGCTCGTCGAAGCGCGCCCGGCAGACCTCGGCCAGCTCGCGGTCGGCGCCGGGGTTCTCCGAGCCGGGGTAGCGGTAGCCGAGCTCGGCCGTGAGGTCGAAGCGCAGGCGCTCGGCGAGGCGCACGGTCTCGGCGACCGCCGCGGGGTGCTCGGCGAAGCGCTTCGCCATCGCCGCCGGCGAGCCCAGGGCGGAGCTCGAGTTGCCGCGCCGCCGCGGCTCGCTCGCCTCCAGCGTCGTCCCGAGGCGAATCGCGACGAAGGCGTCCTGAAGGCGGGCGCGGCCGCGGGCGTGCGAGTGGACGTTGCCGGTCGCCACGCAGGGGACGCCGAGGCGCTCGGCGAGGCCGGCGAGCCAGCGGTTGCGGGCGCGGTCGTGGCGCCAGTAGGGGCGCTGCAGCTCGACCCGGAAGCGCTCGCGACCGAAGGCGGCGAGCAGGCGCCCGGCGAGCGCCGCCGCGCCCGCCGGGTCGCCGCCGGCCCAGGTCCCCGCCACCGCGCCCTCGCCGGCGCAGCCCGAAAGGCACACGAGCCCCGCGGCGTGCGCCTCGACCTGCTCCAGGGTCACCGACGGCTGACCCTTCGCAGCGCGTGGTTCCTTTTTTGCCCTATGCGCGAGAAAGGAACCACACGATGGGCTGTCGCGGGTGTGGGAGTGAGCTTTGCTCAGCAGCCGGCAGAGGTTGCGGTACCCGACCGCGTTCTCGACCAGCAGGGTCAGATGCAGAGGGCCGCGGTCGAGGTTTTCGTCGCTATCCGTTGAAAACCTCGACCGCGCTCGGTGGGATCGGGGGGTGGTGACGGTGACCTCGGCGCCGGTGATCGGGCGCACGCCGAAGCCCTTGCAGGCGTGGGCGAACTCGATCGAGCCCCAGACGCCGTCGTGGTCGGTGAGGGCGAAGGCGGGGTAGCCGGCTTCGGCCGCGGCGGCGGCGAGCTCGGTCGGGGTCGAGGCGCCGTCGAGGAAGGAGAAGGCCGAGTGGGCGTGCAGCTCTATATACGGAGCGCTCACATCGGTGCCTCAGGCGCGCTGCCGGTACCAGCGCCCGCCGCCGGCGCGGAAGACGACGGTGTCGCTGCCGTCGACGAGGGCGAGCTCGAAGTAGTGGCGCCAGAGCCGCCGCGGCGTCCACCAGCGGTCCTCGACCAGCCACTCCTCGCGCACCGCCGCCACCGCGACCCCGCCGACCCGCAGCGGCACCCCTTCGGGGTCGACCTCGACCTCGACCCGCCGCGGCGCGTACAGGCGCCGGATCCCGGGGGTCATCGCGAGGTCTCTCGCGCCGCGCTCACGGCGCGGGGACCGGATACGGCGTCAGCAGGTCGCGGCGCTCGGGAACGCGGGAGTCGCCGTCGACCGGCAGGACCTTGAGCAGCGACTCGGCCCCCTGGGCGGCGCGGACCTCGCGCAGGGCGGCGCCGAGGCGGTGGCGGCGCGAGTCCTCGCCCGGCCGGGTCAGCTCGAGCTGCTCGCTGGCGGGCGGCCCGAGGCCGACGGCGCGCAGCGAGAGCGCGGCGGCGGGCGCCGGCAGCTCCTCCAGCCGCGGCAGGAGCACGGCGCGCAGGGCTCGGGCCGACGCCGTCGGCCGGCCGAGACCCTGCGCGACGCTCCAGCTGCCGCCGTCACCCAAAACGGCGCCGAGGCGCAACCCCAGCAACGTGCGCCCCTGACGCCGCGGCGCGGCGAGCAGTCGATCGACCAGCAGCTCCAGCGCCCGCTCGAGCCGGCTGCCGGCCGTCCCCTCGGGAAGCTCGATCTCCTCGACCAGCTCCTCCCAGGCGCCGTGGAGACTGAGGACGAGCAGCTCGTCCTCGCCGCGGGCGATCCGCAGCGCGCGCAGGCCGGCGGGGCCGAAGCGGTCGGCGACGTGGTCCGGGGAGAGCCGTGCCAGCTCGCCCAGCGTCCCGACCCCCAGCCGCCGCAGGGTCGCCACCAGGTCGACCGCCTCACGCTCCGGCAGCCCCAGACGGTCCTTCAGGACCGCGACCGGGAGCTCGGAGAGAAAGACGGTCATGCGAACGTACGTTCGCATGACCGGGAGGCGAGTTCAAGCTACGAAAGGTTCCGCCCGCCGCCCGGAGCCGGGCGACCGGGCAGCGCGGTGGCCGGATGAACGAGCCCAACCTGAGAACCGCCGTGTTTACTTTAAAATACTTGCACCAATCGTTCCCCTGTGAGAGGGTCGGCGCCGATGTTGGCTCACATCGCAGGAGCGCCAGTGGAGGAGACGGCCCTCAGCCTTGCGCCGATGGCCTTCGCCGCGGCCGGCCTGGCGAGCGCTCGCCTGCGCCGCCTGGCGAGTCAGCGACGGCGGCGGCGACCTCATGGCGTGGAGCATGCGCATGGGAGGCGCGCGTGAGCGTCGCCGCCGCCTCCGCCACCCGCGCGCCGGTGCGCCTGCGTCATCGGCGCAGCGCCCGCCGCCTCAGCAAAGGCCAGCTCGCCCACCTGCGCCAGGCGATCTCCAAGGCGCAGAGGATCGGCGACGACCGCGGCTACCAGTACTGGGCCGGCGTCCACGGCCTGCCGCTGCCGGTCTACTGCCAGCACGGCAGCCAGCTCTTCCTGCCCTGGCATCGCGCCTACCTCTATCTCTTCGAGAAGGCGCTGCAGGACCAGGTCCCCGGCGTGACCCTGCCCTGGTGGGACTGGCGCGACCACAGCGAAGCGCTGCCCGCCGCCTACGCCCGCGCCCGCACCCCGGGCAACAAAGCCAACCCGCTCCACTCCTCGCCGATCCAGCCCAGCGGCAGGCGACAGGCGAACGAGAAGCGGACCTGGCGCGAACCGGGCGACCCGAGCTGGCTGCCGAGCGCCGCCCAGGTGACACAGGTGCGGGCGAACCGCGACTACTTCACCTTCCAGAGCCAGCTCGAGAGCCTGCACAACGGCGTCCACGGCTTCGTCGGGGGGACGATGGCCTCGGTCGCGACCTCCGCCTACGACCCGATCTTCTGGGCGCACCACTGCATGATCGACCGCCTCTGGTACCTCTGGCAGCTCGACCACCCCGGCGCGCGGCTGCCCGGCCGCTACCTCGACCTCGCCCTGCCGCCGTTCGAGATGACGGTGCGCGAGACGCTCGACGTGACCGCGCTCGGCTACGACTACGCGGCGGGCACCGCCGCCGTCCCGGGACCGCGCCGTGGTTGAGCGCTTCCGCAGCAAAGCGCTGGAGCTGCCGGACCCCGAGCACGGCTTCGACCGCGTCGACCTCGCCTTCTACGACGTCGACCACTCCAGCGCCACCTACGAGGCGCGGATCTTCATCGGCGCCCCGCGCGGCCTGGCGCGCGACGTGGGCGCCGACCATCCCGCCTACGCCGGCTCCTTCTTCGTCTTCGGCCACGACCGCTGCTATGGCGAGGAGGGCCACTGCGAGGTGCCGGAAGGCCGCGACCCGTTCGACCTGCGCCTCCCCCACCACCTCGAGCCCGAGGCGGAGATCGTGACCGTGACCGACGCGGTCAGGCGCCTGGCCGAGGGCGGCAAGCGCAAAGCCCCGGTCGACGTGCTCGCCCGCGGACCCGACGGAGCGCCGGTGAAAGCGCTCGCCTTCGACCGGCTGCGACTGCTGACCTACCGCTGAGTCATGCCCGCCGTCGCCGAAGACCTCGAGCCGATCCTCAAGCCGCCGGCGGCGACGCTGGCGGAGATCGAGCCGCTTGCGACGGCGCTCGACGCCGAGCTGCCCGACAAGGTGCTCGACCGCAACCTGCTCGTCGCCACCTGGAACATCCGCGCCTTCGGTGGCATGTCGGACAGCTGGAAACGCGGCAAGCGCGACAGCCCGAAGCGCAACCGCTCCGACGTGCTCGCGATCGCCGAGATCCTCTCGCGCTTCGACGTCGTCGCCGTGCAGGAGGCGAAGGCGAACCTGCGGGCCCTGCGCCACACGATGAAGGCGTTGGGGCCGGACTGGGGCCTGATCCTCACCGACGTCAACAGCTCCGACGCCGGCAACGACGAGCGGCTCGCCTTCCTCTTCGACACCCGCCGCGTGCGGCCGTCGGGGCTGGCCGCCGAGCTGGTGATTCCGGAAGAGCGGCTGAAGGGAGATAACGGCCCGCTGCACGAACAGTTCGTCCGCACGCCGTACGCCGTCAGCTTCATCGGCGGCGACCAGACCTTCATCCTCGTCACCCTGCACGTCAAGTACGGGAACAACGCCGCCGCCCGCACGGAAGAGCTGGAAGGGATCGCGGAGTGGCTCGCCGAGTGGGCGCAGCGGACCGAGGACTACAACCAGAACCTGATCTGCCTCGGCGACTTCAACATCGACGCGCGCACAGGCGACCCGAACTACGAAGCGTTCGTCAAGACCGGCCTGACGCCCCCGGAGGAGCTGCAGGGGATCCCGCGCACTGTCTCCGACGATGACGACAAGCCCCACTACTACGACCAGATCGCCTGGTTCACGAAGAAGGAGGAGGAGGCGAAGCTGACCCTCGACTTCGAGCCGGGAGCGGGCCACGCCGGCAGCTTCAGGTGGAACGAGCACCTGCTGGCGAAGATGCCCGCCCAGGAGGCCTCCTGGCACATCTCCGACCACTACCCCCTCTGGGTCGAGTTCGGGACGTAGCCGCGCCGTTGTTGGTGTACTGCAGATAGGCTCCCGGCCATGAGCCGCCCCGGGACCTGTGCCGAGCTGCTGGCCGGTCACTTTGCCGCGGGGCGGCACCTGGCGGTGGGGCTGGACACCGATCCGGCGCGGATCCCCGAGGCGGTGGCGCCGGATGGGGCGCCGGTCGAGCGGGTGGTCGAGTTCAACCGGGCGCTCGTCGCCGCGACCGCCGAGGTCGTCGCCGCCTACAAGCCCAACTCGGCCTTCTACGAGGCGCTCGGGGCGGACGGCTTCCGGGCGCTGGCGGAGACGATCGCCGCTATCCGCGCCGAGGCGCCGGGCGCGGCGGTGATCCTCGACGCGAAGCGGGCCGACATCGGCTCGACCAACGCCGGCTACGTCGCCGCCGCCTTCGACCGGCTCGGCGCCGACGCGATCACCGTCCACCCCTACCTCGGCGGCGAGGCGCTGGCGCCGTTCCTCGAACGGGCCGAGAAGCTCGTCTTCGTCCTCGCCCGCACCTCGAACCCGGGCGCGGGCGAGCTCCAGGACCTGGTCGCCGACGGAGCGCCGCTCTACCGCCACGTCGCCCGCGCCGTGGCGCGCGAGTGGAACGGCGCCGGCAACTGCGGCCTCGTCGTCGGCGCCACCTATCCGGACGAGCTGCGCGCGGTGCGCGAGGACGTGCCGCCCGCGATGCCGATCCTGATCCCCGGAGTCGGCGCCCAGGGCGGCGACGCGGGCGCGGTCGTCGCCGCCAACCGCGAGGCGGGCAGCAGCGCCTACCTGATCGCCGCCTCGCGCTCAATCGCCTACGCCTCGGCGGGCGAGGACTTCGCCGCGGCGGCCGGAGCCGCGGCCGCCTCCCTGGACGCCGAGATCAGACGTGCGCGGGCCTAGTCCTCGTTGGCGATTTCGGCGGCTTCGGCGCTGCCGAGGTACGGCGTCAGGGTGAACTCGACCAGGTCGGGGAGCAGCTCGTCGAGCTCCTCGACCTTGCCGGCGATGATCCGGCGCGAGATCAGCGAGACCATGCCGCCGACGAGCGCTTCCTCGGTGGTCGAGGAGAGCCGGTCGAGGACCTCCTTCGGGCGACCGTCACGACCCTGCTGGAAGTAGGGGACGAAGCTCTGGATCGCCGCGTCGTAGCGCTCGACCACGGCCGGGCCGGCGACCAGCGCCTCGACCATGCAGAGCCGGGCGAGGTTCGGCTCCGAGGCGAGGAACTCGAGCATCGCCGCGATCCCGGCCTTGATCGCCTGCGGCCATTCCTCCTCGCTCTCGAAGGCCTCGGTGACCTTCTCCTGCAGATCCCTCATCACCGCGTCGTAGGCGGCGACGAAGCACTCGTCCTTGCTACCGAAGTGCTCGTAGAAGGTGCGGCGCGAAACCGCGGCGGCTTTGGTGATGTGGGCGATCGTCGTCCCCGAGTAGCCGTTTTCGGCGATCGCCTCGGCGATCCCCGCGATCAGCCGCTCTCGCTGGTTATGAGTGACGAACTCACGTGGCAGCCCGTGCCGGCCAGGGGGCAGGCGCGCGAGCTCGGGCGGATAGTCCTCGGCGCCCGCGGGCGGCTCTTCCGAGCCTTTCCCGCCCTTGCCGCCTTTCCCGCGTTTCCGTTTCGATGCCATATCGCGAGCATATCCGTCTGCAGCGGCGGATTCCCGCGTCAGCTCCGCCATAGCCGCATCGATACCCAAATACGGCATCACCGCCACCGGCACCAGGTCCGGAAGCTCCTCGACCGATCCGCGCACGACCCGCGAGTAGATCTGGCCGTAGGCCGAGCCGGCGAGGGCCTCGGCGGTCGTACCTCTCCAGCACTAGCGCACGGGACCTCCGATCCCCACCCTGGCTACCTGTCGGATTTCTCAGGCTGTATCGGCGGTTCCGCGGCGGCGCGCTTGGCCGCGCCGGGACCGACGTACGGCGTCAGCGAGAACTCGACCAGCTCGGGGAGCAGCTGCTCGATCTCCTCGACCTGCCCCATCACGATCCGCTGGTAGATGATCCAGAAGATCCCGCCGACGATCGTCTCCTCCAGTGTGCCCGGCAGATCCTCGCCCTTCGGCGCGACCTTGCGGCCCATGCGGAAGAGCGGCACGAAGGCCTGGATCGAGCGTTCGTAGCGGTCGACCGCGGCCGGGCCGGCGGAGAGCGCCTCGACGATGCAGGTGCGGGCCAGCGCCGGCTCGGTCGCGACGTAGTGGAGGAAGGCGGCGAGGCCGGTGTTGACCCGGGCCGGCCAGGCGTCGATCCGGCTGGCGGCGTCGACGACGCGGCGCAGCGCCTCTTTGACCGCGAACTCCGAGGCGGCGAGGAAGCAGTCTTCCTTGGAGGAGAAGTTCTCGTAGAAGGTGTTGCGGGCGATCCCGGCGCGGCTGACGATGTCGGCCACGGTGACGGCGCGGTAGCCCTTGTCGACCGTCTCCTCGGCGAGCGCCGCGATTATCCGGGCGCGCTGGTGCTGGGTGATGAACTCGCGCGGGAGCGGATGCCGTCCTGGGGGCAGCCTGGTTGCCGGGGTAACGCGGTCAGCCACGTGATCCAAGTTACTAATCGAGGGCCGAGTTTCAAGCTGGACTTATAACCGACATACCGCTAAAGTACCGGAGTCCAGACAACCTGTTCCCTCGATCACGGAGGAGGTTCAGCGATGGGGAAGCGGGCCGCAACCAAAGTCCAGGCAGGGGCCGAGGGGACCGGCGCTATCGGGGCGGTCGAAGGACTCCCACACTCCCCCAAGCTCGAGCTTGTGAACTCGTCCAAGCGCGAAAGAATCCTCGAGGGAATGCTCGAGGCGGTCGGTGCCGAAGGCTACGACGCGACCTCCGTACGCACGGTTCTCGACCGCACGGGGCTCTACAGGCAGGCTTTCTACGACAACTTCGCCGCCAAGGACGCCTGCTACCTGGCGGCGCTGGAGATGGGCATCGCGCGCCTGGAAGCCGTGACGGCGCGTGGGGCGGCGAGCGAGGAGACCTGGCGCGGCAGGCTGCGCGGCGGCATCGGCGCCCTGCTCGATCAGCTCGACGCGGAGCCCGACTTCGGCCGCGGGGTGATCGTCGAGGTGCACGCCGCCGGACCCGAGGCGCTGGAGCGACGCGCCGAAGCGATGAAAAGGGCGGCCGATTTCATCGATCTGGCCAGGGCGGAAGCGGGCGAGCTGGAGTCGCCGCCGCAGATCGCCCCGGAGGGGATCGTCGCCGGCATCCACGCGATCGTCCATTCGCGGCTCTCCACGGGCGCTACCGACGGATTTCGCGAGCTGCTGCCGGAGTTCATGTACTTCGCCGTGCTGCCCTACTTCGGCGCCGAGGCGGCGAGCGCGGAGATGCAGGCCACGCGCGCCTGAGGCTTCTGTCTGCGGACCGGCGTTGGACAGCCGGCCGATCCTGCCCTACATTGACTGGAGATGGAATCGCCTCAGCTGCCCCGTGCCTACGCGGTCCGCTCCGAGCGCGAGCGAGTGTTGGAGGCGATGGTGAAAGTCGCCGCGGCGAAAGGCTACGAGGCGACCACGGTGGCCGACGTGGCCGAGTTCGCCGACGTCTCCCGGGAAGCCTTCGAGCAGATGTTCGAGAGCAAGGAGGCCTGCTTCCTGGAGGCCTACGACGCGGTCTTCGACGTCCTGCTCGCGCACGTCACGGCGGGCTTCGAGTCCGCCGCCGACGAGCCCTGGCCGGAGCAGATCGCCGCCGGACTGCGGGCGCTGGTCGAGCTGCTCTCGATCGAGGCCGACATCGCCCGCATGGCGATGGTCGAGGTGACCGCGGCGGGCGACGACGCCCGCGAGCGCTACCGGACGATGCTGACCCGCTTCACGCCGTTCCTCGAGCGCGGCCGCACCTACTCCGGCCAGGGCGAGGAGCTGCCCGCCGACACGGCCCGCTTCGCGATCGGCGGCGCAACCTCGATGATCTTCGACGAGATCCGCGCCGGCCGCGGACCGGAGCTGAAGCGGATCCTCCCCGACCTCGTCTTCGCCGTGCTGATGCCCTACCTGGGGCCGGAAGCGGCCGAAGACGAGATGCGCCGGGTGACGCGGCAGAGTTGAGGGAGGGGTCCGGGGAGGGGCTCCACTTAACCTTTTTGAAGATTCGGGGTTGAGCTGGCGCCCGGGGCAGTCGACAAAAAGGTACAAGACGTTCCGCCCCTCCCCGGACCCCTCCTACACACCCCTGCCGTGTCTACCCTCCCCAGCTGCGAAGCGGGATGCACCTTCTACTGCCACATGCAGGGTCTCCCGACCGAGCTTGTGCTCTAGGGCTATGCCCTCGGCGAGGGGCATGCCGAAGCCTTCTATTGCTGCCTGGCGGTCGGCGAGCATGGTCTCCTGGGGGAAGCTTGCGATCTTCTCGGCGAGCTCGAGCGCGCGGTCGAGGTGGGCGCCCGGCTCGACCAGCTCGTTGACCAGGCCGATGCGGTGCGCCTCCTCGGCCCTGACCGGGCGGCCGGTGAGGATCAGCTCCAGGGCACGGCCGAGGCCGACGGTCCGCGGCAGTCGCTGCGTGCCGCCGTCGACCAGCGGCACGCCCCAACGGCGCTCGAAGAGCCCGAAGGTCGAGCCGGGCGTGGCGATGCGCAGGTCGCACCAGAGCGCCAGCTCGACGCCGCCCGCCAGGCACCAGCCGTCGACCGCCGCGATCGCCGGCTTGGCCGGCGTCAGCCGGGTCGGCCCCATCGGCCCGTCGGCGTGGTCGACGTCGAGGTCCATCGCCTTCAGGTCGGCGCCGGCGCAGAACGCCTCGCCGCCGCCGCCGGTCAGGACCAGCACGCGGGCGGCCTCGTCGGCCTCGAAGTCCTTCAGCGCCTGCCGGAAGACCGCAGCCGCCGCGGCGTCGATCGCGTTGCGCCGCTGCGGCCGGTCGATCGTCAAGACCGCCGCCGCCCCGACCCGCTCGTAGCGAAGACCCGCAGACATAAGAGGAGAATATGGGAGTGGCGGGCTAGTTGCCGGTGGTTACGGGGGACCGACAACGCCGACTCCCAACAATGCGCCCCGTTCGCGGGCCAGCGAGGGCAGGCGCTCGATGGCTAACTCGAAACTACGAACCAGACCAGACAGAAAAGATCTGGAGTTGTCCGTGACGTTGGCGGGTGTGCGGCTGGCGAGTGCCGGACCAAGCGATGCAAGGACGCAGCCGGCGCCGCGTGGCAGCGCCACGCAAGCCGGAGAGGACGCCGCAGCGCGCCGGTCCGCCACCGCCAGACGCGCGCACGACAACTCACGGCCAACTCCAAAAAAAACGCAACTGGGGGTCGCGCCTAAAGCCTGCCCGCGCGTAGCCTTCGCGCGTAGAAGCTCTTTGCGCCACCTTCAAGACGGTGTCCCGCTGGCTTCCGCAGGGCCTGTCTTTCCCAGTCGCAGATTCAACTTAGCTCGCCGCTTCGGCGGCGTCCAGGGGGGTGCCGGGGGCGACCCCGCAAACTCCGAGAAAAGGCGCGTCACGGGGGCACTTACTACGCTGCCCGAATGCACATAGACCAGATACTGGATTCCAAGCGACCGCTTTTCTCGGTCGAGCTCTTTCCGCCGAAGACCGAGGAGGCGACGGAGCAGCTGTTCGCCACCGCGCGCTCGCTGCGCGAGCTCGAGCCGGACTTCGTCTCGGTCACCTACGGCGCCGGCGGCTCGACCCGCGACGGCACGGTCGAGATCACCCGCGCCCTCAAGGACGACCTCGGCCTGGAGACGATGGCCCACCTGAGCTGCGTCGGCGAGACGACCGAGGGCCTCGCGTCGACGCTCGACCGGATCGCCGCGGCGGGCATCGACAACGTCTTCGCCCTGCGCGGCGACCCGCCGCGGGGCGAACCGGACTTCGTCCAGCCCGAGGGGGGGCTGGGCAGCGCCGCCGAGCTCGCCGCCTTCATCGACGGGCGCTGGGACTTCACCGTCGGCGGCGCCTGCTTCCCCGAGGTGCACCCGGAGGCGCCCGACCTCGACACGGACCTCGAGTACCTGAAGAGCAAGGTCGAGGCCGGCGCGTCCTTCCTCATCACGCAGCTCTTCTTCGACAACCAGGTCTACTTCGACTTCGTCGCGGCGGCGCGGGCGAAGGGGATCGAGGCGCCGATCATCGCCGGCGTGATCCCGGTCGCCAGCTTCGCCCAGACGAAGCGCATCTGCGAGCTCTGCGACGCCTCGATCCCGCCCCGGCTCGAGGCCGCGTTCGCGGCGGTCGACGGCGACGAGGCCGCCGAGTTCGAGCTCGGCGTCGCTTACGCCGCGCAGCAGTGCGCCGAGCTGCTGATCGCCGGCGCTCCCGGGATCCACTTCTACGCGCTCAACCGGGCGCCGGCGACCCGCGCCGTGCTCGGCGCCCTGCGCGCCTCGCGGCCGTGGGAGCGCACCCGCGGCACGCCCGCCGACCCGGTGGGCGAGGCGCGTTAGGCGGTCAGGCCCCCTAGACTGGTTGGCCACGATGGGGGAGTTCAGCTACCAGGGTCACCGGATCGGCTTCGACGAGTACGGCGAGGGCGAGCGGCCGATCGTCCTCGTCCACGGGCTGCTGATGAACCGCACGATGTTCGAGCGGCTCGGTCCGGCGCTGGCGCGGGACGGCAACCGGGCGATCTGCGTCGATCTGCTCGGCCACGGCCGCTCCGACCAGCCCGACGACCTGCGGCTCTACTCGATGCCGCACTTCGGCGAGCAGCTCGTCGCGCTGCTCGATCACCTGGGCATCGAGCGCGCCGTGATCGGCGGCACGTCGCTCGGCGCCAACGTCGCGCTCGAGCTCGCCGCCCGCCATCCGGAGCGGGTCGAGGCGCTTTTCATCGAGATGCCGGTGCTCGACAACGCGCTGGCCGCGGTCGCCGCGATCTTCGCCCCGATCCTGCTCGGGTTGCGGATCGGCAAGCCCGCGATCGAGCTCAGCTCGCGGCTCGCCTCGCTCGTCCCGCGCACGAACTTCTTCCTCGACATCGGGCTCGACTGGGTGCGGCGGCGCCCCGGCCCCTCGATCGCGGTGCTCGAGGGGCTGCTGCTCGGCGAGACGGCGCCGGGGCGCGAGCAGCGCCGGCTGATCGAGAGCCCGGCGCTCGTCGTCGGCCATCCGCGCGACCCGCTGCACCCGTTCAGCGACTCCGGGATGCTGGTCGAGGAGCTTCCCCAGGCGGAGCTGGTCGAGGCCAACTCGATCCTCGAGTGGCGCACCAGGCCGCAGCGGCTGAACGCCGAGCTGGCGCGCTTCCTCGACGAGGTCTGGGCACGTCCCGGCGCGCCGCCCCCTGGAACCAACGGCCGCGGACACAGCGCCGCGCCTGTGGCAGGATAGGAGCGGCAGCATGGCCAACCGCAGGGAGGAAGAGAGGGAGCGCCTCCGCCAGGCCCGGCAGGAACGCGAGTCCGGCCAGGTCAGGTCGGACAAACGCCGGCTGCTCGCCGTCTACGGCGGCGCCGGGCTGATCGGCCTGCTGGTCGTCGTCGGCATCGTCGCGGCGATCGCCTCCTCGGGCGGGGGCGACAGCGGCGAAGCGCACATCAACCAGGGGAGCGGCTCGACCAACGGGGTCAAGCCCGACGACCGCAGCGGCACGGCGCCGGCGGAAGTCAAGGTGGCGGACCTGAAGCAGGCGGCGAAGCAGGCCGGCTGCACGCTGCGGCTCAACCTCAAGGACGAGGGACACACCCACATCTCGCGCAGCGCGGCGACCCCGAACTACGGCACCAACCCGCCGACTTCCGGCAACCACGTCGAATCCCCCTACCAGCAGGCCGACGGCGCCTACAGCGAAATGCCGGGCGAAATCTTCATCGTGCACTCGCTCGAGCACGGCCGGCTGCAGATCCAGTACAGCCCCGATCTGCCCGAAGAAGACCAGCTGGCGCTGAAGGGCGTCTACGACACGATGTACGGGGGGACGCTGCTCTTCCCCAACGAAAACATGAATTACGAAGTCGCCGCGACCGCCTGGACCAACCTGCTGGGCTGCCCCAAGTACAAGGGGGACATCACGCTCGACGCGATCCGCGACTTCGGCAAGGCGACCTGGGGCAAGTACGGCGGCGAGCCGGTCAATGCGTTCGCTCTCAAAGGTCCGACGCCCTTGGAACCCGCTCCCGCGAGCTGAGCCTCAGCTGGACCGATAGGCGGGGAAGAATCCGTCGCCCACCCTGCCACCGCTGAGGCGCTCGTAGGCAGTGCGGTCGCAGACGAGCTCGGAGACGTGCCAGGCCTGCTCGCGGTTGGCGAAGCCGCGCTTGAACTCCTCCAGCGCGTCGCCGGCCGAGAGGCCGCCGCCGAGGTTGAGCGGCAGACCCCGCTCGGCGGCGAGCTCGACCAGCGCCGCGACGACGTTCTTCATCGGCGAGTCGCGCAGGTGGGCGTCGGCGGTGCCGCTGAGGTAGTAGTGGAGGAAGCCGTCGCTGCGCACGGTCAGCGACGCGGCGGCGACCTCGCCGCCGGGAGCGAGGGCGAGGGCGAGCCACGTCCGGTCCGACTCCAGCAGACGGTCGAAGTAGGCGGGCGGGAAGAGGTAGCGCTCGGCCGCGCCGGCGCGGTCCATCGTCTGCCGGTAGGCAGCATGAAAGCCGGCGCGCTGCTCCGTCGTGGTCTCGGGGCCCGCGACCAGCTCCAGCCCGTAGCCGGCGCGACGGTTCTTGTTGATCCGGTTGCGGTCGCTGCCGCGGCTCTTGCGGGGCAGCGCCGGATCGGCGATCTGGACGACATTGCGCTCGCCGGCGCCCGCGAGCGGCGGCTCGGCGAGCGTGTGGCGGAGAAAGATCGAGACCAGCCCGGTGGCCGAAAAGTCGATTTCCGCCGGGTCGACCTGCCCCCTCGAGAGCGCGGTCGAGCTTTTCTCCGCTATGCGGTCAAAACCTCGACCGCGGTCGGGGGGTGGGGCGAGGCCCGGGTAGCCGTAGGGCGAGATCGCGTCGCGCTCGTCCGTGCCGGGGATCTCACGCACGATCAGCGGCGCGACCAGGGCGCCGCCGCCGCTCTCGATCCGCAGCGTGTGGGTGACACCCTCGGCGTCGAGGAACGGGCGGGAGCGGAAGAACTCCTCGCTCTCGGCCGCGGCCCCGCGGTCGGCGAGCAGCTCGGCGCTCGGAGTCACGGCAGGAGGTCCGCGGCGGCGGCGCGAAACTCGTCCGGCAACACGCCCCAGACCTCGCAGTCATCGGTGCCGTCGGGGCGCGCGAGGTGGCCGCGCATCGTGCCCTCGTGCTTCCAGCCGAGTCCCGCCACCGTCTTCTTGGCGACCTCGTTGCGGGCCGGGATGCGTCCGTAGACGCGGTGGGCGCCGAACTCCTCGAAGGCCCTGGCGATCGTCAGCGCCTCGGCGCGGCGGCCGACGCCCTTGCCGCGCACGTCGTCGCCGATCAGCGCACCCAACTCCGGCGCCGTCTGCCGGAAGAGTCCGTAGAGCGCGGTGAAGCCGACCGGCTCGTCGTACCCCTCGACGACGATCGCGTACTTGCGGTCCTCGCCCGAGGCGTCCATCGCCCGCCCGACCCAGGCTTCGGCTTCGGCGAGCGAAAAGCCCTCGCGCTGCTCCATCAGCGTCTTCGTCGCCTCGGGGTTGTTGAACCAGCGATGCACCGCCGCGGCGTCGCCGGGCCGAAAGGATCTCAGTGAAACGTCTGGTTCGCCTGCCACTGCGAGAACCCTGACACAAGGGGCCGCCCGACTAGGTGGTCGGCCCGCGAATCGACGTGCGTGTGGGGGCGCGACTGGCCAAGCTGGGCGCTGCGCGCCGACAAGTGAATGGCAGAGCCATTCGCGAGGAGGCGGGTGGCGATCCAGCGCCGCGCCAGGCGCGTCATCCACGCGTGCGTCGATAAGGGCCGCCCACCTAGTCGGGCGCAAGGCCGTGGCCGGTGATTAGCAGCCAGGCGGTCTTGGCGAGGATGCGCAGGTCGAGGGCCGGGCCGCGGCGGTCGACGTACTCGACGTCGAGCTCGATCCGCTCCTCCCAGGGGATGCCGGCGCGGCCCTGCACCTGGGCCCAGCCGGTGAGGCCGGGTCGCACCTCGTGGCGGCGGTGCTGGAACGGCGTGTAGTCCTTGACCTGGGCCGGGATCGTCGGCCGCGGCCCGACGATCGCCATCTCGCCGCGCAGGACGTTGACCAGGTTGGGGATCTCGTCGAGCGAGGTGCGGCGCAGGAAGCGGCCGGCAGCGGTCACGCGGGGGTCGTCGCGGGCGACGACGGTGCCGACCCCGACCGGGTCGGAGCCGAGCTCCATCGTGCGCAGCTTGAGCAGCTCGAACTCGCGCCCGCCGAGGCCGACCCGCCGCTGCCGGTAGAGCACCGGGCCGCGGCTGCCGAGCTTGATCGCGACCGCCGCGATCAGCAGGACCGGCAGGAAGACGACCAACGCAAAGGATGCGATCAGGATGTCGAAGAGTCTGGGCATTTCACCAGGGGGAATGGTTACCTGGTTCCTTCGGCCTTGTCCCAGGCGCCAACCGGCGCGCCGCCGCGCAGGCGGTCCCAGAGCCCGAGCGCGATCGAGGCGGTCGTCTGCACGTAGTAGCGGGCGGCCCGCAGCGGCGGCAGCGGCAGCAAGCGGCCGAGCAGGGCAGCGGCGAGCAGGGCGGCCTGCGCCGCGAGCGCGACCGTGTAGACCCAGCCCCGGCCGAGCAGGGCGACGTTCGCCGCCAGCGCGATCAGGTGGAGGAAGGGGCTGGCGTAGCGCAGCAGCCGGTGCGAGACGATCTCGAACGCGTAGAGCGGCGGGAAGCCGCCGGGGCGCAACATCCCTTCGCCGACGACGATGTCCCAGACGCCGATCATCATCCGCCGCTTGCGGGCCAGCTCACCCCCCATCGTCGGCACCATCTTCTCCTCAGCGCCGGCCCAGGGGACGTAGAGCGAGCGGCGGCGGCGCTTGGCCAGCCGGAAGGGGAGCGAGAGGTCGTGGCTGCCGGCGGGCGGCAGGGGAATGTAGTCGGCGCGGCGCACGGCGTAGATCGCGCCGTTGCCAGCGGTGACCCCGGCGAGGCCCGACTCGAGCTCGCGCACCGCCATCTCGTAGCGCCAGTAGGCGCCCTCGAGGTTGTCGCCACCGGGATCGAGGAAGCGGACCTGGCCGCAGGCGTAGCCGACCGCCGGGTCGGCGAAGGGCTCGACCAGGTGGCGCAGGGCGTCCGGCGCCCAGACGCTGTTGGCGTCGGAGAAGGCGAGGATCTCACCCGAGGCGCGCTCGGCGGCGGCGTTCTGGGCGGCGACCTTGCCCCCGCGCGGCAGGTCGAGCACGAGGTCGGCGCCGGCCGCGCGGGCACGCTCGACCGTCGCGTCGGTCGAGCCGTCGGAGGCGACGATCAGCTGCAGCCGCTCGCGCGGGTAGTCGAGTGCGAGCGCGTTGGCGACCTTGGCCGCGATCACCTCCTGCTCGTCGAAGGCGGCGACGATCAAAGAAACAACCGGCAGGTGCTCTGCTCCCGCCCGGTCGGAAAGAATCAGAGATGGATCCGACCGGGCTCCCGCGTCCGCCCTGCCGGGCATGTGCCGCAGCCGGGTCAGCACCAGAAGAACCAAGGGGTAGCCGACGTGCGTATAGACGATCGACCCGGCAGCGAGCCAGAAGACGATGGCGACGGCGATCACCGGTGCGCCTCCAGCAGCTCCGCATAGAGGTCGAGCGTCCGGCGGGCGGCCTCGTCCCAGGAGTAGGAGCCACGCGCCGCGGCCGCGGCGGCGCGGCCGAGCTCGGCGCGGGCCGCCTCGTCGCCGACGAGCTCGGCGAGCTCGGCGGCCAGCGCCGCCGGGTCCTCGGGCGGGACGAGGCGCGCGGCGCCGCCCTCGGCGACCTCGGGGAAGCCGCCGACGGCGCTGAGCACGAGCGGCTTGCCGAAGGCGAGCGCGGCGTAGAGCACGCCGGAGTGCTCGGCGTCGCGGTAGGGCAGGACGACGACGTCGGCGCGGCGCATCAGCGCCGGGATCTCGGCGTCCTCGACGAAGCGCGGGAGAAAGCGGACGCGGCCGGGCGCCTCGGCGGCGAGCAGGCGCAGCGGCTCGATCTCCATGCGCGGGTTGCCGGCGATCCAGAGCTCGGCGCCGTCGATGCGGCGGAAGGCTTCGAGCAGGGTGTCGATCCCCTTGTAGGGGCGCAGCAGGCCGAAGAAGAGGATCACCGGCCCCTCGGCATCGGCGAGCTCGGGCGGCAGCGGGCGCTCGTCGGGGAGCCGGGTCAGGTAGTCGAAGGCGCCGTGGTGGATGACGCGCACGCGCTCGGCCGGGATGCCGACCGTCTCACGCAACCGCCGCGCACCGTGCTCGGAGTGGGCGACGACCGCGTCCATCGCGCCGAACGCGCGGCGCGCGGCGGCGAGCTGGCGGCGACCGGGGCGTGGCGGCAGCACGTAGTGCGCGGTCATCACCCGCGGGCGCAACGGCGGCAGCAGCGCCGCGTCCAGGGCCGGCAGGGTGAGCCACTGGTAATGGACAACATCCGCGTCCAGGATCGATCGCAATCGCAGCAGGTCAGGGAAGTGCTCGGCCAACTTGACCACCCGACGGGCGCGGGCATCCAAGCCGCGCCGTGCCGAACGACGGTAGAAGGGCTCGGAAACCCGGTAGCCCCGTGCCTCGGGAACTGGACCGTAGAGAAAGCGGCTCGTAAGCAGCTCGACCTCGGCGCCGCCCCGGGCGAGCGCCGCCGCGAGGGCGCGGTCGTACGGCGGGGTGAAGGCCGAGGGGTCGACGAGCTGCACACGCATTCCGTCCTGCATAGCGGGCGATTATCGTGGCCTGCGTGGCGCCCGCGCTCTCCTACTGCGTCGTGAACACGAACGGCCGCGAAGATCTGCTCGCCTGCCTCAACGCGATCGAGCGCACCCATCCGGCCGGGATCGAGCGCGAGCTGCTCGTCCTCGACAACGCCTCCGACGACGGCTCGGCCGAGGCGGTCCGCGAGCGCGGCGGCGATATCCGCCTGATCGCGCTCGAGCGGCGCCAGGGCAAGGCGGCCAACGACTCGCGCCTGCTGCGCGAGGCCCGCGGACGCTACTGCCTGCTGCTCAACGAGGACTCCGAGCTGCAGCCGGGCGCGACCGAGGCCCTGATCGCCGCGCTCGACGCCGACCCGCGCGCCGGGGCCGCCGGGGCGCAGCTGCTCGACTCAGCGGGCGCCCCCGTCCCCTGCGCCTGGCGCTTCCCGGGCGTCGGCACGGCACTCGCCGGCGCGCTCTTCCTGCATCGGCTGCTCACCGTGCAGAGCAAGGGGGACGAGACGCGCTCGGTCGACTGGGCGCAGTCGAGCGCGCTGATCGTGCGGCGCGAGGCTGCGCAAGAGGTCGGCTACCTCGACCCGGCCTTCTTCGTCTACTACGACGAGTGCGACTTCTGCAAGCGCCTCGCGCAGGCGGGCCGGCACACGCTCTTCGTCCCGTCCGCCCGCGCGATCCACCACGACCAGCTCTCGACCGACCTCGCCGCCGGCCTCCCCCGGATCGTCGAATTCCACCGCAACCGCGACCTCTACATGCGCAAGCATCACAGGCGGGCAGCGGCTTTCTCGGTGCGCGTATTGACCGCCTGGGCCTACGTCGTCCGTGCGATCACGGCCAGTGTCATCCCGGGCCGTTCGCCGCGCGTCATGTGGGCCCATGCGCGACAGGCCCTATTCCCCAAGAGGGGAGAAAGCCTGAGGGATCGAGCGTCGCGGCAAGGCCATTCCGGCAGGCCCGGAGGGCATCCCGGCAGGGGTTCCACTTAACCTTTTCGAAGGTTCGGGATCAGCTGACGCCCGGGGCAGTCGACGAAAAGGTACAAGACGTTCCACCCCTACCGGGATGCCCTCCTTACAGGCGACTGTCCTCGTCGATGCGCTCGGCCTCGTAGACCTCGGGGATCTGGCCGTCCACCGCCGCGGGACGAGCTTGCGCGGCGCGGAAGCTTGCCAGCAGCTCGCCGGGGTGGCGGAGGTGGGCCAGCCAGGTGCGCTCTTCGGGGGTGAAGAAGCCGCTGGCGACGAGGAGAGCTGGGTAGGCGAGCCAGAAGAGGATGCGGAGGAGGAGGCCGGGGGCGCCGCTGGTCGGGAGGAGGAGTTCGCCGAGCAGGACGAGGGCGGCGGAGACGAAGAGGACGCGGGCGAGGCGGGCCCATTCGTAGGGGACCGGGAAGAGGCGCTGGGTGAAGACGTACATGAGGCCGACGACGATGACGTAGGAGGCGACCAGGGCGAGGCCGGCGCCGACGATGCCGAGCGGCGGCACGAGGGCGACGTTGAGGGCGACGTTGGCGACCAGGGCGGCGGCCGTCGCCGGGAAGTTGAACTCGGTGCGCCCGGTGCGGCCGAGGATCACGACGAGGACCATGTAGAGGGCGTAGAGGGTGACGCCGGTGGCGATCAGGCCGATCGCTTCGTAGGAGTCGAAGAATTCCGGCGCGGCGAGGACGCGGGCGATCCAGCGCGAGAACAGCCACATGCCGGTGACGACGAAGGCGCAGCCGGCGACGAACCAGGTGACGATCGCGGCGTACGCGCGGCGGGCCTCGCCGTCGTCGCGGATCGAGTAGGCGAGCGGCGGCCAGGCGAGCTGGAAGCCGCGGACGAGCACGTTGACGGCTTGGGCGAACTTGACCGCGAGCGAGTAGAGGCCGGCCTCGGCGAGGCCAAGCGAGCGGACGATCACGATCCGGTCGACGAAGTTGAGCAGGTAGAGCGAGAGCTCGGCCGGCATCGTCGGCAGGCCGAAGCGGGTCATCCGCCGCAGCAGCGGCGGATCGATGCGCAGCGAGAGGCGCCGCCACTGGAGCGCGATCAGCACCAGCGCGACGACGGCGCCGCTGACGTAGCTGCCGAGCAGCAGGCCGCGGGCGCCCTCGCCGCGGCCGACGACGAGCACTACCGTGAGGCCGATCGCCGCGATCACGTTGAGCAGGGTGGTGACGAAGTAGGCGCGGGCGCGCTCCTCGAGCCGGAACAGGGTCAGCAGGTACTCGACCATCGTCAGCACCCAGAGCCCGCCGATCGCGATCCGGCCGAGCTCGGCGGGCGAGGCGACCTCGGCGGCTTCGCCGGTGAGCAGTGCTTCGGCGATCGGCCCGGCGAACGGAAGCGCGATCAGCGCCGCCACCGTCGACACCCAGAAGAGCGCCGCGAAGGAGCCGGCGACGACGCGGGCGGGATCCTCGTCGTCCTTGTAGTAGTAGCGCAGCACCGCCTCGATCAGGCCGAAGCGGATCACGATGCTGGCCGAGACGACGGCGGCGAAGATCACCTCGGCGGCGCCGTAGTCGGCCTTGGTCAGGTAGCGCGTGTAGAGCGGCAGCAGCGCGACCGCGATCAGCTTCGAGAGAATGCTCGCCGCGGTGTAGGCGGCGCCGGTCGTCGCGAGGCGGCGGAGGTAGCCCGACACGGCTTGACCCTAGCCGGGCGTTCGCTCTTTGTCGGCCACAGACCTACCAGGAGCGAACGCGGTCGAGGCGCCACCGGCCAGCGACGCGGCGGCGGCCAGGAGGACCCAGGTGATCGGGTCCTCGTAGAAGCCGGCGTAGGCCATCGTGTGGACCAGGAGGGCTATGAACGTGGCAAGGATCGCCGCGCGTGCAGGGGCGTGCCCCTCTGGGAGCCCGCATAGAGGCTGGGCCGACGGCGGGGCGTCCCCCTCCAGAAACCCGCATTGCCGCGGCCTTTCGGGTTCTTGCCCGGGAGTGCTCCAAAGTTTCCTCCGGGGGACGCCCCGCCGTCGGCTCGCAAAGGTCAAGCCGGCGGCCATGGTCCACACGGCGGTAACCAAGAGAGCTGCGTAGGCGATGAGGCCGATTACGCCCTGCTCGGCGGCGACGGTGATCGGCTCGGTGTGGGAGACGGAGACGGGGGTCTTCTTGGTGGCTATGTGGTCGCGATAGGCCTTGGGGAAGCTGCCGGCGCCGTAGCCCCAGATCGGGCGTTGGCCGAACATGGTTACGCCGCCGGAGACGAGGTTGCTGCGGCCGCCGGTGTCGACGTTGAGACGGTCGGGGCTGAGCTTCGAGCTGCCACCGGCGAAGAGCACGATCGCCACCGCCAGCACCGCTCCCGCTCCCACCGCCGCCAGCGTCCAGCGCCAGCTCCAGCGCAGCGCCGCCAGCACGGCGAGGCCCGCAAGCAAGGCGGCGAAGCTCGACTGCGAGAAGGTCAGCGCCAGGCCGAGCCAGAGCACCGCGATCAGGGCAGTCAACAACGCGAGCGTCCTCCGCTCCTTCGCCCACAGCAGCGCCGACATCGCGACGACGATCACCAACGCGAGATACCGCCCGTAGATGTTGGGGTCCCAGAAGATCGAGTTGACGCGAAAGTAGGTGTGGAATTCGTTCGACCTGATGACCTGGTCGTTCCAGAACAGCTCCCGGCTGAGGTACTCCACGGACCCCACGAGCACAAACGCCAAGGCCTCCACGGCTATGACCCAGAGAACGAAGGTCAGAAGCTTTCGATCCCACTGCACATCCCGCAGCAACGCATAGACCAGCGAGAAGGGCACGAAGAAGAAACAGACGTTCTGGAGGCTCTTGGAGAAATCTGGCGAGTACAGCGTCTGCACTGCGTAGAGGACGACGACCGCGGCTAGGACCCAGGGCAAGCAACAGGCGCCGCTCGCGCGGGTGGCGCGGGGTGGGGATGTCCGGCTCGGCGCGGCGTCCGTTTTTCGCCCCACACCCGACCTCGGACGGCCGCGCCCTCGCAGGCGAAAAACCCAGCGCCAGGCCGGACATCCCCACCCCGCGACAGGACCCGCGGGCCGAGACGCCCAGTCCCTGACCGCTGCTGCCAGAACGCCTCCAGCGATCACCAGGTACAGGGGGACCAGCAAGTTCGCCGTGTCGCCGCCGGCGTGGAGCGGGACGCGGAAAGGCAAAGCCGCGACGATCGCCAGCGGCAGCAGGATGGGCCAGCGGCGGAAGATGAATGCGAGCACGACAGCGGCCGCCAGGGCGACGAAGCCCAAGGCGATGAGCTGGCCGGCAGGGTGACGGAGGTCGGCGATCTGGGTCGAGTGCCACTGGTCGCCGAGGATCAGGATCGGGAAGAGGACGAGGGCGAGCAGCATGGCGGCGGCGCGCGGGCGGCCTGCCGGCAGCAGGATCGCCGTCGCTGCCGCGCCGGACGCGATCAGGACTCCGAGCGCGGAGAGGATCACCGCTTGCAGCCCGCCCTCGGGTCGCGCGGGGCGCGGTGCAGTCGCATGACGCCGCCGGGGACGAGCGTGCGGTCCTCGCCGTGGAGCCTGACTCGCAGCTTGTAGCGGCCGGGCTGGGCGATGCCGTCGTCGCGGGTGCGGCCGCCCCAGTAGAAGGTGTGGAAGCGGTAGCGCTTCAGGTAAACGTCGCGGGCGAGCGTGACGACCAGGCCGCCGCCCGGCTTGACCACCTGCACGTCGCCGCGGTCGGAGATCGTCGTGCGGAAGCGGATGCGGATGCGGTCGTAGCGGCAGTCATGGTTCGGGGTGAAGGCGCGGGGCTGAGGCCCGTTCGGGTGGAGGCGCGGAACCGCGCGGAAGCTGACCCGGTCGAGCACCAGCGGGTCGCGCTTGAGCCGCTGCGACCAGGCGAAGGCGGCGATCGTGGCGAAGACGAGCAGGGCGAAGACGATCGCCGCGAAGCTAGCCCGCCGAGGACGCATTGTCCTCGCCGATCACCACTGCGACCGGGGCTCCGGCGGAGAGCGAGGAGATCTCGCCGGTCATCGGTCGCACGCGCGAGATTTCCAGCGTGTCGGCGACTCGGTGGGCCGCCCGCCCTTCGCCCGCTTTGAACATCACGACGCTGTCGGCGAAGCTCGAGCGGCTGTTGCCGACCGCGCCGAGCTGGAAGCCGCGCCGCTCGACCTTGTCGCCGTAGGTCCCGGCGAGACCGTCGACCGCGGTGCCGTTGAGCACCGTCACCTCGATTTCGCTCGGCTTCAGCGCCTTGGCGGAGCGCTTGGCCGACTTGCCGCCGTTGCCGCCGCCTTCGCCACCGCCCTGCGTGACCGCGTAGGCGACGCCGCCGGCGATCAGCACGAGGACGACGAAGGCCCCGACCAGGTAGCGCGGGTCGCCGAGGCGCGAGCGCAGCCCGCCGTCGCCGACGTCGCCCTCCCCGCCCCCGAAGCGCTCGCGCAGCCGCTCCGTGCGGGTCAATTCGGGCAGGCCCGCCTCGCGCCGCTCGCGCCGCTTCTCGCGCAGGTCGGCGGCCTCGCGCTCGGCCTCGCGCGCCTCTTCCAGCTTGCGCATCTCCGCCGCCCGCTCGGCGGCCGCGGCGGAGGTCGACTCCTTGCGCTCGGTATCGCGCTCCGGCGCCGAGCCCGCCCACTCGCGCAGGCGCCGGATGTCCCGCCCCTGCGCGAACGACAAAAGGGCGAGCACTGCCAGGCCCAGGAACGCGACCAGGCCGGCGTAGGCCCCGATTTCTTTGATCAGCTCCAAGTTGGCTGCGAGAGGCTATCCGTCGTAGCCGACCGCCGCCGTGTCCCCGCCGGGACTGGTTATGAGAGCGACGACCCGCTCGGCGAGGTTAGCCTCGTCGCCGGCCATCACCAGGTGCTCGAGCGAGTTGAGGGTCGATTCGACCCACTCGGTGTCGAGCTCTGTCTCGCGCACCGCGCGGTGGATGCGTTTGGCCGCCGTCGGGCGCAGCTCCTCGCCGCGCGAGAAGAGCTCCTCGTGCAGCTTCTCGCCGGGCCGCGGCTGGGTGAACTCGACCGCGATCTCGGCGCCGGGCTCGTAGCCCGCCAGGCGGATCATGTTGTTGGCGAGGTCGACGATCTTCACCGGCTCGCCCATGTCGAGCACGAAGACCTCGCCGCGGCCGGCGCCGATGTCGCCGGCGCGGATCACGAGCTGCACCGCCTCCGGGATCGTCATGAAGTAGCGGGTCATCTCCGGGTGGGTGACCGTGACCGGGCCGCCGCGCTCGATCTGGCTGCGGAAGATCGGCACGACGCTGCCCGAGGAGGCGAGCACGTTGCCGAAGCGCACGCTGGCGAAGCGCGTCCCGGGGTGCTTGTGGCCGGCGGCCTCGACGATCCACTCGGCCATCGCCTTCGAGGCGCCCATCACCGTCTGCGGGTTGACCGCCTTGTCGGTCGAGATCAGGACGAAGCGCTCGACCTCGGAGGCGGCCGCGGTCTCGGCCGTGATCCGCGTCGCCAGGGCGTTGTTGCGCACCGCCTCCAGCGGGTTGGCCTCCATCAGCGGCACGTGCTTGTAGGCGGCGGCGTGGAAGACGACGCTGGGCTTGAAGCGCTGCATCGCCTCCAGCATCCGGTGCGGCTCCTTGCAGTCGGCGAGCACCGCCTCGACGTTGGAGAAGTGTCGCTCGTCGAGCATCTCGCGCTCGATCTCGAACAGGTTGTCCTCGGCGTGGTCGACCATCACCAGCAGGCGCGGGCCGACGCGGGCGATCTGGCGGCAGAGCTCGGAGCCGATCGAGCCGCCGGCGCCGGTGACGAGGACGATCCGGTCGCGCAGGTAGGCGCCGACGCGGTCGAGCTCGACCACGATCGGGTCGCGGCCGAGCACGTCCTCGACCTGGACCTCGCGCAGCTGCTTGCTGAGCTGCACGCCGCCGCGCAGCAGCTCGAACACGGTCGGCAGGGTGCGCACGCGGATCTCGCGCTCGCGGCAGGCGGCGACCACCTTGGCGCGCAGCGTGCCCGGCGCCGAGGGGATCGCGATCACGACCTCGTCGGGCTCGGTCTCGTCGAGGATCGTCTCGATCTCCTTCGTCGTCCCCAGCACCTTGAGCCCGAGCATCCGCATGCCGCGTTTGCGCGCGTCGTCGTCGACGAAGCCGATCGCCGTGGCGCCGAGGTTGGGGTTGAGGTGCATCTCGCGGACGACCATCTGGCCGCCGGAGCCGGCGCCGACCACCAGCACCTCGTGCTTGGGCAGCCGGTGGCCGCGGCCCGGGCGCTCGACGATCAGGCGCACGGCGAGGCGGGCGCCGGCGACGAGGAAGAGCGTCAGCATGAAGTCCATCACCGCGACCGAGCGCGGCAGGCCGGTCGCGAACGGCTGGATCACGGCGAAGACGACGACCAGGATCGCGCTGGCGGCGGCGACCGCGCGCACGATCGTGAGAAAGTCGCGGCCGCTGACATAGCGCCACCACTTCTCGTAGAGGCCGAAGGCGGCGAAGACGGTCACCTTGCCGAGCGCGACGAAGGCGACCGACTGCGCGAACAGCACCGTGTAGCGGTGCGGCAGCCCTTCATCGAGGAAGCGCAGGCGGAAGGCCAGGTAGTAGGCGAGCGCGACCAGCAGTGCGTCGGCCGCCGCCTGCAGGACCCTGTTGCGGTAGACCGGGTGGTTCAAGCGGCGCATCACAGCGAAGCCGAGTTTAGATGGTGTGCGCCGGGCTCCCTACAATCTCCGCTTCGCGCATGCAGACCTTCTTCTTGCTCGCCAGCGTCTCCGACAAGATCGTCGACCCGATCGTCAACGTCGCCACCGACTTCATCGGCTCGGCGGGGGTCGTCGGCGTGTTCGTGCTGATGACGCTCGAGTCCGCCTGCATCCCGGTGCCGAGCGAGGCGATCATGCTCTTCGCCGGTTTCAGCGTCTCGAAAGGCGAACTGACCCTGTTCGGGATCGTCGCCGCGGGCGTGCTCGGCAACCTGGCCGGGTCCTGGATCGCCTACGCGGTCGGCTACTTCGCCCGCCTGGATCTGCTCGAACGCAACCGCCTGATCCACATCAGCCCCAAGCACCTCAAATGGGCCGACGATTGGTTCAAGCGCTACGGCGACGCGACCGTCTTCTTCACCCGCATGCTGCCGATCATCCGCACCTTCATCTCGCTGCCCGCCGGCGTCGCGAAGATGCCCTTCTGGCGCTTCACCGCCTTCACCCTCGCCGGCTGCGTTCCCTGGGTGCTGATGCTGGCCCTGGTCGGCCGCGCCGTCGGCGACAACTGGGAGCAGTGGCGGCACAACCTCGGCTACCTCGACTACGTCGTGCTCGCCGCGATCGTCGCCGGCATCGTCTATCTGGTGATCCGTCGCCGTCGCGGCGAGCCCGAGGGCGCCGCGGAGTCACCCTGAGCGCCTCCGGCGAAGGGGGGATCCCCGCCGCGCGCGCGCTGGCGCTGGGGATCGTCCAGGGCCCGGCCGAGCTGCTGCCGGTCTCCTCCTCGGCCCACATCGTCCTGCTCCCCTGGCTCGCGGGGTGGGACTGGCAGCGGCTCGACCCGGAGGTGCGCAAGAGCTTCGAGGTCGCCGTCCACGGCGGCGCCGCGGCTGCGCTGCTGATCGGCCAGCGGGGGACGATCGCCGAGGAGCTGCGCTCCTTCGACGGCCGGCGGGCGCTGGTGCTCGGCCTCTCCTTCCTGCCGGCGGCGCTGGTCGGCTACACGCTGGAGCGGCCGATCGAGCGGCGCCTCGGTGGGCCGCGGGCGACCGCGCTCGGTCTGCTCGCCGGGGCCGCGGCGATGCTGATCGCTGACACGCGGCCGCAGCAGCGCGGCCGCGGCGACGCGACGCCCGCCGACGGCCTGGCGCTCGGCGTCGCCCAGGCCGCCGCGCTCGCCCCCGGCGTCTCCCGCAACGGCGTCACCCTCGCCGCCGCCCGCTGGCGGCGCTTCTCGCGCGACCAGGCGAACCTGCTCTCGCGCACGATCGCGCTGCCGATCATCGTCGGCGCCACCGCGCTCAAGGCCGAGCGCCTGCGCCGCCGCGGCGCCCCGCCCGAGCTGCGCCGCTCGCTGGCGATCGGCGTCGCCGCCTCCTTCGCCTCGACCCTCGCCTCGCAGCGCCTGATCCGCCTGGTCGAGCGCGACCGCGCGCTCTGGCCGTATGCCGCCTACCGAGCGGGGCTAGCCGCCGCCGTGCTGTTCAAACTGCGACGCTGCTAACTCCAAATTTTGGATGAATTTGGAGTTGATTTGGAGTTCCCTGCAAATCCCAGAGAAATGAGTCCAAAATGAGCGACGACGCCTACGCGCAGGCCGGGGTCGACCAGGGGGCCGCGGATTCGGCGGTCGCCGGGTTGGTGCGGGCGCTGGGGGCGATCGAGCTGGGGCGGCCGTCGCGGCAGGTGCCGCTTCCCGGCCACTACGCCAGCGTGATCCGGATCGACGAGCGGCTCGGGATCGCGCTCTCGACCGACGGGGTCGGCACCAAGCTGCTGGTCGCCGAGCAGCTCGGCCGCTTCGACACGGTCGGGATCGATTGCGTGGCGATGAACGTCAACGACGTGATCTGCGTCGGCGCCGAGCCGCTGGCGATGCTCGACTACATCGCGATCGAGCGCGCCGACCCCGAGGTCTGCGAGCAGATCGGCGTCGGCCTGGCGCGCGGGGCGGAGCTGGCCGGAGTCGAGATCCCCGGCGGCGAGCTGGCGCAGCTCGGCGAGATGGTGCGCGGCTTCGACGTCGCCGGCGCCTGCTTCGGCACGGTCGCGCTCGACGCGATCGTCGACGGCTCCGCCGTGCAGCCGGGCGACGCGATCGTCGGCCTGCCCTCCTCCGGCATCCACTCCAACGGCTACACGCTCGCCCGCTCGGCGCTCGACGGGGTGCCGCTCGACGAGGATCCCGAAGGCCGCCTCGGCCGGGCGCTCGGCGATGTCCTGCTCGAGCCGACCGAGATCTACGTCAAGCCGGTGCTCGAGCTGCTGCGCTCCGGCGTCGAGGTGCGCGGCCTCGCCCACATCACCTCCGGCGGCCTGAAGAACCTCGACCGCCTGGCGGCCGACGTCGCCTACGAGATCGACGACCCGCTCCCGGTCCCGCCGATCTTCGCCCTGATCCAGGAGCGCGCCGGCGTCTCCGACGAGGAGATGCACGAGGTCTTCAACATGGGCTGCGGCTTCTGCTGCGTGGTCGGCGCCGGGGACGAGGATGCCGCGGTCGAGATGCTGCGGCGCCACTATTCGGGAGCGAAGAGGATCGGTCGTGCGGTAGAAGGATCATCCGTACGACGTAGATGAGCCCGACCCCCTCCAGCTCGATGATCGGAACCGTGCTCTCCGGCCGCTACCGGCTGGAGGCGAAGCTTGGCAGCGGCGGCATGTCGACCGTCTACCTGGCGCGCGACGAGACGCTCGACCGGCCGGTCGCGGTCAAGGTGATGCACCGCGAGATGTCCGAGCAGGAGGACCAGCTGCAGCGCTTCCGCCAGGAGGCGCGGGCGGTGGCCAAGCTGACCCACCCGAACGTCGTCGCCGTGATCGACGCCGGCGAGGACGGCGGCCACCCCTACATCGTCTTCGAATACGTCAAGGGCGAGACGCTGAAGCAGCGGGTCGGGCGCGTCGGCGCGCTCGACACCCAGGAGGCGATCGCCTACGCGATCGAGGTCGCGAGGGGGCTGAGCGTCGCCCACGCGCGCAACATGGTCCACCGCGACATCAAGCCGCAGAACGTGCTGATCGACGAGGAGGGCCGCGCCAAGCTGACCGACTTCGGCATCTCGCGCCAGCTCGAACAGGACGGCGTGACGGCGACGGGCCGGGTGCTCGGGACGACCGACTACGTCGCCCCCGAGCAGGCGATGGGGAAGGGGGTCGACCCGCGCTCGGACGTCTACTCGCTCGGCGTCGTGCTCTACGAGATGCTGATCGGACAGGTCCCCTTTCATGCCGACAGCCAGGTCGGCGTGGCGATGAAACACGTCAACGAGGAGCTGCCCGACGTGCAGCGACGCCGGCCCGAGGCCTCCGCCGCGGTCGCGCTGGTGGTCGAGCGATCGACCGCGAAGAACCCGGAGGAGCGCTACCAGACGGTGGCCGAGATGATCGACGACCTGGAGACGGCGCTGGAGGTCGAGGCCGCGCGCGCCGGATCGACGACCGGCGAGGCGACCAGCGTGCTCGACGCGGTGCCGCCGCCGCAGCGCAAGCTCTCCGGCCGGGCGCGCTGGTCCTGGGCGGCGATCGTCGTCCTGCTCGTGGTCGCCGGCGGGGCGCTGCTCGCCGTGCAGCTGATCTCCGGCGGCGGCGTCGGCGGCGGCGGCGCGAACCAGGGCAAGGGCGGCAACGTGGCGATCTCGGGCGCGACCGACTACGACCCCCAGGGCGACGGCGAAGAGATCGGCAGCAAGGTCGAACTCGCCGCCGACGGCGATCCGACCGGCACCGCCTGGGAAACCGAGCACTACGACTCGGAGACTTTCGAAGGAACCAAGACTGGTCCCGACCCCGGCGTCGGCGTCTACGTGACGACGACCGAACCGGCGACGCCAAAGAAGATGATCGTCCGCACCCCGACCCCCGGCTGGAACGCCCAGGTCTTCGCCGCACCCGCCGGCCCACCCTCGGACCTGTCGGGCTGGGACGAACCGGTCGGCGAAGTCGAAGACGCCGCCTCGACCCAGGAGATCGATCTCACCGTCCGCGAGCCCTCCACCTACTTCCTGCTCTGGTTCACCAAGGCCTCCCCCGCCCGCGACCAGGAAGGCCGCTACCAGGTGGAGATCAGCGACATCAAGCTGCTGGGGTGACTCAGACAATATGTTAACGTATGACTTAACTTCTCAAACGTACCCACACCGCGACCTGTGGACCATCCCGAGTTCCACGGAGACCGGTTTATGTGGCTTCGGTGTCCTGCAACGTGACGCTACTTGGTAGAGGTTCGGGGTGCTCGCCCGCCGCCCGGCGGAGCGAGTCCGTAGGGCGAGAGGAG
>Ga0210111_1000006_pt1 | contig 71004 bp, 67 predicted proteins | sample China_Galinas_PW_6_FD_185520 | JGI IMG/M metagenome (GOLD analysis project Ga0210111, IMG submission 185520) | Wetland microbial communities from San Francisco Bay, California, USA, that impact long-term carbon sequestration - China_Galinas_PWC_D2... | ecosystem: Environmental > Aquatic > Marine... | reverse complement strand
CTCAAAAACGCGGCCTAATTAGGCCGCGTTTTGTCCGGGCGAGAGGCACCCCCGCCCCCTCCCTCGCCGCCCTCGCGTCCCTTGCCCTCGCCGCCCCGATCCTCTGGGCCCTGTTCGACTGGATAACCGCCGGCAGCCCCACCTACTCCTTCACCGGCACGCGCGAAACGGTCGACACGCTCGCCCGCCACACCGGCCCGGTCGACCTGGTCCTCTACGGCCCGCGGGCGCTCGGCGAAGTGATGCAGTGGCCGGGGATGATCGGCGCGCTCGGCGGCGTTGTCCTCGGCTTCGCCCTGCTCCGCCGCCGCTCGCGGATCGGCATCGCCGCCGGCGTGCTCGCGCTCGGCGCCTTCGCCGTGCTCGCCGTCGCCGGGCTCGCGATCATCGCCCGCTACACGATGCTCGCCGGCGCCGTGCTCGCCGTCTTCGTCGCCCTCGCCCTGCTCGGCTGGCGCCTGCTCGAGCGCGGTCACCCCTGGCGCACCGCCTGGCAGGTCTTCGCCGCGGTCGTCGCGGCGATGTTCGCGATCTGGACCCCGAACCAGTACGACCTGCTCTCCCAGGTCGACACCGACCTGACCAACCAGGGCGAGATCGAGTCCGACCTCGGCGACCTCGCCGGCTCCGGCGCCTTCGAGCCGCTCTGCCTGCCGATCTCGGTCCCCAACCACCGCGCCGTGCCGCGCCTCGCCTTCGACCTCGACCTGAGGCCGTCGCGGATCGTCAGCTCGTCCGAGCAGCGCCAGCCGCGCCGCGGCTACTTCCTCGACCCGGCCCGCCCCTTCGTGATCCACAACTTCATCCTCGACCCGAACGACCCCTCCCGCTTCACCAGCCGCGTCCCCCCCGGTTTCCGCCGCGTAGCCCGCAACGAATCGTGGGTCCTCTACCGTCACTGCTGATGGCGGCGATCGAACTGCGCGGCGTGGTCAAGAGGTTCGGCCCGATCACGGCGGTCGACGGGCTCGACCTCGAGGTGCCGGAGGGGATCTGCCTCGGCCTGCTCGGCCCCAACGGCGCCGGCAAGTCGACGACGATGCGGCTGCTCACCGGGCAGGCGCTGCCCGACGCGGGCGAGCTGCGGGCGCTCGGCCACGAGCTGCCCGCCGACTCCAAGGCCGCGCGGGCCGAGATGGGCGTCGTGCCGCAGCTCGACAACCTCGACGTCGACGTCACGGTCGAAGACAACCTCGCGGTCTTCGCCCGCCTCTACCGCGTGCCCGACGTCGGCGCCGCGGTCGACCGCGCGCTCGACCTCGCCCGCCTGCAGGCGCGTCGCCGCGACGCCGTCGACGAGCTCTCCGGCGGCATGCGCCGGCGCCTGCTGCTCGCCCGCGGGCTCGTGCACGAGCCGAAGCTGGTCCTCCTCGACGAGCCGACGGTCGGCCTCGACCCGCAGATCCGCACGCAGCTGTGGACGCTGATCGACGATCTGCGCACGCGCGGCACGACGATCCTGATGTCCACCCACTACATCGAGGAGGCCGAGCGGCTCGCCGACGAAGTCGCGGTGATGACCGCCGGCAGGATCATCAGCCGCGGCCGCCCGGCGCAGCTGATCGCCGAGCACGCCGGTCGCGAGACGGCCGAGGTCTACGCGCCGCCCGAGCGCCTCGCCGAGGCGCGGGCGATCGCCGAGGCCGACGGGCTGCGCGTGCGCCCGGCCGGCCCGGCGATCGCGATCGTCGGCTCCGAGCGGGCCGGCAACGGCGCCGTGCCCGAGGACGCCGTGCGCCGCGCCGCCTCGCTCGAGGACGTCTTCGTCCTGCTCACCGGTGAGGAGGCCGAGTGAACGAGAGCCGAACCAGGCTGCGGCGGCTCGAACCGGCGGCGATCGGCGGCGTGATGAGCCGCGAGCTCGCCAACTTCCGCACCTACTGGCGCGGCACGACCTTCTCCAGCGTGCTCGAACCGATCGTCTACCTGCTCGCCTTCGGCCTCGGGCTCAGCGCGACCCTGGTCGACGAAGTCGGCGGCGTGCCCTACGTCCAGTACGTCGGCACCGGCATGGTCGCCACGGCGGTGATCTTCTCCAGCGCGCTGCCGGCGATGTTCGGCACCTTCGTCAAGCACCGCTTCCAGAACACCTACGAAGCGATCCTCGCCGCCCCGGTCGACGTCGAAGAGCTGGTCAGCGCCGAGATGCTCTGGATCGGCGCCCGCGCCGCCGTCTACGGCTGCGTGCCGCTGCTGGTCACGATCGGCTTCGGACTCGACCCGGCGCCGGGCATGCTGCTGACGCCGCTCTTCGCCTTCACCACGGCGCTCGGCTTCGCCGGCTTCGGCGTCGCGATGGCGGCGACGGTCGCCAAGATCGACCAGTTCAACTACGTGACGGCGCTCTTCGTCACGCCGCTGTTCCTCGTCTCCGGCGCCTTCTTCCCGATCGACGAACTGCCGCAGGGCGTGCAGATCGTCGCCCAGCTCAACCCCCTGCACCAGCTGGTCGAACTGGTCCGCGGCGGCGCCTTCGGCTTCGAAGCGGTGGATCTGCTCCGCTACGCCGGCCTGCTCGGCTTCGCCCTGGTCATGTGGCGGGTCGCGATCGGCCGCATGTCGAAGCGGCTGATCGACTGAGATGCTCGCCCGGGCCCTGCAGACGACGCGTGGACGGCTGGCGCTGCTGGTGGTCGCCGTCGCCCTGGTCATGTTCAGCACGGCGGCGCTCCTGCATTTCGCCTTCGACCGATTCGATACCTACGGCGAGGCGCTGTGGTCGGCCGCGGTCCACCAGGTCGACCCCGGAGCGCTGATCGACGACGAGGGTGGCGCGGAGCGGGCGCTGGGCATGTTTCAGGCGATCGCGGGGCTCGTCCTCCTGATCGGCCTGCTGTTCGAGGTGATCTCGGAGAGCGTCGGCCGCTCGCTCGAGCGACTCGGGCAGTCGGACCGGCCGATCCGCGTCCGCGGCCACCTGCTGATCGTCGGCGGCGCCGACCTGGTCGCGGTTGCCGCCAAGGCGGCCGCTGACGCGACGCATCTGCGCCCCGCCTTCGAGCGGATCGTGGTGCTGGCCCCGGAGCGCGATCGCGAATCGCGCGAGGAGATCCGCGGCGGGCTGAGGGAAGCCGTCGGCCACCTGCGCTTCGACCTGCTCTTCGGCAACGCCTCCGGCGACGGCAGCTTCGAGCTCGCCGCGGCCGAGCATGCCGCGGCGATCCTCGTGATGCCGTCGCGCAGCGGGCCGGTCGCCGCCGAGACCGCCGACGTGGAAACGACGATCATGGGCCTCGCTCTGAACCAGTACCTCTACGCCCACCAGGCCCGGCCCGACGTCTGCCTGCTCTTCCGCCGCGGGCGCAACGCGGACGCGACCGCCGAGCTGCTGCCCGACGGGTGGAACGCCGTCGTCGGCGACCGCACCGTGACCGCGCTGATGCGCCTCGCCGTGACCCAGCCCACGGCGCTGGCCCAGCTGGAGCGCCTCGGCGTCCCGTCGATCCGCGCCTCGACGTACCCCGACCTCGTGCGCGCCGCCTGGAACGCCGCCCGAGGCGAGGCACGCCCGCTGCGGCTCGCGATCGTCGGTTGCAACTTCGACGCCCCGGCGCTGATGGAGGATCTGGCCGAAGCGGGCGCGCGCCGGTTCGACGTCACGGTGATCGCCGAACGCGATGTCTTCGAGCGCTACCTGGGCGAGGGTCGTCACTCCGGCGTCAATGTGCGTTTCCTCGAGACCCGCCTGGACGATCCCGACCGACTCGAGGAGAGCCTCTCCCAGACCGTCCCCGACGTGGTCGTCGTCGCCCCCAGCCCGCGCGACGACCTGCGAACCTCCGACGCCGCGGCGCTGCTGACCCTGCTGCGAGTCCGGCAAGCCGCCGGCGAGCGCACGCCGATCGTCTTCGAGCTGTTCCTCCCCCACCGGCTCGGCCCGATCCGATCCGATCCGCGCCTGCTGCCGCTCTCCGGCCTGGAGACCGTCACCGCGGCGATCGCCTTGACCGTCTTCGATCCCGAGGAGGCGGAGCAACTGACGCGGCGCCTCTCGGCCGCCGCCGTCGAAGCGGACGAAGGCTGAGGTTCATGGACCGTGCGGCCGCCTTCGAAGCGAGGTCCCCGGGCATGTCCGTCGGTGTTGGCTCGAGCCGGGCTCGCCTGCGGCACCCGCGGCATCCGCTTAAGGCTGCTTCCTTCCGGACCTGACCTGATTCACGTGCCCACGTCGCGCAGGACCCGGCCGTCAACGCCGCCCCCGGCGGACCGGTCCCGAAGGCCAGCCCCTCAGAGCGGTTTTCGGCCCCGCTAAGCGGATTGCGGGTTACAAGGCACCGCTGACTCCCCGCCTAGCACGGTCCACGGGGAATCCTACCCGGCGGCGGCCGTAGGATCAGGCCGCCTTGTTCCACGTCGACACCGAGTCGTTCTTCGTCATCGTCCTCGCCGCGGCCGCGGCTGCGGCCACCGTCGCCTACGTGCCGGGGCGCTTCGTCCCCCCGGTCGTCGTCGTCGAGCTCGGCATCGGCATCCTCGTCGGCCCGCACGTCCTCGACATCGCCGCCGAAGACAGCTTCATCGAATTCTTCTCCAACCTCGGCCTCGGGATGCTCTTCTTCTTCGCCGGCTACGAGATCGACTTCGAGCGGATCAAGGGCGAGCCGCTGAAGCTCGGCATCTGGGGCTGGGTGATCTCCGTGGTCTTCGCCCACGTCTTCGGCGCCGCGCTCGAGCTGAGCGGGCTGGTCGTCTCCGCCCTCTACGTCAGCACCGCGATGGCGACGACGGCGATCGGCACGCTGATCCCGATCCTGCGCGACAGCGGCGAGCTGCGCACCCGCTTCGGCACCTACCTGCTGGCGGCCGGAGGGATCGGCGAGTTCGGCCCGATCCTGCTCGTCACGCTCTTTCTCTCGACCGAGAAACCGCTGCACGAGGCGGGCATCCTGATCGCCTTCGTGCTGCTCGCGGTGGCCCTGGCCCTGATCTCGACGCGGCTCGCCTGGCGCGGCTGGGAAGCGATCGAGCGCACCTTCGAGGCGAGCAATCAGCTCGCGGTCAGGGTGACCGTGGTGCTGATCTTCGGCCTCGTGCTGCTCGCCGGCAAGCTCGGCCTCGACGTGCTGCTCGGCGGCTTCGTCGCCGGGATGATCGTCCGCCTGGCGCTGAAGGGGCACGAGCTGCAGGTGTTCGAGTCGAAGCTGACCGCGGTCGGCTTCGGCTTCTTCGTGCCCTTCTTCTTCGTCACCAGCGGCATGGCCTTCGACGTGCAGGCGCTGGGCTCGGTGGAAGCGCTGCTCAAGCTGGGGCTGTTCTTCGCCCTCTTCCTCGTGATCCGCGGCCTGCCGGCGCTGCTGCTCTACCGCGACGTGCTGCAGGCGCGCCAGCGCGCCGCGCTGGCCTTCTACTCGGCGACCGAGCTCCCGCTCGTCGTCGCGATCGCGACGATCGCGATCGACGCGGAAAAGATGACCACCGGCACCGCCGCCGGCCTGGTCGGCGCCGCGATGCTCTCGACCGCGCTCTTCCCCTTCGTCGGCCTCGCCCTGCAGAAACGCGCCGTCGAGGAGGGCGAAACCGGCCCACCGGCCGACCACCCCGCCCCCGCAAGCGCCGTATGATCGGTCCCCTCCCGGGCGCGTAGCTCAGTGGGAGAGCGCTCGCCTCACACGCGAGAGGTCGCTGGTTCGAACCCAGCCGCGCCCACTTACCCCTCACCGTCTGTCGGCAGGTCGCCGAAGTGCTTGTCGAACTCCGCGGGCGAAAGACGCCTGGCACCGGCGCACTCTAATCTCGCGTCGAGCGACGACCACTCTTTGCGCAGCAGCCGTAAACAGCGTCCCCGCCGTTTCGTCCCGCGTAGCTGACTGCTCTGACGTAGTAGCGCCGGGACCGCGCTGGTGCGTTCGATCCAGGCCGGTAGCTCCGCATCGATAAAGCCGGCGACCAGCATGAGATCGGCGTATCGCGCGCCCGGCAGTCGATTCCAAATGCGCTGATGGTGGGCGAGGCGGTTTCTGAAGTCGTGGAGCCGCGCGATTGGCTCCTCGACCGTCTCCCGCCGACGATCGGGGGCATTCGGGAAGCCGGCGGTCAAGTCCGGCCAAAGACCGGTCGATCGCCTTGCGAACAAGAATCGCCAAAAGCCAAAGCTCAGCTCGCTGATCATCTGGCCTTCAGTCATGGGCTTTCCCTTTTGCCGAACACGCCGTCTGGCCATCGCAATCACCTCGCGCGCCCTGGGGCTCAGCTCTCGACAAGGATCGTCCAGCCAGGTGAGGGCTCTACCGAGTCGGAGGTGACGCGAGGCAAGTTGGCGGGCGACTGTGTTCCGCAATGCAACCTCGAGATGGCCAATCGGACCCCAAAAGGCCGCGGCGACTGCACCGTTCCACTGGTACATCTCCATCGCCGCAGGAAGGTCGTCTCCGCAGTGAGCCACGTAGGGCTGAAGTCGCTCGAGGCCAAACAGTCGTTCTAGCCGACTGCGCTCCTCAATCATGCGGCAACCACTCTGAAATCGCACGGGAGATGCGATATGCTGTCTGCGAAAGCCCCGGAACGGTCCCTGTGTAGCCTCCTTCGGGAGGCAGGCCAAACCGCCGGGGTTTCGTCTTTCTCGAAGCCGAACCAGCGGCACACGGGACAATCTCAATAGAGATTTTCTGTCTGAAAGACAGCACGCTTAGATAGTAGCGCGCTGGCAGGCGCCGTTTCGATGGCGCAGCTAGCTGGGCTGCTGGAGGACCGAGAGGATGTTGCCGGCGGGGTCCTTGAACCAGGCGATCGAGGGGCCGGGGCCGCGGAGGATGGCCTTGTCGTCCTGGTCGAAGCTGTCGTAGCGCTCGAAGCTGGCGCCCCTTGAGGCGAGGCCGTCGACGGCGGCGTCGATGTCGTCGACTCTGAAGTTGAGGACGGTGTAGGTGGCCGGAGCGAATTCGGGTTTGGCGTAGACGAAGACGTCGTGGCCCTCGGCGAGGTTGAGCGTCATCAGGCCGTGCTGCTCGTCGATCATCGTCACCTTCAGGCCGAGGGTCTCGCCGTAGAAGCGCCTCGCCTCGGCGATGTCGTCGACGGCGAAGCTGCTGGACGTCTCGGCGCTGGCGAGCATGCCTCGACTCTACCCGGCCAGCTCGGGGATGAACCGGCGCAGGTGCTCGTCGAGCATGCGGCGGACCCATTCCTGGGTCGCGGTGTCGGCCATGCGGTAGCGGCCGAGCAGCATCTTCTGGTCCTCCAGCGGGAGGCCGGCGATCTCCCAGCGCACGGCGAGCCGCTCGAAGAGCATCTCCTGACGGCGGCGCCAGGCGTCGTCCTGCGAGGTGGCGGCGGTCGCGGGACCTTCGCCGAGCTTGGCGATCGTGCCGGCGCTCAGCGACTCGCGCAGGGTAAGGACGTTGCCCTCGTCGTCCCTGTAGTCGACCGTCGGGGCCTTCTCGCGCGGTCGCCTCTTCCTGCGCTTCGCCATCGTCGCGAGTCTCGCACCTACTCGTCCCCGGGCGCCGGGCGGCGACGCGCCCGCTTGCGCTCGCCGGTCCGCCGCTTGCCTTCGAGCCGCCGCTCGCGCGCCGCTCGGCTCGGCTTCGTCGCCCGCCGGCGCCGCGGGACGACGAGCGCCGCGGCGAGCTTCGCCGCCAGCCGCTCCAGGGCGAGCTCGCGGTTGCGTGCCTGTCCCCGCGCCTCCTGAGCGACCGCGGTCACAACGGGGCCGGCGCGGCCCAGCAACCTGTCCCGCTGCTCGTCGTCGAGCGCCGCCGACGCACGCACGTCGAAGACGGCTTCGACCCGCGAGGCGGTCACGTCGGCGTGCTGCCCGCCCGGCCCCGACGAACGGCTCGTGCGCAGCTCAATCTCCCCCACCGGGATCGACAACCCCTCGCTCACTCTCAGAGCATCGGCCACCGACCCACCGTAACGGCAACCCCGCCGAACGCGGTAGAGGTTTGCGTCGCTATCCGGTGAAAAGCTCGACCGCGGTGGGAAGGGCTCAGGTCAGCGCGTCGATCTTCGCGGCGAGCTCGAAGTCGGCGGCGGTGATGCCGCCGTCGGAGTGGGTGCAGAGGGAGACGGTGACGGTGTCCCAGGCGATCTCCAGGTCGGGGTGATGATTCATCGCCTCCGCCGGCCCGACCAGGCTGCGGACGAAGTTGACCGAGCCGACGAAGTCGCCGCGCTTGAAGCTCTTCCTGATCGACGAGCCGTCGCGCTCCCAGCCGGGATGCTCGGACAGCCGCGCCTCGATCTCCGAATCTGCCAAAGGAGCCATCGCCCTTATGCTGCCACAAATCGGACTGCTCAAACTATAAGTGGAGCAAAGTGCAGCGGACGTGTCAGCCGCCGATCGGCGCCCGCGGGTTGGCGCCGTAGAAGGCGAAGGTCCCGAGCATGCCGATGATGTGGACCATGATGATGTTGACGACCATCGATTTGGCCGTGGCCGTGCCGACTCCCACCGGCCCGCCGCTCGCCGTATAGCCGTAGTAGCAGCCGACGAGCACGATCACGGTCGTCATCACCATCCCCTTGGCGAGGCTGAAGAGGATGTCGACGAAGTCCTGGTAGGTCCAGAAGATCAGCAGGTAGCCGCCCGAGGAGACGTCGCCCACCTGGTCGACCACGGCGAGGTAGCTGGCGAAGTAGGCGACGCCGACCCCGGCGAGGTAGAGGAACGGGACCGCGATCCAGGCGCCGAGCAGCCGGGTCGCGGCGAGGAAGGTGACCGGCTGGATCCCCATCACCTCGAGCGCGTCGATCTCGTCGGAGATCCGCATCGCCCCGAGCTCGGCGACGATCCCCGTCCCGACCTTGGCCGAGAGGATGTAGCCGAAAGCGTAGGGCAGGCCCTCGCGCAGGTCGCAGTAGGCGGAGAAGAGGCCGGCGAGGGAGGGGGCGCCGATCGAGCGATTGAAGTAGGCGCCGATCACTCCGCACTGCAGGCCGAGGATGAAGATGAAGGCCCAGATGATCAGCGCCGAGCCGAAGATCAGGATCCCGGCCTGCCGCACGCTCTCGCCGAAGTAGCGCAGCACGCGGCCCGAGTAGACGAGCCCGGCGACGCGCGCCCCGAAGCGCGCGACCTCGCCGAAGGAGTCGATCCAGTCGCGCGGGACGTCGAGCCAGCCGGTCAGCGCGCGGTTCACCGGATCGCCTGCAGTTCCGGGTTGGTCGCGAGCAGGACCGTGGTGAAGATGTAGAGGAAGGCGAAGACCCCCATCAGGGCGATCACAACGGCCTGGTTGACCGCCCGGCCGACGCCCGCCGGCCCGCCGGACGCGGTCATCCCCTTGTAGCAGCAGACGACGGCGATGATCGCGCCGAACATCGAGCACATTGAGACCGACGCGGCGAGGTCGGTGACCAGCGCGTTGGAGAAGAGGGTCGAGAAGAAGCCGCCGAGCGGCTGCTGGTAGAGCAGCTCGGCGGCGATGCCGGCGCTCATGCCGAAGACGACGGCGAAGATGTCGAGCAGGCCGGTGATCACCATCAGCGCCAGGAAGCGCGGCACGACGAGGTTCTTGATCGGGTCGACGCCGAGCACCTGCAGGGCGTCGAGCTCCTCGCGGATCTTGCGCGCGCCGAGGTCGGCGGTGATCGCGGTGCCGGCGACGCCGGCGACGACGACGGCGACGACGATCGGCCCGATGAAGCGCACCGCGGTGACGACGAAGAAGCCGCCGAGCCGGTCGAGGTTGCCGAACAGGGAGAGGATTCCCGCTGCCTGCAGCCCAGGCGCACCGAGGCAGAGCGCGAAGGTCGAGATCGTCATCGGGAACCAGGAGAGCTTGAGCACGAAGAGGAACTGACCGACCAGCTCCTCGCCGTAGGGGTAGGGCGGCCGCACGGCGGCGAGCAGCGTCCGCGCGGTGAGGATCATCATGCTCCCCGTCTGCTCGAAGAACGAGCGCAGCGGGAGCAGTGCCCGCCCTACGGCCTGTGCCGCCACCAGCTCATCGCCCGCTCGAGGGGACTGGCGCCCTGCGCCTGCTCACGGCCGGCCTCGCGCGCCCGCTGCTCCGCCGCGCGCTGGGCGGCGGAGAGCTGCGCGATCAGCGTGTCGCGCGTCTGCTCCAGCTCCTCGACGCCGGCGATATGCGCGCTCGCCCGGCGCGGCGCCGTCGGCAGGTCGCGGGGCAGATCGACCGGGTAGGCGGCGAGCTCGGCCTCGAGCCGGGCGATCTGGCGCCGCAGCTCGCGGCGCACGGCGATCGCCTCGCTCTCCTCGGCCAGGTCGGGCAGCTCGCCCGCGGCCTCGCCGCCGCCCTCCTCGCCGATGCCGGGCATGCCGGCGCAGGCCGCGGTGACGATCGCCAGCTCGCGCGGGCTGAGGCCCGCTTCGCGAGCGCGGCGCAACGCGTCGGTCGCGATCTCCTCGAGCTGCGCGGCCGGCTCGATTCCCTCGGCGACGAAAGTGCCCTGTCCCTGGCGGCTGACGACGAGCCCCTCGCGCTCGAGCCCGGTGTAGACGGCACGCACCGTGTTGACGTTGACCCCGGCCCAGTCGGCGAGGCGGCGAAAGCTCGGCAGGCGCTCCGCGGCACCGAGCCTGCCGGTCGCGATCAGCGCCCGCAGGCGCCAGCTCAGCTGCAGCCCGACCGGAAGCTCGTCGCCCGGGTCGAGCGTGAACGGGTTGGGGTCGGCGATTGCCTTCTGTGCCATTGACGTGACACAGTAGACCGATCTAGTGTGTCAGTCAACTAGCACAGCGATAAAAGGCCCGCAGGGACGGGAAGAGCCGTGGCCCGAACGCCCCGCGGAGGCCGCGCCGGACTCGTATACACGCTGCACCCGGTATCGATAGACGGCACGAACCCGGTTCCGCGGAACCACCTTCACCAGGCGACCCGCGATGGCGGCGTCGGCCTGCCGCATCGCCTGCCTGACCGGAAGCCGGGCGCAGGATCAGGCCTGAGCGCTCCCGGTGAAGACCAGGGCGCCCAGGCCGACAACTGCCGCGATCGCCAGGCGCCTCAACCGCACCTGCCCAACTGTAGAGAGAAACGCCAGATTTCACAAATTAAGGCGTGAGGACGACCTTGAGAGCTTCGCGGTTGTCGTAGAGCTCATAGGCCCGCTCGGCCTGCTCGAGCTTCATGTGGTGGGTGACGAGCGGCGAGGGATCGAGCTTGCCCGCCTCGAGCAGGCCGAGGACCCGGTCGACGTGGGCGATCACGTTGGCGAGGCCGAGCCGCAGCGTCAGCCCCTTGAGCCAGGCGAGGCCGAGCGGCACCTCGCCCTTGCCGGCGTAGGCGCCGATCCCCGACACGGTGCCCGCGTCGCGGGCGAGGCTGACCGCCATCGCCAGCGGACCGGGATCGCCGACCGCGTCGACGACGACGTCCACCCCGTGCCCTTCGGTGGCGGCGCGCACGGCGCGCTTCGGATCGTCCTCGGAGAGGTGCAGCGGCACGGCGCCGAAGCGCTCGGCCATCGCCAGCCGCGGCTCGACCGAGTCGATCGCGAAGACCTCGGTCGCCCCGGCGGCGCTCGCCGCCTGCACCGCGCAGAGCCCGACCGGGCCGAGCCCGAGGACCGCGACCGTGTCGCCGGCGCGGACGCCGGCGTGGGCGACCGCGTGGTAGCCCGTGCCCATCACGTCGCCGGCGAACAGCGCGACCTCGTCGGACATGCCCGCGGGCACCCGCCGCAACGTCAGGTTGGCCCGCGGCACAAGCAGCTGCTCGGCCTGGGCGCCCTGCAGGTCGCCGAGCTTGGAGCCGTGGCCGAAGGTGCGGCCGTGCTCGCAGCGGTGGTAGTCGCCGCGCAGGCAGGACGAGCAGGTCGCGCAGGCGACGTGGAAGCAGCCGAGCACCCGGTCGCCGACGGCGACGCGCTCGACCCCCTCGCCCGCGGCGAGCACCGTGCCGACGAACTCGTGCCCGATCGTGAAGCCGGGCTCGACCGGCACGCGGCCGTGGAAGATGTGCAGGTCCGAGCCGCAGATCCCGCTCGCCTCGACCCGCACGACGCAGTCGTCGCCGGCGAGCAGCTCGGGCTCGTCCTTCTCCTCGATCCGCACCTCGCCGGGGGCTTGAAAGGTCACCGCGCGCATCGCGCAACCGTATCGCCGACCGCGCGGTCGAGGTTTAAGCCGCTATCCGGTGCAAAGCTCGACCGCGCTCAGCCGACGGAGACGCCGGCGACCTGGAAGCGGCCGGCGTCGGCGCCGGGGCTCGCGGTCTCGGCGATCCGCGCTTCCAGCGCCAGCTCGCGCTCGAAGTCGGCCTCCTCGCCGTGGCGGAAGGAGACGTCGTTGCCCTCGAGCAGCTCGATGAACACCTCGACGAAGCGCGCGTCGAGCTGCTTGCCGGCGACCCGGCGCAGCTCCTGAATCGCTTCGTAGCTGGAGGTCGGCGTGCGGTAGGAGTCGCGAGCGGTCATCACGTCGTAGGTGTCGGCGACGGAGATGATCCGCGCCAGCTCGGGAATGTCGTCGCCTTCGAGCCCGCGCGGATAGCCTTTGCCGTCGATCCGCTCGTGGTGGGCGAGGATGATCTCGGCCACCGGGCCGTAGCCGTCGAGCGAGGAGACGACGCGGGCGCCCTGCTGGGGATGGCGCCGGATCAGCATCCAGTCTTCGTCGGTGAGCGGCACGTTCGCCTTCAGGATCCGGTCGGGGAGGATGAACTTGCCGACGTCGTGCAGCAGCGCGGCGATGTGGACCAGCTCCTCCTCGCGACGCGAGAGACCGGCGCGCTGGGCGATCGCGCGCGAGTAGCGGGCGACGGCGGCGCTGTGGCGGGCGGTCATCTGGTCCCGCAGATCGAGCGTGCGCAGCAGCGCGCTCAACATCCCGACCTGGAAGCTCGCCAGCTGCTTCGTCCGCACCTCGAGCTCGCGGGCCCGCTCCTGCGACTTGATCAGCGCCCCGAGCAGGTACTGGAAGATCACCAGGACGATGCCGAAGAGCGCGACGCCAGCGAGGCCGACTTCGTAGTAGATGAAGGCGACGCCGACCGCCATCAGCGCCGCCGCGAGCTCCGACGGCAGCAGTGGCACCATCACGGTGCGCACCTTGTCGATGAACGAGCTGCGCTCGAGATAGCACGTATAGGCGCCGATCATCGAGAAGTTGATCGCCAGCGCGAGCAGGAAGGCGCCGAAGACGAGCACGTAGAAGGTCGCGTCCGAGCTCATGATCTGGGCGCGGCCGACGACTTCGTGGAAGCCGATCCCGACCGCGAGCGGGAAGGTCAGGTAGGTGAGCAGGTTGAGCAGCAGATCATGCAGCGGTTCGCGGAAGCGGAAGAGCCAGCCGGCGAAGATCCCGATCACGCCGATGATCGCCGCCGGCGTTCCGCCAAGCAGGACCATCGCGAGGACGAGGGCGAGGAAGCTGCCGGAGATCTTCAGTCGCGATTCGGTCTCGACGGCCGTGATGTCGCTGAAGACCGAGAAGCCGAGCAGGATGCCGAACAGGGCGAGGTTCCAGTCGGCGAGCGGCGCCCGCCAAATCGCCACGCCGACGGCGCCGACCAGGCCGACTGCCAGCAGGGCGTTGCTGAGAGGAGTGGGTCGCTGCTTTTCCATGGATCGAGTCCCGAGCCCGGGCCGGTGCCCCGGCTCTACGTCAGGAATTTCGCCCCGTGGCGGCGAATCCTGCGACTGGTACCCGGGTTTGCATCGACCGCAACCTGCGGCAACTCAAGTTAGACGCTTGACCGGGCTGCGACAACCCCTCTCGACGACCTGGCCAAATCCTTGCAATTTCCGCAAAAGCCCGGCCAAGCGGCCCAGAAAAGCACGAAGGACGCCCAAGGCGCCCTTCGAACCTGCTAGGCAGACGGTCTGCATGTCTGCCTCTTCCTACCTAAGTTGTCTTTAGCGCTTCCAGCCCATGATGAGCCATCCTTTCGTCGAAGCCCGTGCGATCTCGCGCAAGTTCCGGCGAGAAACGAATTAGTTGCTGGCAAGTTTGTAGCACAAGTTGGCGAAAACCTGTGCATCTGCAACGAAACTTGTGCAACAAACGTGAGGGTATTTCCGACGAAAAATGAGTAGCCCAAGCCTGAGAGACCCGCTGAAACGGCCGGCATTCCGCCGGCTGGCGCTCTCCTACGCGGTCAACGAGCTGGGCGACTGGCTGGGGATCATCGCCCTCTCGGTGCTCGTCTTCGAGCTCACCGACAGCGCCCTGGCGACGGCGCTGCTGTTCATCGGGACGGGTTTCCTGCCGGCTCTCCTCACCCCGGTCATGGTCGCCCGCCTCGAGCGCCCCCCGCCCCGCTTCGTGCTGCCGACGATCTATGCCGCCGAGGCCGCGGCCTTCGGCGCGCTGGCCCTGCTCGCCGGCCACTTCTCGCTCGCCGCGGTTGTCGCCGTGGCGACCGTCGACGGCGCCCTGGCACTGACCGCGCGCTCGCTGACCCGCGCGGTCGCCGCGGCGATGCTCGAGCCGGAGGGCGAGCTGCGGGCGGGAAACGCCGTGCTCAACGTCGCCTTCACCGGGGGCGCGGCCGTGGGCCCGGCGCTCGCCGGCGGCGTCGTCGCGACGCTCGGCGTGCAGTCCGCGCTGCTGCTCGACGCGGCCTCCTTCTACGTGATCGCCTGCATCCTGCTCACCGCCAAGCCGCTGCCGCAGGCCGAGCCCGAGTCCGAGACGACCCTGATCGAACAGGTCCGCGCCGGCCTCGGCTACATCCGCCGCCACGCCACGCTGCGGCGCCTGCTCGTCGCCCAGGCGGCGGCGATCGTCTTCTTCTCCGCCGTCGTCCCGATCGAGGTGATCTACGCCAAGGACTCGCTCGGCGCCGGCGACACGGGATACGGCCTGCTGCTCGGCAGCTGGGGCACCGGGATGGTGCTGGGCAGCGTCGTCTTCGCCGCCCTGCGGCGCGCCTCGCTGCCGGTGCTGCTCTTCTTCAGCACGATCGCGATCGGCGCCGGCTACCTCGGCATGGCGGCCGCCCAGACCCTGGCCGTCGCCTGCGCCGCCTCGGCGATCGGCGGGATCGGCAACGGCATCCAGTGGGTCGGCGTGGTCAGCGCCGTGCAGGAGCTGACGGTGGCCGGCATGCAGGCGCGGGTGGTCGGCACGCTCGAATCCGTCGCCTCCGCGGCACCGGGCATCGGCTACGTGCTCGGCGGAGCGATCGCGTCGACCTGGAACGCCCGCGTGACCTTCTACGTCGCCGGCGCGGGGGTGATGGCGATAGTCAGCGCATCGACCGTGGTGCTGGGCAGGAATTGGCCTCTGGAGCAGGGAAAAGAACGTCCAGGGAGTGTTGACGCCGCCGACGAGCTTATGGTGGAGTTAATTCCCGCAGAGGCCCTGTCCAGTCCAGATCGGAGGTCGTGACGTGAGGAAGCTGCAAGCAGCTCTAGGAATCGCCGTGCTGACGATGGTCGCCATCGGCCTGTCTGCCTGCGGCGGCTCAGGCGGCAAGGAAGGCGGCACCCTCACGGGGACCTATGCGTCGTTCCCCGACTACCTCGATCCGGCGCTCTCCTACACGGCCGAAGGCTGGACGGCGATGTACGACACCTACCTGCCACTGCTGACCTACAAGCACGCGGACGGCGAGGAAGGGTCCGAAGTGGTCCCGGCGCTGGCTGAAAGCCTGCCGAAGATCAGCCCGGATGGGAAGACCTACACGCTGACCCTGCGCAGCGGCCTCAAGTACTCCGACGGCAAGCCGGTCAAGGCCTCCGACTTCGCCAGCACGGTCGAACGAATGTTCAAGCTCAACTCCCCCGGCGCCCCCTTCTACGAAGGCATCGTCGGAGCGGAAGAATTCGCCGCGGGCAAGAGCGACAGCATCGCCGGCATCAAGACCGACGACAAGACCGGCAAGATCACGATCGAGCTGACCCAGCCGCGCGGAACCTTCACCAACGAGCTCGCGATGCTCTTCGTCGCCCTGCTCCCGTCCGGGACGCCGGCCAAGAACCTGACCACCGAACCGCCGCCGGCGACCGGCCCCTACGAGATCGTCAAATCGGAACCGGGCCGCGGTTGGTCCTACGCCCGCAACCCGCAGTGGGCGAAGACCAACGCCGCGCAGATCCCCGAGGTGCCGAGCGGCCACGTCGACAAGATCGAGATCTCGATCGTGCGCAACAGCGCCACCCAGGTCAACGAAATCGAACGCGACCAGGCCAACTGGATGCAGACGATCGTCCCTGCCGACCTCTACAACAAAGTCAAGGACCGCTACGACGGCACCCAGTTCCGGGTCGAGCGCCCGATCAACCTCTACTACTTCTTCATGAACACGGCCAAGCCGCCGTTCGACGACGTCAAGGTCCGCCAGGCGGTCAACTACGCGGTCGACCCGGCGGCGCTGGAACGAATCTACGCCGGTGCGCTCTCCGCAACCCACCAGATCCTGCCCGAGGGCATGCCCGGCCACGAAGCGTTCAACCTCTACCCGCACGACATGGCCAAGGCCAAGGCGATGTTCAAGGAAGCCAACCCCTCCGACCGCAAGATCACGGTCTGGACCGACAACGAAAGCCCCAACGACGAAGCGGGCGCCTACTTCAACGACGTGCTCAACAAACTCGGCTTCGACGCGAAGCTGAAGACGATCAACGCCGACAACTACTTCGGCGTGATCGGCAACGCCTCGACCCCCGACGTCGACGCCGGCTGGACCGACTGGTACCAGGACTACCCGCACCCCAATGATTTCTTCCAGCCCCTGCTGGCGGGCGAAAGCATCCTGCCCGCCTACAACACCAACGTCGCCCAGGTCGACGTGCCGGAGCTGAACGCGAAGATCGCCAAGCTCGGCGAAGAACAGCTCGGCCCCGAGCAGGAAGCCGAATACGCGAAGCTGGACCGCGAATACATGGAGCTGGCGCCGTGGGTGCCCTACGGCACCAACACCGTCTCCACCTTCGTCGACAGCGAAATCGAACTCGACAGCGTGATCTTCAACCCGACCATGGGCCAGGACCTGACCAGCTTCCAGTTCAAGTAGATGAGCGGCCGCAGCCCCTGGTATCTGGCCTACCGGCGGCTGCGGCGCAACCGGGTCGCGCTTGCCTTCGGCGCGCTGTTCGTCGCGATCGTCGTCTTCGTCCTCGCCGCGCCCCTCTGGGCGACCCAGGTCGCCCACACCGGCCCGACCGCCACGCATACGACCGAGCGGGTCGAAGTCGACGGCGAAAAGCGCGAAGTCGTCAACCGCGAAGGCAAGCCGATCGGGCCGCTCTGGCTCGGCGCCGGCGGCAGGTTCTTCCTCGGCGCCGACGGCCGGCTCGGGCGCGACGAGATGGTGCGGCTGATGTACGGCGGGCGCATCTCGATCTTCATCGGCTTTCTCTCGACCCTGTTGGCCACGGTGCTGGCGACCGTGCTCGGGCTGCTCGCCGGCTACTACCGCGGCTGGACCGACGCGGTGATCTCGCGCACCCTCGACGTGATCTGGGCCTTCCCCGTGACCTTGCTGGCGATCGCGCTCGGCCTCGCCCTGGCGGTCGGCGGGCTGCGAATCGGCCCGCTGCACCTCTCCGGCAGCTCGATCTGGATCCCGATCCTGATCCTCGCCTTCGTCTACACGCCATACATGGCGCGCCCGATCCGCGCCGAGGTGCTCTCGCTGCGCGAGCGTGAGTTCGTCGAAGCCGCGGTCGCGCAGGGCGCTGGCCCACTGCGCGTGATGTTCGGCGAGCTGCTGCCCAACCTCGTCTCGACCCTGATCGTCTTCTTCACCCTCGGCGTCGCCAACCTGATGCTGCTCGAGGCGACGCTCTCCTTCCTCGGCGTCGGCGTGCAGCCGCCCAACACCTCCTGGGGGACGATGATCGGCGGCGGCTTCGAGCTGATCAGCACGGCGCCGCTGCTGACCGTGATCCCGGGGGCGATGATCCTGCTCACGGTGCTCTCGGTCAACGTCTTCGGCGAGGGCCTGCGCGACGCGCTCGACCCCAAATCGAAGATCCGGCTCGAGGCCCACGCCGGCATCGCGGAGCCCGAGGGAACCGCGGTCTGATGGGCCGCTTCGTCGTCAGGCGCCTGGCCGGCACGGCGATCGTGCTGTTCGCCGTCTCGGTGATCGTCTTCCTGATCTTCAACGTGATCCCGGAGTCCGACCCGGCGCAGAGCATGGCGGGCAAGAACGCGACGCCGACGCTGGTCGCCAACATCACCGAGGAATGGGGGTTCGAAGACCCGCTCCCGCAGCAGTACCTGACGATGATGCGGAAGATCTTCACCGGCGATCTGATCTCCTACGAAGGCCGCGAAAACGTCGACGAACGGATCGTCGAAGGCATTCCGGCGACGTTCTCGCTGGTCGTCGGGGCGGCGGTGATCTGGATGTTCTTCGGCATCCTCTTCGGCTACCTCTCGGCGCGCAAACCGGGGGGACGGCTCGACCGGGCGCTGATGATCGTCTCGGTGACGGGGATCTCGGTGCCGGAATTCTGGCTCGCCGCGATCTTCCTCAACTACCTCGCCTTCAAGCTGCAGCTCTTCCCCACGGGCACCTACGTCCCGTTCACCGAAAACCCGCTCGAATGGGCCACCCACCTGATCCTCCCCTGGGTCACCCTCTCGATCCTCTACATCGGCTTCTACAGCCGTGTGCTGCGCGCTCGCATGCTCGACGTGATGAACGAGGACTACGTGCGCACGGCGCGCGCCAAGGGCCTCTCGGAGCGCCGCGTGATGACCCGCCACGTGCTGCGCAACTCGCTGGCGCCGATCGTCAGCCTCTTCGGCCTCGACTTCGGCGCCCTGCTGGCCGGCGCGATCGTCGTCGAATACATCTTCAACCTCAACGGAATCGGCCTCTACACCTTCGAATCGCTGATCAACCAGGACCTGCCGCCGGTGATCGCGGTGGTCCTCTTCGGCGCCTTCTTCATCGTCCTCTTCAACGCCCTCGTCGACGTCTTCTACGCCTTCCTCGACCCGCGCGTGAAGCTGGGGAGCGAGGGACGGTGAGCGAGCAGCTGCTCGCAGTCGAGGACCTGCGCGTCGGCTTCGCCACCGAAGGCGGCGCGGTGCAGGCGGTCGACGGCGTCTCCTTCGAGCTCGAGGAGGGCGAGGTGCTGGCGATCGTCGGCGAGTCGGGCTCGGGCAAGAGCGTCACCGCGCAGACGATCATGGGGCTGACGCGCGGGCCCAACACGCGGATCGAGGGCTCGGTCAGGCTCGAAGGACGCGAGCTGCTCGACGCCGGCGAGGCCGAGCTGCGCCGCGTGCGCGGCGAGCGGATCGCGATGATCTTCCAGGACCCGATGAGCTCCTTCAACCCGGTCTACCGGATCGGCGCCCAGGTGGTCGAGGCGATCCGCGCCCACCGCCCGCAGGTGAGCCGGGGCGAAGCCCACGAGCGGGCGATCGAGCTGCTCGGCTCGGTCGGCATCCCCGACCCCGAGCGGCGCGTCGACAGCTACCCGCACGAGTTCTCCGGCGGGATGCGGCAGCGGGCGATGATCGCGATGGCGCTGGCGCTCGAGCCCGACATCCTGATCGCCGACGAGCCGACCACCGCGCTCGACGTGACGATCCAGGCGCAGATCCTCGAGCTGCTGCGCCAGATCAACCGCGAACGCGGCCTGACGACGATCCTGATCACCCACGACTTCGGCGTCGTCGCCGAGCTGGCCGACCGAGTGCTGGTGATGCACGAGGGCAGGATCGTCGAGCGCGGCAGCCTCGACGACGTCTTCTACGCGACCAGGGACCCCTACACGCGCCGGCTGCTGGGGGCCGTCGTGCGACTCGACCAGGCGCCGCCGCTGCGCGCGGCGCGCGGCGAGGCGCCGCTGCTCGAGGTCACCGACCTGGTCAAGCACTTCCCGGTCAGACGCGGGCTGCTGTTCGACCGCGAGGTCGACCGGGTGCGGGCCGTCGACGGCGTCAGCTTCAGCGTCGCCGCCGGCGAGACGCTCGGGCTCGTCGGCGAGTCCGGCAGCGGCAAGTCGACCCTCTCGCGCGCGGTGCTACAGCTGCTGCGGCCGACGTCGGGCTCGGTCCGCTTCGAGGGCCGCGAGATCGCCGGCCTCTCGCGCCGCCGGATGCAGCCGCTGCGGGCCGAGATGCAGATGATCTTTCAGGACCCCTACGCCTCGCTCAACCCGCGCAAGCGGATCGGCCAGATCGTCGGCGAGCCGCTGCGCCTCCACGGCCGCGCCTCGGGCGCGGAGCTGCGCAGCCGGGTCGGGGGGCTGCTCGAGCGGGTCGGGCTCGCTCCCGAGCACTACAACCGCTTCCCGCACGAGTTCTCCGGCGGCCAGCGGCAGCGGATCGGGATCGCGCGGGCGCTGGCGCTGCGTCCGAAGCTGATCGTCGCCGACGAGCCGGTGTCGGCGCTGGACGTCTCGATTCGCGCCCAGATCCTCGACCTGCTGTCCGAGCTTCAGAGCGAGTTCGGCCTCACCTACATCTTCGTCGCCCACGACATCGGCGTCGTCCGCCACATCTCTGACCGGATCGCGGTGATGCACGAAGGCAGGCTCGTCGAACAGGGACCCGCCGACTCGGTCTGCGAGCGGCCCACCGACGCCTACACCAAGACCCTGATCGCCGCCGTGCCCGTGCCCGATCCGCGCGCGAGCAGAGCGCGGCGCATCCAAGATTGACCACACCAGAGGGGGGTCAATCTTGGATGCGCCCAGAAGCGGCAAACTTGGCGGGATGAGCCTTCCCCTCTCGCCGCCAATCAAGCCGCAGCTGGCGCTGACCCGCAGAGAGCTGCCGCGCGGCGAGCAGTGGGCCTACGAGCAGAAGCTCGACGGCTTCCGCGCGATCGTCTACGTCGACGGCGGCGACGCCTGCATCCAGTCGCGCGGCGGCAAGGACCTGACCCGCTACTTCCCCGAGCTGGGCTTCACGCAGGGGCGCTACGTGCTCGACGGCGAGCTGGTCATCCGCGACGCCGACGGCAGGCTCGAATTCGACGCCCTGCAGCAGCGCATCCACCCGGCCGAGTCGCGGATCAACCTGCTCTCGAAGGAGATTCCGGCCGGCTACGTCGCCTTCGACCTGCTCGCCGAGGGTGACGAGGCGCTGCTGGAGGTCCCGTTCGGCGAGCGGCGCGAGCGGCTCGAGGCGCTGGCGAAGCGGACCGGGGCCGAGCTGAGCGACCTGAGCGCCGATCCGGCCCGGGCCGAGGAGTGGCTGCGCCACACCGAGGGAGCGATGGCCAAGCAGCTCGACGCCCCCTACCTGCCGGGCAAGCGCAGGGGGATGGCGAAGATCAAGCGTGAGCGCGAGATCGACTGCGTCGTGCTCGGCTGGCGGCCCGGCAAGGAGGAGGGCACCGTCGGCTCGCTGATCCTCGGTCTCTACGACGGCGAGAACCTGCGCCCGGTCGGCCACATCTCCGGCTTCAGCATGGACGCCAAACGCAACATGCGACGGCTGCTGGCGCCGCTGGAGACGGGCGAGCACGGCGCCGCCGAGCCGAGCCGCTGGACCGGCGGGCGCGAGCTCGAGTGGGTCGCGCTGCGGCCGGAGCTGGTGATCGAAGTGGGGTACGACCATGCGGCCGCGGGGCGGATTCGGCACGGGGCGCGGTTTCGGCGGTTTCGGGACGACAAAGATCCCAGGGAGTGCACGTTCGATCTCTTGGACGAAGGGTGAGCGAGCGGGCGCCGGGGGTGTCGGCAGTCCCCTGAATCGACGGATACTCATTGGCCTCCGCCCCCATCGGAACCGTCAGCTCCCCCCGGGCAGCTTGCCCTCGATCGCGTAGCGCAGGACGGCGACGACCTGCTCCGGCGTTCGGGCGGTGCCCTGGGCGGCGCGGTCGACCTCCTTCAGGGCGTGGTCGAATTCCGGATCGTGCAGGGTGACGTAGGGCTTGCCCAGCGCGGCGGCGTAGCCGGCGTCGAAGGCGGCGTTCCACTGGCGGTATTTGTCGCCGAAGCGGACGACGACGACGTCGGCGTCGCGGATCAGCGTCTGCGTGCGGATCGCGTTGACGCCGGCGCCCATATGGTCGCGCCAGAAGGGCTCGTCCTCCTCGCCCAGCGTGCCGACGCCGGCGTCGTCGGAGGCGCCGTGGTCGGTGACCGGCGCCGAGAAGGCGACCGGCAGACCGGCGTCACGCACGCCGGCTTCGATCCGCTCGCGCCAGTCGGAGTGGATCTCCCCAGCCAGGTAGACGCTCCAGGTTCGCTCGGTCACGTGCCGGTCTCCTCGAAGTGCTTGCTGAGCATCGTCACCTGGCCCTGGTAGTTGGAGCCCAGCTGCTCGCCGTAGAGGCGCTCGGCCGGGGCGCCGGTGCGCTCGAGAGCCAGCTTGCAGACCGGTTGGCGGTGCTCGACCATGAACGAGACGTCGCGGGCCCGCACCTCGAGCGCCGCGCGGCTGCCGTGGCGCCCGCCGGCCGGGTCGTAGCCGAAGCCGGGATCGAAGAAGCCGGCGTAGTGGGTGCGCAGCTCGCCCGCGGTCGGGTCGTAGGCCATCATCTCGGCGGCGATCTGGGGCGGGATGCAGACCCCCTCGGCCGAGAGCAGCAGGTAGAAGATCTCCGGCTCGAGCACGATCCGCCCGCCCGGCTCCGGGTAGACCGGGTCCCAGTAGTCGGTCCAGCGGTAGGCGCGGATCCGCGAGAGGTCGATCGGCAGGCTGTTTTTCTTCGCCCGGTAGCCGACGATACGGTCGCTGGGGCCGGAGAGGTCGACGCTGAGGAAGAGGCCGTCGGCCAGCGCCAGCTCCGACTCGCGCAGCGCGTGCGAGTCGAGGTAGAGCAGCGGGAACTCGTCCTGCAGGGCGCGAATGTCGACGTCGGAGAGGCGCACGTCGCCGCGCGAGAGGCGCAGCTGGTTGAGCGAGAGGCCGCTCTTCACCTGGATCGCGAAAGAGCGCGGCACGACCTCGAGGTAGAGGCGGCCGTGGTAGCCGGGGCGGATCTCGTCGAAGCGGTGGTGGCGATCGGTGAGCACGCGGGTGAAGACGTCGAGCCGGCCGGTGGAGCTCTTCGGGTTCGCCTTCGCCCGCACGTCCTCGGGCAGGGCGAGCTGCTCGACCAGGGGGACTAGGTAGGGCCGGTCGCGCTCGAGCACCGCGCCGTCGCGCAGATCGACCCGCTGGAAGGCGAGCCCCTCGATCTTCTCCTCGACGGTCGAGTCGACGTCGGGCAGGAAGCTGCAGCGCAGGGCCCAGGCGAAGTCGCCGAGGCGCAGGTCGATGCTGGCCGGCTGGATCGCCTCGGGCAGGATGCGGTACTCGCCCGAGCTGATCCACTCGGCGGCGATCGCCTCGCTGAGGGCCTGCGAAGGCAGCACACCCTCCCCCGCCCAGCCGCGTGGCTCGGTTGCGGCGGCGCTCGCCGCTGCGCTCGGTTCGCCCGTCATCTACGCGAGATTATCCGCCGTGCCTCGGCGACGCCGAGGTAGGGAGAAAGCGCAAACTCGGCAACTTCCGGGAACAGGTCGTCGAGGCGACGGGCTTCGCCGGCGAGCACGCGCCGTCCGAGCAGCGAGGCGATCCCGCCGATCACCGCCTCGTCGGCCGCCGGCGGCGGCCGACGGGCGCTCGTCGCGACGGGGGCTCCCTTGCGCAGGTACGGGACGAAGTCGTCGACCGCGCCCTGAAAACGGCCGCGCACCTCGGGTCCGGCGCGCAGTCCCTCGACCAGCAGCAGGTTCGCCTGCGCCGGCCTCGCAGCCAGGTCGACCAGCGCCGCGTCGAGACCGGAGCAGATCCGGTCGGCCCAGCCATCGCCTCCGGCGCAGGCCGAGTGCACCTCGCCCCGCAGGCGCCCGATCGCCGCGTCGTAGGCCGCGAGGAAGCAGTCGTCCTTGGTCTTGAAATGAGCGTAGAAGTCGCTCTTGGAAACCCCCGCCTCGGTGGCGATCGCGGCGACGGTCGTGCCGTCGTAGCCGCCGTCGTCGAGCACCGCGGCGACCGCAGCACACAGCCTGCCGCGCTGATGGTCGGCGATGTACTGGCGAGGCAAACCGTGGCGACCGCGCGGCAGTGGCGTCATGCAGTACTAAAGTCTGCCAACGCCGAGCGCTTCTTGCACCCTGATCGCCGTCAGGCGGACGCCAGGTACGGCGCCACGATGAACTCCGTCAGCTCCGGCAGCAGGTCCTCGGCGTGCTCGGCCTCGCCGCGCCGGATCTGCTGGTAGACGATCCAGGCGACCCCGCCGACCAGCGTCTCCGCGACCGTGTCGGGAAGCCGCTCGTCGTCGGGAAGCGCCTCGCGGGTCAGCTGGACGAACGTCTCGAGCGTGTCCTCGTAGCGCTTGGTCGTCTGCGGCGTCGCCGACAGCGCCTCGATCATGCACATCCGCGCGACCGTCGGCTGCTCGGCGACGAAACCGAGAAAGGCGGCCAGACCGCCTTCGACCTGGTCCTGCCACTCGTCCGCGTCCGCACCGCCTTCCCGCACACGGCGCAGAACCTCGTCGCGGGCGGAGTCGAAGGCGGCGAGAAAGACCTCCTCCTTGCCCTCGAAGTTGTCGTAGAGCGTCTTGCGCGCAACGCCGGCTCGCTTGACGATGTCGGAGATCTTTGTCGCCTCGTAGCCCTGTTCGGAAGTCAGCTCGGCGAGCGCGTCCATGATCCGCCGCTGCTTGTGCGCGGCGACGAACTCACGCGGGAGCGCCGGGCGCTGTGAGGCGGCAGCACGCTTCGACGGCTGCTGCGATCGAGTTCCCCCGTTGCCCCGTGGCGACATGAGCCAGAAGGATAACCGGTTCTCCCAATGGCCCATGCACGGCAGCCGCTTCTGTGGTACCCTAGAAATGCCTGCACGTTTTATAAAACAAACGCGAAGGTTCCTTTATGGCGGAGCAGCCACCGGAGAGGGTCGTTCTGAGCAGGGAGAAGCTGGCCGGCGCGGTCGGCGACCGCTGGTCCGATACCGAACTGAACGAGGCCGTCGCGCTGCTGACCCGTGCGGACGGGCGCTTTCCCGCCGGCGTGAGGACGCTGCCGCCGGAGCTGGTCAAGGCCGTGCAGCGGGAGCGGCTCCTCGCGGCGATGATCGACGCGGTCACCGAACTCGGCTACAACGCGCTCACGGTCCAGAACGTGCTCAGTCGGGCCGGCATCTCGCGGCCGACCTTCTACGAACAGTTCGAAGACAAGGAGGATTGCTTCCTCGCCGCCTTCGACGGAGCCGCGACGAGGATGAGCGACCGCATCTCCGCGGCCGTGGAGGACGGCAGATCTGACTGGCAGGGGCGGCTGCGCAACGGCCTGGCGGGGCTGCTCGACTTCATCGCGGACGAGCCGCAGGAGGCGCGCATGGTGATCGTCGAGGCGCGCGCCTCCAGCCCCGCCGGCCTGCGCCGCCGCGACGAGCTGCTCGACCGCTACGCCGCCTGCGTCGACGCTTTGGTCAGGAAGGACCTGGAGGAGAAGCCGTCCGCGATCGCCGCCGCGGGCGTCGTCGGGGGGATCGAATCCGTGCTCTACGCCCGCCTGCAGAAGGGCGAAGCCGACGACCTCGAGGCGCTCCTGCCGTCGCTGATGTACTTCGCCGTCCTCGCCTACGCCGGCCAGGAGGCGGCCGGCGACGAGCTCGACGACGCGGCGCTTGCCTAAGAGCGCCCGCGGCGCTTGCCGGCGCCCTTGCCCGGGCGGGCGGCGAGCCGCAGCATGCGCTCGCTCTCGTTCTCGACGGCCTCCCCCATCGCGATCTGGAAGCCGGCGTGCAGGGCGCCGGCGGCAAGCGGCCGCATCCGCTCCAGCGCCTCGTTGATCCGCGGCCAGTCCTCTTCGGGCCGGCCGGCGCGGTCAAAGGGCTGCCAGACCTCCTTGACGAAGAGGTCGACGAAGGCGCGCGCCACGCCGTCGGCGTGGCGGCGCAGCTTCTCGCCGGCCGCGAGAGCCCCCTCGGGGCTGATGCCGAGCTCGGCCAGCTCGGCCGCGGCGCGCAGCAGGCGGGGGCTGATCACCTCGACCCTGCCGTCGGGCAGAGCGCGGAAGAAGCCGAGCCTTTCCGCCCGCTGACGCAGCTTCTGGCTGCCGGCGTCCCCCCAGATGCCTTCCAGCTCCTCGACGTCGAGGATCTCGGGGGCCTCGTGTTCGAAGGGCACGCGCAGCGCCCGCGTGAAATCGACCATCGCCGAGGCCGAGCCGTCGGCGCTGTCGAGGACGCGCCGGATCGCCTCCAGGTTGAGGCCGTCCGCCTGCATCTCCCGCGTCAGTTCGATCCGCGCCACGTGCTCGGGGCCGTAGTAGCCGGTGCGGCCGCGGACCGTGGGCGGCGGCAACAGGCCGCGCGTCTGGTGGGCGCGGATGTTGCGCACGGTCATGCCGGTCCTCTCGGCCAGCTGGCGAATCGTCATCTCGCCCTCGGCCTGCTTGGATCCCTTGGAGCCCATCCGTCAATGGTATGCCCGGAGAACCGTCTCAGGACGTGAGCGGCAGGCGCTGTCCATTCATCTCCCGCGCCGCGTCGGAGCAGAGAAAGGCGACCGCGTCGGCGATGTGCTCGGTCGGCGTGAAGGAAGAGAAGTCGCCGTCCGGGTTCTCCTCGCGCATGCGGGCGGTGAGGATCGCGTCGACGACGACGATGTTGGCGGTTGCCGGGGCGTCGGTGAAGCCATCGGCGAGCGCCAGGGTCCACGCCTCGGCCGCGGCCTTGGCGGCGGCGTAGGCGGCGTTGGAGTTCGACGGCGCCTGCGCCTGCTTGGCGGAGACGAGCACGAAGCGCCCGTGGGGCGAGTCGCGCAGGGCATCGTGGAAGGCGCGACTGGTGTGCTGGACGGTGCGGATCAGCAGCTCGTGCAGGAAGCCCCAGTCGGCGAGCGGCGCCTCGTGCAGCGGCTCTCCCCCGCGCCATCCCCCGACCAGGTGCAGCGACCCGTCGACGCGGCCGAAGCGCTCGAGCAGCGCCGCGCACCAGTCGCGCGCCGCGGCCTCGTCGAGCAAATCGACGGCGCGCCCGTCCCAACGATCCGCCGGCAGCCCGAGCTCAGAGCCCAGCTCGTCGAGCCGTCCCTGATCGCGATCGGCCCCCGCGACGACGGCGCCGGCGGCCGCCAGTCGCTCCGCGACAACCGGCCCGAGCCCACCGCCGATCCCGGCTATGGCGTAGACGCGGTCTTGGAGCTGATTCATGCCGCAGACGGTACCGCGGTCGGTGGAGGTTCGATTCGTTCGAGGACGACTCGACCGTCTCCATCGCTGCGTGCCAGCAGCCGGTCATCCTCATGAAAACCCGCCTCATCGCACGCCGTCTGCGGGATCGTCACTCGCCGTTTCTGATTGATGACGGTCTGGCATTCCTTGCCGGGTGAGCGCTCGTACTTCGACGGCGCAAACGGCTTTCCAGAGCCAAATGGGGGAGGCAGGATTCGAACCTGCGAAGGCATTGCCGGGCGCTTTACAGGCGCCATCCGTTGGCCGCTTGGATACTCCCCCGAAGCGGCAGCCGATTCTATAGACCTGTCCTCCACGTAAACGAGATCATCGATGGATCCGCAAGCATCGATCTCGTACTCCGAGTACTTTGGACCTCCTAATGTGATCGCGCTCCGAGCCCCGAGCATCAGCGACGGGATGAACCAGCGGCGCCCGTTACCTGTGAGGGCAAATAGATAGTCAAAGCGATCCGGATCGGCCTTCTTTCTCGTTCCGTCCCAACTCCGATTCCCCCCACTTGTCACCAACGCGACCGTACTCCGCTCATGGCCATCCGGGGTCGTCTGATGCTGAGTCGACGTCTTGACCTGAACGCGGAGCAGCCGGTCGTTCACATAGGCAACGAGATCGAAGTCCGGGCTGTGCCCAAACGGCAGCAAGACCAAGGCTCCCATCCGCGTCAGCCACTCGACGGCAGACGCCTCACCGAGATCCCCTTGCTGACTCCGGTTGATCCGTCGCTCCATTGACCGAACATACGTTCCCTGCCGGACGGAACCTTTTGGGTGCAGGAACGTTGACCTATCCAGCCTCGACACCCAAGCGGGCGCTCATCTGCTCGTTGAAGGCGTTGATCGCCGAGAGCGGGCGCATGAAGACGGTCAGCTCCTTGACCAGACCGTCCTGGTCGAGCTCGAGGAAGTCGATGCCCTCGAGCTCGCGGTCACCGACGCGCGCCTTGAAGCGCAGGGTGACGACCCCGTCGCCCGCCAGCTCGTCGACGTAGCGGAAGTCTTCCAGCGTGGCGATCACGTGGGTCAGGACCCCGAGCACCATGTCGCGGCCCTCGAAGCCGCGGAAGAGAATCGGGCTGTGCAGGACGACGTCCTCGCGCAGCGTCGCCCTCGCGGCCTCCAGGTCCTTGGCCTCGGCGGCGGTTCGGAACGGATGCGCCACGATCAGCTCGCTTCGCGCAGCATCTGCGCCTCCGGCAGGTGCTGGAGTTTCTTCAGCGTGTTGTTCTCGATCTGGCGGATGCGCTCGCGGGTGACGCCGAAGGTGTTGCCGACCTCCTCCAGCGTCAGCGGTTCCATCCCGGTGAGGCCGTAGCGCAGCTCGATCACCTGGCGCTCGCGCTCGGGCAGCGCCGAGAGCGCCCTGCGCACGCCCTCCTTCTGCAGGTGTTCGCTCGCCTCTTCGAAGGGCTCGGCGACGGTGTCGTCGGCGACGAAGTCGCCCAGCTCGGAGTCGTCCTCGTCGCCCACCGGTTTCTCCAGCGAGATCGGCAGCTGGGCGACGCGGAGGATCTCCCGCACTTCGCCCAGCGGCCAGCGCAGCTCCTCGGCGATCTCGGCCGGCTCGGGCTCGCGACCGAATTTCTGCACGAGCTGCCGCTCCACGTGGGCGACCCGGTTGAGCTTCTCGACCATGTGCACGGGGATGCGGATCGTCCGCGCCTTGTCGGCGATCGCCCGCGTCACCGCCTGGCGGATCCACCAGGTCGCGTAGGTCGAGAACTTGTAGCCGCGCCGGTAGTCGAACTTCTCCACCGCCCGGATCAGGCCCAGCGAGCCCTCCTGGATCAGGTCGAGGAAGCTGAGCCCGCGGCCCAGATAGCCTTTCGCGATCGAGACCACGAGGCGCAGGTTGGCCTCGACCATCTGCCGCTTGGCGATCATGTCGCCGCGCTCGATTCGCTTCGCCAGCTCGACCTCCTGGGCGGCGGTGAGCAGATCCACCTTGCCGATCGAGCGCAGGTAGAGGCGCAGCGAGTCGAGGCTCGGTTCGATCGTCAGGTCGAGCTCCTGTTTGCGCGCCGCGGCGCCGGCGCCGTTGGCCGCCTCGGCGCGCTGCTCCTTGTAAGCGCTGACGCCGTCCTCGGAGATCACTTCGACGCCGTTCTCGACCAGGTGCGCGTGCAGGCCGGCGACCTGCTCCTTGGTGACCTCGACCTCCTCGAGTGTCGAGGCGATCTGCTCGAAGGTCAGGAAACCGCGCTCGCGCCCGAGCGCAATCAGGGACTGGAGCTCCTGCGGCCCCGTCGGCTGCTCGGTCGAATCCTGATTCAGTCCCTGCGGGACCGTCTCCAACGGCTCGATATCTACCGCCTCCACTGCACCCTGTTCCCCTCCCGGGGGCCGGCCCCAACGCTCCGGCCCAGGGAAGTATAGGACTCAGATCGCCTACGCTTCTTTCAGCCGTGGCAACCCGCTCGACCACCCCGCTCTTCCCCGCCTCGCCCGACGTGCAGTCGGGCACGCCGGCGACCCAGGTCAGCCTCTCGCGGGTCGGCGTGACCGGCGTCGAGAAGGTGATCCGGGTCAAGGCCGACGGCAGCGAGAACCTCTACAGCGCCGACTTCGAGTGCTTCGTCGACCTCAACCCGCGCCAAGCCGGCGTCCACATGTCGCGCTTCGAAGAGGTCGTCGGCGAGGCGATCGACGAGGTCGTCCTCGGCGAGGCCTTCCGGGCCGAGGTGCTGGCCGCCCACATCGCCCAGCGCGTGCGTGAGCGCCAGGGCGGGCTGCGGGCCGAGGTCTCGGTCACGGCGCGCTACCCGGAGACCGTCACGACCCCGGCGAGCGGCCAGCGCACGCAGGAGATCTACGTCCTCTACGGCACCGCGGTCGACTCGCCGCGCGGCACGCGCACGCTGACCGGCGTCCAGGCGCAGGGGATGACCGCCTGCCCCTGCGCGCAGGAGATGGTCGGCGGCCTCGCCCGCGAACGGCTTGCCGAGCGCGGCTTCGACGCCGAGCAGATCGAGGCCGCGATCGAGGCGGTCCCGGTCGCCACCCACAACCAGCGCGGGATCGGCACCCTGCACATCGGCTGCCCCGAGGGCGGCCCGGCCTGGATCGACGCGCCCGACCTGCTGCGGATCGTCGAGCAGTCGATGAGCTCGGAGATCTACGAGCTGATGAAGCGCCCCGACGAGCTCGCGGTCGTCGCCAAGGCGCACGCGCAGCCGCGCTTCGTCGAGGACTGCGTGCGCGAGATGGTGCGCCGCGTCGCCGGCGACTATCCCGACCTGCCCGGCGACGCCTTCGTCATGGCGCGCCAGGAGAACCTGGAGACGATCCACCGCCACAACGTCGTCGCCGAGCGCTACGGCACGCTCGACGACCTGCGCGCCGAGCTCGAGAGCGGCGAGCACCAGCGCCGCCACACCACCACGCGCGAGTGGCTGGAGGCTCCGGCCTCCTAGACTCGCCGCGTGGAGCGGCGATGGGCCTCGCGCTCCTCCTCCAGCCGCTTGCGCAGGCCGAGGAAGTAGTCGGCGCCGCTGATCACCGTCGCGGCGACCGCCAGGTAGACGAGCACGTCGACCCAGGCGGGCGCCGGGTTGGTCGCGATCAGGGCGATCACGGCGGCGATCTGGAGCACGGTCTTCAGCTTGCCCATCCAGCTGGCGGCGATCACGACGCCGCGCTCGGCGGCGATCGCGCGCAGCCCGGTGACGGCGATCTCGCGGGCGATGATCACCATCGCGACCCAGGCCTGGAGGCGGTCGAGCGAGACCAGCGAGACGAGCGCCGCGGTGATCAGCAGCTTGTCGGCGAGCGGGTCCATCAGCTTGCCGAAGGTGGTGATCGCGTCGCGTGAGCGGGCGAAGTAGCCGTCGAGGCCGTCGGTCAGCGCCGCCAGGGCGAAGACCGCGGCGGCGAGCGCGTCCCCGTTCGGCGTCTCCCCCAGCAGCGCCACGACGACCACGGGCACCGCGAGGATGCGCAGCAGCGTCAGCGTGTTGGCGAGGTTGAGCGGGAACACCGTCTACTCCGCGGCGGCCGCGGCGGCCGCGGTCTCGGCGTCGCGCTTGGCGAAGTAGGCCCGGCTCTCGATGCTGACGTGGGGCACGAAGCGGGCGATCCAGCCGGGCAGCCACCAGGCGCGCCTGCCGAGCAGCACCATCACCGCGGGCACCAGCAGGCAGCGCACGAGGGTCGAGTCGATCGCTATCGCCACCGCCAGCCCGACGCCGAACTCCTTGACCACCGGATCGCCGTTGAGAACGAAGCTGCTGAAGACGCAGACCATGATCGCCGCCGCGGAGGTGATCACCCGGCCGGTGTTGGCCAGCCCTTCGACCACCGCGCGCCGCTCGTCGCCGGTCTCCTCGTAGTGCTCGTTCATCTGGGTCAGCAGGAAGACCTCGTAGTCCATCGAGAGCCCGAAGAGGATCGCGAACATCAGCAGCGGCACGAAGCTGACGATCGGGATCGCTTCGTCGAGCCCGATCAGCGAGGCGCCCCAGCCGAGCTGGAAGACGGCGGTCACGACCCCGTACGCCGCGGCGACCGAGAGCAGGTTCATCGCCGCCGCCTTGACCGGCACCAGCAGCGAGCGGAAGGCGAGCAGGAGGACGACGAAGCTGAGCGCGACGACGATCGCGATCATCAGCGGCAGCTTTTCGCCGATCTGCGTCGCGAGGTCGATGTAGCCGGCGGTCTGGCCGCCGACGTAGGCCGCCCCGGCGACCCCCGACATCGCCTTGGGAATGACGGTGTCGCGCAGGTCTTCGACCAGGTCGACCGTCGAGCCCTTCCACGGAGCCGACTTCGAGATCACGGTGAAGACGGCGACGGTCCCCCGTGGGTCGAGCGTCGGCGGGCCGACCCGGGCCACGTCCGCGGCGCCCCCGATCGCCTTCTGCAGACCCGGCAGCGCCGCCTTGGCGTCCTGCGGGGAGTCGAATTCGGCGGCGATCAGCAGCGGGCCGATCAGCCCCGGCCCGAAGCCTTCGTCGAGCGCGTCGTAGTTCTGGCGGGCCGTGGTGTCCTTGGGCAGGGCGCCGATGTCGTTCTGCCCCAGTTCGAGCTGGGTCACCGGCAGGGCGAGCACGACCAGCACCGCCAGCGCGGCGAGCGCGGAGCGCCACGGGCGCCTCGACACTCCCTCCGCCCAGCGCCGCCAGCCGTGCGGCTTCTTGTCGTCGGGATGGGTCTTGCCGAGCTTGACGCGCAGCGAGTCGATCCGCGGTCCCAACGCTCCCAGCATCGCCGGCAGCAGAGTGGTCGCTGCGCAGACCGCGGTTACGACGGCGATCGCCGCCGTGAAGCCGAGGGTGGCGACGAGCGGGATCCCGGCGAAGGCGAGCGAGCAGAGCGCGATCACGACGGTGAAGCCGGCGAAGACGACGGCGCCGCCGGCGGTCGCGGTGGCGCGTGCCACCGACTCGCGCACCTCCATTCCTTCGCGCAGCTGGAGTTTGTGCCGGGTGACGATGAACAGCGCGTAGTCGATGCCGACGCCGAGGCCGATCATCGTCGCCAGGGTCAGCGAGACGCCGGGCACTTCGACCACGTGCTCGAGCAGGCGGATGATCGAGAGCGAGCAGGCGAGGCCGAGGACCGCCGAGAGGATCGGCATCGCCATCGCCGTCACGGTGCCGAAGGCGAAGAGGAGGATGACGATCGCCGCCGCGATCCCGATCGCCTCGCTCTGCTCGGTCGCCGGTTTGGAGAGCTGCTGACCGACGTAGCCGCCGACCGAGACTTCGAGCCCGGCCGCTTCGGCCGGCTTGCCGGCATCGAGGATCTGCTGGGCCTTGCTCTCGGTCAGGTCGCCCGGGCTGATCCCGAGCACCACCGGCGTATAGGCGATCTTCCCGTCCGCGCTGATCAGGCCCTGGCTCCTGCCCTGCGCACCGAGCGGGTCGACGGCCGAGTTGACGCCCCCGATCGCTTCCAGTCGCTTGATCGTTTCCGAGATCGCGGCCTTGTCCTTCTGCCCGCCGAGCGTGCCGCTCGGCGCCTCGAATGCCATCGGGTTGGACCCGTAGGCCTGTTCGGGCAGGTTCTCCTCGAGCAGTTCGGTCGCCTTGGTCGAGCCAGTCCCGGGCAGGGTCAGGTTTTCGCTGGTCTGGCTGCCGGCCGCCGAGCTGAAGGCGACAAGGGCGACGACCGCGACCGCCCAGGCGGCGATCACCGGCCAGTGGTGCCGGGAGCAGAAGCGCCCAACCGCGTAAAGGGGGCCGGTCACGGCGGAATCATCCCCCAAGCGGCGGCAGCACGCCGAGGTGTTCCCCGTGGCCCGCGGCGAGCCAGGCATCGAGCGTGCGCGGCGCGGGCGTGTAGAGATCGGGCGCCTGGTCGACGTAGTAGTCGCGGGCGGCGGCCTCCAGCTCGACCGCAAGCGCGAGCAACGCGGTCTGCCCCTTCACTTCGCCGAGATCGAGCTCTTCCGCTTCCGCTTCGGCGTCGCCACCGAGGCCGCGGATCGCCTTGGTGATCGCGTCGACGTATTCCTGCTGCTCGGCGCGAAGCCGGCGGACGATCGGGCGCCAGCGCCCGTGCAGCAGCGGGCGCCCCCGCGTATAGGCGTCGCGCAGGGTCAGCTCGTGGGTGAGCGCGGCGTTCAGGATCGCCGCGTCGGACCCCTTTTCGGGGTCGGTCTCGGCGCCGTGGCCGCTGCTCCCGCAGCCGCCGAGCGCGACGATGGCGGCGCTCAGCGCGATGGACAGAAGGGCGGCGGCGCGGCCAAAGCCGTGCCGCCGCCCGCAGCCACCTGCTGAGGAATCGGCGCCCACAGGCGCAAGCCTATGGGCCGTCAGTCGAAAGCCGTGCCGGCGGAGCTACTTCTTCCTGGCTTTGCCTTTCGCTTTCGCCTTTTTTTTGCCAGACGCTTTCGCTTTGCGCTTCGGCACCTTCTTGGCCGACGTATCGGGAACCTCATATCCGACCATCGCGACCGATGCCGAGATCGGCTCTTCTTTCGATTTCGCCAGCCGTTTACCGGCTTCGCCGTTGATCTTGAGGGCCTGCTTCAGCGTCTGGTCGAGCAGCTTCTGCAGCTCCCCCCAACCTTTCTCGTCGAGCATCAGCGGAGTCCAGCTCAGGTGACGGTCCTCGCGGTCGTCGAACTTCTCCTCCTCCATGGAGGAGACGACGTCGTCGACGACGGCCTGAAACAGGTCGGCGCTCATGCCGACCCGGACCGACTCGGGCAGCTCATGCCAGTCGCGATCGGTCAGGTAGGCGCGAGAGGTCGCCCGGTAGTAGTGCTCGACAGCGCCGCGACGCGGCTCGGTCTTGACGAGGCGGATGACTTCGTAGTCCTTGAGGACTTTGACGTGGTAGCTGACCTGGCTCAGACCTTCGCCGAGCTCCTTGGCCAGTTCGTTCGGGCTGGCCATCCGTTCGTTGAGGATCGCCAGGATCTCGGCCCTGAGTTCGTGGGCGAGCGATTTGACCAGCGCCTGGTTGACGCCTCTTTTGCTTTTTCCCCTGGCTTTCTTGCTGCGTTTGGTGGACTTGCTTTTTGCGGGCAAAGCGACTCCTCCGATCGTTGCTGGGTGGCTTAACCACTCCATCGTATTGACCACAAAGGCGTTTATCTAGGCCAAATGTCGACTATTCGCTTCGTGTTGGCGAAATAGTGGAACTTTTTCCAGCATTTATTCGGTCAGGCGGATGCGCTCCCAAGAGAGCGCGCGGGGAGAACAGAAGACAGGTTGAGGAGGGGGTGAAGTAGATGAAGATCGCCGCGTCAGAGGCAGTCGTCCCGATGCTCTCGGTTCACAAGTTCGGCTAAGCGCTCAGGCAGAGCTCCTGGCTTCGCGAGCCTCGCCCACCGCACGGGCGGGGCTCGCCATGATTCAGTCCCGGCGTGGATTCCCTCAACCGGCTGAACGACGAGGTGCGCGCCTGCCGGCGCTGCCCCCGCCTGGTCGAGTGGCGCGAGGAGGTCGCCGCGGAGCCGCCGCGCCGCTTCCGGGGGGAGGACTACTGGGCGCGACCCGTGGCCGGCTTCGGCGACCCGGACGCGCGGCTCGCCATCGTCGGCCTCGCCCCCGCCGCCCACGGCGCGAACAGGACGGGGCGCATGTTCACCGGCGACCGCTCCGGCGACTGGCTCTACGCGGCCCTGGACCGGGCCGGCTTCGCCAACCAGCCGGAGTCCGTCCATGCCGGCGACGGCCTGCGCCTGCGCGGCGCCTATGTCACCGCCGTCGTCCGCTGCGCGCCGCCGGCCAACCGGCCGGCGCCGGGGGAGCGCGACAACTGCGTCCCCTACCTCGAGCGCGAGCTGGCGCTGCTGGAGCGATGCCGGACGATCCTCGCCCTGGGCTCCTTCGCCTGGGACGGAGCGCTGCGAGCCCTACGCGGCCTCGGCAACGACGTCCCCCGGCCAAAGCCGCGCTTCGGCCACGGCGGCGAAGTCGAGGTCGGGGACTGGCGACTGCTCGGCTGCTACCACCCGAGCCAGCAGAACACGTTCACCGGCCGCCTTACCGAAACGATGCTGGACGATGTCTTCAGGCGTGCGCGCGAGTCCGCCATACCGCGACGCTAAAGCGATTCGGACTGCCCCTTGTCGCGATGAGCTCTGCCGGCGGCCGTCTCGAAGGCTGCCATGGCGACCTCCACGGGAATCTGCGACTCGGATGAGTTCTCGCAGCGGGCGACGGATCGCTCCTGGATCGCCCTCACGCGATCGACGGTCTGTTTCATCGTTCGTTGCAGTTCTCGCCAGCCTCGTTCGTCGACCATGACCCAGGTCCGACTCAGATGTCGATCGCGAGCATCGAACGAGCCGTCCCCGAGGGCGCCGATCAACTCCTCGATCATCTGACGAAGCAGGTCCGCGCTGAACGAGGCTCGAATCGATTCCGGAATCTCCATCCATGCGAAGTCGTCGAAATAGAGGACCGGCGTGCACGGAGCGTAGAAATGCTCGTCAAATCCCCGTCGCTGCTCAGTCCGCACCAGCCGGATCAGGTTCTTCTTGCGCAGTTTGCGGAAGTGGTAGCTGACTTCGGTGACATCGAGCTCGAGTTCGCCGGCGACCTCGGTCGGACTGGCAAGGCCCTTTTCGCAGACTGTCACCCAGACATGGCCACGCAGCGGATGCGTGAAGGCTTTCGCGAGTGTCGGATCCATGACCTGTTTGAGCTTCTTACCCTGCGAGCCGGCCATGCGGCGCCTCCATTCCCGTAGCAGTGTTGTCAGCGAGCTCGAACCAGACTAGTACCGGTACCGGACCGCGCTTGGCCTGGATTATCGCTCGAAACTTATTAAAGCAATCTACCGGTCCCTTGCGCCACTTTTCCGACCAAGGGACAGGTGAGATGACCAGGCCACGGATCAAACGAACGACCGAGCAAATCGAAGCACCGAACGGCGACCTCTACCTGATGCGCCCCAGCGCCGGCGCCGACATCCAGATCGAGGACCCCGACGCCGAGGGCAGGCGGCTGCTCGCCGCGCTCGACGGCAGCCTCGAGCGCAGCGAGCTCGAGGCGCGCTTCGGCGCGGAAACAGTGAGCGACCTGCTCGCGCAACTCGAGGAGCTGGGCCTGGTCGAGGATGCCGCCGACGACGACCTGATCCCGGCCGCGACCGCCGCGCGCTTCGACCGCCAGATCCGCTACTTCTCCGACATCACCACCGGGCCGGCGCCGTCGCGATGCCAGGCGCGGCTCGAAAGCGCCCGGATCGTCGTGCTCGGCGTCGGCGGTCTCGGCGGCTGGTCCGCCCTCTCACTTGCCTGCTGCGGCATCGGCGAGATGCTGCTCGTGGACGGCGACCGGGTGGAGGAGAGCAACCTCAACCGGCAGGTGCTCTACACCGAGGCCGACATCGGCCGGCTCAAGGTGGAGGTCGCGGCGGAGCGCCTCGGCGCGTTCAACTCGCGGATGCGCCTGGAGACCGTGCCCGAGAAGGTCGACAGCGAGGCGGCGGTCTCCGCGCTGATCGGCGGGTACGACCTCGTAATCGACGCGGCCGACTGGCCGGCGCACGAAATCGAGCAGTGGTGCAACGGCGCCTGCTTCGCCGCCGAGGTCCCGTACATCACGATGAGCCACTTCCCGCCGATCGCCCGCGTCGGACCGCTGTACGTGCCCGGGGTGACCGGCTGCTTCGCCTGTCAGGTCGCGGCCTACCGGCGCAGCTACCCGATGTTCGACATCGCGATCGAGCAGCGCCGCGCGAAACCGTCGCCGGCGGCGACCCTGGGGCCGGCGTGCGGGCTGATCGGCGGTCAGGTCGGGCTCGACGTCATGCACCACCTGACCGGGCTGGCCGAGCCGTCGACCCTCGGAGTCGGTCACATCTACGACCTGCGCACGATGGAGGTCGAACGCGAGCCGGTCGTGCCGGAGCCGGACTGCCCCGTCTGCGGTCACCTGCCGACCGCGACGCCGCGCGGTCAGGGAGAGACGAAGGCCGGGCGCAAGTAACCCACCCCGCGGTCGAGGTTTTCGCCGCTATGCGAAGCAAACCTCGACATCGCCCCGATAGATTGAGCACATGCCCCGCTCGGCACGGCTCGTCCTCGTCGCCACCCTCTGCGCGACCGCCATCGCGGGCTGTGGATCCTCGGACAACTCCGGCGACAGCGAACCGACGGCCCGGGCGACGACGCCAAGCACGCCGCCCGGCGCCGGCGCCAGAGTCTGCAAGGGCATGACTGCCGGCGCCTCCCAGGTGCGGGTGACGGGGGTGGCCTGCGAGGCCGGCCTCGGCGTCGTCGCGGCCTGGACCGGGAAGCCCGCCTGCGCGCCGACGAGCGAGGAATCGCGTTCCTCCTGCGCCGTCGGCGACGGCTACCGCTGCCTCGGCGCCGCGGTCGAGCAGGGAGTGGCCGTCAGCTGCTCGGCCCCCGGTCGCTCGGTCTCATTCCTCGCCCGGCGGGGCTGAGCCACCGGCCTGCCCGCGTCGCAGGCGGCGGCCGACCGGATCGGCGAACAGCGCCAGCCAGAAGAATGGGGCGATGCCGGGGCTCACCAGCGCCACCGGGATCGAGGCCAGGAAGACCGCCGCCACCGAGATCGAGCGCCGGCGCCCCTCCCGCGCGTCCTCCGCCGACATCCGCGACAGCCCTGCCTTGCGCGCGTCCTCGGACATCAGCATCCCGACCAGCGTGATGCCGGAGAGGTTGATCGCGTAGAGCACGATCGCGCCGGTGTCGCCGCCGTGGTCGCCGAGCACCTGGGCACTGAAGGGAAAGAGCGCCACCCAGCCGAGATAGAAGAGGTTGAGCGCCAGCAGCCGGCCGTCGAAGCCGACGACGCTGGCGAAGAAGCGGTGATGAACGAGCCAGAAGCGGCCGATCACGGCGAAGGTGATCACGTAGGCGAGCAGGTCCTGCCACTGTTCGAGCAGGACCTTCGTCAGGTCGTCGCCGGCGATGTGCTCGGGCACCCCGAGATTGAGCACCAGCAGCGTGATCGCGATCGCGAAGACCCCGTCGCTGAAGGCGACGATGCGCGAGAACTCGACCTCGTTCTCCTCCCGCCGCCGGATGCTGCGCTGCCTCGACACAGCCCCATCATCGAGACTCGGCGCGACGGAACCGCGCCACCTAGAATGGGACCCGAGCGCCGGCGTAGCTCAGTTGGTAGAGCACTTCATTCGTAATGAAGGGGTCCCCGGTTCAAGTCCGGGCGTCGGCTCTGGTACGTCCCGAGCAGCTACGCGCTCGTGTCGGGCAACTCACCATGAGCCGCCTCGAGATCTGACAGATCGACGAGATCGCGTTCACGGCCTGCCGATCGCTTGAGCTTCACCAAGTCGGGGAGGGAGCAGATCAACGCTTCGACACCATCGACGCGACGGGTGTCTGCCCGAGCCCGGAGATCCGCAAAGCTCACCCCGGCTGATTTCTCAGAGAGCAGATCAAGATCCCCATGCTTGGTCGCGAGATGGATCGTCCGATCCCCGGCGATGCCGTCGTCGGGAACGGCCGAGCCATCTGGACGAGTCGCACCCCATTGCCCGATCAGCGTGCGAATGCGCTCGACGTTGTCCTGCTCTGGGTCGAAGACGGCATCGACATCTCGCGTAGCCCGAACGACTCCGTGACGAATCAGCGCGATGCCCCCGATCAGCACGTAGCGGACGCCGGCGCCGTTGAGGTCTTCAAGGATTTGACCGAATCCGGTCACCGACCAGATGAGGCAATTTCAGCCGCCTGCATGCTCAGAGCGACCCCCTCCGCAAGCAGCTCGTCGGGATTGCGGGCGGCGTCCCTGATGAGCCGATAGCGACGCCATTCCTCGCCCGCCAACCTATCGTCTCCCTGGGCCTCGGCAGCCCTGGCCCGGGCACCAGCCTCCCCCAAACGATCTGTCTCGCGTGCATCCGGCATTCCTGCCCAGGATAGCCGTGGCCGGCCGCCAGGGGCGACGGCGCCGCGTCTCGAAAGTGTCCCGGACTCGGCAATTCCCAACCCAACCGGATCGAACCGGCTGAGGCGTCGGCTCTTCGGCGACGCCGTGGCGGCGTCAGTTGAGCGGGGTGCCGGCGAGGCTGGCGACCTTCCAGTCGCCGTCTTCGTCGGCCATCGGCATTGCCAGGATCGTGCCTTCGGTGCCCTTGTAGATGATGAAGGAGCGATCGCCTTCGACCCGCAGGGAGCCGACGTCGGCCTGCTTCGCTTCGGCCTTCATCGAGGCCTTCGCGGCGGGGTTGGTCAGCTTTTCGATGATCCCGGCGCAATCGCTCGCCTGGACCTCCTTCGCCTGGGAGGCGAGTTTTTCGAATGACTCGACGATCGACTTCGACATGTAGGAGCAGGCGGCCGCCCAGTTGCCCTCCGCGCGGGCGTCGAGGAAGTTGTGCAGCGCAGCGGCCGCTTCGTCGCGTTCCGACGCGCCGGCCTCCTTGCCGAATTCCTGCACGCTGTTGTCGCCGCCCTTGACCTTGTACTGGCCGGAGCCGCCGCCGGAGTCGCTGTGCCGCTTCGGGGTGAAGCCGGCGCCGCCTTCGCCGGAGGACCCGGAGCCGCCCGACTTATCGCTCCCGCTCTTGCCCTTCCCACCCTTCATCGCCTCGCCCTGCTTCGAGGAGCCGCCTTCGGCCTGGGTCGTGCCGCCGGCTTCGGCGGCGGTCGATCCGGAGCTGCTGTCGCTGCCACCGCCGCAGGCCACGAGCCCGACGGCGAGCAGGAACACGGCGAGAGCCCCTGCCAGGGTGCTGGAGATCCTCCTCACAATCGGAAAGCCTAGAGGACGCGCCCGCGAGGCTCCCCGGCCGACTGCCTGGCGAGTTAGGATCACGCCCCATGGGGGAGGGGATCTCGATCGTGCTGGCCGACGACCACACGGTCGTGCGCAAGGCGCTGCGGGTTCTGCTGGAGGAGGAGCCGGGCTTCGAGGTGGTGGCCGAGGCGGAGGACGCCGACGGCGCGATCCGCTACCTGCGCGGGCACAAGCCCGACGTGCTGATCCTCGACCTCAACATGCCCGGAAGGCCCAGCCTGGAGGCGATTCCGGAGATGCGCGAGGCCTCGCCCGGAACCCAAATCGTCGTCCTCACGATGCAGAAGGAGCCGGCCTTCGCGCGGCAGGCCCTGCAGCTCGGCGTGCTCGGCTACGTGCTCAAGGAGGCGGCTGACGACGAGCTGGTGCAGGCGGTGCGCCGCGCCGCCGCCGGCAAGACCTACCTGCAGCCGGCGCTCGGCGCGAAGCTCGCGGCCGAACCGGAGGCGACGGCGACCGACCTGAGCGAGCGGGAGACGGACGTTCTCCGCCTGATCGCGCTCGGTCATACCAACGCCGAGATCGCCGAGAAGCTCTACATCAGCGTGCGCACGGTCGAGACCCACCGCGCCCACATCCAGCAGAAGCTCGGCGTCTCCAGCCGCGCCGAGCTAGTCCAGAGCGCGCTCTCCCGCGGCCTGGTCGAGACCTGAGCCTGCGCTCCGCGGTGCGAGCGGCACCGAGGCAACGACGCGCGCGCCCGCGCCGGGCCGCGATTCGATCTGCAGCTCGCCCCCGGCGAGCTCGATCCGCTCGCGCATCCCGGCGAGGCCGAAGCCGCTGCTCTCGGCGGTCGGGTCGAAGCCGTCGCCGTCGTCGGAGACGAGCACCGCGAGCCGGTCCTCATCGCCGCGCACCTGCAGCTGCGCCCGGCCTGCATGCGAGTGCTTGGCGACGTTGTTGAGCGCCTCCTGCGCCAGCCTGTAGACGACCGTCTCCAACTCGCCGTCGAGCCGCCCCGCGTCGATCTCCAGGACGACGTCGATCTCGATCTCGCTGCCCTGCTCGACCCGCTCGGCGAGGTCTTCGAGCGCGGCGAGCAGGCCGAGCTGGTCGAGCGTCGCCGGGCGCAGCTCGCTGATCAGCGCACGCAGCTCTTCGACGTCGCGGGCGATCTCTCCGATCGCCTCCTCGACCGCGTCCGTGAGGCGGGCGGTATCGCCGCTCTTCAGCGCCGAGGACAGCGCCACCCGGCGCGAGCCGAGCCCCTGGAGGATCGAGTCGTGCAGCTCGCGCGCCCAGCGCGCCCGCTCACGCTCCGTCGCCTCGAGACTCTGACGCAGCCGCTCCTCGGTGACGGACTGCACCGTGGCGACAGCGGTCGCCGCGCTGGCCGCCGCCGAGCTCAGCAACCGCTCGTCTTCCGGGTAGAAATCGGGTCCTTCCTCGAGCCGGTCGAGGGCGACGATCGCCCCCAGGGCGCGGCCGCGGAACTCGAGCGGCGCAAGCAGGGCGGCCCGCGCCTCGAGCTCGATCCCGCGCACGCCGGCGAGCGCGGCCTCGGTCGTCTCGCTCTCGATCTCCAGGTGTCGCCCGGTCGGCGCCGAGCCGCACTCGCCCGCCGCGGCCGCGACCGCATAGCGCGGCCCCTCGCGCAGAAGCACGAGCAGCGAACGCGCCCCGACCAGGGCGCGCACCCGCTTGGCGATCGTCTCCAGCACCCGGGCGCGGTCGGTCTCGCCGCCCACCGCGCGGGCGATCTCGGTCGTAGCCTCGAGCCCGTGCACGGCCCGCTCCAGCGCCCCCCGCTCCTCCTCGGACTGGGCGTAGAGGCGCACGTTGAAGATCGTCACCGCCGCCCATTCGGCGAGGATCGTCACCGCTTCCTCGTCGGCGTCGTCGAACGCTCCTCCCCCCTCTTTCTCGGTCAGGTAGAGGTTCCCGTAGGCCTGGCCGCGGACGACGATCGGCACGCCGAGGAAGCTGTGCATCGGCGGGTGCCCGGGCGGGAAGCCGAAGGAGCGGGGATGCTCGCCGACCTCGCGCAGCCGCAGCGGCGCGGGGTTGCGGATCAGCTCGCCGAGCACGCCCTGGCCGCGCGGCAGGTTGCCGATCCGCGCCCGGGTCTGCTCGTCGATGCCGACGTGGATGAAGCGCTCGAGCTCGCGCCGGTCCTCGTCGAGGATGCCGAGCGCGGCGTAGCGGGCGCCGGTCAGGTCGCGCGCCACCTCGACCACTTCCTTCAGCACCGCCTCGAGGTCCAATTGGGCGACGAGTCCCCTGCCGACGTCGATCAGCCTGCGCAGGCGATGCTCGTCGAGAACCTCGCGGGGCACGGCTCCACGGTAGCGCAGAAGCTGCCTATAGCAGGGTGAATACGGCTCGTGATCTTTAGATCGGAGAAGTGTTCTAAGGTGCGCGTGATTCTTGCCAGGGGAACAGCCTTCTTGGCGCTGACCGCTGCGCTGCTTCTGACCCTCGCCTGCGCGACCGCCGTGCCGCAGGGGCAGGTCGTCGTGCGCGGCGCCGCCTCCGGCACGCACCTGAAGCTGAGCCTGCGCGGCGACCGCCTCGTCGTGCACGGCTGGATGGCGCGCCGCGCCGGGGCCGGCTGCCGGCTGCGGCGCCGCAGCCTGGCGGTCTGCCCGCTTCGCGGCGCCGGCGGGATCGAAGTCGACATGGGCCCGCACGGCGACTTCGTCGAGGTCCTGGACCGGCTGCCGCTGCCGCTGACCGTCCATCTCGGCGCCGGCTCGGACAAGTTCATCGGCAACGGCGAGCGCGACACCTGCTACTCGGAAGGGTCCCGGCGCAACCGCTGCGTCGGCGGTCCCGGCAACGACATCTGCATCACCGGCAACCGCAACAGCGACTGCGTCGGCGGCCCGGGGAACGACTACTGCAAGCACGGCGCCGGCAGCGACGGCTGCTGGGGCGGCCCCGGCGACGACATCTGCATCATGGGCGCCGGCGAAGACGGCTGCCACGGCGAAGGCGGCCACGACCGCCTCTACGGGGGACCGAGTCCGGATCAGCTCTACGGCGGAAAGGGCTATGACCGCTGCGACGGGCTGCCGGGCCGCGGGAAGTCGCACGGCTGCGAGGCCGGGCCGCGGCGCTGACCCGTACGCCGGGCGCCAATGCTCAGTTCGCGCAGCGCTCGCAGACGCCGCGCAGCACCACGTCGTGCTCGGAGATGTCGAACGGCACTCGGCCCGAGACCTCGTCGATCGCGCGCTCGAGGTCGCCGTCCTCGAAGGTCTCCATCCTGCCGCAGCGGCGACAGATCGCGTGATGGTGATGGTGGCCGTCGGGGTCGATGCGCTCGTAGGCGGCGATGCCGCGCGTCATCTCGATCCGCTGCACCAGGCCGAGCTCCTCGAACTGCTCCAGCGCGCGGTAGATGCTGGCCCGGCCGACCGGCGGCTTGCGGCGGCGCAGCTCGTCGTCGAGCTCCAGCGCGGTCACCGCGCAGTCGTGGTCGGCCAGGGTCTCGACCACGGCGAGACGGGCTCCGCCGCGCCTCAGTCCGGCGCTTTGCAGCGTCTCCAGGGCGTGCTCGACCCAGCGGCTCTTGACCGAAGCCCCCATCAGCCAATCGTAGCTTCCGGGTGCGCGTGTCCCGCCGGGCGCGGCGCGAGCAGGCGGCCGGCCGGCAGCGAGAGCAGGTAGGCGGCGAATATCGCCAGCGCGACCGAGGCGCCCCCGGCGGTCCCCAGGTAATAGGAGACGTACAGCCCGGCGACGCCGGCGAGCACGGCGATCGCCGCGGCGAGGAAGAGCATCGGCACGATGCGATCGGTGAGATGGCGGGCGGCGGCGGCCGGACCGACCAGGACGGCGACGACCAGGAGGTTGCCGAGACCCTGGACGGAGACGACAGTCGCAGCGGCCAGCAGGACCAGCAGCATCGCTTCGACTCGCCCCGGGGAAATGCCGAGCGCCGCGGCCGCGCCGCGATCGAAGCCGCTCGCCAGCAGCCGCGAGTGCAGCGCCCAGAGCGCGAGCGGGATCGCCACCGCCATCGCCGCCGCCGAGGTCAGGTCGGCGTCGGTCGGCCCAAGGATGTCGCCGAAGAGCAGCGCCTCGATGCCCGGGGGCGAGGCGGGCGAGAGCGCCAGCAGCACGCCGAGGCCGAAGATGGTCGTGATCACGACCGCGACCGCGACGTCGCGCGAGGTCCCGTGGACGCGGGTGGCAAGCGCGATCGCCAGGGCCGCGAGGACGATCGCCGGCGTCGCTCCCAGCAGCAGGGGAATGCCCGTGAGGGCGGCGACGACCAGGCCGGGGAAGAGCGAGTGCGCGAGCGACTCGGCGGCGTAGGAGAACTCGTAGAGGACGACCCAGCAGCCGAGGGCGCCGCCGGCGAGGCCGATCAGGACGATCTCGGCGAGCGCCCGGCGCATGAACTCGTCCTGGAAGGGCTCGAGCATCTCAGTGGTGGTGGTGATGGGGAGGCAGGATCGCCTTCCCGTCGCTGCCGGGAAGCTCGACGATGGCGCCGCCGTAGGTCGCTTCCAGGGTGGCCCGGTCGAGCACCTCGCCGGGCGGGCCGAAGGCGACCTGGGAATGGTTGAGGCAGAGCACGCGGTCGCTGCGGCGCGCCTGCGCGAGGTCGTGGGTGGCGATCGCGATCCCCTGCCCCTCCGCGAGCAGCTCGTCGAGCAGCGCTTCGAGCACCGCGGCGCTGGCGGTGTCGAGGCCGGAGAAGGGCTCGTCGAGCAGCAGCGCGCCGGCGTCCTGGACCAGCGCCCGGGCGATCAGGACGCGCTGGCGCTGACCGCCGGAGAGCTCGCCGAACGTGCGTCGCTCATGGGCGCCGAGGCCGACCCGCCGCAGGGCGGTGGCGGCGGCGCGGCGCTCGCCGCGGCCGGGGCGGCGCCACCAGGGCAGGCGGGAGAGGGACCCCATCGTCGCCACGTCCAGGGCCGAGAGCGGGTAGTCCAGGCGGGTGCGCTCGGTCTGCGGGACGTAGCCGCAGCGGGCGCGCACGGCGAGCCGGCCCGAGCTCGGGCGCAGCTCGCCGAGGGCGACCCGGAGCAGCGTCGTCTTGCCGCCCCCGTTGGGGCCGAGCAGCGCCAGGCGCTGCCCGGCCCCGAGGGAGAAGGACACGCCGGAGATCGCCGGCCGCCCGCCGTAGCCGGCCGCCAGCCCCTCGGCCTCGATCAGGGGCTCACCCGGCATGCGTCCTTCCCGCCGGTGAAGCCGGCGATCATCGCGTTCGCGTTGGCCGCCTCCATCTGGAGATAGGTCGCCCCGTCGGAGTCGGCCGGCCCGAGCGTGTCGCCGTACAGGGTGTAGTCAGTGCCGGCGCCGGTCTGGCGTGCGATCGCCTCGACCACGTTCGGGCTCAGCGAGCTCTCCGGGAAGACCGCCTTCACGCCCTCGGCTTCGATCGTGTCGGCGAGTTCGCCGAGCTCCTTGGCGGAGCTCTGCGCCTGGGTGGTCTGCGAGGGGATCACGGCGCCGACCACCTCGATCCCGTAGCGGGCGGCGAAGTAGCCGAAGGCGTCGTGGTCGGTGACCAGCTTGCGCTCCGCGGCGGGGACCGTCTTCATGCATCTGGCGATGCTCGCGTCCAGCCCCTTCACTTCCGCCAGGTAGGCGTCGGCGTTCGCTTCGAGCTCCGGCCTCGCCTTCGGGTCGGCCGCCGCCAGCTGCTTCTCGATCTCGGCGATCGCCGCCTCGGCGTCGCGCGGGTCGTGCCACCAGTGCGGGTCGTACCTGGAGGCCTCCGCCCCGCTGGTCACGCCCGGCAGGCGCTCGGGCACCACGGCGCCGAGATCGACGACCTTGGCGTCGCTGCCGCTCGCGGAGACGATCTCGTCCATCCAGTCGTCGAGGTTGTCGCCGTTGACGAAGACGAGCGCGGCGCCGGCGGTCGCTTCGACGTCATGCGGACGCGGCTCGTATTCGTGCGGGTCGGTGTTCGGCTGCAGGATCTGGTGGACGTCGACCGCTTCGCCGCCCACCTCGCGCACCCAGTCGCCGATCTGCGTCGTCGTCGCGACGACGTCGAGCCTTTCGTCGCCACCGCCACTGCCGCTCGAGCCACAGCCGGCGCCGAGCGGCGCCGCCAGGACGACCAGCGCGGCGCCGGCCAGGAGTGGACGCCGGAGAATCCGCGCCAGGGCCTTGAGCAGCGCGGCGACGGCGAAGGCGCCGCCGGCGACGCAGGCGATCGTCGCCCCCGGGGGAGCGTTGGTCTTGACCGAGAGCCAGAGCCCGACCGTGCCCTCGAGCGCGACCAGGGCCACGCTGGCGATCTGCCAGCTCGCCATCCGCTGGGTCAGCAGGCGCGCGGTGGCGGCCGGGATGACGAAGAGAGCGGTGACGAGCAGCGCCCCGGTCACGGTCAGGGACGCGGTGGCCGCGAGCGCGATCAGCCCGAGCAGGAGTGCGTCGAACGCACGCGCACGCCAGGAGACCGCCGGCCCTTCCGCCCCGTCGAAGCCCTGGGCGAGCCAGTGCTGGCCGACGACGGCGCTCGCCAGCAGCGTCGCCACGGCGGCGCCGGCCGCAAGCGCGACATCGCCGTCGTTGACGAGGAAGAGACTGCCGAAGAGCAGCGTCTCGATGTTGGCTTCGGAGGAGAAGACGTCACTGGCGAGGATCACGCCGGCCGCGAGGCAGGCGACGAGAACCAGCGCGACGACGCTGTCGCGGCCGCGGTCGCGGCGCCGCCCGAGCGCCCAGTTGGCGACGGTGAACGCCACCGCGGCGCCGAAGGCGCCGAGCGGAGCGGCGAAGCCGAGCCCGTCGGCGAGCACCAGGCCCGGGAAGGCCGCGGTGCCGACGGCGTGCGAGTAGAAGGCGAGGCCGCGCAGGACGATCCAGGTGCCGAGCAGCCCCGCGGGCACCGCCAGGATCAGCAGCTCGACCAGACCGCGCTGAACGAAGGGAAGTTCGAATGGCTCCAGCAAAGGTCAGTCCTTCTCCGAGTGGGGAGGGTTCGATCTCCGGCGCCACTCTAATGAGAATGATTCCGATTTGCATTCTAGCCGGCGGACTGCGCTCCGAGCTAGCTGCAATCTCAGAAGACCATGTAGTCCCGCGTCACCTTTGAGAGCTCCCGAGATGGCTCATACAAGAGGGCCAACAGACCAGCCTGAAGCTCCTTGCCGATCCGTCGCACGTCGGAGAACGCAGTCGAATCGTCCGCGTTCTCGCGACTGACGCCCTGTAGCTCCTGGCGGAATTCCTGGTCGTTCATCCTGCCAGTGAACTCGTCATAGGCGCCCAGAGTTCGGCCGCCCTCGTCGATCGCCCCGCTTTCCAAGAAGGCTTGAGCGATCCGGTCGGTGGGCGGTAGGTCGAGCTGCCCTTCGACGAAGTCGCGCATCGGTTCGCGGTCGAAGCGAAAGCATTCGAGCACCGGGATGAGGCCGCCCGCGAACAGGATCTTTCGTGAAGTGCGCAGCTTCGCATTGCGAAGACCCCACTTCTCGGGTCCTTCCCGCTCTTTGCCCGCGAAATCGACGCAGATCGTGCGCCAGTAGCGCACCACGTCGTTGAGCAGGAAGCGAGGCGGGCGGTACGGCTTGACCGAGTCGTCCAGGTAGCGATCCAAGACCTCGCCTCGAACAGAGCGATACACGTCGTCGCCGCTGACCGCCCTTGACTCGAGCAGGAAGAGCATGCGTCGGGACAGATTCTTGTTGTCGTCATCGTCCAGTCCGATGTTCTGCACGACGTTCTCGCTGTAAACCGGAGCCGCGAAGATGCCCTGCGATCCGGGAGGGTTGTCGAGGACCGCGCTGACCTCACCGATGGATGGCTTGACCTCGGATCCCTCCTCGTCGGGCGGCTCCTCTCCGCAGACCAAGACCATGAAGTCGTCGTCGCTGCCGCTCGTGACCTCCGCCCTCCCCCAAGACCCCATGAGCACAATCGAGGTCCCGCCATCGTGCGGGAGCTTCCCGAGATCCTCCCGTCGCTTGCTCAAACCGCTGGCACTCCGCTCCCGTGCCGCAAACAGGCTCGGGAAGTCGCGGTCGGCCAGCTCCGCCAGCCGTCGCAGCGGGCTCTGGCGGCTTGCCTCCATCGCTAGGGCGAGTCCGTCTGCGGTGGAGCCTCGAAGATCCAGGGCACGTCCAGGCAGCGCTTCAGGGTCGGACTGAACAGCTCCTCGTCCTCATCGGTCAGCGAAACGTGGTGAAGGTCGTCGGAGAGCGAGCTGAGGTGAACGTGGCGCAAGCGAGCACGGAAGCTGTCGAGTAGCTCCCCGGCAACCACCATGCTCGGATCGATTGACCAAGCATGGGCGATGTCGAAGCAAAAACCCGCTTCGGGAAGCTCCGCAAAAGCTCGGTGGAGCTCATCGGGTGTTCGCCCGTCAGGCTTGCGCGAGTCCATGTTCTCCAGCAGCAGCTTGTGCCCTAAGGGTCGATACAACGCCAGCTCGTCCATCGTGTCGGGGTGCATGACGATCCCGTCCGCCAGGCCGGAGAGCCGGGCAAGCGACACGACAAGCTGCTTCTCATCCATCTCGCGTCCCTTGGACGGCCCGTGGATGCTGACGTAGCGGAAGGGCAGGCTCGGCGTCTGCCGCAGGTACTCGGCAAGAGACGGGAGCTCAGCCTCGGAGAGAGCCGAGAGCTCGATGGCAAAAGACGAGACACGCCAAGCCTCCTCGACCTGAGCGCTCCAGTCCCCTCGGAGGCTCTGCATATAGCCCGTCGATGCGCCGACCGGGTGATGGCGCTTCACGATGGATTCACGCGGATCGGATTTCGTCGCTGCACCCATCGTGGCGACGCTACCAGTCATCTCCGACAAGCTGGTGCCCGTGGCTTCGGTCGATATCTGGGCACTGCGATAGGCGGAGAGGGTGGGATTCGAACCCACGAGGCGGGTTAACCCCGCCCACGCGATTTCCAGTCGCGCTCCTTAAGCCACTCGGACACCTCTCCGGGTGTCCTCAAGCCTAGAGGCTAGGCGGCTTCCGGAGCCTCTCTGAGCGTCGGCAGCGGTTCCGGCGCGGGGTCGAGCGGGAGGACGATCTCCTCGTGCTCGACCGGGGCGGGGACGGCGGGACGGCGGCCGCGCAGCTGCTCATGGCTGCAGACGACGTAGCACCACTCCATCAGGCGCATGCGCGAGGCGGCGTCGATCTCCTCGATCGTCGCGCCGACGAGCTGCCTGCCCTCGACCTCGCGGCAGGAGCGGATCTCGACCTGGGCGGCGACCTCGTGGCGCTTGCCGGTCGCGTCTTCGAGCTCGAGCAGGACCGCCGGCCGTTCGCCGATCTCCGCCGGGGCGTCGAGGACGAGGCCGACTCCGGCTGAGCTGGCGTCGACGAGCCGGCCGCCGATGTGACCGCCGGCGGCGAAGACGTGCGCGGGGGCATCGCCCTGGAAGCGGTAGACCTGGCGGCGCTGCCGGCGCCGGCCGACCGCATGGAGCGTGCGCAGCACGCGGCGCAGCTCGATCAGGCCGAGCAGCGGCACGATCCAAGCCGCGATTCCCGGCATGTCGGGCAGCGGCCCGACGCCTGCCAGGTCGAGCAGGCGCATCGCCGTGCCGCCCGCCAGCGCCACGCCCGCCAGCATCACCAGGTGCAGCTTGCGCACCGACTCGAGCCCGCCGCCGCCGTCGCCCTGCTTCGGCGTCACCTTGAAGGCCGTCCTGCCCGGGAAGAAGACGCAGCGCAGGGCGCGCGTGTAGATCTCCATCGTCAGCAGCTCGTAGTGGGCGGTCTCGCCGATCTTCATGTAGCCGCGGGTGAGGGCGGAGCCGGCGAGCAGGTTGAGGCCGACCGCCGGCAGCCACAGCGTCGCCAGGGCGAGCACGCTGACCTTCATCGGCAGCGCGCCCGTCCACATCACCAGCGCCAGCGTCGTCAGCAGCAGCAGCCGCATCGGCGGCGCCAGGTAGGCGGCGAGGCTGACGAAGTAGGAGAGCCGCTGGAGCGGGTGCAGGGCGCGGGCGCGCAGGGGGGACTCGGGCAGGGTGAAGACGGCGAGGTTGCCGCGCGCCCAGCGATCGCGCTGCAGCAGGTAGCCGTCGAGGTCGTGCGGGGCGAGGCCCTGGACGAGGATCTCGTCGTGGTAGCGGCTGGTCCAGCCATGGGTCTGCATGCGGATCGTCGTGTGGAAGTCCTCGGCGATCGTCTCGGTAGCGACGCCGCCGATCTCGAGCAACGCCGCGCGCCGTAGCACCGCCGCCGAGCCGCACCAGTAGGCGGCGCCGTGGCGGTCCTTGCCCGGGCAGACGACCCGGTAGAAGAGCGACTGCTCGTGGCGGCCGACGACGTAGTGCTGGACCGAGTCGTGATTGAAGAAGTCGTGCGGGCTCTGCACCAGGGCGACGCGCTCGTCGTCGAAGTAGCCGACCATGGCGTCGAGCGCGTCCGGCATCGGCACGTGGTCGGCGTCGAGCAGCAGCACCAGGTCGCCGTCCGTGCGCGGCAGGGCGGCGTTGATGTTGCCGGCCTTGGCGTGCGAGTTGTCCGGCCGGGTCAGGTAGCGGGCACCGGCCGTGCGGGCCAGGTCCTCCATCTCCGGCCGCCGACCGTCGTCGAGCACGTAGGTCGTGTGCGGGTAGGTCAGGGCGCGGCAGCCGGCGAGCGTCGCCGCGACGACCTCGAGCGGCTCGTCGTAGGTGCAGACGTAGACGTCGACCGCGTGCCCCGGGGTTGCCGGCGGCCGCACGGCGCGCGGCCGCGACCACGAGTACCAGGCGAGCGTGCCCAGCGCCCAGAGGCCGTAGACCTCGGTGACGAGCAGCATCGCGAAGAGGATCGGGTTGGCGCCCTGGCCGCTCCAGCCGAAGCGCCAGATCAGGTAGCCGACGCCCCAGACCAGCGCGCAGAGCGCGAACAGGCGCAGGGGAATGGGGTGGCGGTCGAACCACCGCCCGATGCGAGTCTGCTCGCCGGGTTGCACCCTGCCTGCATCGGCGACAGGACGCTTCGGCTTGAGCTCTGAATCTCGCCGATGGGCCGAGCGGCCCAAAGGCGCGGTGAACGCCGGGCCCACGTAGAATCAACCGCTGGACCGAAGTTCCCCGGAGGGGTGCCGGAGTGGTTGAACGGGGCGGTCTCGAAAACCGTTGGCGTCGCAAGGCGCTCGTGGGTTCGAATCCCACCCCCTCCGCTCACGCGCGGACAGCGGCGCCTGGCTGCGTCATCGGGGTCTCGCTGTGCAGAGCACTATCGAGACCCCTCTTCCTTGCCAGCTTTGCTCTCCACGCGTGAGTCGCGTCTGGATGCAAAAAAACCGCGCAGCAGCTCGGCGCACTCCGCTTCGAGCACGCCGGCGGTGACCTCGGGGCGGTGGTTGAGGGCGGGCTCGGCGAGGACGTCGAGGACGCTGCCGGCGGCGCCTGCCTTCGGGTCGGGGGCGCCGAAGACGACGTGCGGGACGCGGGCGAGGACGATCGCACCGGCGCACATCGCGCAGGGCTCGAGCGTGACGTAGAGCGTCGTGCCGGGCAGGCGCCAGCCGCCGAGCGCCTCGGATGCGGCGCGGATCGCGAGGATCTCGGCATGGGCGGTCGGGTCGCGGCGCAGCTCCCGCTCGTTGCCGGCGGCGGCAAGCGGCTCGCCGTCGCGCGCGACGACGGCGCCGATCGGCACGTCGTCATGGGCTTCCGCCTCGCGCGCGCGCTCGATCGCCAGCGCCATCAGGCGCTCGTGCACGGCGTCTGCGACCCCGTCCGGCATCGATCCGAGAGTATGTGGCACCGACAACTTCCAGGGCAGACCCGTGTTGAAGCCATTAGCTCGCCGGCGGCAGGGGCTCGAAGGCGGCGGCGACCCACGATGACTCGATTCGCTCCGATACTCGCGACCGTCATGCTGCTTTCAGCGGCGCTCGCAGCGGTGCCCGCGGACGCCGCGGTCGGGGTCTCCCCGGCGCGCGAGTTCGCCCCTCACCGGGTCGTGCTCAAGCTCAAAGGAGCGCGCGAGGAGCGGGCCGTGCGCCTGCCCACCGCCGTCAGCGTGCGCCGGCGGGTGACGGCCCTGCGGGGGAACCCGCGGGTGGCCTACGCGGCGCCCGACTACATCGCCACGGCCTCGGCGCTGCCCGACGACCCGGGGCCGCTCTCGACTCCACCGGGACCGCCCGGCGGCTGGACCTCGCTGCAATGGAACTTCCTGCCCTGGGAGGGGGCGGCGACCGCCGCGCTGCCGGTCTCCCCCGGGGGAATCGACGCGGTCGGCGCCTGGCGCCACCTGGCCGAAGCGGGGCGCGGAGGCGCTCGCGGCATCGTCGTCGCCGTGCTCGACACCGGGGTCGCGTATCGCAGCATGGGGCGCCGCTTCCGCCGCAGCCCGGACTTCAGCGCCGATCAGTTCGTCCCCGGCCGCGACTTCATCGACGGCGACCGGCTGCCGTTGGACGAAAACGGCCACGGGACGCACGTCGCCGGCACGATCGCCGAGAAGACGAACAACGGCATCGGCCTCGCCGGCCTCGCCTTCCACGCCAAGCTGATGCCGGTCCGGGTGCTCGACCGCAACGGCAGCGGCCGCGCCAGCGACATCGCGCGCGGCATCCGCTACGCCGTCAACCACGGCGCCGACGTGATCAACATGAGCTTCAACTTCGGCTGCGGCAAGGACGTGCCGGGGATCAACCGCACGCTGCGCTACGCCTACCGCCACGGCGTCGTCACCGTCGCCTCGGTCGGCAACCTCGGCTCGGAGTCGTGCGTCTCGCCGCCGGCGACCGGACCCCGCACGATCGGGGTCGGCGGCAGCACCGAGGGTGGCTGCCTGGGCAGCTACTCGGACCTGCCGGGCGACGGAGTGGACCTGCTCGCGCCCGGGGGCGGCGCGCCGGTCGCCGGCTGCCCCTCGGTCTCGAGCCGCTCGATCTACCAGGTGACCCTGAAAGGCGGCAGCACCCGCCGCTTCGGCGAGCCCGGCAGCTACATCGGCACCTCGATGGCCGCCGCGCACGTCTCCGCGGTCGCGGCGATGGTCCTCGCCAGCGGCGTCATCCCGCGCCGCGTCTCACCGCAAGGCCGCGTGAACCGCGTAATCCGCCAGCTGCGCCGCACGGCGCGCGACCTCGGCCTGCCGCGCCAGCAGCAGGGCGCGGGGTTGATTGATGCGGCCGCGGCAACTGAGGCCGGCTGACCAAGCAGATCAAGGACGCAGGGAGCGTCGCGTGCTCTGCACGCGAGCGACCGAGGACGCCGATATGCGCCGGTCAGACGGCCTCAGGTGGTGCGGACGATGATCACGCTGCAAGGAGCGTGATGCGAGACGTTGTTCGGCACGCTGCCGAGCAGGAAGCGCCGCGCGCCGGTCATGCCCTTGTTGCCGACGACGATCAGGTCGGCGTCCGTCTCTTCGGCGGCGCTGAGGATCGCCTCGGCGGGATCGCCCTCGACCGGGTGGGTCTGCACCTCGAGACCCTCCTGCTTCGCCTTCGCCGCCGCCGCGTCGAGCACGAGGTTGACGTCCTCGCGCGGGCCGATCTCGTACTGCACGTCGGCGGGGGCGCCCTCCTGCTCGCTCTGGATACGGCGCTTGGAGACCGGCTCGTAGGCGCTGACGATGCTGAGCGTGGCGCCGGCGAGCTTCGCCAGGTCGATTGCCTGCCGCACGGCCTCCCCGGCCGTGTCCGATCCATCGGTTCCGACGACGATGCGAGTGAACACGCCGCGATACTAACGCGCCGTCCGGTGGCGGATCGTTAGCGGCGTGTTTCGTCGCCCTGACGGGCCGGCAGCCCGCGGAAGCCACCGCCGAGGATTTCGGTCGGAGTCGTGGCCAGGCGGACGATCGCGATCGCCATCGCCGCGACGAGGCAGACGACGAGCACGACCATCCCGGCTTTCCACAGCATCGGCACGGGGGCGACAGCCTAGATGTCAGCGGCTACGCTTATCCCCATGGGTCTGGAGAGGGTCGCCGACGGAGTCTGGCTGCTGCGCGGCGATCTGCGCAAGTCGATGAACATCTACTTCCTCGAAGACGGCGACGACGTCGTCCAGTTCGACGCCGGCAGCAAGGGGATGACGAAGAAGGCGCGCGCGGCGGCGGAGCAGCTTGGCGGCTTGAAGAAAGTCGTGCTCGGCCATGCCCACGCGGACCACCGTGGCACCGCGCCCTACATGGGCGTGCCGGTCCACTGCCACCCCGACGACGTCGCCGACGCCGAAAGCGACGCCTCGATAACCCCCTACATGGACCTCTCGCAGCTGCCGGTGGCGCCGGTGCGCTGGATCTACCCCTTGCTGCTGCGGCGCTGGGACGGCGGCGCGGTGAAGATCGCCGGCACGGTCTCGGAGGGCGACGAGGTCGCCGGCTTCAAGGTCCTCCACTTCCCCGGCCACGCCCCCGGCCTGATCGGCCTCTGGCGCGAGAGCGACCGGGTGGCGCTGGTCAGCGACGTCGTCTACTTCATCGACTCGGCCCGGTTCAAACCGCTGCCCGAGGGCGAGGCGAGCGTCCCCCACCCGGCCTGGGCCTGGGACCACGCCAAGGCGAAGGAGTCGGTGCGCAGGCTGGCGGCGCTGGAACCGAAGGTGGTCGCGGCCGGCCACGCCGAGCCGCTGCGGGGCGAGAACCTGCGCGAGACGCTGGAACGGGCGGCTGAGAAGTTCTAGGCTCGCGGCGCTTGCGCGGCCCGCTGCCATAGGTTGCCCTCTCTGATGATCGGGACCTACGTCGCGGCGGCGCTGATCTGCGCCGCCTCACTGCTCGTCGGCCGCGCTTTGACGGTGCTCGCGGGGCGCGAGGCGTGGACCTGGCTGGAGCCGGCAGCCGGCCTCGGCGCCGTGCTGACCGTAACCGGCGTGCTCGCCCGCGCCCCCGGCCACGGCACCTCCGCCACCCTCGGCGTCGTCGTCCTCCTCGCCGTCGCGGCGCTCGTCCTGCTCGCGAACCGGCGCGCCGCGGCCGCTGGACACGGAGAGGCTCTCAAGCGGGGCGTGCCGGTGGCGATCGCCGTCGCGGTCGTGCTCTCGATCCCGTTCGCGATCAGCGGGCGCTGGGGGCTGCCAGGAGTCGGGCTCAACAACGACCTCGGCCTGCACCTGGCCTGGGCGGAGTGGCTGCGCAGCGGCTTCGGCCCGGCGCCGGACGCCGGCTACCCACTCGGGCCGCACGGGCTCGCCGACGCCGCGGCGGCGCTGCCCGGCATCGGCCTCGGACAGGCGTTCGTCGGCGAGATCTTCGCGATCGGCATCCTCACCGGCCTGACCGCGCTCGGCGCCCTGCCGGGCCTCGGCGCGGGGCGCCGACTGCTTGCGGCGACCCTGGTCGCCGTCCCCTACCTCGCCGCCTCCTACTTCGCCCAGGGCGCCTTCAAGGAGACCGCCGAGGCGCTCTTCGTCCTCGGCGTCGCCGTCGGCCTGCGCAACCTGGACGTGCCGGGAGCCAGCCGTCCATATGGACGGCTGGCTCCCGGCACGTTGGGGTGGGTCGGCTTCGCGCTGCCATGGCTGGCGATCGCCGGCGGCGTCTTCTTCGCCTACAGCTTCGCCGGGCTCGCCTGGCCGCTGCTCGCCGCGGTCCTCTGGAGCCTCACGCTGCCCGGCGTGCGGCGGGCGCTGGCGCCGCGGGCGCTGCTGCGCTTCCTCTTCCGCCCGACGACGCTGCTGGCGATCGTCCTGCTGGCGGCGTTCGCCGTCGCCGCCACCACCGTCGGCCCGTTCGGCTTCGGCAGCAGCTTCAGCAAAGTCGCCGGGACCAACACCTACGGCCCGGTCTCGCCGCTCGAGGCGCTCGGCGTCTGGCCGACGCCCAACTACCGGCTCGAAGCGCCCGGCGGCGCCCACCTCACCGGCCTCGCCGGCGCGATCGGCGTCCTCGCCCTGCTGGCCGGCGCCTGGTGGTGGGCGCGCCGCCGCGAGCTCGCGGTGCCGCTCGGCCTCGCCGCCTGCGTCGCCCTCTACCTCGCAGCGCTGCCGACCAGCGGCGACTACTCGCACGCCAAGGCGCTGATGATCGGCGCCCCGCTGGCGATGCTGGTCATCGTCCGCCCGCTGCTGGCCGAATTCGGCCTGCGCGTTCGCTCTTTGCCGGGCTCAGCGCAACAAGCAGCGAACGCGCCGGCCGTGCGCGTCGCCTGGAACGCCCTGGCCGTCGTCTTCATCGGCGGCGCGATCTACTCCAGCTTCCTCGTCCTGCGCAACGCGCCGATCGCCCCGGCCGGGCACGGCGGCGAGCTGCAGGCGTTCCTGCCGATCGTCGGCGGCAAGCCGGTGCTCTACGCCGGCCAGGATCGCTACGCCGCCTACGAGCTGCTCGGCGCCGACACGCACGTGCCGCTGGTCGAGTTCCCCGATCCCGGCGTCGCCGAGAACCCGGAGAAGCCGTTCGACACCGGCGACGCCTACAGCCCGATCGACTTCGACTCCTTCTCGCGCGGCACGCTCGACGGCTTCCCCTACGTGATCACCGGTCGCGCCGCCTGGAACAGCGGCGCCCCACGCGGCTTCAAGCGGATCGCTGCAACTCCGTCCTACGTGCTTTGGAAGCGCACCGGCGACGTGCCCGAAGACCGCCACGTGCTGCTCGAGGGCACGAACGCCGGCGCGCGTGCGGGCTGCGCCGCGCCCGAGATCCGCATCCTGCTCGCCAACTCCGGCCGCGCCTCGCTCTTCCCCGACGTCGCGGTCGCGCCCAAGGGCCGCTGGAACGCCGGCCCGACGCTGCAGACCGGTCAGCGCACGGCGCAGACGATCGTCCTGCCGCGCGGGCGCTGGAACCTCTCGCTGCAGTACTTCTCGCCCTTCGCCCTGACCCTCTCGGCGCCCGGCTTCCGGCATGAGCTGAAGGCGGCGCTCGACGGGCAGCGGCCGAACACGATCAGCCTCGCCAACGACGGCCAGTTCTGGCCGGCGGGCAGCTACCGCAGCCGCGGCGGCCGCGTGCGCTTCACCGTCACCGCGGCGGAGCCGAGCTTCCTCCAGCGCCTCAGCGGCTACGACGACATCGCCTACGTCGGCAACCTTGTCGCCGTGCGCGCCGGCAAGCGCCGCGTCGTCCCGCTCAGCGCGGCCTGCGACCGCTGGATCGACTCCTACGAATCTCATGCTGCGCCATAGGGGTGGTCTGACCAAGCAGATCAAGGACGCAGGGAGCGTGGCGTGCTCTGCACGCGAGCGACCGAGGACGCCGATATGCGCCGGTCAGACGGCCTTGGTGGCGAGGCGATCCGAAGAGACGCGCACAACGTCCCACGCCCATCCGACCTTCTCGAACAGGTCGATGACGACGGCGGAGAGGTCGACCTGCCAGCGGCCGAGACCGTGCACAGCGGAGGTCGGGAAGGCGTGGTGGTTGTTGTGCCAGGCCTCGCCGAGGGTCGGGATCGCGATCAGCGCCAGGTTGCGCGACTCGTCGGTCGTCTCGTAGTCGCGCTTGCCGAAGACGTGGCAGAGCGAGTTGATGCTGTAGGTGAAGTGGTGCAGGACGAAGACGCGGACGAGGCCGCCCCAGAGCAGGCCGGTGACCGCGGCGAAGAAGGTGCCACCGATCACCCAGCCGAGCGCGAAGGGGACGAAGAGGCCGAGGATCGCCCAGTAGATGAACGTGCGGTCGACCCAGTTGATCACCGGGTCCTCCAACAGGTCGGGCGCGAAGCGTTCCTTGTTGCCGCGCTGGGTGTGGATGAAGAGCCAGCCCATGTGGGCGTGGAAGAGGCCGCGCATGGCGCCCGACCAGCCGTGGCCGTGGTCGACGTGCGGGCTGTGCGGATCGCCCTCTTCGTCGGAGAAGGCGTGGTGCTTGCGGTGGTCGGCGACCCAGGAGATCACCGGTCCCTCGATCGCGGCCGAGCCGAGGATCGCCAGCAGGCCGTGCAGCCAGCGCTTCGCTTTGAAGCTGCGGTGGGTGAGGTGACGGTGGAATCCGACCGTGATCCCGAGCCCGGTCAGCACGTAGATGCCGACGAAGAGGAAGACGTCGCTCCAGTGCAGGGCTTTGCCCCAGACCTGCCAGCCGGCGAAGATCAGCGCGACGAAGGGGACCAGGGTGACGAGCCCAGTGATGATCCGGTCGCGAGTCTCGTTCGCAACCGGCTGTATGTCGGATGGGCGGGGTCCCGCTCCTGCCATCGAAGGCGGGATCATACGCATCGCCGTCGCGAGAAAGGTAAAGGCCGCGAAATCGATCCGCCGCGGCTGCGGCGAACCGAAGCGGCGGCCCTTATAAAGTGCCGCGATGCCCTTCGCCCGTACCGAGCCGCTGCGCCGCGAGATCGAGGCCCGGATTCCGCAGCGCCCGTTCGCAGTCGAGTTCTGGGACGGGACGCGGCTGCCGTCGACCGAAAACGGCGGTCCGACCTTCTACATCCGCTCACCGCGCGCCGCGGCGCATGCGCTGCGCGCGCCCGGCCAGCTCGGCCTCGGCCGCGCCTACGTCAGCGGCGAGATCGAGGTCGACGACATGGACGCGGTGATCGAGCTGCTCGACAGCTGGCAGCCGCCGTCGCTCGAGCGCGGCGACATCGCCCGGCTGCTGCTCGGCGCCGTGCGCGCCGCCGGCATCCAGGCGCCGCCGAAGCGCCCCGACGCCGAGCTCGTGCTCAGCGGCCGCCGGCACAGCAAGGAGCGCGACGCCAAGGCCGTGCGCCACCACTACGACGTCTCCAACGAGTTCTTCGCCCTCTTCCTCGACGCCTCGATGACCTACAGCTGCGCCTTCTTCGCCGAGGGCGCGCAAACGCTGGAGGGGGCGCAGGAAGAGAAGCTCGACACGGTCGCCCGCAAGCTGGCGCTGAAGGAGGGCGACCGGGTGCTCGACGTCGGCTGCGGCTGGGGCAGCTTCCCGCTGCGGGCGGCGACGCAATACGGCGCCAGCGTCGTCGGCATCACGCTCTCGCCGCCGCAGGCCGAGCGGGCGCGGCAGCGGGCCGAGGAGGCCGGCGTCGCCGACCGGGTCGAGATCCGCGTGATGGACTACCGCGATCTCGCCGCCGCCGGCGAGCGCTTCGACGCGATCGCCTCGATCGGGATGGTCGAGCACGTCGGCGAGGAGCAGATCGACGTCTACGCCCGCACGCTCGCCGGCCTGCTCGAGCCGGGCGGGCGGCTGCTCAACCACGGCATCGCCCGCCTGCGCCACACCGACCCCGACGCCGGCGCCTTCTCGGAGCGCTACGTCTTCCCCGACGGCGAACCGCTGCACCTCTCGCGCGTCCTGCTGGCGCTCGAGCGGGCCGGCTTCGTCACAAGGCACGTATCCGAGCACGGCGCCGACTACGCCGAGACCCTGCGCCACTGGGCGCGCCGGCTCGACGAGAACCTCGACGAGGCGCTGCGCCTGGCCGGCCCCGAACGCGTCCGCGTCTGGCGCCTCTACCTGCGCGCCGCGAGGAACGGCTTCGAGAACGGCTTCCTCAGCATTTACCAGGCTCGCTGCTCCCTCGCCTAACGTCAGGCGGGGAACCCGCTCTCAACCGTCTCCAGCGCCCAGTCGGCGTCGGCGTTGCGCAGCTGCTCGACGCTGTAGCTGCCGGTGGCGACGCCGATCACGCGGATGCCGGCGCCGTGGCCGGCGCTGACGTCGCGCGGGGTGTCGCCGATTGAGATGCAGGCGCCGTCGCCGAGGGTGCCGCCGGAGACCAGCTCGCCGCGCTTCAGGGCGGCCCTGGTGACCTCGGTGCGGTCGGGCGAGTCGGAGCCGTAGCCGCCGTAGGAGAAGAAGCGGTTGAGGTGGCCGCGGGAGAGCTTGATGTGGGCGGCGGCCTCGACGTTGCCGGTGACGAGGCCGAGCAGGATCCCCTGCTCGATCAGCCGTGGCAGCAGCTCCTCGACCCCCGGCATCACCTCGTAGCCGCCCGATTCGGCGACCGTGTCGGGCAGGTGCTTGAGGTAGGCGGCGATCGCCTTCGCCCGTTCGGCGGCCGTGCCCTCGCGGCCGATCACCTGCTTGAAGATGATCTTGACGATCTCCGGATCGGTCATCCCGGCGTCGGTGTGTTCGGCGACGTCGGCCTCGATCCCGTAGAGCTCCTCGAAGCCGCGCTGCCAGGCCGCGCCGCCGGCACCGCCGGTCACGAGCAGCGTCCCGTCGATATCGAAGAGGACAGCGCGGGGTGCGCGGCGCATATCGGCGTCCTCGGTTGCTCGCGTGCGGAGCACGCCACGCTCCCTGCGTCCTTGATCTGCTTGGCCCCCCACGCTGTCCTCGGCCTACTCACCTAACAATTCGCGTTGACTCAACCAATAGAGGAGTGCAAGCGCCGGGACCACGACGACCAGGGCTACGGCGAAGACGACGAGGACCGCATCGAGCGTCGGGCCCGGGGCCGCCGCCTGGTCGATCCGCAGCGAGGTCGGCAGCAGGTAGGGGAACTGGGCGACGCCCCAGCCCCAGATCACGGCGACGACGGCGCCGGCGGCAAGCGGGCGCAGCCCGCTGCGGCGGCGGGTGAGCAGCAGGGCGAGGACGCCGAAGCCGCAGAGGATCGAGACGATCACCAGCGGCAGGCCCTCGGCGACGAGCCGGTCGTAGACGTAGCGGGCTTCGCCGTGCAGGGCGATCAAGCCCAGCAGGGCGATCGCGCCGGCGACGATGCCGGCGGCGAGGGCGCGACCGGCGAAGTAGCCCTCCATCTCCTTCTCGCCCGCCCGCGCGGAGTCGGCGACGAGGAAGATCGCCGCCAGGTAGGCCCCGGCGAGCACGAACAGCGCCCCCGTCAGCAGCGGCAGTGGCTGCAGCCAGGACGAGAAGGCGGCGCCGTTGCCGTCGGCCGGCACGTGCCCGGCGGCGATCGCGCCGACGACCGTGCCCAGGAAGAACGGAGTCAGGACCGAGGAGAGCGCGAATGCGGCGCCCATCGCCCGCCGGTACTCGAGCCGCTGCACCGATTTGCGGAAGGCGAAGCCGGCACCGCGCAGGACGATGCCGAACGCGGCCAGCGCGATCGGCACGTAGAGGGTCGAGAAGATCGCGCCGAAGGCCTCGGGGAAGGCGGTCCAGAGGACGACGAGGACGAAGATCAGCCAGACGTGGTTGGCCTCCCAGACGGGCGTCAGCGAGCGCTGGATCCGCATCCGCGGCGCCGCGCCCTGCTCGTCGTCGAAGCCGGCGAGCAGGTCCCAGAAGCCGCCGCCGAAGTCGGCGCCGCCGAACAGCGCGTAGAGCGTCGCCCCGAGCATCAGGATCGCCGCGGCGACGTCGGCGCGGCTCACGACATTTCCTCCTGTGGCGACTTACCCCCCGTATCAGGGGGGGAAAGTCGCCACGCCGACTGCGGGCCGTACGGCGCTTCGGAATCGTCTCCGTCGCCCTCGGCACGCCAGCGGCGCGACATCGCCCGCAGGACGAGCACCGCGCCGACGCCGATCGCCGCGTAGACGACGATCACGGCGGCGAAGGCGAACCAGATCCCCTGCGCCCCGGTGACCGCTTCGCTGGTCCGCATGTAGCCCTGCACGATCCACGGCTGGCGGCCGACCTCGGTGACGATCCAGCCGAACCACAGCGCCAGGATCGCGCCGACGCCGGATACGGCGACCGCGCGCAGGAACCAGACGCTGCGCGGGATGTCGCGCTTGCGCCACCACGACCAGGCGAGCCAGAGCGCCAGCAAGAGCAGCGCCGAGCCGATCCCGACCATCGCGTCGAAGGCGAGGTGCAGCAGCGTGTTCGCCGGCGGCCGTTCGCCGGCCGGGATGTCCTTCAGCCCGGTCACCTCGGTGTCCTTGCTGAAGCCGACGAGGAAGGAGTCGAGATTCGGGATCCCGATCGCCCCCTTGACCCCGTCGGAGGTGCAGATGCCGCCGATGTACTCGGTCTGTTCGGGCCCCGATTCCTGGATGCACTCCATGCCGGCGAACTTGGCCGGCTGGTGGTCGGCGACTTCGCGCGCCGCCGTGTCGCCGACGAAGAGCTGGATCGGGGTGGCGACGCAGGCGACGGTGAGTGGGATCAGCAGGCCCAGGCGGTGCAGCCGGTCGCGCCGCCCGCGCAGCATCCCGACCGCGTAGATCGAGGCGACGAGGAAGCCGACGACCATGTAGGCGGCGAGGATCATGTGCGGCACCTCGTAGTGCCAGGCCGGGTTGAAGAGGATCTTCAGCGGCTCGGTCTCGACCACCTTGCCGGCGGCGTCGAGCGTGAACCCCTGCGGCGCGTTCATCCACGAGTTGGCGGTGACGACCGAGAAGGCGCCGCCGATCCCGGTGATCACCATCGGCACCCCCGACCACCAGTGCGCCCAGCCGCTCAGCCGCTTCCAGCCGTAGATGTAGATCGCGAGGAAGATCGCCTCGGTGAAGAAGAAGATCCCCTCGATCGCGAAGGCGACGCCGAAGGCATCGCCGAAGCGGGCCATGAACTCGGGCCAGAGCAGGCCGAACTCGAAGCTGAGCACGGTGCCGGTGACGGCGCCGACGGCGAAGGTCACGGCCATCGCCTTCGACCAGCGCCGCGCCAGTCGCATCGCGTCCGCGTCGTCGCGCTTCAGCCCGAGCCAGTTGGCGGTCAGGATCATCGCCGGCAGGGCGACGCCGAGGCTGGCGAGAACGATGTGGAAGGCGAGCGTGAACGCCATCAGCTCGCGCGCGGCGAGCAGATTGGACATCGTTCAGGCCCGCGCCTGGCGGTAGCGGCGGATCAGCGCGTTGGTCGAGCTGTCGTGCTTGAGCTTCGGCTCCGCGGCGGCCTGCAGCTCGGGGACGATCTGCTTGGCCAGGACCTTGCCCAGCTCGACCCCCCACTGGTCGAAGGAGTCGATTCCCCAGACCGCCCCCTGGGTGAAGACGCTGTGCTCGTAGAGGGCGACGAGGCTGCCGAGCGTGTGCGGGTCGAGCCGCTCGGCGAGGATCGTGCTCGAGGGCCGGTTGCCCTCCATCACCCGGTGCGGCACGACCGCCTCCGGCGTCCCCTCCTCGCGCACCTGCTCTGCCGTCTTGCCGAAGGCGAGCGCCTGGGTCTGGGCGAAGACGTTCGACATCAAGAGGTCGTGGTGGTCGCCGAGCGGGTTGTTGGAGCGCATGAAGCCGATGAAGTCGCAGGGGATCAGCCGCGTCCCCTGGTGGATCAGCTGGTAGAAGGAGTGCTGGCCGTTGGTCCCCGGCTCGCCCCAGAAGATCGCCCCGGTGTCGTAGTCGACGCGGGCGCCCTCGAGCGTCACGTGCTTGCCGTTGGACTCCATCGTCAGCTGCTGCAGGTAGGCCGGGAAGCGGTGCAGGTACTGGTCGTAGGGCAGGACCGCGCAGGTCTGGGCGCCGAAGAAGCCGCCGTACCAGACCGAGAGCAGCCCCATCAGCATCGGCAGGTTTTCCGCCGGGCGGGCGCTGCGGAAGTGCTCGTCCATCGCGTGGAAGCCGGCCAGCATCTCCTCGAAGCGGGCCGGGCCGATCGCCAGCATGGTCGAGAGGCCGATCGCCGAGTCCATCGAGTAGCGGCCGCCGACCCACTCCCAGAAGCCGAACATGTTGTCGGTGTCGATGCCGAACTTGCCGACCTCCTCGGCGTTGGTCGAGACCGCGACGAAGTGCTTGGCGACCGCCGCCTCGTCGCCGCCGAGCCCGGCCAGCGACCACTCGCGCGCGGTGTGGGCGTTGGTCATCGTCTCCAGCGTCGTGAAGGTCTTCGAGGAGATCACGAACAGCGTCTCCTCGGGGTCGAGGTCGCGCGTGCACTCGACGAAGTCGGTGCCGTCGACGTTGGAGACGAAGCGGAAGGTCATCTCGCGGCGGCTGAAGTGGCGCAGCGCCTCGTAAGCCATCACCGGGCCGAGGTCGGAGCCGCCGATGCCGACGTTGATCACGTTGCGGATCGGCTTGCCGGTGTGCCCGGTCCACTCGCCCGAGCGCACGCGCTCGGCGAAGGCCGCCATCCGGTCGAGCGTCTCGTGCACCTGCTTGACCACGTCCTCGCCGTCGACGACGAGCGAGCGCTCGCGCGGCATCCGCAGGGCGACGTGGAGCACGGCGCGGTCCTCGGAGACGTTGATGTGCTCGCCGGCGAACATCGCTTCGCGGCGCTCCTCGACCCCGCGCTCGGCCGCCAGCGCGCCGAGCAGCATCAGCGTCTCTTCGCTGATCCGGTGCTTGGAGAAGTCGAGGTGCAGGCCGGCGCCGTCGGCGACGAGGCGCTCGCCGCGCTCGGGGTCGGCGGCGAAGAGCTCGCGCAGGTGCGTGCCGCCGATCTCGGCGTGGTGGCGCTCGAGCGCCTGCCAGGCCTCGCCCTGGCGCAGGGACGGCGCCGCGCCGGACCCGTCGCTCACGCCCGCGCCCCCATCTGCGCCGAGATCGTCTTCAGCAGTTCTTCCCAGGAGTCGACGAACTTCTGCTTGCCCTCCTCCTGCAGACGGGCGGCAAGCGCCTCGACGTCGATGCCGGCCCGGCCGAACTGCGCCAGCACCTGCTCGCAGTCGCCGCCGTCGGCCGGCACGACATCGCCGAGCTCGCCGTGATCGGCGAAGGCGTGCAGGGTGTTCTCGGGCATCGTGTTGACCGTGAACGGCGAGGCGAAGCCCTCGATGTAAAGGGTGTCGGAGGCTTCCGGGTCCTTGGTCCCGGTGCTCGCCCAGAGCAGCCGCTGCGGCCGCGCGCCCTCGTTCATCAGCCGCTGCACGCGCGGCGAGTCGAGCAGCTCGCGGTAGGCCTTGTAAGCGCGGAAGCCGATCGCCAGCCCGAGCTTGTCGCGCAGCTCGTCGGGCACCTCGTCGGCGACGGCGACGTCCCAGCGGCTCATGAAGATCGATCCGACCGAGGCGACGTAGGGGTCGAGCCCGGCCTCGATCCGCCGTTCGATGCCCTTCATGTAGGCGTCGGCGGCGGCGAGGTAGTGCGCGCGGTCGAAGAGCAGCGTGACGTTGACCGGGATCCCGGCGAAGATCGACTCCTCGATCGCCGGCAGACCGGCCTCGGTTCCGGGGATCTTGATGAAGAGGTTGTCGCGCCCGGCCTCGCCGTGCAGGCGCGCCGCCTGCTCGATCGTCGGCTGCGTCTCGTCGGCCAGCTTCGGCGAGACCTCGAGCGAGCAGTAGCCGTCGACCCGCGCGGTGCGCTCGAAGACGCCGCGGAAGAGGTCGGTCGCGTCGCGCAGGTCGGCGAGCGCCAGCTGGAAGAAGATCTCCTCCGGATCGTCGAGCTTCTCCGCCAGCTCGGCGATCTGCTCGTCGTAGGCGTCGCCGCCGGAGATCGCCTTGTCGAAGATCGTCGGGTTCGAGGTCAGGCCGGTGACCGACAGCTCCTCGATGTAGCCGGCGAGCGTGCCGTCGCCGAGCATCGTGCGGGTGATGTTGTCGAGCCAGAGGCTCTGGCCCAGGTCGTGCAACTTCGCGGTGGGCTTCATGCGAGCAGCTCCTTTGCGACTTCGGCCACCCGGTCGGGGGTGAATCCGAACTTGTTCTGGACGTCCTTCAGCGGGGCCGAGCTGCCGAAGGTGTGCATCCCTATCTTCCTACCCGCCGTGCCGACGAAGCGGTCCCAGCCGACGGTCGAGGCCTCCTCGACCGAGACGCGGGCGGTGACCGCGGGGGGCAGCACCTCGTCGCGGTAGGCCTGGTCCTGGCGCTCGAAGAGCTCCCAGCAGGGCAGGCTGACGACGCGCGAGCGAATCCCTTCGGCGGCAAGCTCCTCGTGCGCGGCGAGCGCCAGCGCGACCTCGCTGCCGGTGCCGATCAGGATCACCTCCGGGGCGCCGCCGTCGGCGTCGGCGAGCACGTAGCCGCCGCGCCGCACGCCCTCGGCCGAGGCGTACTTCGAGCGGTCGAAGATCGGCACGTTCTGGCGGGTGAGGACGAGCGCGACCGGCTGGTGCGTGCGGTCGACCGCGACCCGCCACGCTTCGGCCACCTCGTTCGCGTCGGCGGGGCGGATCACGTCGAGGCCGGGGATCGCCCGCAGCGAGGCGAGCTGCTCGACCGGCTGGTGGGTCGGCCCGTCCTCACCGAGGCCGATCGAGTCGTGGGTGAAGACGTGGATCACGGGCAGCTCCATCAGCGCCGAGAGGCGGATCGCCGGCCGCGCGTAGTCGGAGAAGGTGAGGTAGGTCGACCAGAGCGGCCGCAGCTTCGAGAGCGAGAGGCCGTTGGAGATCGCCGCCGACTCGTGCTCGCGGATGCCGAAGTGGAGCTGGCGGCCGTCGTAGGCGCCGGGCTCGAAGTCGACCGCGCCGTCGAATTCGAGCCGCACCGAGGTCGAGTCGGTGAGGTCGGCGGAGCCGGCGAGCATCCAGGGCACGCGGGCCGCGATCGCGTTCTCGACCTGGTGCGAGGCCTTGCGCGTCGCCAGCCCCTTCTCGTCGGGCTCGAAGCTGGGGATGTCGGCGTCCCAGCCGTCCGGCAGGGCGCGCTCCTGGGTCGCCTCGATCTCGGCGGCGAGCTCCGCGTCCTCGCCGGCGTAGGCGGCGAGCTTCGACTCCCAGCCGGCGCGCAGCTCGGCGCCGCGCCTGCCGAGACCGGCGGCGAAGTGCTCCTTGACCCCGTCGGGGACGAGGAACTGGGCGTCTTCGGGCCAGCCGTAGACGCGCTTGGTCTCGCGCACCTCCTCTTCGCCGAGCGGCTCGCCGTGCGCCGCCGCGGTGTCCTGCTTGTGCGGCGAGCCGTAGCCAATGTGCGAGTCGACGATGACGATCGTCGGCCGCCCCTGCTCGCCCTTGAACTCCTCGAAGGCGCGGTCGAGCAGCGCCAGGTCGTTGGCGTCGCCGACCCGGGTGACGTTCCAGCCGTAGCCGATGAAGCGGGCGGCGACATCGTCCTCGTAGGCGAGCCGGGTTTTGCCGTCGATCGTGATGTGGTTGTTGTCGTAGATCCAGCAGAGGTTGTCGAGCTTCAGGTGGCCGGCGATCGAGGCCGCTTCGTTGGAGACGCCCTCCATCAGGCAGCCGTCGCCGGCGATCGCGTAGACGTCGAAGTCGAAGAGCTCGGCGCCGTAGCGGGCGCCCTGCCACTTCGAGGCGATCGCCATGCCGACCGTCGTCGCGATCCCCTGGCCGAGCGGCCCGGTCGTCGTCTCGACGCCCGAGGTCCAGCGGTACTCGGGATGGCCGGGGCAGCGCGAGTCGAGCTGGCGGAAGCGTTCGATGTCCTCGAGTGAAACGGAGGGGCGGCCGACGACCTCGTAGTCGGGTTCGACCGCCTGCACCTCGGCGAGGAAGAGCAGCGCGTAGAGCAGCATCGAGGCGTGTCCGGCGGAGAGCACGAAGCGGTCGCGATTGGGCCAGATCGGGTCGGCCGGGTCGAAGCGCAGGTGGCGCTGCCAGAGCGAGTAGGCGACCGGGGCCATCGCCATCGGCGTCCCCGGGTGGCCCGAGTTCGCCTTCTGGATCGCGTCGATCGACAGCGTGCGGATCGTGTTGATGCAAACCTGATCGATGTCCTGCGCCACTGCGCCCGACACTATCGACTGACCGCGGCGCATGGGGCCTATCCCGGCAGGGGTTCCACTTAACCTTTTTGAAGGTTTGGGATACGGCTGTCGCCCGGGGCAGTCGACAAAAAGGTACAAGACGTTCCACCCCTACCGGGATAGGCCCGTCATGGGCGGATTCGGACGACGGTTCCGTCGCCGTTGTCGGCGACCCAGACGGCTTCTGCGCCCACGGCGACTGCGCCTGGAGCGGGACCGACGTCGACCGCGTCGCCGAGGAGCTTGCCGCTCTCGATGTCGATGCGGCTGACCGTGTCGGCGGCGGAGTTGGCGACCCAGACGGTGCTCGTGCCGGCGTCGATGCCGCCGGGGCGTTCGCCGACCTGGATCGGCAGGCCGACCAGGGTGCGGGTCGCCGGGTCGAGCCGGGTGACCCGGTCGGAGCGGCTGTTGGCGACCCAGACCAGGCCGCCGCCGACGGTGACTCCGGCGGGGCCGCGACCGACGGGAATCGGCTGGCCGGCCCTGGCGGTCGCGGGATCGATGCGACGGACGACGCCGGTCGAGGCGCTGCTGACCCAGATCGCGCCGGCGCCGAAGGCGAGCCGCAGAGGCGCGACGTGCGGCGCGATGTCCCGACTGAAGACGCGCGGCCCGGCCGGGTTGATCGCGGTCACGCCGCCCCCGGCGTCGTCGGCGACCCAGACACGGCCGCCGCCGAAGACGATCGCGCCGGGGCGCCCGCCGACGTCGATCCGCGCCTCGACCCGCTCGGTGGCGGGATCAACCTGGACCACCTCGCCGCGGCGCGGGCTCGAGACCCAGACCGAGCCGTGGCCGACCGTCACCCCCGCGAGGCCCTTCTCGAAACGCAGCGGCGCGCCGATCACCCGCCGCGTGTCCGGGTCGATCCGCGACAGCGTCCCGTCCGGCGCGCTGGTCGCCCAGACCGAGCCTTGGCCGACGGCGAGTCGCAGCGGCGGTCTCCCGACCTCGATCGGCGCCGAGACCGACGGCCCGCCGCCGGCGAACAGGAGATAGAGGCCCGCGGCTATCGCGCCGACGACGACGATCAGCGCCGGGACCGCGAACCAGACCGCGAACAGGCCCGCCAGCCAGCGCCGCCAGCGGTGCAGACCGCCAGGCTCTCCCTCGCCCGCTCCACCGGCGCCGATCCGCAGGGTCTCCAGGTCCCAGCCTTCGGAGAGCACCGCGGTCGCCGCCGGGGAGGCGCCCTCACACTCCCGGGCCGCCGCGATCAGCTCGCCGGCGCTCGCGTAGCGGTCCGCCGGGTCGGCGGCGACGGCGCGTTCGATCGCCGCGTCGAGGCCGCGCGGCATCTGCGGCTCGGCCTCGTCTTCGCGCCGGGCGAAGGGGGCGACCCCGGTCACCGCCTCGTAAAGCACGCAGCCGAGCGAATACACATCCGCCGCCGGGCCAACCCGGTCGCCGCGCCACTGCTCGGGCGACATGTAATGGGCGGTGCCGACGACGGACGCGCCGCTCGCGACGCCGCTCTCCCCCAGCGCCTTGGCGAGGCCGAAGTCGGTCAGGTAGGCGCGCTCGCCTTCGAGCAGGATGTTGTGCGGCTTGACGTCGCGGTGGACGACTCCTGCGGCGTGGGCGGCGTCGAGCGCCGCGGCGATCTGGCCGAGCAGCTCGATCGCCTCGGCGGGCGCCAGCGGCCCGTCGCGGTCGATCCTCGCCCGCAGGTCGCCGCCCTTGATCAGTCGCATCGCCACCAGCAGCTCGCCGAGCTCCTCGCGGGCGTCGTAGACCGGCACGACGTTCGGGTGGTCGAGCTGGGCGGCGAGCTGCGACTCGCGGATGAAGCGCCGCCGGAACGAGGCGCTCTCGGCGAACTGGCGGGCGATCACCTTGAGCGCGACCGGGCGGTCGAGCGCAAGCTGGGTCGCCCGGTAGACGACCCCCATCCCGCCGCGGGCGATCAGCGCGTCGAGGCGGTAGCCGGCGAGCGTCGAGCCGATGTCAGGTTCTGCCACGCGGCGGTTATACCGCCGCGTGGCGTCCCCTTACGGCACCGGACCTACCGGGCCGGTTGCCATGCGATCACCGGACCGATGGCGATGCCGTGTTCTTCGGAGGCGTCGAAGCCCTCCGCGAGCTCGGTTTGGCGGCGCGTCCGCACGTTGACCGCGACCAGCGACTGCCTTTCGTCGGTGCCGACGAAGGCGGCCACCTTGCGGCCGTCGGCGGAGAAGACGCCGTTGGTCTGCGAGCCGTCCGGGAGCTGCACGAGCTTGCGCGCGCGGCCGTGCCCGATCCGCTTCGTCCAGAGGCCCTGGTCGCGGCGGAAGAGCAGCAGGCGACCGTTCGGCGAGACGTCTTCGACGTAGGCCGAGCCGACGCCGGCGACCAGCGGCCTGACCCGCCTGCCGTTGCGGCGCATCGTGTAGATGTCCGCGTAGGCGGCCGGGCCCACGCTGCTCTCGCCGCGGCTGAAGACGATCCCGCCGGCGAAGTAGCGCGGCTTGAACTCGTCGACGCTGCCGGTGCGGGTCAACCGGGCGAGGCCGCTTCCCCAGGGATGGATCGAGTAGATGTCCTCGTTCGTCCCCGGGCCTTCGGCGCTGTCGCGGGCGAAGGCGATCAGGCGGCCGTCGGGCGAGAAATCGGCCTGGTGGTCGTCCGCGGGGCCGCTGGTCAGCGCGCGCAGGCCGCCGCCCAGCACCCGCACGGTGTAGAGGTCGGCAGGACCGTCCGCGCTCGCCCGCCGCTCGAACACCAGGTAGCGGCCGTTGGGGGCGACGCGCGGCGCCGAGTCGAGCTCGGGCCCGCTGGTCAGGTGGCGCTGGCCGGAGCCGTCCGGCCGGACCGAGTAGAGGTCGCCGTCGCGGACGAAGGCGATCGTGCGGCCGTCCGGCGAGAACGCCGGTTCGGCGTCGCTCGGGTTGCCGGTCAGCTGGTTGAGGTGGCCGCGGCGCACCGCGTACAGGCCGCCTTCGGCGACTCCGTCGAGCGTGGTCGCTTTGGAGAAGATAACCGCGCGCGGCGCGTTGGCCGCCCAGGCACCCGCCGGCAGGGCGAGCATCAGCAGGGCGAGGACTGAGATCAGAAGCGATCGGTGGCGCATGGCAATTCCTTTCGATCGGGTTGACTTGGACTGCGCCATCGATCCTGCGCCGCGCGGCCGTGCGCGCCAACGACATCCGCGCCCCTCACCGGGCCACGTCTGGCCCGGTCCGGGACACGACGAAACCTACGTCTTGTCCCTGTCAGGGACTTAAGGTAAGTCGGGTGCCGTCAGTGTCGGTCGAGGCCGAGCTCGATCACGCGGGCGGCGATCAGGCGCGGGCGCTCGCGGCCGGCGTCGCCGGCGACGTCGAGCTTGGCGGCGAGCGCGTCGAGGCGGCGCTGGGCCGTGCGCTCGCTGACGTGCAGCGCCTCGGCAAGCTCGGCCCGGGTGGCCGGGCGGCCGGCGAAGGCGCCCTCGCTGCGGTAGGGCGCGACCAGCGCCGCCGCGGTGGCCCGCTCCTCGGCGCTGAGCGCGACCGAGGGCTCGCTCGTCGCCACGGTCGCCCCCGCACGACCCGGCGCCGGGTCGGAGACTTCGAGCCGGTGGTCGGCGACGGTCAGCACGTCGCCGTCGCGCAGGCGCCGCGGCCGCTCGAGCGGCTCGCCGTTGAGCGCCGTGCCGTTGCGGCTGTCGAGGTCGG
>Ga0210111_1000005_pt1 | contig 75410 bp, 78 predicted proteins | sample China_Galinas_PW_6_FD_185520 | JGI IMG/M metagenome (GOLD analysis project Ga0210111, IMG submission 185520) | Wetland microbial communities from San Francisco Bay, California, USA, that impact long-term carbon sequestration - China_Galinas_PWC_D2... | ecosystem: Environmental > Aquatic > Marine... | reverse complement strand
CTCGACGCGGGCTTCGTCATGTACAGCATCGGCATGCCGATGACGCCGGAGCTGGGCGAGGCGATCCCCGCCCACCTGCGGAAGATCGAGCAGACGATGAGCCCCTGGCGCGCCGACGGCCACTACTACAACTTCCGCGAGGGGCCCTGCGACGTCGACGCGATCCTCCCCCCCGACGTCTGCGCCCGCCTCGCCGAGGTCAAGCGCAAGTGGGACCCCGACGCCCGCATCGTCGCCAACCACGCCGTCTCCCTCGGCGAGGCGGTCTGAGCGGGCTCAGGGCTCGATCACGTTGTTCGGGTCGGGCTTGTCGGCGGGGTCGGCCTGGCTGTAGTCGCCGAAGGGGGCGTCGCGCTCGGTTACGGCGGCGGGGACGCCCTGCCGCTCGGCGAGCTCGATGAAGCGCTTTGCGTCGGGCGTGTTGCGCATCAGGCCGTCGAGGATCGGGCCGAGGGTCTGGGTCGAGGCGAGGCCCATGTTCTCGTAGGCGTGGTTGACGACCAGCTTCATCGCGGCGAGCTGCGACGCGGGGATCGCGGCCAGCTCGCGCGCCGCCTCGGCGACCGTCTCCTCCAGCCGCTCGAAGGGGACGGCGCGGTTGATCAGCTCGACCGCGGCCGCTTCGGCGCCGGAGAGCGGCTTGCCGGTCAGCGCGTGCTCCTTGGCCTTGGTCAGGCCGAGGCGGTAGAGCCACATGCCCGAGAGGTAGGCGCCCCACATGCGCGAGTAGGGCGTGCCGATGCGGGCGTCCTCGCTGGCGATCACAAGGTCGGCGCAGAGGGCGAAGTCGCTGCCGCCGCCGACGCACCAGCCATGCACCTGGGCGATCACCGGCTTCGGCGCCCGCCAGATGCTCATCAGCTTCTGCGTCGGCGCCAGCGCCGGCGCGGTCGCCGAGACGAAGTCCTTGCCCGGGTCCCACTCGCCGTCGGTGGCGAGCGCCTCGTCCCAGTGGTGGAAGCCGCCGCCGAAGTCGTAGCCGGCGCAGAAGGCGCGACCGGCGCCACGCACGACGATCGCCTTGACCTGCTCGTCGCGCACCGCGCGCTCGACCGCCGCCTCGACCTCTTCCGGCATCGGCGGCACGATCGTGTTCAGCGACTCGGGCCGGTTGAGCGTGATCGTCGCGACGCGGTCGGCGACGCCGTAGAGCAGCGTCTCGAACTCGCCCGAGCCGGCCTCGCCGCCCGCCGGGCCGGAGCTCATCCCGCCGGTTTCCCGGCCGCGGCCTCGTCGCAGACGACGACCATGTCGTCGTTCCGCACCCGGCCGGCCGGGATCGAGGTGTCGCCGGCGAGCAGCTTGGCGAGCGGCTCGCGCGCCTTCTCGCCCAAGGTCAGCCAGAGAATCTTGTTGGCGGCGGCCAGCGCCGGGTAGGTGAGCGTCATCCGGCGGTGGCCTTCGTAGGGATCCCAGGTCGTCGCGACGCGGCGGTCGTCGACTTCGAGCACCGGGTCGCCGGGCACGAGCGAGGCGGTGTGCCCGTCCGGGCCGAGCCCGAGGTGGACCAGGTCGAGCCGCTCCGGCAGGTGCACTTCGTACTCCGCGGCGGAGAGTTCGAGGTCGCGACTGGTCACCGGCATCGGCCGCAGCGCCGACTGGTGGTCGATCGAGAGCATCTGCACGAGGTGGGTCAGGTTGCGGGCGTCGTCGCCGGGCGGCGCGACCCGCTCGTCGACCTGGAAGATGTGCGCGTTCTCCCAGGGCATCTCCTCCATTTCGCCGAGCAGGCCGACCATCGCCCAGGGCGTCTTGCCGCCGCTCAACGCGAGGTCGAACTCACCGCGCTCGGCGACCGCCCGCTTGCCGGCGGAGGCGACCAGCTCGGCCGCGTAGCGCGAGGCCGCGTCGGCGTCGGGGAAGATCTTCGTCTCGATCGCCATCGGATTCCCTCCCCCGCCTCGGGCGCTAGGACGCCTTCTCGTCGTGGCCGCCGAACTGCTTGCGCATCGCCGAGAGGACCTTGTCGCCGAAGTCGTCGAGCCCGCGCGAGAAGAAGCGCTCGTACAGCGCCGTCGTCAGGACCGGCGCCGGCACGCCCTCGTCGATCGCGGCGATCGAGGTCCAGCGGCCCTCGCCGGAGTCCGAGACGCGCCCGGCGAAGTCCGAGAGGTCGGGCGATTCCTGCATCGCGGCCGCGGTCAGGTCGAGCAGCCAGGAGCCGATCACGCTGCCGCGCCGCCAGACCTCCGCCACCTCGGGCAGGTCGAGGTCGTACTGGTAGTACTCGGGCTGCTCCAGCGGCGCGGTCTCGGCGTCCTGCTCGCGCTGCACCTTGCCCGCGTTGGCGTTCTTGAGGATGTTGAGCCCCTCCGCGTAGGCCGCCATCACGCCGTACTCGATCCCGTTGTGGACCATCTTCACGAAGTGGCCGGCGCCGTTCGGCCCGCAGTGCAGGTAGCCGTTCTCCGACGGCGAGGGGTCGCCGCTGCGCCCCGGCGTGCGCTCGGCCTCGCCGACCCCCGGCGCCAGCGAGGCGAAGATCGCGTCGAGCCGCTGCACCGCCCGGTCGGGGCCGCCGATCATCAGGCAGTAGCCGCGGTCGAGCCCGTGCACGCCGCCACTGGTGCCGCAGTCGACGAAGTCGATGTCGCCCTTGCGCAGCTTCTCGGCGCGGCGGATGTCGTCGCGGTAGTAGGAGTTGCCACCGTCGACGATCGCGTCGCCCGCCTCGAGCTCGGCGGCGACTTGCTCGATCGTCTTCTCGGTGATCTCGCCCGAGGGCACCATCACCCAGACGGCGCGCGGCGCCTCCAGCTTCGACGCGAGGTCGGCCAGCGACGAGGCGCCCTCGGCGCCCTCGCCGGCCAGCTCGGAGACCGCGTCGGCGTTGACGTCGTAGGCGACGACGCGGTGGCCGTCGCGCATCAGCCGACGCGCCATATTCGCTCCCATACGTCCAAGTCCTACTATTCCCATTTCCATGGACCCCACCCTATCGGCCGACGTCCTCGTCATCTTCGGGATCAGCGGCGACCTGGCGAAGAAAATGACCTTCCGGGCGCTCTACCGGCTCGAGGCCAGCCGCAAGCTCGACTGCCCGATCGTCGGCGTCGCGATCGACGACTGGGACGAGGCGAAGCTGCGCGAGCACGCCCACGACGCGATCTCCGCGACGGTCAAAGACCCCGACGAGGATGTCTTCGAGCGCCTCGCCGCGCGCTTCTCCTACGTCCAGGGCGATTACGCCGACGCCGCCACCTTCGAGCGCGTCGGCAAGGCGATCGGCGACGCCAAGCGGCCGGTCTTCTACCTCGAGATCCCGCCCTCGCTGTTCGCGACGGTGGTCGCCGGCCTCGGCAAGGCCGGCCTGACCGAGAACGCGCGGGTGGTGATCGAGAAGCCCTTCGGCCACGACCTCGAATCTGCCCGCGCGCTCAACGCCGAGCTGCACGAGGTCCTCGCCGAGGAGCAGATCCTGCGGATCGACCATTACCTCGGCAAGGAGCCGGTGATGGACATCGCCTACCTGCGCTTCGCCAACTCGATCCTCGAGCCGGTCTGGAACCGCGAGCACGTCTCGCACGTGCAGGTGACGATCGCCGAGAACTTCGGCGTCGAGGACCGGGGGCGCTTCTACGACGCGGTCGGGGCGATGCGCGACGTGATCCAGAACCACGCCCTGCAGGTGCTCTCGATCGTCGCGATGGAGCCCCCGGCGGGCAACCACAAGGACTCGGTCCGCGACAAGAAGGTCGAGCTGTTCCGGGCGATGCGCCCGGCCGACCCGAAGCGCTACGTGCGCGGCCAGTACGACGGCTTCCTCGAAGTCGAGAACGTCGCGCCCGACTCGACCACCGAGACCTTCGCCGCGGTCGAGCTGGCAATCGACAACTGGCGCTGGAGCGGCGTGCCGTTCTTCATCCGCGCCGGCAAGAACATGCCGGTCAAGGCGAGCGAGGTCAGCGTCGTCTTCAAGCGGCCGCCGCGCCTCGGCGTGGCCAAAGGCAAGCTGCCGGAGCCGAATCAGCTGACCGTGCGGATCGAGCCCGAGCCGGGCGCCCGCACGCGCCTCTGGGCGAAGAAGGCCGGGCTCGATGAGGTCGAGCCGGCCGACCTCGCGGTGCTCTTCGAGAAGGTCCCGGGCGAGGACCCCGAGCCCTACGAGCGGCTGCTCGGCGACGCGCTCGCCGGCGTCACCCAGCTCTTCACCCGCGAGGACGCGGTCGAGGAGACCTGGCGGATCGTGCAGCCGCTGCTCGACGAACCGGGGCCGGTGCACCCGTACGAGCCGGGGACCTGGGGGCCGAAGGAGGCCGAGGCGCTGACCCGCGGGATCAGCCAGTGGTTCGAACCGTGGCTGCCGGGGCCTGACGCAATGCCTAGTGGCGTGCTAGGTTTTTAGGCCTTGTCGTTAGGGAGCCCTAATTAGGGTCCCCGCAACCCCGGAAGCGAAAGGCAGTCTAGCTGGATGATTCCCACCCTGGTCATCGCCCTGCGCGAGGGCGTCGAGGCGTCCCTGATCATCGGCATCGTCGCCGCCTTCCTGGTCAAGGAGGGCCGTCGCGACGCGATCCGGCAGATGTGGCTGGGGGTGGCGATCGCGATCGCGCTCTGCATCGGCATCGCCGTGATCCTGCGGGTGGTCGGTCAGCAGCTGCCGCAGCGCGAGCAGGAGGGGCTGGAGACGGTGATCGGGCTGATCGCCGTCAGCGCCGTCACCTACATGATCGTCTGGATGCGCCGCCACTCGCGCGGGATCAAGGCCGAGCTGGAGAACCACGCCGCCGGCGCGCTCGCCGCCGGCTCGACGATGGCGCTGGTCGCGATGGCCTTCCTCGCCGTGCTGCGCGAGGGCTTCGAGACCTCGGTCTTCCTGCTCGCCGCCTTCCAGGACGCCAGCGACACGACCGCGGCCGGGATCGGTGCGGTGATCGGCCTGGTCGCCGCGGTCGCGATCGGGCTCGGGATCTACCGCGGCGGCGTGCGGATCAACCTCTCGCGCTTCTTCCGCGTCACCGGCCTGATCCTCGTCTTCGTCGCTGCCGGGCTGCTCGCCACCTCGCTGCACACGGCGCACGAGGCGGGCTGGTTCAACGGCCTCCAGGGCCAGGCGGTCGACCTCTCCTGGCTCGTCCAGCCGGGGACGATCTCGGGCTCGCTGCTGACCGGCATGCTGGGGCTGCAGCCGAAGCCGACCGTCGGCGAGGCGGCGATCTACCTGCTCTACGCGGTGCCGATGGCGCTCTACGTGGTCTGGCCCGACCGCCTGCGCCGGCGCGGCAGGGCGACCCCGGCGCGACAGCGGCGCTCGGCGCCGAGCGAGCGCACGGCCTCCCCGGCCGAGAGCCCTGCCTGACCTCCGCCGCCGCGACGCGATGACGCCGATCAGCCGCCGCCGCCTGCTGGCCTCGGCCGGAGCCGGGGCCGCCGGCCTCGGCCTCGGCGGCGCCGGCGGCTTCCTCGTCGGCCAGGAGACCGCGCAGGCCTCCGGCGACGGCACCGGCACGGTCCCCTTCCACGGCGCCCACCAGGCGGGGATCGACACGGCGGCGCAGGACCGCCTCCACTTCGCCGCCTTCGACCTGGTGACGAACAGCCGCGGCGAGCTGCGCGAGCTGATGCGCGAGTGGTCGCGGGCGGCGGCCGAGATGACGGCCGGGCAGATGGTCGGCGGCGTCAACGACCTGCGGCCGGCGCCCCCCGACGACACCGGCGAGACCGTCGGCCTGCTGCCCTCCCGCCTCACCGTCACCTTCGGCTTCGGCCCGAGCCTGTTCGAGCGCCGCGGCCTGGGCCTCGGTCGCAAGCGGCCGGCGGCGCTGGCGCCGATCCCGCCGCTGCCGGCGGACGAGCTCGACCCCGGCGAAAGCGGCGGCGACATCTGCGTGCAGGCCTGCTCGGACGACCCGCAGGTCGCCTTCCACGCGATCCGCAACCTTGCCCGGATCGGCCGCGGCGCGGTGGTGATGCGCTGGTCGCAGCTCGGCTTCGGCCGCACCTCGACGACGACCCGCGGCCAGGACACGCCGCGCAACCTGATGGGCTTCAAGGACGGCACCGCCAACATCCGCGCCGAGGACGGCGAGGCGATGCGGCGCTTCGTCTGGGTCGGCGCGGGCGGCAGCCCGGCCTGGATGCGCGGCGGCACCTACATGGTGACGCGCCGCATCCGCATGCTGCTCGAGGTCTGGGACCGATCGTCGCTCGAAGATCAGGAGGAAACGTTCGGCCGCCACAAGTACAGCGGCGCGCCGTTCGGCGGCCAGCAAGAGGACGACCCGCTGGACCTGGACGCGGAAGAAGACGGCGAACCGGCGATCCCGGCCGACTCGCACGTGCGTCTCGCCTCGCCGCAGCTCAACGGCGGCGAGCGCATCCTGCGCCGCGGCTACTCCTTCACCGACGGCGTCGACGAGCGCCTCGGCGAGCTCGAAGCGGGGCTCTTCTTCATCTGCTTCCAGCGCGACCCGCGGCGCCAGTTCGTGCCGATCCAGCGCCGCCTCGGCGCCAACGACGCGCTCAACGAGTACATCAAGCACGTCAGCAGCGCCGTCTTCGCGATCCCCCCCGGCGCCCGCAAGGGCGGCTACGTCGGCGAACCCCTGCTGCGCTGAGACCGCGGTCGAGGTTTTCATCGGATAGCGGGGAAAACCTCTACCGCGCTCGGTCCGCGCTCCTATCCCGACTGAATTCGTCGGGGTTTGTTAGGGTGCCCTAACTCGTCCAACTTACGAACAGGAGCACCTGAAGATGCTGGGAACCGCCGTCCGTCTCCTCTCCCTGGCCGCCGCGCTGGGACTGATCGCCCTCGCCGCCGCCGGCTGTGGCTCGAGCGAAGACACCCCCGCCGGCGCCAAGACGATGTCGTTCAAGCTGACCGACGCGGGCTGCGAGCCGCACGACGCGAAGGCGCCGGCCGGGCCGATCGTCTTCGAGGTCGAAAACGCCGGCACGTCCGCGGTGAGCGAGTTCGAGGTGCTCGACGGGGACACGATCCTCGGCGAGAAGGAGAACCTCGCCGACGGCCTCTCCGGCAGCTTCTCGCTGACCCTGGAGCAGGGCGAGTACACGCTCTACTGCCCCGGCGGAGCGGACGAGCGCGGGACGCTCACGGTAACCGGCGGCACGTCCGCGACGAAGGGCACCCCCCGGGAAAAGGAAGCGGTCGCCCAGTACCGCGCCTACCTGGAGAAGAACAGCGACGAGCTGGTCGCCGCGACCGAGCCGTTCGTCGCCGCGGTCGAAGCCGGCGACGTCGCCAGGGCGAAGCAGCTCTACCCGGCAGCGCGGATCCCGTACGAGCGGATCGAGCCGGTGGCTGAGTCCTTCGGCGACCTCGACCCGCGCATCGACGCCCGCGCCAACGACGTCGCGCCAAGCGAATTCGAAGGCTTCCACAAGCTCGAGCAGGCGCTCTGGGTGAAGGACAGCGCCGCCGGCATGGCCCCGGTCGCCGAACGGCTGCTGGCCAACGTCGAAGAGCTGCAGGAGAAGGTGAAGACGGTCGAGCTGCAGGCGGTGCAGATCGCCAACGGCGCCAACGAGCTGCTCGGCGAGGTCTCGGCCGCGAAGATCACCGGCGAGGAGGAGCGCTACTCGCACGTCGACCTGGTCGACTTCGAGGCCAACGTCGAAGGCTCAGAGGCCGCCTTCGAAGCGGTCGAGCCGCTGGTCGCCGCCAAGGACCCGCGGCTCGTCAAGCGGATCGAAGCGGGCTTCAAAGGGGTCTACGCCGCGCTGAAGCCCTACCGCCGCGGCGACGGCTTCGTCTCCTACACGCAGCTGAGCGAAGCCGACACGCGCAAGCTGGCGCAGGAAATCGACGCACTGGCCGAGGATCTCTCGCAGACCCCCGCCCTGATCGTGCGGTAGGCCGGCGGGTCCTGGCGTGGGGGGTGGGTGCCGGAGTCGGGGCTGGGTTTTTCGCCTCTGGGTCTGCGGCCGTCCGAGTCGCATTTTGGGCGAAAAACAGGGACGCCGCCCCGTTCCGGCACCCACCCCCCACGCCACCCGCCGGAGAAGCGCATAGCCTGGACCGCCGATGACCGGGCAGGCTGAATTGACGCTGTCTCCCTCACCCGATCGCGCCGATGCGCTGCTCGGAAAGCTGGGTTTCTCTTCGTGGCGACCTGGACAGAAGGAGGCTGTTGAGGCGGCGTTGCAGGGGCGGGATTCTTTGATCGTCATGCCTACGGGTGGGGGCAAGAGCCTCTGCTACCAGTTGCCGGGGTTGGCGAGCGAGGACCTGACGATCGTCGTCAGCCCGCTGATCGCGCTGATGAACGACCAGTGGCGGCGCCTCAGCGGCGCCGGGCACCCGGTGGCGATGGTGACCTCGGCGATGGCCGAGGAGGAGGTGCGCCACGCGCTCGCCCAGGTGCGCGGCGGCGCGGCGCGGATCGTCTACTGCTCGCCCGAGCGTTTCGCCTCGGGTCGCTTCCTGGAGGCGATCGAGCAGCGCGACGTCGACCTGCTCGCCGTCGACGAGGCCCACTGCGTCTCCGAGTGGGGGCACGATTTCCGTCCCGACTACCTGCGCCTGCCGGAGATCGCGACGCGGCTGGGGCGGCCGACGGTGATGGCCTGCACGGCGACCGCGACCGAGGCCGTGGCGCGCGAGATCGCCGCCCGCTTCGAGATGCGCGACCCGCTCCAGGTCCGCTCCGGCTTCGACCGGCCCAACATCTCCTTCGACGTCGTGCGGCTCGAAGGCAAGGGCTCGAAGGCGCGGCGCCAGGCGCTGCTCGAGGCCGGGCTCGCCGACCCGGCCAACCGGCCGGCGATCGTCTACTGCGGAACGCGGCGCGACACCGACGAGATCGCCGCGACGCTGCGCGAGGCAGGGCTGGCGGCGCTCGCATACCACGCCGGGGTGGAGGCGGAGGTCCGTGCCGACGCTCAGGCGCGCTTCATGGGCGGCGCGGTCGAGGTGATCGTCGCCACCAACGCCTTCGGCATGGGCGTCGACAAGGCCGACGTGCGCTCGGTCTGGCACGTGGCGATCCCGACCAGCCTCGAGGCCTACTACCAAGAGGCCGGGCGCGCGGGCCGCGACGGCCTGCCAGCCCGGGCGGTGCTGCTGGCGATGAAGGCCGACCTCGGCCGTCTCGTCCGCTTCAACCAGCAGCGCGCCGGCGACCCCGAGCTGGCGATCGCGCGCGAGCGCGGCTGGCGCGACTACCGCACGATCAAGGAGTTCATCTACTCCGACCGCTGCCGCCGGCGCAGCGTCCTCGCCCACTTCGGCGACAGCGCCGCGGGGGCGCCGCTCGGCCGCTGCTGCGACGTCTGCGACCGCCAGGACTGGCTGCCCGACCCGGAGACGATCGCCGTGCGCCCGAAGCGCGCGGCGAAGCAGCCGGCCGCGCCTCCGCCCGAGCTCAGCCCCGCCGACGTCGCCCTGTTCGAGCGGTTGAAGGAATGGCGCCTGCGCGCCGCCGAGGGCAAGCCCGCCTTCACCGTCGCCCACAACTCGACCCTGGAGGCGATCGCCGCCACCCGGCCCGCCGACGAGCGAGCGCTGGAGGCGATCAAGGGAGTCGGCCCGAGCTTCGTCTCCAAGTACGCCGCAGAAGTGCTGGCGCTCCTCGCCGCCGGCGACTAGGCTGCTGGCAACAAATGCGCTCGTCCATCCACATCGTCGCGTTGGCTGCCGTCGCCTGCCTCGCCTTCGCCGGCTGCTCGGCCGAACTCAACGTCGGCGGCAGCTCCGACGCCTCCGGCGAAGAGATCGCCGACGAAGTCCGCGGCGACTACGTAGAGAAGACCGGCATCGCCCTGCCCCGCCTCACCTGCGAAGACGTCGAGGCCAGCGTCGGCGAGAAGTTCACCTGCTCGGGGCGCAACGCCCGCAGCGTCCAAATCACGATCGCCGGCAGGGTGACCGACACGAGCGGGGGCGGCTTCGACTACAGCTGGCACGTCAGCGAGGCCGTCGCCCCAGGCGTCCTCTACGAGCGCGCGCTGCGGCGGCAGCTCGAAGAACGCGGCGTCGCGATCGCCGAGGTCCGCTGCCCGGTCGAGGTCAAGGTCGAGGAAGGTGCCGAGGTGCGCTGCCAGGCGACCGACACCAACGGCTCCAGCCGCGCGGTGGCGCTGCGCCTCACCGATCTCGACGGCGGCTTCGAATTCAACGTCGGCGGCGAAGCCCCGGGCGCGGGCCCGACCGCCTAGCGGGACTTGACTCCCGCCCTCACAGGCTCTACGCCTTCTCGATCGATCCAAAGCCGAATGGGGCCTTCCCACAAGGAGGAATCACGATGTCCAAGCTCAGCCGCCTCAGCGCCCTCTCAATCGCCGCCGCCGTTGCGCTCGCCTTCGCGATCGCCGACGGCGCTCCCGCCGCCAGCGAGTCGACCGACGACGAGGTGGCCGGCGCGGCGAAGAAGAAGGGCAAGAAAAGGCGAAAGCGGGTGCTGATCAGGCGCCTCAACCAGATCAGCCCGAGGGTCCGCAGGCAGTTGAGGGGCAACCGGGGGCCCAGAGGCAAAGAGGGACCGGGGGGGCTTCAGGGAGCGCAGGGGACGCAGGGACCCGAGGGGCCGCGGGGCCCGGCCGGGCCTTCGACCGAAATCGACCTCTTGACGATCGACGCCTTCTGGCGCCTCGGCGGCAACGCCGGCACCGACCCGGCCACCGATTTCCTCGGCACGACCGACGAAGAGCCGCTGGAGCTGCGGGTGGACGGCGCCGCTGGGCTGCTCCTGCTGCCCGCCTCCGACGGCGTCGCCGCCAGCCCGAACGTGGTCGGCGGGACCGCCGACAACGCGGTCGACGCGGGCGCCTTCGGCGCGACCATCGCGGGCGGGGCCCGGGCCGAAGCCGCCAACCCGGCCAGCGCCAACCGGGTCAGCGACGACCGCGGCACGGTCGGGGGTGGCGCCGGCAACCGGGCGGGGGACGGAGCCGGCACGACGAGCGACACGGCGAACGCCACCGTCGGCGGCGGCCGCTCGAACGTCGCCGGCGGACCGGGCGCCACCGTCGGCGGCGGTGTGTCGAACACGGCCACCGGGGCGCCGCAGGCGAGCACGGTCGCCGGCGGCTTCTCCAACGACGCCACCGGGTCCCTCTCGGCGATCGGCGGCGGCTTCGCCAACGAAGCCAGCGAAACCGCGTCCTTCGTCGGCGGCGGCCAGGTCAACGACGCCACCGGATTCGAGTCGAGCGTGCTCGGCGGCCTGAACAACGTCGCCAGCGGCCAGGACTCCGCCGTGGGCGGGGGCAAAGAAAACACCGCCAGCGGGTTCGGGGCGATGGTTGCCGGCGGCTTCCGCAACACCGCGGCGGGCAACTTCAGCTTCGTCGCCGGCCGGCAGGCGGCCAACTCGAACGCGGCCCACGACGGCGTCTTCATCTTCGCCGATTCGCAAACCGAAGACATCGCCTCGACCGCGGCCGACCAGTTCATCGCCCGCGCGGGCGGCGGCTTCTTCCTCCAGGACGACTCCACGCTCGACGACCAGGGCGGCTTCCTCAACACCTCGACCGGCGCCCACCTGACCACGGGCGGGGCCTGGACCGACAACTCCGACGTCAACCTGAAGCAGGGCTTCCGGGCGGTCTCACCCCGCTCGCTGCTCGCCCGCGTGAGCAAGCTGCCGGTTCGCTCCTGGAGCTACATCGCCGAACCGGCCGTGCGCCACGTCGGGCCGACCGCCCAGGACTTCCGCGGCGCCTTCGGCCTCGGCGCCGACAACCGCCACATCGCCGCGCTCGACGCCAACGGCGTCGCCCTGGCGGCGATCAAGGCGCTGCGGGCCGAGAACCGGCGCCTGTCGAGGCGGCTGAAGCGGCTCGAAGCCGGCAGCGTCCGGCGACTCGCGAAGGTCGAGGCGCGGATGGAGCGTCTCGAAAGGGGACGGCGGAGATAGCCCGCGCGGCGGCGATCCTCAAGCTAGCCACAACACGCCCCGGAAGAGCCGCTGCGAACATCGACGCATGGGGCCCTTCCGGGGCATGGGACGGCGTCGCAGGCTCGCCCTGGTCGCGGGGGCGGGGCTGGCCGCGCTCGCACTCGGCTTCCTGCTCGCCCGCCCCCGCGACGAGCCGGCGAAGACGAGCGTGCGCAGCGCGGTCCGCTCGTTCCGACAGCAGCGCGACGCCGGCAGCGCAGGCGGCGGACCCGGCGAACCGCGCCTCGGCGTCTACCGCTACGCGACGAAGGGCTCGGAGTCGGTCAAGACCTTGGTCCTCGGCGCGAGTCACGACTACGACGGCGTGACGACGATCGCGCTCGCGCCAGGTCGTTGCGGCGAGCGCGAGCGCTGGCAGGTGCTGGCCGGGCGCTGGACCGAGGTCGAAGCCTGCCCCGCGGGCGCCGGGGTCGCTCCGGTCGAGGTGACCGAATTCCACGAATTCTTCGGCACCGGGCAGAAGGACGCGTTCCACTGTCGAAGCACCCCGGTCCCGCGAACGCCGGGCGGACGCTTCTCCAGCACCTGCCGCTCCGACGATTCCTCGATCTCCACCGAGTCCCGCGTGGTCGGCGTCGAGCCGATCCGTGTGGGCGGAAAGACCTTCGAGGCCACCCACGTCGAATCGCGCAGCCGCTTCGGCGGCCGGAACTCGGGGACGGCGAGGCGCGACGAATGGCGCCGCCGCTCCGACGGCCTGCTCCTGCGCCGCCGGGTCGAGAGCGAGGCCGACACGAACCGCGCCGGCGGCACCCACTACAGCGAGCGCTACACGATCCGCCTGCTCTCGACCAGGCCCCAGCGCTAGCCGTTTGACGCCGAGCTCCTGAACCCAACCCTTCCTTGACGCTCCGCCAAGGCTCTGAGAAGGTGTCAACGCTTTGGTACGGAACGATCCACTCATAGGGCGTACGCCAACCAAGGTCGCACTCGGCATGTTCATCTGCATGCTTCTCCTCGGCGCAGTTCACATTCAGCCTGCGCAGGCGGGTTATTGGCGTAAGTGTGGGAACCAACCCCAACCGGGAGCAGGGTGGTATCGGGTCCGCGCTCACGGCATACGTTGCGGCAAGGCACGGGCAGTTGCCCAGCGTTACTCCCACAGCTTCAGCTCGAGCCCTTTTGGCTTCTCCTGCCATAGTCGTCGGCGCGGCTTGGAGCTGAGCGTCGTTCGTTGTCGCCGGAACCTCAGCCGCAGAGTGCAAAAGGTCCAGTTTCAGGTCGGCGCCTAGACCGATGGGACTCGGATTCAGCGTCGGCAGCGGCGTGCGGGTATCTGGAAGTAGTCGGGGTCTGGGGGTGAGCGTGGGCAAGGGACCCGTCCGTTACCGCAAGCAGCTCGGAGGAGGTCGTTCACGGGCTGGCAGCGGCCGCTCGTCAGTCGCTGCCTACGAACGCCAGGTACGTCAGGCACAGCGCATGGAAGAGATTCAGGCTGTTATCGATTTGGACGACGCTCTGGCGGCAATGTGTAGAGCCCACGAGGAACAGTTCGAGCCGGCAAGAGAGCATGGAACCTTCGAGCCGGAGTCGGTGGATCGACAGGCGGTGAAGAAGCGCCTGATCAAGGAAGCAGTGCAGGGAATCTCCGTGCTGAAATTCGGCGCACGGCGGGAGGCTCGTCGCCAAGCCTTGGAGAACCTCGACGCTGAGGTCGCTCGGGAGGAACGGCAACGTGCGAAGGATGCCGCTGACCTACAGACGCAATGGGATGCGTATTGGAATCGGCTTGTCGCCAACGACCCTGGCGCGGTACTGCCAACTCTTGAGCAGGCATTCGAGGACAACGAGGCGCCAGCCGCAGCGGTCTCATGCCAGGAGGACCGTGTCGATGCAGTGATGCTCTGGCCTCCGCTCGACGATGTGGTTTCCGAGCGCAAGGCAGCAGTCACGCCAAGCGGCAAACCGACCATCCACAAACGCAACAAGGGCGAGCGCGCGGAACTGTACTTGGAGGCACTGTCCAGCCACGCGCTCGCCACGGCCAAAGAGGCATTCGCGGTCTGTCCGAAGATTGAGCAGGTCGGCCTCGCAGTCGTTCGGAATGGATTCGATCCGGCGCGCGGGGATCGGACGCTTGAGCCGATCGTCCTGGCAGTTGTTTCTCGCGGTGACTTTGACCGTGTCCGTTGGGACAACATCAGTCCAACGGCCGCGCTCCTCGAAGCAGGGAACGGTCGGATCGGCATGCGCGGGAAGGGAGCCAACAAGACCCTGTTCGGCCTCGACCTCGGCTCCGAACCGGAGGAGAGGCAGTTCGTCGCTCAAGTGGCGGATGGGCTCGGCGCGCGTGTGCCCGAGAAGGGAGTGGCGGGCATCCCCCTACCCATCCGAGTCATCACCGGTTAGCTCCGCTCTGACTTGGGCGCAAAGGGTTGATTGTGGGCCGCCACTCAACGCCGAATGGTCGATTGACCCACGTATATGGGGGCAAATCGACCACTCGGCGTCAACACCCCGACCTCGGCGGGGCTCAGACGTCGTCGCGGCCGAAGTTGGCCAGGGCGACCTGTTCGGCGAGCTTCAGCAGGCCGAGGGTCGAGTGCGGAGAGGAGGCCGTGCTGCGCATGCGCACGTGCGAGCCGTGCGGGCCCCTGACCTCGACGATCGTGCAGATGTCGCCCACTTCGCAGTCGTCACCGTAGTCGGCTTCGATCGCTTCCATCTGCGACGCGACGTGCTGTCCCACTTTGCTCTGATCGAGCGGCATCGGCTCTCCCTCCACTCCGGTCGGATCGTTTCTCGGCTTCCAGTGTTCCATGTAGTGGCGACTTTCAGGTCCATACGACGGGAAAGTCGCCAGACGAATTGCATGGCCGGGGAGGGCCGTTTGCCACCATCCCCCGCTCGCTCGATGAGGAGGACGCTGCGCGACAAGACGACCGTGAGCGGCGCGATCTGCGCCCTGCTCGCCTTCTGCCTGCTCGCGGGGCTGCCGGCCGGCGCCGCCGGCTCGCTCGTGCCGCGCGGCAAGAACGTCTTCTTCGGCGTCAGCGACACCGGCGACCCGGCCGACTTCGGCCAGTTCTCCGACGCGCTCAACAAGCACCCGGCGCTGATCCAGTCGTTCCGCACCTGGGGCGCGGAATTCCCCGACACGATCCAGCGCTGGCAGACGGCGCGAGCGCGGCCCGTCCTCCACATCAGCACCGCCGACAACCAGGACGGGCACGAGCTGCTCAGCCCGCGGGCGATCGCGACCGGTGCCGGCGACAGCTACCTGATCCGCCTCAACAAGCTCTTCTCGACGAAGAAGATGCCCGCCTACATCCGGCCGCTGGGCGAGCCCAACCGCTGCCTCAACGTCTACGCCGCCTACGACTGCGCCGGCAAGGCGCGCAGCGGCTCGCACAGCACCCGCTGGTACAAACGCGCCTTCCGCCGCATCTACGTGATCGTCCACGGCGGCGGCAAGCGGCGCCAGATCAACCGCCGCCTGCGCCGGGCCGGGGTGCCGCCGCTGCACAGCCACCTCGGCGGCCTGCCGAAGGCGCCGGTGGAAGTGGTCTGGAGCACGTTGCCGGCCGGCTCGCCGACCGCCCCCCACAACCGGCCCGCGCACTTCTACCCCGGCAGCCGCTGGGTCGACTGGGCCGGCACCGACATCTACTCCGACAACCAGGACTGGAAGGCGCTCAAGGGCCTCTACAACCGCTTCTCGGGCAAGCCCTTCGCGATCGCCGAGTGGGGCGTCTCGACCGGCGACGACTCGGGCTTCGTGCGCAAGCTGATGACCTGGGTCAACCGCCACCGCCGCGCCAAGATGCTCGTCTACTACCAGGACTTCGGCTCGACCAGCTCCTACCGGATCCAGAACTGGCCGGCCAGCCTCGGTGTGCTGCGCCGGATGATCCACAACGGCCGCTACCCCTCCTACGCCCCGCACCCGCCGAAGCTGCCGCCGCCCCCGCCGCCACCGTCAGGCGGAGTCGCCCCGAAGCGATAGGCGCCACCGAAGGCGCGGTCGAGGTTTTCCTCGCCATGCGGTGAAAACCTCTACCGCGGTCGGTGGGGCGGCCGGGGTCAGCGGGCGACGGTCCTGTTCGCCAGGCCGCGCCGGTACTTGAACGGCTGCAGCGCCGTGATGCTCGAGTAGCCGACGAGGTAGATGCGGTGGCCGTCGGAGACGACCGGCGTGTAGGTGCCGCGCGGGTAGCGGAAGACGACGTGGCCGCCCTTCATCGAGTAGCCGGTGGTCGAGGTGTCGTCGAACTCGGCCGCGTAGACGATGTTGCCGACCGCGGTCAGCGAGCCGATCACCGAGCCGCCGGCCGAGCGGATCCAGCGCGGCACGCCGTTCTGCGCGTTGAGCGCGTAGACGTTGCCGTCGAAGGAGCCGATGTAGACGGTCGGGCCGGTGTGGGCGGTGCGGGCGACGGCGGGGCCCGAGTAGGCGTAGCCACCGGTCGAGTAGGTCCAGGCGATCGCTCCGTCGTGGCGGTCGAAGCTGTACACGCGGGTGTCGTTGTTGCCGGCGTAGACGCGGCCGAAGGCGACCGCCGGGGTCGAGTAGAAGGCGCCCGAGGTGCCGAACCCCTGCCCGAGCGAGTCGCTCTGCCAGAGCAGCTTGCCGTCCTTGGCCCGGACCGCGTTCATGTAGCCGCCGTAGTCGCCGACGTAGAGGACGCCGCCGTAGTAGGCGGGCGCGGCCTTGACCGGACCGCCGAGGCCGGTGGCCCAGCGCACGTTCCCGTTGACCGTGCTGAGCGAGTAGAGGTTGCCGTTTTCGCTGCCGAAGTAGACGCTGCGACCGATGGCGACCGGCGAGGACTCGGCCCGGTCCGGCAGCGAGCGTTTCCACAGCACCCGGCCGCTGCGCGCGTCGAGCTTGACGATGTGCCCCGGCTCGAGGTTGACGATGTAGAGGCGGTGTTTGTAGTAGGCCGGCGAGGAGGCGTTGAGGCGGCCGATGCGCCGCTTCCAGAGCTGCCTGCCGCTGTCGGCGTCGAGCGCCACCGCGTAGCCGTTGTTGTTGACGAAGTAGAGCCTGCGGCCGGCGATCACCGGCGGGAACTCGAGCAGCGGCCGGTCGGTGTAGCGCCATCTTTTCTGGAAGGGCGGGCGCACACCCTTGGCCGGCAGGTAGCGGGTGCGGGCGCGGTCGTAGCCGTAGAGCGGCCAGCTCACCGTGCGGCGCTTCTGCGCCTTCGGCTTCTGCGGCTGGAAGCCCGCGGCTTCGTTGTGGATGTCGGCCGGGCGCTTGAGCAGCTCGTAGGCGAGCACGCCGCCCCCCACCGCAAGCACGAGGACGGCAGCCGCGACCGCCAGCACCAGCCGCCGGTGCTCGCGCCAGAACCAGCGCGGGTGGCGCAGCAGGCGTTTGGTCTCGCGCCAGACTCGCCGCGCTCGCGAGCCCTCGCTCACCGCCGCAGCTCCTTCGCGTCGATCGACCCACCCATCCGGGCCGGCTACGCGGCGACCGCCGCGCGGCGCTCGGCCTCGGCCGTGACGCCGTCGAGCAGTTGCTGAATCGCCTGCTTGATGACGGCAACCACGACTCGACCCCCGATCGGCACGGTCGGCATCATGCGCACGGAATAGGTGATCGTCGTGCCGGCGCCGGAGGGCGTCAGCAGCGCGGTGCCGAGGTGGTCGCGGATCGGCGCGCCGGACAGCACCTTGTAGGAGAAGCGGCTCGGCCGCTCGTAGGCGACGACCTCCTCGCGCAGCGGCGGCCCGACCGCGGTCAGCACCCGGATCGCGCCGACCCCGTTCGGCGCCGGCTCCCCTTCCCGCTCCAGCTCGGACTTCCGCAGCGGCGTCAATTCCGCATAGCTGCGGTGATCGGTGAGAACGTCGAACACGACCTCGGGCGGCGCCTGAACCTCGCGCACAAGAGTGAAGCTAGCCACGCGGGCAGATTAGCGGGAGGGACCGCCGGTCAACCGGCGAGCTTCCAGACGCGCGGATCGCTGCCCTCGACCGGCTCGGCTTCGCCGAGGATCGCCAGGTGGTCGAGCGCGGAGAGGACGATCTGGAGCGCCCAGACGCTGGCGATGCTCCTCTGCCCCTCCGGCCCGATCAGGTCGCCGACGACCTCGTAGGCGGTCTTCTCGCCGCCGGCCAGCGAGGCCCGCACTTTGCCGAGCAGCTCCTCGACCTGCTTGCGCGCCTCGGCGATCTTCGCCTCGGGGTCGCGGAAGGTGCGGCCGTGGCCGGGCAGGACCAGGTCGACCGCCAGCGGCTCGACCTCGTCCATGCTGCGGAGGAATTCGCCCACCGGGTCGGGGCTGTGGCCGTGGTCGAAGAAGAGCACGGTGCGGCCCAGCAGGTGGTCGCCGGAGATCAGCAGCCGGCGCTCGGGCTGGTGCAGAACGACGTGCGAGGGGGCGTGGCCGGGCGTCTCGTGCACCTGCCAGGCGCCGAGGTCGGTGTCCACCTCGACCCCGGGCACGAGCTCGCGGTCGGGCTCGACGATCGCGTCGATGTGATTTTCGTCTTCGTCTTCGCGGCGCTCGCGGAAGCTTTCCAGCGAGGACATCGGCACGCCGCTCTGGCGGCCGACCTCGATTCGCTGCTCGAGCGCCGCCCGCGGGTCGTCAGCCATCAGGCGCACGTGCTCCCAGCGCGGGTGCATCCAGAGCTCGCAGCCCGCCCCGGCGACGATCGGCGCTGCCAGCCCGTAGTGGTCGGTATGGGAATGGGTGCAGACGACGAGGCGCACGTCCTCAAGCCCGAAGCCGGCCTGCGAGAGGGCGACGTCGAAGCGCCGCAGGCCGCCCTTGCCGCCGATCCCGGTGTCGAAGAGGACGATGCCGCCGTCGGCGGCGACCGCCCAGACATTGCCGTGCGGCACCCCCGGCCAGGGCAGCGGCAGCCGCAGCCGCCAGATGCCGGGCAGGACTTTCTCGGAGCGCGGCTGCTCGCCGCTCATACGCCGCCGGCCGGCCGCCTGCTCTCGGCGCCGTCGCCGGCCTGCTTGGGGATCAGCCGGGCGGCGATCGCGAGGCCGAGCAGGGCAAAGGCGGCGGCGACGACCACGGCCCAGTGCATGCCGGTGACGAAGCCGTCGGAGGCGATTTCGATCAGTTCCGCGCCGGGCGCGCCGCCGGCCTTTTCGCCGACCGCGACCGCGCCGGAGATGCTCGCTTCCGCCGTCGACTGGGCTTCGGGCGGCAGCTTCGAGAAGATCGCCGAGCCGGTCAGGTGGTTGGCGAAGAACATCTGGCCGATGCCGCCCATCACGGCGATCCCGAAGGAGGCGCCGATCTGGCGGATCGCCGCGTTGGTGCCCGAGGCCATCCCCGCTTTCGCCGCCGAGACCGAGCTCATCATCGCCGCCGAGGCGGGGGGCTGGATCAGCGAGACGCCGGCGCCGGCGAGGATCAGGCCGATCAGCACGACCAGGTAGGACGACGTCGTGCTGGTCGCGAGGAACGCCAGCAGGCCGGCGGCGAGCACGAGCATCCCCACCATCACCGTCAGGCGGTCGCCGCGTTTCGCCGCGATTTTCGGCGCCAGCGGGGCGATGATCAGCAGCGCCAGCGCGAAGGGGACGAGCGAGACGCCGGCTTTCAGCGGCGAGTAGTCGCGCACCGTCTGCAGGTAGAGCGTGAGCTCGTAGACCAGGCCCATCAGGGCGAGGAAGGCGACGGTGATCGCCAGCATCCCCGAGGTGAAGGCGGCGGAGAGGAAGAGGCGGGGGTCGAGCTGGGGGAAGCGCGCGCGCAGCTCGAAGCGGATGAACCAGGCGAGCAGCACCGCGGCAAGCACGAAGGCGACGAGCACCGGGGCCGAGTCCCAGCCGCGCACCGGCCCCTCGATCAGGCCGTAGAAGAGGGCGAGCAGGCCGACCATCGAGATCAGCGCCCCCGGCGCGTCGATCGGCGGCGCCTCCGGGTCGCTCGACTCGGTCACCCGGCGGTTGATCATCAGCTGGCCGAGGATCACGATCGGGACGTTGATGTAGAAGATCCAGCCCCAGGCCGTGGTCGAGTTGAGGATCAGGCCGCCGAGGATCGGGCCGGCGGCGAGGCCGATCCCCGAGAGCCCGGCCCAGACCCCGATCGCCTGCGCCCGCTCCTTCTCGTCGCTGAAGGTCGAGCGGATCAGCGAGAGGGTCGAGGGCGGGATCGCACCGGCGCCGAGGCCCTGCAGGCCGCGGGCGAAGATCAGGAAGGTGGCGCTGTTGAGCGTGTCGGAGAGGCCGGAGAGGGCCGAGCCGACGATGAACACCAGCATCCCGATCTGGAGCACCCGGCGGCGGCCGAATTTGTCGCCGATCGAGGCCGAGAGCAGGATCGTCGAGCCGAAGAGAATGATGTAGGCGGAGTTGATCCAGACCAGCTGCGACGACGTCGTGTCGAGGTCGCGGGCGATCGTCGGCAGGGCGACGTTGAGGATCGTGCCGTCGATCCCGACCATGATCAGGGGGATGCCGATGGCGATCAGCGCGCGGCGCTTGGCGGTGCTCACGGCTGCGATCCTATTGCCCTCGATGGAGGCCACGAGCGAACCGCGCAGCCCCCGCCTCGGCGCGACCCTGCGCGAAGGCGAGCGGGTGACGCCGCTGGAGCTCTTCTTCGACCTCGTCTTCGTGCTCGCGATCACCCAGTGCACGGCGCTGATGGCCCACCACCCAACCTGGGACGGGATCGCCCAGGGCCTGCTCGTGCTCGGCATGCTCTGGTGGGCCTGGGTGGGCTACGCCTGGCTGACCAGCGTGATCGACCCCGAGGAAGGCGCGGTGCGGCTGATCATCTTCGGCGCGATGGCGGCGCTGCTGGTCGTCTCGCTCGCGGTCCCCGACGCCTTCGGCCACCTGGCGCTGGTCTTCGCCCTCGCCTACGGCGCCGTGCGGGTCGCCCACATCGGCCTCTTCATGCTCGCCAGCCCCGAGGACGACGGGCTGCGCCACTCGGTGCTGGGGCTGGCCGTCAGCACCGCGGTCGCCGTCGCCCTGCTGGCGCTCGCCTCGCTCTTCGACGGGCTCGCCCAGGGAGCGCTCTGGGCGCTGGCCCTGTTCCTCGACATGGCGGGGCCCTACTTCATCGATTCCGGCGGCTGGAAGCTCGCGCCCGAGCACTTCGCCGAGCGCCACGGCCTGATCGTGATCATCGCCCTCGGCGAGTCGATCGTCGCGATCGGCGTCGGCGCCGCCGGCGAGCTGAGCTTCGGCATCGGCATGGTGGCGGTGCTCGGCGTGGCGCTGGCCGCGGCGATGTGGTGGGTCTACTTCGACGTCGTCGCGCTGGTCTCGGCCCGGCGCCTGGCCGAGGCGCCCGCCGGGCGCAAGCGAAACGAGCTGGCGCGCGACTCCTACTCCTACATCCACCTGCTGCTGGTCGCCGGCACGGTCCTCGTCGCGCTCGGGCTGAAAACGACGATCGGCCACTTCGGCGACCACCTGCACGCCGTGCCCGCATTCGCCCTGCTCGGCGGCCTCGCGATCTACCTGCTCGGCCACGTCGCCTTCCGCTACCGCCACATCCGCACGGTCAACCGGCGACGGCTCGGCCTCGCGATCGTCCTGCTCCTGCTGGTGCCCGTCGCGACCGAGCTGCCGGCGCTGGCGACCCTGGCCCTCGCCAACCTGCTGATCTGGGGACTGATCGCCCTCGAGACCCGCGGCTACGGCGAGGGACGGGCGCAGCTGCGCCACGCCAGCGGCGCGACCGCCGGCTGAGCGATTGCCCGCCGCGGGCCGCTAGCTGGTCGCGAGGCCGATCGCCAGCAGCGGGAAGGCGGCCATGATGCCGAGGTAGCTGCCGATCGCGAGGCCGGTCAGCGTCTTCGTCGTGCGCGATTTGGCGCCGGCGACGAAGCCGATCAGGGCGAAGACGGCGGCGATTCCGAGACCGATCCAGAAGACGTCGGGCATGGGCCGCGGCAGCCTATCGGATGCGCGCGCCGGCGGGCCGTCGGCCAGGGCAGGAATCGCGATGTCTGCGGCAAACGTCACAGCCATGGAGAAGACCGGTGGCGCTCACAAGAAACTGATCCTCGCGGCGATGATCTTCGCCGTCTCGATGACCTTCATCGACCAGACGATCGTCGCGATCGCGATCCCGCAGCTGCAGCAGGACCTCTCGCTCTCCTCGACCGGCGTGCAGTGGATCATCAACGGCTACCTGCTCTCGCTCTCGGCCCTGTTCGCCTTCGGCGGCAAGCTCGCCGACGTCGCCGGCCACCGGCGCATGGTCACGGTCGGCGTCGTCGTCTTCGCCACCGCCTCGGCGCTCTGCGGGGCGACGCCGGAAACGGGCGCGGCGGAGCCGTGGATCATCGTCTTCCGCGTGATCCAGGGGGCCGGCGCGGCGATCATGTTCCCGGCGGCGCTGGCGATCGTGCTCGGCGCCTTCCCGGTGCGCGAACGGGGTCGCGCGCTGGCGATCTTCTTCGCCGTCGCCGGCGGCTTCACCTCGATCGGCCCGATCGCCGGCGGCTACCTGACCGAGTGGACCTGGCGGGCGATCTTCTGGATCAACGTGCCGGTCGCGATCCTCGCCCTGGTCTGCACGGCGATCGCCAAGCCCGCCGACGAGAAGCACCCGGCGCCGCTCGACTACCGCGGCGCGCTGCTGGTCTCGGCCGGCATGGGCCTCGCCGTGCTCGGCCTGCAGCAGTCGAGCGTCTGGGGCTGGGGCAGCCCGGTCACCTGGATCTGCATCGCCGCCGGGCTCGTCCTGCTCGCCGCCTTCGCCCGCTTCGAGCTCGGCCTCGCCAACCCGCTGATGCAGATCGGGACCTTCCGCGACCGCGCCTTCGCGGTCGACAACATCGTCCTCTTCCTGCTGATGATCGCCTTCGTGCCGCTCTTCTTCTTCGCCAGCATGTACGCGCAGATCGCGCTCGGCGAAAGCGCCTCGGAAACGGGCCTCTACCTGCTGATCTTCTTCGCCGGCTTCTTCGTCGCCACCCAGTGGGGCGGGAAAATCCTCGACACCCGCGGGGCGCGGCCGACGGTCGTGCTCGGCTGCGCGGTGGCGGCGGTCGGCTTCGCCCTCTGGGCGCACGCGATGCCGGAACTCTCGGTCGGCTCGCAGTGGTACTTCATGGTCCTCGCCGGCGCCGGGGTCGGGCTCGTGCTGGCGCCGGCCAACACCGACGCGATGAACCGGGTTCCGCGCAGCCGCTACGGCGAGGCAACCGGGATCACCCAGACCGTGCGCAACTTCGGCTCCAGCCTCGGCCTCGCCGTGCTCGGCACCGTGCTGATCCTCGAAAACCAGTCGAACCTGGAGGCCACCTTGGGGGCGGAGGGGCTGCCCAAGTCGCAGGCCGACCAGGTCGCCCAGGAACTGAGCGAAGCGGGCAGCGGCGAAGGCAGCGCCCTCGCCGAACACGCCGGCGCCGGCGCGCAGAAGCTCTTCGCCGCGGTGCAGCACGACTTCGCCCTCTCCTCGCGCACGGTCTTCTACGGCATGGCCGGGGCGCTGGCCGTCGCCTTCGTCGTCTCACTCATCTGGATGCCGTCGGGCAAGGCTCCGGACCTCGACGGCGAGGATCCGGCCGAGCCCGAGCCGGAGGTCAGCGACTCGGCCCGACCGGCTTAACCCGGAAGCCGACGCCGGCCGCGCTGCCGCGCAGGAAGCTCGCGGTCTGCGGCTCGAGCAGCCACGGCGGCGGCAGGTTGCCGCTGACGCTGGCGAGGAAGCGGGTGAGCAGGCGCGAGGCCTGCTTGCAGCTGAGGCCGCGGTGCTGCAACAGGATGATCCAGTAGGGACCCCGGGCGAGCCGCAGCGACCCGATGTGGTCGTTGTGCAGGACCCGGAACGTGCCCGGACAGAAGCTGCCGCCGAGCGGGTGCCGGCCGCCGCCGCCGCTTTCGGTTTCTTCGCCTTCGCCGCCCGCTTCGCCGCGCCCGGCGCGGGCGACGTGGAAGCCGACGCCCTGGGCGCGCAGGAAGGTCGAGCTGCGCACGGCGACCCGCCAGCCGCCCGGCAGGCGGCCGTCGAAGTCCTCGAGGAAGCGCGTGAACAGGGCCGAGGCCTGGGCGCAGCTCGGCCGGCCCGAGGCGAGGATCGTGATCCGGTAGTTGCCGCGCGGCAGCGAGAGCCGCCCGACGTGGTCGTCGTGGAGCACGCGGAAGGTGCCGGCGCAGCGCACGCGCGCCGCGTCGGCGCGACTCGGCGCCGCCATCGCGACGAGCAGCGCCGCGACGGCGCAGAGGGCGACGACTCCAGCGGCGCGCAGCGAGCGCAGCTGGATTCGGCCGAAGACGAGCACGGCCGGGCATCCTAACGCCCCCCGCAGCGCGGTCGAGGTTTTCGCCGGATAGCGACGAAAACCTCGACCGCGCCGGGGTGGCGCTGGTACGTTGGCGCCGATGAGCCGCCGGTTGGCACTCGCAGGCGCGACGCTGGCGCTGCTCTGCCTGGCGCTGCCGGGCGGGGCCCTTGCCGCTGGCCAGGACGGCGCGAAGACCGCCGCCCAGCGCCTGATCGACGCCTACGTGCCGCGGCTGATGGTGCGCGACCGCGACGGGATCTGCGACACGAGCGGCGAGCAGTACGAGGCGACGAGCGTGCAGACGGTGCTCGAAAGCAACCCCGCGGTGACCCTGACCGAATCCGACTCTAGCGGCAGGGAAACGATCGTCAGGCATTCGCCCAAGGTGGCCGACATCGCCGGCCTCGGCGAGAAATACCACCTCAACATCCCCGGCAGCCCGCTCGGCAATACCTGCGTCTACGCCAAGGACTTCGCCAAGCTGAAGCGCGAAGGCAGGGCGCCGGCGGTCACCTACGCCCACATCGCCCGCGAGAAGGGGCGCCCGGGCCTCGCCGTCCAGTACTGGTTCTTCTGGTACTTCAACCAGTTCAACGACCTGCACGAGGGCGACTGGGAGGGGATGCAGGTCGTCTTCGACGCGTCCAGCCCGGCACAGGCGCTGCGCGAAGGCCCGAGCGAAATCGGGCTCTTCCAGCACAGCGGCGGCGAGAAGGCCGACTGGGAAGACGGCAAGGTCGAGAAGGAAGGCACGCACCCGGTCGTCTACCCGGCGGCGGGCTCGCACGCGACCTTCTACGAACCCGCCGTCTACATCCAGAACGGGCGCAAGGGCTCCGGCGTCGGCTGCGACAACACCAGCGCGCCGGTGCACCGCCTCGACGTGCGGGCGATCCAGGTGCCGACCCACCCGAGCCGGAACAGCCGCTTCGCCTGGCTCACCTACGAAGGGCGCTGGGGACAGTGGGAGAAGAGCTTCAACAACGGGCCGACCGGGGCGCAGACGAAGACGCGCTGGCTGGCGCCGATGACCTGGATGGAAGAAATCCGCTCGACCAGCCCGCACCTGCCGGCCGGCTCGGTGCTCGGTCCGACCGTGACCAAGTCCTTCTGCGGGGCGGTGGAAGACGTGACCGCCTTCGTCAACCACACCCAGGACACCCCTTGGGTCTGGTGGCTGATCCTGCTCGCGGTGCTGGCGGTGCTGATCTTGATCGCCTGGCGCACGCACTGGTGGCCGCTGCATCTCGACGACCTGCGCCGCAACCGCGCCTTCGGCCAGCTGCTGCTCGCCTCGGCCGGCCTCTACTGGCGCCACTGGCGCGCCTTCGCCCCGATCGGGCTGACCGCGATCCCGATCGTCGGCGGCTTCAACGCGCTGACCTTCCTGCTGACCGGCGACCCGGGCCGCCGCCTCGACGACGAGCTCGGCGTCAACGGCCTGCACGGCGCGCTCGGCGAAATCGTCACCGGGGTCGGCCGGCCGGTCGCCTCGGCGATCGTCGCCGCGGCGGTGATCGTCGCGGTGCGCCAGGTCAGCGAAGGCGAGCGGGCGAGCTTCTCGGGCGCCTACCGCGGCATGTGGGAACGCTTCCGCCGCGTCGTCGGCGCCCAGCTGCTGGCGACGCTTGCGCTGATCGGAATGGCGATCACGGTCGTCGGTCTCCCCTTCGCCGCCTGGAAGTTCGTCGGCTGGCTCTTCATCCAGCAGCGGATCATGTTCGAGGACAGCCGCGTGCGCGGGGCGTTCCGCGGCAGCTCCGACCTCGTCCGCGGCCGCTGGTGGTACACGCTGCGGGTCGCCGCCGTGTTCGCCGCGATCGGCTTCGTCTCCGGCCCCGTGCTCGGCTTCGTCCTGATCTTCGCCAACATCTCGCTGCTGCTGATCAACGCGATCGGCGCCGCCGTATTCGCCCTGCTCGTCCCCTACGTGGCGATCGGCCAGACGCTGCTCTACTTCGACCTGGAAATCGAAGCCGAGCGGGCGCCGGTCAAGCGCTGGCGCGAACGGCTGCCCTGGCGGCGCGGGCGAGCGGCCGAGGCGCCGGCGCCGGCCGAGGCCTGAATGCCGGCGCGCATCTCGCTAAGTTGAGCGCGTGAAGCTGCTCGCCTTCAGCGACCTGCATCGCGACCTCGGCCAGGCGGCGAAGCTGGTCGCGATGTCGGACGAGGCCGACGTGGTGATCGGCGCCGGCGACTTCGCCTCGGTGCACGAGGGGCTGGAGGAGACGCTCGGCGCGCTGGCCGAGATCGAGAAGCCAACCGTGCTCGTGCCCGGCAACAACGAGACCGAGGACGCGCTGCGCGAGGCGGCGTCGGGCTGGAGCGCGGCGACCGTCCTGCACGGGGCCGGCACGGCGATCGGCGGGGTCGAGTTCTACGGCCTCGGCGCCGGCATCCCGGTCACCCCCTGGGGCTGGAGCTTCGACCTCGACGACGAGGCGGCGACGGCGATGCTCGCCGGTTGCCCCGAGGGCGCCGTGCTCGTCCTCCACTCGCCTCCGAAGGGGCACTGCGACACGGCCGGCAACGGCGAAGGCTTCGGCAGCCCGGCGCTGCTCGCGGCGATCGAACAGAAGCGCCCGCGCCTCGCGGTCTGCGGCCACATCCACGAGTCCTGGGGCTGCGAGAGCCGAGTCGGCGAGACGCCGGTTCGGAATCTCGGCCCGGCCGGCACCTGGCTCGAGGTCTGACGCGCCCCGCGGGGCCTCAGCCCCTCGCGTCCTCCGACTCGGGCTCGGGCTGCCCCCGGTGCCAGACCGAGGTCTGCGGGAAGGGGATCTCAATGCCCTCCTCGTCGAGGGCGAGCTTGATCCGCTGGCGCAGCTCGCGGCTGATCCGCCACTGCTCCGAGGGAGTCGTCTTGACGACCAGGCGCAGCACGATGCCGCTGGCGCCGAGCGCCTCGACGCCCCACATCTGCGGCTCCTCGAGGATCGCGCCGTCCTCCTTCCAGAGCCCGTCGGCGACCCCCTTGATGACGGTCTTGGCGAGCTCGAGGTCGGTGTCGTAGGCGACTTCGAGATCGAGCAGCGACCGCGACCAGTGCTGGCTCATGTTGCCGACCCGGCGGATCTCGCCGTTGGGCACGTGCCAGACCGTCCCGTCGACGCTGCGCAGCCGCGTCGTGCGCAGGCTGACGAGCTCGACCACGCCCTCGGTTTCCTCGTCGAGGTTGACGATGTCGCCGACCCCGAACTGGTCTTCGATCAGGATGAAGATGCCGGAGAGGAAGTCGCGCACCAGCGACTGCGAACCGAAGCCGAGCGCGACGCCGATCACCCCCGCGCCGGCCAGCAGCGGCGCCAGGTTGACGCCGAGCTCGCCGAGGATCATGAAGGCGGCGATCAGCCAGACGGTGAAGGTGGCGATGCTGCGCAGGACGCCGGTCAGCGCCTCGACCCGCTGTTCCCCGCGCAGGCTCCGTTCTTCGGTCGCGCGCAGGGCGTCCGGCACGCCGCGCCGCATCGCCTCGACGCGCCCGCCGACGGCGCCCCGCTGCAGGCGACGCAGCGTGTGGCCGATCGCGCGCCGCAGGATCCAGCTGGCGAACGCCGCGATGACGACGATCAGCAGGATCCGTGCCGGCACGTCGAAGGCCCAGCGGGCCACTTCGGCCGCCGAGCCGCTGCCGGTCCAGTCGTAGACCTTGTGACAGAAGAAGCCGGGGTCTTCCCCGCAGGCGCGGTTCAGCTGGCCCTCGGTGGCCTGGGCGAGCGGCAGCAGCATCGGCGCCGACGCTAGCAGGGGCTCAAGCCGCGGGCGTGCGCTGCCGATGACGGCTGCCATGAGCCGAGAGAGAATCGCCCCGAGCGTCGCCGTCCGCCCGATCGTCGCCCTCGTCGCGGTTCTCGCGGCCTTCGCCTTCCCAGCCGCGGCACCGGCGCTGGAGTTCGAAATCGCCAACGAAAGCGGCCGCTCTGACGTCTACGTGACGGTCATCGGCAGCGAATTCGACGTCCCCGGGATGGAATTCGACGTGCCGAAGCCGCTCGCCGAAGTGCCGAACCCGCTGACGATCAACAAACTCAACTCGGGCCGCATCTACATCTCCTACGGCAGCGGAATACGAGAACCGGAACTCGGGACCCTGTTCAGATCCGGAACCCGCTTCGACTGGGCCGAGCTGACCGTGAAGCAGAACGAATTCGATACCGCCAACCTGACCGCGGTCGAACAGACCGGCATCGGCATGCGACTGGACACCTACGGCGCGGGCGGGCACCTGGGAGAGCTCGGCTCCGCCAACTCGGACGCGATCTTCGCCGCCCTGCAGGAAATCCCCGGCGGGCCGGCGGCGACCGTGCGCGACGCCGACGGCCTCATAGTCCGCGTGATCTCGCCGCAGAAAGCCGCCACCTACCCGGACCTCGCCGGCGCCTACCCGGACCTCGGCGACTACGTGCGCTCGATGAGCGGCCAGACGATCTCTCTGCACACGGCCTTCTACGGGACTCCGTTCGTCACGTCCACCTACAGCGGCACCTTCGCGCCCGACGGCTCGATCGTGCTGACCGGGACCTCGAACCCGGCAGGGCAGGCGCCGGCGCAGATCCCCTTCCAGGGCGACGATCTGATCAAGGACATCGAGACCGGCGAAGGCACGCCCAACACCCTCGAAGGAACGATCCGCCGCGATGTCCTCTCCGGCTTCAGCGCCGGCTTCTGGGGCGGCAGGTACGGCAACAACGCGATCGACTTCTGCACCGACCCGAACACGACCTCGCAGGGCACCTGGTGCCCCAAGGGCTTCAACCAGCCCCCCTTCGGCGACGCCCGCGCGAGCCTCTCGCCGTTCCCCACCTGCGAGCAGTACGCGGCGGTGATCAACAAGTACGCCGACGCCTACGGCAACCCCTACAGCGACGCCTCGGGCAAGGTCCAGGTCAACATCGCCCAGCCGGGCCACGGGGGCGATGTCGAAACGCTGAAGCTGACGATCCAGCCCGACTCCGGCGACGCCCAGCCGGTCGGTGAAGGCGGCAACGCCGACTGTGGCGCGGCCATGAGCTCCGGCTCCGATGGCGGGTCCGGCTCCGGCGGGGGCTCGGCCTCAGGCGGATCTCCGAGCGCAGCCGCGGCGTCCAAGGTCGCCGTCCACACGCGAATGCTGAAACGGACGCACCTCCTCAAGCACGGCAAGCTGCGCGTCGCCCGCGTCGCCTGCTCCTCCGCCTGCGGCCGCATCCGCGCCACGGTCAGGAAGGGCAAGCGCGTCATCGCCCGCGCCTTCGTCAAGCGCGCCGGCGCCAAGCGCCTCGTCGTCGCCCACCTGACCAAGCCCGGCCGCAAGCTGCTCCGCCGCCACCGCAAGCTCAGGCTCCGCCTCGACCTCTGGGTCACCCCCTCCGGCCGCCCCACGACCCACACCCACCGCAAGCTCCTGCTGATTCGCTAGCAGGCGGTACGCCAGGCGGTCGACGGGTACCGTGTCTGCCATGCAGGAGGTTCTCGACGGCGTCTTCCAGTGGACGGCGAAGCATCCGAACATCGGGTTCGAGGTCGGCTGCCACTACGTCGCCGGCTCGGGGACGGCGATCGATCCGCTGCTGCCGGCGGAGGGAATCGAGTGGTTCGACGGGCGCGACGTGCAGCGCGTCGTCCTCTCCAACCGCCACCACCTGCGCCACGCGCCCCAGATCGCCGCGCGCTTCGGCTGCCCGATCCTCTGCCACGAGGCCGGACTGCACGAGTTCGAGGGCGACGGCCCGGAGGTGACCGGATTCGCCTTCGGCGAGCGGATCGCGGCGGACATCGTCGCCCTGGAGATGGACTCGATCTGCCCCGAGGACACCGTGCTGCGGATCGAGGCCGGCGGCGGCGCCCTGCTCTTCGCCGACAGCGTGATCAGCTATGGCGGGCTCGGCTTCGTTCCCGACAACCTGATCGGCGACGACGCCGAGGACGTCAAGCGCCGCGTTCGCGAGCACTGCTCCGCCCTGCTCGCCGAGGACTTCGAGCACCTCCTCTTCGCCCACGGCGAACCGGTCCTGGGCAATGGGCCGGAGGCGCTGCGAGCCTTCGCGGAGGGCTCCTGAGTCGTCGGGCCGCGGTCGCGGCGGCGCTGGTCTCCCGCAGGTTCGGCGCAGACGGCTACGGACCCATAGCATCCGGTCCGTGATCTACCTGCTGCGACACGGCGTCGCCGAGCGCGGCGACGGCGCCGACGCCGACCGCCGCCTGACCGCTGAGGGCAAGCGGCAGTCGGAAGCCGCCGGGCGGGCGCTGGCGGTTCTGGGCGCGCCGATCGAAGCCTGCCTGACCAGCCCGAAGGCGCGCGCGGCCGAAACGGCGCGGCTCGCCTGCCTGCCGCTCGGGCTCGAGCCGGAAGTCGCCGCGCAGCTGGCCGGCGAGGGCTTCGACGCGCTCGACCTCGCCGCCGGGCACGGCGAGGTGATGCTGGCCGGCCACGAGCCCTCGCTCTCGAACGAGGTCGCCCGGCTCAGCGGCGGCAAGGTGAAGCTGCGCAAGGGCGGCCTGGCGATCGTCGACGGCAGCACCCTCAAGGCGCTGCTGCGGCCCGAGGACCTGGCGGCGATCGCCGCGGCGGGAAACTGAACAGCCGCCCTGGGCAGTCTTCAGGCCTTCACCGGTACCGAATGGTGCCCCGACCGCTCATGGGAGGTGAAGCGGCCGGGGCACGATTTGCGAACGATATCCCGTCCGCAGGTTGTTGTCTATCAGACACTTTGGCACTTGGAAAGGCCAACCGGCCAAATTCAGTGCATCAGTCGCGGAATTTTCCGCAAATACGGGATATCGGCCACTGCCACAGCCCAGCAGTGACACTCATTTAGGTCAATAACGACCGGATACCGGATTCGTCAGGTCGAACATGGGCCGACTGGCCAGTCGGCCAGGGCAGTGTCTTTCCTTGTAGCCTCCGCGGCCGACTTCACGACACGATCAAGGAGAGCGCAGACCGATGGGACTTCTCGATGGGAAAGCGGCGATCGTCACCGGCTCGGCCCGGGGCATCGGCCGGGCAACCGCGGAGCTGTTCGTCAGCGAGGGCGCGAAGGTGCTGATCAACGACCTCGACGCCGACGTCGCCGAACAGGCGGCCGGCGAGATCGACGGCGAAACGGCGGTCTTCGCCGGCGACCTGACCAAGGAGGGCGCGGCCGACGACCTGGTCAAGGCCGGTGTCGACGCCTTCGGGGCGATCGACGTCGTCGTCAACAACGCCGGCTACACCTGGGACGGCGTCGCTCATCGAATGACCGACGAGCAGTTCCAGGCGATGCTCGACATCCACACCGTCGTCCCCTTCCGCGTCGCGCGGGCGATGGCCCCGCACTGGCGCGAGGCCGCCAAGGCCGAGATGGGCGAGGGCAAGGAGGTCTTCCGCAAGCTGATCAACGTCTCCTCGACCTCGGGCACGATGGGCAACGCCGGTCAGATCAACTACTCGGCGGCGAAGATGGCCGTCGTCGGCCTGACCAAAACCCTGGCCAAGGAGTGGGGTCAGTTCAAGATCAACGTCAACGCGGTCGCCTTCGGCTTCGTCGAAACCCGCCTCACCGCGGCCAAAGAGGAGGGCGGCGAGATGACCGCGCCCGGCGGCGAGAAGATCGAGCTCGGCATCCCCGAGCAGATGCGGGCGATGGCCTCGGCGATCATCCCGCTCGGCCGCCCGGCGACCCCCGAAGAGGCCTCGGGCCCGGTGCTCTTCCTCGCCTCCCCGTTGGCCAACTACGTGCACGGTCAGGTCCTGAACGTCACCGGCGGCATGTTCGGCGGGATGTACACCTGAGACGGCTGCAAACCGGCGCCTCCGAGCCACCGATGAGCTACCTGGACCTCGCTGACAAGACCTGGCCGCTGCTGTGGCGCGGCATGCGGTTCCACACGTTCGTGTACCGGGCGACGGGCGGGCGGGTCGGGCACAGCCTGCCGGGCTCGCCGATCCGCGTGCTGCTGCTCGACCACGTCGGGGCGAAGAGCGGCAAGCAGCGCACGGCGCCATTGCTCTATGTGCGCGACGGCGAGGATCTCGTCCTGGTCGCCTCGAAAGGCGGCTATCCCAAGCATCCGGCGTGGTTCCACAACCTGATGGCCAATCCCGACACCGAGGTCCAGGTCGGCTCCGAGCGCCTGCCCATCCATGCCCGCCTGGCGAAGCCCGAGGAGCGCGAGCGGCTCTGGGCCAAGGCGGTCGCGTCCTACCGCGGCTACGAGGACTACCAGGCGCGCAGCAAAGGGCGCGAGATCCCGCTGGTCGTGCTCGAGCCGCGTTAGCTCTTCGGGCGCCGCTGCTCCGCCACGGGCTTTCCTTCGTCGGCGATCGCCTCGGGCGGCCACGGACCCGCCCAGTTGTCGCGGGCGCCGTCGATCGTGATCGTCGTCCCGGAGACGAAGTCGCCGGCCGGCGAAGCGAGGTAGGCGACCAGCCAGGCCATCTCCTCGGCGCGGCCGGCGCGGCCGAGCGGGATCGAGCGCTCGAGGTTGTCGACGACGACCTGCGGATACTTGGTCAGCAGCGTCTCGGTCGCAAACTGGCCGGCGGCGAGCGCGCAGGTTCTGATCCCGAAGCGAGCCCACTCGACCGCCAGCGTCCGCATCATGTTCTCGACCGCGGCACGGGCGGCGCCGGAGTGGACCATGCCGGGCATCCCGTTGTGCGGCGAGAGCGTCACGCTCAGCACCTTGCCGCCGCCCTGCGGGATGAAGGCCTTGGTCGCGGCGGCGTGGGTCATCAGCCAGGTCCCCTGCACGTTCAGCTCGATCACCGTGCGGAAGCCTTTCGGGGTGATCGCCTCGGCCGGGCTGAGGAACTGGCCGCCGGCATTGTTGACGAGCACGTCGAGGCGCTCATGGCGCTCGAGCAGGTTGTCGAAGAGCCGCTCGACCGCATCCTCGTCGCGGATGTCGAGCGCTTCGCGCTCGAACGAGCCGGCGTGGCTGGCGGCGAGCGCGGCGGTCTCCGCCAGCGGCTCCTCGCGGCGACCGCAGCCGAGGACGACGGCGCCGAGCCGGGTCAGCTCGAGCGCGGTCTCCCGCCCGAGGCCGCTGCCGGCGCCGGAGACGACGCACACCTTCCCCGCGAGCAGGCCGTCCCTGAAGATGCGCGAGCGAGCTTCCGCCATCGGAGAAGCCTATGGCCATCGCGTATCCAACATTGACCCCACCCTGGTGTGGTGAAAGTTGGATACGCGGATTGAATCCTTCAGATATCCCCGGATTCCGGGGTAACCTGACGCGGCGATGAAGGTGCACGTGGAGGCGAAACCGCTGCACGAGCCGCTGGCCGGAGGCACGCGCGGGGCGTCGGTGAGCGTCGAGCCGCTGATCGCCGGCCACGTCACCTGGCCGCTGCCGATGATGGAGCGCCCGGGCGGGCGGCTGGAGACGCTGAAGCTGCTGCGCGCCCTGGTCGGCGGCAAGCCGCCGACGGTTGTGCCGGTGCCGGCCTACCTGATCCGCCACCCGAGCGCCGGCGCGATCCTCGTCGACACTGGCCTGCACCCCTCGATCGCGACCGACGGCCGCGAGAACTTCGGCGGGCTCGGCGCCCGCTTCGGCAAGCCCTCGCTGGAGGCCGGCGAAGACGTGCCCGCCCAGCTGCGCGCCCGCGAGCTCAGCCCCGGCGAGATCCCGATCGTCGTGATGACCCACCTGCACCTCGACCACGCCTCGGCGATCTCCGAGTTCCCCAACTCGACCTTCGTCGTCAGCGAGGTCGAGTGGAAGGCGGCGACGGTGGGGCCGAGACCGCTGCTCAACGGGTACCGCCGCGCCCACTTCGACTACGCCTTCGACTACCGCACGGTCGACTTCGACCGCGGCGGCATCGACTCATACGCCAGCTTCGCCCGCTGCTTCGACCTCTTCGGCGACGGCTCGATCCGCCTCGCCTACACGCCCGGGCACAGCGCCGGCCACCTCTCGGTGATCGCCCGGCTCGCCGAGCGCGACTTCGTGATCGGCGGCGACGTCGTCTACACCGAGGGCCAGCTCGAGGGCAGCGCCCCGCTCGCCCCGCGCCCCTTCGACGAGCACAACTACCGGCGCTCGATTCAGGAGCTGCGGCTGTTCCGGCGCGAGTACCCGAACGCGATCGTCACGCCGGGGCACGATCCGGGCTTCTTCGAGAAGCTCGGCGAGCGTTACTCCTAGTGAGTGCCAGGCCGGCAACCCCCGCAGACGTCTGACGGCGGCGGACACTGCGCGCTGCGGCGTCCTCGGTCGGCCAAATAGCCCTGCTATTCGGCCTCCCTGCGTCCTTGCATCGCTTGGTCCGGCGCTCGCCAGCCGCCCACGCGGGTTGCCGGCCTGGCACTCAACCCCTCGTACATCTTGCGCACGTGGCCGAAGATCTCGGTCGCGACCTCCTGCTGGCGCTCGCGGCTGGGCGCCCGCTCGAGCGGAAAGCTGAGCGGCTCGCCGAACTCGACTGTGACCTTGGGGAAGCGCAGGCGCTTCCAGCGCCGCACCTTGGCCGAGCCGTGGACGGCGACCGGAACGACCGGGGCGCCCGACTCCAGCGCCAGCCGGCCGACGCCGCGTTTGGGCTCGCCCAGCTCGCCGCTGCGCGAGCGGCCGCCCTCGGCGTAGATCAGCAGCATCTCACCCTGGCCGAGCACCTCGAAGGCGGTTTCGAACGCCTTCTCGTCGTGCTGGCCGCGGCGGATCGGGATCACGCCGCCGACCTTGTAGATGTAGGTGAGGACGGGAGGGCCGAACATCTGCGATTTGGCCAGGAAGCGGATCCTGCGCCGCAGGTAGAGACCGACGAAGAAGTGGTCCATCTGGCTGAAGTGATTCGGCGCGAGGATCAGCGGGCCGTCCTTGGGCACGTTCTCGCGGCCGATCGCCCGCACCCGGTAGATCAGCAGCGTCGGCAGGGTGACGAGGATGCGGACGAAGGTGTAGGTCCAGCCGGCGCCCTTGAGCGCAGCCTCGTGGAACTGGTCGAAGTAGGACGCCGGACGGTCGTCCTTGTAGACCTGTGGCTTGATGTCGGACATGTGCGGGAGACGGCCCGCGGCCGTCGCCCCTGCTACCCCCGGCGCGCGCACCGGTTACGCGACCCCCCCACCCGCGGTCGAGGTTATCTTCGCTATGCGGTGAAAACCTCGACCGCGCTCAGCGGGACCAGCCGCGGGAGCGGTCCACGGCGCGGTGCCAGTCCGCAAGCAACGCCTCGCGCCGCTCGGCGTCCATCCGCGGCTCGTAGCGGGCCGCCTCGCGCCACATCGCGGCCACCTCGGCGGCGCTCCAGCGCCCGCTCGCGATCCCGGCCAGGTAGGCGGCGCCGAGCGCGGTCGTCTCGGCGACCTCGGGCACGACTACCGGCACGCCGAGCACGTCGGCCTGGAACTGCATCAGCCAGGCGTTGGCGACGGCGCCGCCGTCGGCCTTGAGCTCGCCGAGCCGCTCGCCGGCGGCCGCCTCCTCGGCGCGTACGGCGTCGACGGTCTGGTAGGCGATCGCCTCCAGCGCCGCGCGCGCCAGGTGGGCACGGCCGCTGCCGCGGGTCAGGCCGACGATCGTGCCGCGCGCATACGGATCCCAGTGGGGCGAGCCGAGCCCGGTCAGCGCCGGCACGAAGTAGACGCCGTCGTTGCCCTCCAGCGAGGCGGCCAGCGCCTCGCTCTCGCCCGCGTCGGCGACGATGCCGAGCCCGTCGCGCAGCCACTGCAGCGCGGCGCCGGTGACGAAGATCGACGCCTCGAGCGCGTAGGCGGGTCGGTCGGCGGTACCGCAGGCAACCGTGGCAAGCAGGCCATCGCCCGGCTCGGGCACCTCGGCGCCGGTGTTGAGCAGGACGAAGCTGCCGGTGCCGTAGGTGTTCTTGGCGCTGCCGGCCGCGTGGCAGGCCTGGCCGAAGAGCGCCGCCTGCTGGTCGCCGGCGAGCGCCGCGACCGGGACCTCGCCGCCGAACTCCGTCGTCGTGCCGTAGACGTGCGCCGACGGCAGCGGCTCGGGGAGTTGCCCGGGATCGACGCCGAGCAACCCGCAGAGCTCGGCGTCCCAGGCGAGCGCGTGGATGTCGAAGAGCAGCGTGCGCGAGGCGTTCGTGTAGTCGGTGGCGTGGCGACCGGTGAGCTTGAACAGCAGCCAGGAGTCGATCGTGCCGAAGACGGCGCCCTCCGGCAATCCGGCGTTGCGCAGCAGCCACTCGATCTTGGTGCCGGAGAAGTAGGGGTCGAGGACGAGCCCGGTGCGCCCGCGGACCAGCGGCTCGTGCCCGGCCGCGCGCAGCTCCTCGCAGCGGGCGGCGGTGCGCCGGTCCTGCCAGACCAGCGCCCGGTGCAGAGGCTCGCCCGTGGCCGGGTCCCAGGCGACGACGGTCTCGCGCTGGTTGGTGATCCCGATCGCGTCCAGCTCGGCGCCGGCGATGCCGGCGGCGGCGATCGCCTCGCCCGCGACCCGCCGCGTCACCTCCCAGATCTCCCCCGCGTCGTGCTCGACCCAGCCCGGCCGCGGGAAGTGCTGCTCGAACTCGGAGTAGGCGCGTCCCGCGATCCCGCCCTCGCCGTCGAAGACGAGGCAGGTCGTCCCGGTCGTCCCCTGGTCGATCGCGAGGATCATCGGCGCGAAAGGTAGACGCGGGCGAAGTCGGCGAGCTGGCGGGCGCGGTGGGCGAAGCCGCGCAGGGAGCGCCCGGTGGCGCGGTGGGAGAGGTCGAGCTCGTACTCGCGCAGGCGGTAGCCGGCGCGGACGGCGTCGATCGTCATCCCCACCTCCATGCCGTAGCCGCGCGCGAACGGCAGCGTCGCCCGCAGCACCTCGGCCCGCAGCGCCCGCTGACCGGAGATCGGGGCCGCGGTCTCGAGGCCGCAGCGGCGGCGGATCGCCCAGCGGGCGAAGCCGAGCGCGAAGCCGAAGCCGCCGCCGACACGGCGGCTGAAGGAGGCGACGGCGAGGTCGCACTCACCGCGCCGCACCGCCTCGACCAGCGCGGTAAGGCCGGCTGCGGACCGGCCCAGGTCGCCGTCGCAGAGCAGCACCAGGTCGGGCGCCGGGTCGCCGCTCAGCGCCGCCTCCGCGGCCGCGGTCACGTTCGCCCCCTTGCCGTGCGGGCGACCGCGGCTGACCACCTGGGCGCCGGCCGCCATCGCGGCCTCCGCGGTGCCGTCGGTAGAAGCGTCGTCGGCGACCCAGAGCGCGGCGTCCGGCAGCGCGCCGCGCAGAGCGGCCAGGGTGGCGCCGATCCGGTCGGCCTCGTTGCGCGCGGCGACGATGACCGCCGGTGAGCCACCCGCCTCGGCCTCAGGCACCTGGTCTCCGCCAATCCGCCGTCACGTCGGGATATTCTCCCGCGCCATGGCGGACATCGAGGCGCACATCACGGGGAACGTGTGGAAAATCGAGGTCGGGGTCGGCGACGAGGTCGAGGACGGCGACACGGTCGTCATCCTCGAGTCGATGAAGATGGAGATCCCGGTCGAGGCCGAGGACGACGGCACCGTGAAGGAGATCCGCTGCGAAGAGGGCCAGTCCGTCAGCGAAGGCGACGTCCTCGTCGTGCTGGAGTAGCGCCGTGGCCGAGGAGCTGGCCGGCGGCAAACTGATCCTCGACTCGCCGGCCGAGGCGGTCACGCGGATCCGCATCTCCAGCCCCGAGCGCCGCAACGCGCTCGACCACGAGATCCTCGACACGCTGGCGGAGACGCTGCCGCGGCTCGCCCACGGGATCGAGACCCGCTGCGTGATGATCACCGGCGCGCCGCCTGCCTTCTCGGCCGGTTACGACCTCGCCGCGATCCCCCGCGAGACCTTCGAGCGCGACGCCGAGGCGCTCGTCGCCCACCCCTTCCACGACGCGATGGAGGCGCTCGCCGCGCACCCCTGGCCGACGGTCGCGGCGATCAACGGGCACTGCCTCGGCGGCGGGCTCGAGCTGGCGATCACCTGCGATCTGCGGATCTGCGCGGCCGGCGCCAAGCTCGGCATGCCGCCGGCGAAGCTCGGCCTCGTCTACGGCCACACCGGCCTGCGCAAGTTCCTCGACACCGTCGGGCTGGCGCGGACCAAGGAGCTCTTCCTCACGGGCCGCAACTTCGGCGCCGAGCGGGCCGAGCAGATCGGCCTCGTGCATGAGGTGGTCGACGACGAGACCTTCGAGGAAGCCGCGGTGGCGCTGGCCGCGGGAATCGCCGCAAACGCACCGCTCTCGATGCGCGGCAACAAGCGCTCGATCGAGGTGCTCAACTCGAATCCGGTGCTGAGCGAGCAGCAGGAGGGCGGCCTGATCGCCCTGCGCGAGTCGTGCTTCTCCTCCGCGGACCTGCGCGAGGGCATCGAAGCCTTCGCCGAGAAGCGCAAGCCGCGCTGGAAGGGTCAGTGAGCGCCGAGGGCACGAGGGAACGCGCGGCGCTCGCCGCCGCCGACCCGACGATGGCGGCGCTGATCGAGCGGGTCGGCGAGATCGACCTCGAGACGCGACTGCGGCGGCGGCGCGAGGCGCGGCCGGCCGACGCCTACGGCGCGCTGCTGCGCGCGATCGTCGGCCAGCAGCTCTCGACCAAAGCGGCGCGGACGATCTACGGGCGCGTGCTCGAGCTCTTCGGCGGCTCCACCCCGTCGCCCGAGCAGCTGCTCGAAGCGGGCGAGGCCGAGCTGCGCGCCTGCGGGCTCTCCGGCCGCAAGGTCGAGTACGTGCGCGACCTGGCGACGCACGTGCTCGACGGCGAGCTCGAGCTCGACCGCCTCGACCAACTCGGCGACGAGGAGGCGATCGAGGAGATCGTCGCCGTGCGCGGGCTCGGCCAGTGGACCGCGGAGATGTTCCTGCTCTTCCACCTCGAACGCCCCGACGTGCTCTCCGGCGGCGACCTCGGCATCCGCAAGGCGGTCCAGATCGAGTACGGGCTGGACGAGCTGCCGCCCCCGCAGCGCGTGCTCGAGATCGGCGCGGCGTGGCGCCCGCACCGCAGCCTGGCCTCGCTCTACCTATGGGAGTCGCTCGCAAGCGTTCCTGCCGGGTAAGGCGCGGCGGCGAATCGGTCGAAGAAGAAGGCATGCGTCCGCAAGAGAGGACCACCCGAGTCCGCTTCTGGCTCGGCTATGGGCTGGTCGCCGCCGTCGCGATCGGCGCGATCGCGATCGCCCTGCTCGTGCGCGACCGCGAAGCCCAGAACTTCGAGCAGCGCCAGCAGGCCGAGGCCGCGCGCTCGGCGCGACAGGCCGAGGCCCTGGCCGGCCTCTCGGTCGGCCAGCTCGCCAGCGCCGCCGCCTTCTACCAGGCCGAGGGCAAGAAGTTCACCCCGCACGAGTTCGACGTGATCGGCGACTCGCTGCTGAGCAACGGAGCGCTCTCGGCGACCGGCTTCATCCCACTCGTGCGCGGCGCGGCGCGGCGCCGCTTCGAGCGCCGCCACGGCTTCGCGATCGTCCAGCGAGACGGCCTCGGCGCCCTGGTCCGCGAGGATCGCCGCGACCGCTATTACCCCCTCGCCTACATCGCCACCCACGCGAGGCTCAGGCTCGCAGCGCCGTACGGCTACGACCTCGGCGCCGACCCGGTACGCGCAAAACGCCTTGCCGACGCCCGCGACAGCGGCGAATCGTCGGCGACGCCGGTGATCAGGCTGCCGCTCGGCGGCACCGGGATCAACGTCTTCCATCCCATCTACCGCGACGGGATGCCGACGGCGACGGTGGCCCAGCGCCGCGCGGCGCTGACGGGCTTCGCGTTCGGCTCGTTCCGCGTCTCCCAGCTGGCGCAGGCGGCGACGACGGCGCTCGAGGCCGACGACGAGATCGAGCTGGTCGAGCGCGGGCGCACGGTCGCCGGCACGCCGCTCGATCGCGACGAGTCGGCGGCCGCTCCCCTGCGCGTCGCCGACCGCACCTGGACGCTCGTGGTGCACGACCGCAGTCGTCCCGGGGTCGGCCTGCCGATCCTGATCGCGGTCGTCGGCGTCGCGCTCGCCGCTCTGCTCGGCGCGCTGGTGCTGATCTGGAGCCGCAACGAAAAGATGCAGGAACTGCGACTGCAAGCGAGCCAAGACCCGCTGACCGGGCTGAAGAACCGGCGGCGCTTCGAGGAAGACCTTCGCAACGAGCTCGCGCGCAGCCGCCGCGAGCAGACCGTCGGCGCCGTGCTGATGCTCGACCTCGACAACTTCAAGCAGGTCAACGACACGCTCGGGCATCCTGTCGGCGACCGGGTGATCGCCGACATCGCCGAGGTGCTCGAGGGCCGGATGCGCTCCACCGACACGGTCGCGCGGCTGGGCGGCGACGAGTTCGCGATCGTGCTGCCCCGCTGCGACCTGGACGAGGCCGAGGAGGTCGCCGAGGCGATCGGCAGGGCGATCAAACTGCACACCCCGCCGGGCGAGGCGGCGCCGCCGCTCACGGCGAGCATCGGGATCGCGAGCTTCGGGCCGCGGGCGGAGGGCTACGACGCGGTGCTCTCCGCCGCCGACAACGCGATGTACGAGGCAAAGCGGAGCGGGCGCGACTCGATCAGGGTCGCGGGCAGCGCGGTGTCAGCCGGCGCCTAGCCGGTGACGTAGGCGCAGTACGCGGCTGACCGAGGCTTCGAAGGAGCTTCTGGGGATGCGGCCGGTGCGGAGGGCCTTGAGCAGGGCGCGGTGGGCGCGCGAGGCTTCGGCGGGGGCGGTGTAGAGGAGGAGGTCGGCGCCGGCCGACGCGGCGGCGCGGGCCGCTTTGGCGGTGCCGCCGAAGGCGTGGACGGCGACGGTGTCGAGAGCGTCGGTGATCGAGACGCCCTCGAAGCCGAGGCGCCGGCGCAGCTCGCCGGTGGCGATCGCGGCGGTGAAGGCCGCGGGCCGGTTCGAGAAGGCCGGGTAGATCGCGGTGCTGAGCATGACCAGGTCTCCACCCGCCGCGACGAAGCTGCGGTAGGGCGCCTCGTCGACCTGGCGCAGCGTGCGCTTCGAGAGGCCGACCCGCTGCACCGCGTCGTCGGTGTTGAGGCGGGCTGAGCCCAGCCCGGGGAAGTGCTTGCCGGTGGCCGCGATGCCGCCCGCCTGCAGCGCCGCGGCGAAGGGAACGGCGGTGGCGGCGACCCGGGCGGGGGTGGAGCCGAAGCCGCGATCGGTTTCGGCGATCGTGCCGCCGGGGCGGGCGACGTCGAGCACCGGCGCCAGGTCGACGCCGACGCCGAGGTTGCGCAGGTTGGCGGCGGCGCGGGAGCCTTGGGCGCGGCTGAAGGCGGCGCCCCGCGCCCCCATCGTCCGCGCCGACGCGGTCGGCGCGCCGCCAATCCGCTTCACCAGGCCGCCCTCCTGGTCGGTCATCACCAGCAGCGGGTCGCGCAGCCCAGGCGGACGATGGATCGCCTGCAGCTCGCGGATCAGCCGTCGTCCGGCGCCGCGGCTCGGCAGGTTGTCGTCGAAGAGGATGACCCCGGCGGCTTCGCCGCGGCGGATCGTCCGCGCGACCGCGCGCGGGACCCGGGCCCCGGAGAAGCCGAGCACGATCCGCTGCCCGGCCAGCCGGCTCGCCGTCAGCGTGCCGGCGACCGGCGGGCGCGGCTCGGCGCCGTCGCCGAGCGTGGCGCCGAAGACGAACGCCGCCGCCGCAAGCGCGAAGAGACCAGCGAGGACCAGGCGGCGCCGCCTTGCCATGCGAGTTCGCCGTTCGTCGGGCACAGGCAGACAAATAGCGAACGCGGCGACGGCGCGGGCTGCGCCGTACGTCCGGGACGACTCCTAGCCTTGCGGCCCGATGCCTCCCCTGATCGATTTCGAGGAAGCGCTGGCGCTCGGCGAGCTGAGCGACCACGAGGACATCGGCGCGCTGGTCGAACGCGCCTGGGCCGTGCGCCAGGAGAACTTCGGCGACTCGACCGACATGTGCTCGCTGGTCAACGCCAAGTCCGGCGGCTGCGCCGAGGACTGCGGCTTCTGCGCCCAGTCGCGCTACGCCGAGGCGGACACGCCGATGCACGCGATGATGGAGCCCGAGCAGATCCTCGAGCACGCCCGGGCCGCCGAGGCGGCCGGAGCGCACCGCTTCTGCATGGTCACCCAGGGCCAGGGCCTCTCCAAGCGCGACTTCGAGAAGATTCTCGGGGGCGCGAAACTGGTCGCCGAGCAGACCAACCTGAAGCGCTGCGCCTCGATCGGCCACATGTCGGCCGAGCGCGCCAAGCGGCTGCGCGAGGCCGGCATCCAGCGCGTCCACCACAACGTCGAGTCCTCGCGCTCCTATTACCCGGAGGTCTCGACCACGGTCCGCTACGAGGGCCGGCTGCGGACGATCGACGCGGTCAAGGAGGCGGGGCTGGAGACCTGCGTCGGCGGCATCCTCAACCTCGGCGAGTCGCCCAGGCAGCGGGTCGAGATGGCCTTCGAGCTGTCCGAGCTGGAACCAACCTCGGTGCCGATCAACCTGCTCAACCCGCGCGTCGGAACGAAGTTCGGCGACCGCCCGCTGATGGACCCCTGGGAGGTCGTCAAGTGGGTGGCGATCTTCCGGCTGATCATCCCCGGCGCGCTCTTCCGCCTCTGCGGCGGCCGGGTCGAGAACCTCGGCGAGCTGCAGCCGCTGGCGGTCAAGGCGGGGCTGAACGGCGTGATGATGGGCAACTTCCTGACCACGCTCGGCGCCGAGCCGGAGGACGACCGGGAGATGTTCGAGGAGCTCGGGCTGAACGTCGCCCGCCAGGCCGACAACGGCGCCAACCCGCGGCCCGACAACCGCTCCGGCTGGCTCGACGGCGAGACGCCGGAGACGCCGATCGACGAGCTGATCGACAAGCAGGACGAAGCGAGCTTCTGGGACCCGTCGACTCAGCTCCGCGTAATCAAGAAGACGAAGAAGCCGCCGCCCTACCCGGCCCGCCAAACGGCGGCATGAGCGAGATCGCCGAGCGGCTGGCGGAGCTCCGCGAGAGCGGGCTCCATCGCCGCCTGCGGCTGGTCGAGGGCGCCCAGGGCCCGCGCGTGCATCTCGACGGGCGGCCGGTGCTGCTGCTCTGCTCGAACAACTACCTCGGCCTCGCCGACCACCCGCGGGTGCGCGAGGCGGCGGCCGAGGCGGCGCTTGGCTGGGGCGTCGGCGCCGGCGCCTCACGGCTGATCTCGGGCAACATGGCGCCGCACAGCGGGCTCGAGCGGCGCCTGGCGGCGTTCAAGGGCTACGAGGCGGCGCTGCTGTTCGGCTCCGGCTACCTGGCGAACGTGGGAACGATCTCGACGCTCGCGGGGCGCGGGAGCGTCGTCTTCTCGGACGAGCTCAACCACGCCAGCATCGTCGACGGCTGCCGGCTGGCGCGGGCCGAGACCTTCGTCTACCGACACGGCGACGTCGAGCACCTGGCCTGGGGCCTGGGCGAGGCGGGCGGGCGCGGGGCGCTGATCGTCAGCGACGGCGTCTTCTCGATGGACGGGGACGTCGCCCCGCTCGAGGACCTGGCGCGGCTGGCGCGCGAGCACGGCTGCCGGCTGATGATCGACGAGGCGCACGCGACGGGGGCGCTCGGTCGCGGCGGTCGCGGCTCGGTCGCGGCGGCCGGCCTCACCGAGGAGGTCGACCTCGTCGTCGGCACGCTCGGCAAGGCGCTCGGCTCCTACGGCGCCTACGTCTGCGCGAGCGACGAGCTGCGCGACTACCTGCTCAACACGGCGCGGTCCTTCATCTTCTCGACGGCGCTGCCGTCGCCCGTCCTGGCCGCGGCCGGTGCGGCTCTGGAGCTGCTCGAATCCGAGCCGCAGCGGGTGCGGCGGCTCACCGCCAACGCGGCGGCCCTGCGCGAGGGACTGCGGACGGAGGGACTCGCGGCCGGCGGCGGCACGAGCCAGATCGTGCCGCTCGAGGTCGGCGAGGCGGAGCCGACGATGGCGCTCTGCGAGCGCCTGCTCGAGCGCGGCGTCTTCGCCCAGGGAATCCGCCCGCCCACGGTCCCCCCCGGCTCCTCGCGCCTGCGCTTCAGCGTGATGGCGACCCACGACGAGACCGAGCTGCGCGAGGCGGCGCGCAAAGCCGGCGAGGCCGCGCGCGAGCTCGGCCTCGCCCCCGCCGTCCCCCTCGCCGCCTAGACGTGCGGGGGGTCTTCGTCACCGGGACGGGGACCGAGGTCGGCAAGACGATCGTCGCGGCGGCGATCGCCCGGACCCTCGCCGCCGAGGGACGGCGCGTCGCCGTCTTCAAGCCCGCCGTCACCGGCCTCAACGACCACCCAACCGCCGACGGGACGATTCCCGCCCATATAGGCGTATCTCCGGCCCATCGGCCGGATCATGTGATGTTGCGGGAGGCGGCGGGGTCGGCGCAGGACGACGACGAGGTGGCGCCCTACCGCTACGGGCCGCCGATGTCGCCGCATCTGGCGGCGGAATTGGCAGCTGAAGAGATCGAGCCGGCGCGCCTCTTGGAGGCGGCGCGCGCCGCGGCGGCCGGCGCCGACGCGCTCGTCTGCGAGGGAGTCGGCGGCCTACTGGTCCCTCTCGGGCGCGTTTCTCTCGCATACCGTCAAGAAGGCGCCCCGGCCTACCTGGTGCGCGACCTCGCGGTCGCGCTCGGCCTGCCGCTCGTGATCGCCGCCTCCCCCGGCCTCGGCACGATCAACCACACCCTGCTGACGATCGAGGCCGCCCGCTCGGTCGGCCTCGAGGTGACGGCGGTCGTCCTCACCCCCTGGCCCGACGATCCGTCGCAGATCGAGCGCTCGAACCTCGACACGATCGCGACCCTCGGCAGGGTCAGCGTCGAAACGCTCCCCCACCTAGACCTCGGCTCTCCTGAAGCTTGGCCCCGGCTTCGTGTGGGCCTATCCGGGTAGGGGTGAAACGTCTTGTACTTTTTCGTTGAGCGCCGCGGACGATAGCCGCACCCCGAGCCACCGAAAAAGTTAAGTGGAACCCCTACCCGGATAGGCCCTCAGGTAGCCACCCCGGCCAGCTCCTCGCCGCCCGGGCTCGCCTCGGCCTCGGCGACACCGGGCCCGACGCTTTTCGGCCTGGCGTTGATCGCCACCGCGGCGATCAGTGCGCCGACGACCGTCACCGCGGCCGAGACCCACATCGCGTCGCTCAGCCCGTTGACGAACTGCTGCGGCGTGGCGGTCTCGAACGTGCTGCCGCCGACCGAAGCCTGGAAGATCGCCCCGGTCACGGCGACGCCGAGGCTGCCGCCGACCATGCGGAACATCGAGAGCACGCCCGAGGCGATGCCGGCTTTCTGCACCGAGACCGCGTTCATCGCGGCGCTGGTCATCGGCGACATCGTCAGCGCGATGCCGATGCCGAGCAGCATGAACCCGGGCAGCAGGTCGCCATAGCTGGAGTCGACCGCGATGTGGGTGAACGTCCACAGCGAGGCGGTCAGGATCGAGAGCCCGGCGACGATCAGCCAGCGCGGGCCGAAGCGGTCGGCCAGCCTGCCGGCCACCGGCGCGACGCCGACGATCATCAGGGTCGAGGGCAGGAAGCGCACGCCCGCCTCCAGCGGCGAGTAGCGGAGGATGTCCTGCATGTAGAGGGCGAGGAAGAAGAAGACGCCCATCATCGCGAAGGTGATGATCAGCGCCACCACGACCGCGCCGAGGAAGTTGCGGTCGTTGAAGAAGCGGAACTCGACCATCGGCGCCTTGACGCGGTTCTCGACCGCGACGAAGGCGATCGCGCCGAGCACCGAGCCGACCAGCAGGGCGACGACCCCGGGCGAGCCCCAGCCCCAGTCGTTGCCCTCGACCAGGGCGAGGACGAGGGCGGTGAGGGCGCCGGTCAGGGTGGCGACGCCGAGGTAGTCGACCTCGCGGCCGACGCTGGTGTCGCGCGACTCGCGCACGGCGAACACCGTCGCGGTCACGGCGCCGATCGCGACCGGGATGTTGAGGTAGAAGATCGCGCGCCAGCTGACGTGCTCGGTGAGGAAGCCGCCGAGCACCGGGCCGACCGCGAGCGCCAGGGCCGAGACTCCGGCCCAGGTCCCCATCGCCTTGCCGCGCTCGTGCGCGGGGAAGGCGTCGGTGATGATCGAGAGCGTGCCCGGCATCATCAGCGCCGCGCCGACGCCCTGCACGACCCGGCTGATGACGAGATCGGTCGGGCCCTGGGCGAAGCCGGCGGTGGCCGAGGAGAGGGCGAAGATGATCACGCCGGCGAGGAACATGCGGCGGCGTCCGAAGATGTCGCCGAGCCGCCCGCCGGTGGCGAGCAGGACGGCGAAGGAAAGCGTGTAGCCGTTGATCGTCCACTCGAGGCCGGAGATCGAGGCGCCGAGGTCGCGTTGGATCGACGGCAGGGCGACGTTCACGACCGTGTTGTCGAGCATGATCATGAACAGCGCGAAGCACATCGCACCGAGCGTCCACCACTTGCGGTTTTCGTCGGTGATCAGGTGGCGATAGCGGGTCAAGCTTGTACTCCCTTCAGGTGCTGGTAGGTCTCAGCGATGTCGTCCCTGTCCATCAGGGCCTCGATCGCCGCGTCGAGCTTGCGTCGCTGCGCGGCGCTGAGGCTCTCGGCGAAGGACTCGAGCCCGGCCTGGCGGACGACGAGCAGCGTGTCGACGAGCTGCTTGCCCTGCTCGGTGATCGCCACCCGCCGCACGCGGCGGTCGTCTGGGTCCTCGACCCGGGTGGCGAGGTCTTCGCCGACCAGCGCGTCGACGGCCCGGCTCATCGAGGGCACCGAGACCCCGAAGGTCTCGGCCAGCTCGCCGACCTGGCGCGGCTCGGTCCCCTCACCGATCCCGCCCAGCTCGAGCAGGGCCTTGCACTGGGTCATCGAGAGCCCGCACTCCTCGATCACCCGCAGCTGGTTGCCGCGGTCGTAGAGGAAGACGTGACGCATCAGGGCGCTCAGCCGCGCCGCCGTGTCCTGCGCCTCCGCGCTGACCCCGGTCTTGTCCGCGATCGCTGCGATCTCGCTCGCTTGCATGCGGACAATGGTTGCACCAGCACAACTATTTCTCAAGCACAATAGTTGTTCGTGTGACACATATCACGCCTATCCCTTCTCGTAGAAGCTCGACTACCCGAAAGGGCGGGCTGAGGGATGGCTGAACGTCGGTCGGTCGAGCGCCTATGGCGGCGGTTTGTCCGTCGGCGGCACAAAGATGTTGGCGAAGTCCCGGAGGCCAGCGTCGTCGAAGCCAACGGGTCGAGGAAGGGCAATGGTCTCGCCTCCCCGGTTAGGCCAGATCCGAAAAGTCGCGTCTCCAAGAGGACCGGCGTGGCGAAGGTCTCCGCCACCACGAGGGGCAGTAGTGGCCCCAAAGACCTGAAAAACCAGCTTGTAGACGCCGAAGGTAACCCCGTACGCGTTCATCTTGCCGGGCCGATAGCCGGCCCCGATGGGCCGTTTGTGGGTAGCTAGCGGGACGTGCTGGTAGTAACCGGCCCACCGCTCGCCGACGTAGCTAGCCAGCCATATGTAGACACCTTGACGCGGCGGCCGCCGCTCCCGGTGGAGCCATCGGCGATGCGACTCAGGCACGGCAACCTGCTTTGGATGCGTGTACTCGGCCATCAGGACTCGGAGGAACGCCCAAGTCGCGAGGGCATCGCGGGCGTCTCTATCTACCGGCACCCGTTCCCCTCGGATCATCGGCTTCAGGTGGGGGATCGCCGCTTGCTCGACATCGCCCATCCAGCCCCTGTTACAGGGTCCGCAGACTCGCTTGACCTTCATGTCGAGCGCCGGTCCACCCCATTTGCGACCGACCGGGCGCTGTTGCATGGTCGCCGGATCCGTCTCAAACCTCTGCTTGCCGAGTTCAGCGTCGGGCAGAACCTCCTCGTTGAGGAACCTGCTGACCCAATCTGGCCAGACATGCTCGTCGGTGACTTCCTTGGCCCCGCAGAACACACAGCGGTTCCGACCCGTCAGCCGCATCACCGACAAATTCTATCTCTGTCAAGTCACTTGACAAACGCCGCTCTGTCAAGTAGCTTTACACCATGCCACCGGCCAACCGCCCCCAGCCGAAGCGCGCGCGGTCCTCGACCTCCGAGTACACGCTGCCGCAGTTCCAGCGGGAGTTCCCCGACGACGCGGCCTGCCTGGAGCATCTGTGGCGGGCCCGGCACTCCCCGGACGGTGAACACGCCCACTGCCCCAAGTGCGGCTCCGAGCGCGTCTTCAAGCGCTACGCGACCAAGCAGGGGCGGCAGTCATGGACCTGCACCGGCTGCGGGCACCACGTCCACCCGACCGCCGGCACGATCTTCCACAAGTCATCAACCTCGCTGCACCGACGTCCCTATCGCCCGCTTGCCCGCGAGTACGCAGGACACCGGGTCATCAACCACCCGGCGGGCTGCTACGTCCAAGGCGACATCTACACGAACACGATCGAGGGCTTCTTCAGCAACCTCAAGACGGGGATGCGAGGTACCTACAAGTTGGCCTCGCGCAAATGGCTTCAGTCCTACCTGGACGAGTACGCCTGGCGCTACAACCACCGCCAAGAGCCCCGCGGCATGTTCTTCTCGATGCTCGACAACGCTGCGAGGACGGGCCGGTGAGCGAGTCCACCGCGATCAAAGGCATCCGGAGAGCGGCCAAAGCCCGCGACCGGGCCGACGCCGCCAAGGCCAAGGCGACCGAGGAACTGCGGAGCTACTGCAAGGCCGCCCAGGACGCCGGGGTCTCGGTCACTCAGATCGCTTCTGAGGCCGGTCTTTCTCGTCAGGGCGTTTACGACTTGCTGGCGGAGCGGCGCGCTTCATAGCGGCGTCGAAGTCGTCTTTACGGGGGGCGGGAATCTCAAGTCCCTTGTCGGTCCTCTGTTTGCGCGACTGGTCAGTGATGCCCAAAGGCTACAAAGGAGGTAGGGCTTGGACAAGAAACGTCGCGACTGGCTCAGCAGCCTTGACCCGCGCATAGCTCACTACGTCGATGTTCTGGACGCTGCTGGAATTGAGACTTTCGAGTCCTGCCAGAGCGGTGGAGACCATGCTTTCCCGGAGCCAACGATCCGCTTCTATGACGATAAAGGCGAGGGCTTTCACGCCCTCGCCATCGCCATAACTCACGCTCTGCCGGTAGAAGATTTACGCCGCTACTGGCAGATCGTCAATGGAAAGCCAGAAGGCCCCCGTGGGGAGTTGACCTTCCGCTCCTAGAGCTTGGCGCATTCCTTGCAGAGCGGCCGGTTCCCGGTACCCGAGATTCGGTGGCGCTGCTGAATCCGCTTGCCATCCGGGCAATCGGAATCATTGTGGTAGACGTTGCGATGCTCCGGCGGATACTCCGGAGAGTTCGTGTGAAACGGTGGGACCTTCGACATCAGTCGATCCTTTCTGTTGCTTCTTGCCCGCAAGCTGCGCCACGCCAATGGCCGACCATGCGGTCTTGTCGAAGTCCAATCTAGAAACGGGTGCGGACGCTCTTCACCGCCGCAAGCCGCGATATACCTGCTGTGCTTTCTGTTGCTCATGGGGCCGCTTCCCGCCACGCCAAAGATTTCTGGGGGAAGCGGCCCCATTGAACGCGGAGCACCGGGGATTCGGCCAAGGGCTAATCGGCGCTCACCGAATCAACCGGGAACTTTCCCGCCTGTACCTGACCCGGCTCCCAGGCGAGCCCCTCGAACAGGTCAGCCGGGCTCGCACCGACCGCGCCGGCCAGCTTCGCCGCCGTGTCGATCCGGGGCGTCCTTTCGCCTCGCTCCAATAGCCCGATCTGAGCCAGGCCGGGTTTGACGGAGACCTTGAAGCCAGGATTCCTCCTGGCGGAAGGGCACCGATCCGCATGGGAAGTACTCCTTCCAGTGCCGGGCCGAGGCCGTTGTGGCGGCTAGATCGGTGCCCCGGCGGATTTGGCCGCTACGATTTCCCGATGGCTCAAAGGCTCAAGCGGACTGCCGGATGGCTGCGAGATTGCATCGAAGACGTGGCGGCGCTGCTGACGTGGGACGGGGCGAGCTGGAAGAAGCCACCGAGAGATCCGCGCAACGGGCTCTGATTTGGTCTCCGACGACAGCTAGTTCCGGCCGACGTCGGCTCTAGACTGCTGAACGCGGTTGTTGCTGGAGCAACACCTTTCCCGCTCGATCCAGGGGAGGCCCAACTCACTACCTGAGCTTGGGGCCAATCCCGGTCCCGAGTGAACGGCGCCGGAAAGGCGCCTGGAAAGGAGAGAGGTTGGAAACGGTTGTTCTAGCAACAGCCCTACTGATCGCCATGCTGGTTATCGACCGACTGGCCAGGTAGGGGCACCGCGACCCGGCGATTCCCTGCGTCGTCGGGTCTTCGCAAAGAAGAAAGGGCTCGGACATCCGGCCCAAGCCCTTTCTGGAAACGTCGTCCTAGCGAGGGGGAGGATAGCAACGGCAGCGGTCCACCGAAGCCCTGACAGCGCGGCACGGCTGCCGCAATCTGCGCGTATTCCCTGCCCGAATTCCGGCCGGGGACCGGTCTAGATTGGAAGTGGCGATGTCGGCGGACCACGCGCAGCTCGATCGGGACCATCTGTGGCACCCGTTCACCCAGCAGCTTGGCTGGGTCGAGGAAGAGCCACTGATGATCGAGCGGGCCGAGGGTACGCAGCTGATCGACAGCGAGGGCCGTCGCTACATCGACGGGGTCTCCTCGCTCTGGTGCAACGTCCACGGACATCGCCATCCCGGCATCGACGCGGCCCTGCGCGAGCAGCTCGACCGGGTCGCGCACTCGACCATGCTCGGCCTCGGCCATCCCGGCGCGGTCGAGCTGGCGGCGAAGCTGGTCGAGATCGCGCCGCCCGGGCTCTCGCGCGTCTTCTACTCCGAAGCGGGGGCGACGGCGACCGAGATCGCGCTGAAGATGGCCTTCCAGTTCCAGCAGCAGCGGGGCGGCCAGCACCGGCGCCGCACCTCCTTCGTCCACTTGCGCGACGCCTACCACGGCGACACGATCGGCTCGGTCTCGGTCGGCGGCATCGACCTCTTCCACGCCACCTACCGGCCGCTGCTCTTCGACACGCACGCCGCCGAGCCGGGCGACGCCGCCGACCTCGAGCGCGTGCTCTCCTGCCACGAAGAAGAGATCGCGGCGCTGATCGTCGAGCCGCTGGTCCAGGGCGCCGCGGGGATGCTGGTCCACCCGCCCGGCTTCCTGCGCGAGGCGCGCGAGCTCTGCGACCGCTTCGGCGTGCTCTTGATCTGCGACGAGGTCGCGACCGGCTTCGGCCGCACCGGGACGATGTTCGCCTGCGAACAGGAGGACGTCGCGCCCGACCTGCTCTGCCTCGCCAAGGGCCTCACGGGCGGCTACCTGCCGCTGGCGGCGACGCTGACCAGCGAGCGGATCTACGAGGGCTTCCTCGGCGCGCCGGCCGAGCAGCGCACCTTCTTCCACGGCCACACCTACACCGGCAACCCGCTCGCCTGCGCCGCCGCGCTGGCCAACCTCGAGGCGTTCGAGAGCGAGCGCACGCTGGAGCGGCTGCAGCCGAAGCTCGAGCTGCTCGGCGAGCTGCTCGAGCCGGTCGCGGCGATGCCGCAGGTCGCCGAGGTGCGCCGTCGCGGCGTCATGACCGGCATCGACCTCGGCGAGCACGACCCCGACCTGCGCCTTGGCCACCGCGTCGCCGTCGAGGCCCGCCGCCGCGGCGCGATCGTGCGCCCGCTCAGCGACGTCGTCGTCCTCGTGCCCCCGCTCTCGATCTCCACAGCCGAGCTGCGGCGCCTGGTCGCGATCACGGCCGAGTCGATCGAGGCTGCCTACGCGTCCGCCTACCCAGTGCCACTCGAAAAGGTCGCTTGAGGCTTACGCGACTGCCCGAACGCCGACTTCGAGCGTGACAACTCGGTCGGGCACCGCGACCGCCGCACGCGCCGCCGCGATCAATGCGTCTCCATCGAGGTCAAACCGATCCGCCGCTTCACGCAGAACCTCGTCAACCCCAAGATCGGGATAGAGCAACTCGACGTTCGCCGGCTTTCCTTTCGCGAAAGCGACGTTTACGCGATCCCCGACCCCCTCGCTGCCTTCCCAATGCAGAACGTCGATCAGGTCGATCGAGAGTGCATTTGCCTCGCTGTCGTAGTCGGCTCTCATCGGGGCCTCTCCCTAACGATGACAGTAATTACAAATCCGGGATCGTCCAGGGCGACAACAACTTCCAACGTCCGCCCAACGCTATCGCGGCCAATCGCGATCGGATTGCCCTTCGCATCGCGCCTTTCGGCCTCAGGGCTGTCGACGACGGTCTCGACAGACAAGGGCCAAACCTTTTCGCGGCGCATCCGATTCTTGGCGTGATGACTGAAACGCACCCACCTTCAAGGGCTCAGCGGCCAAATCTCTCCCCGCTGTGACGAAAATGCGTCCCACCCGTAGTAGGGGCATGAACGAAGCGGTGGTCGCACCTGCGGTCGAGTTCCCGCGTGGAGGGAAGGAGGCGCTGGCCTTCGACGACCTCTACCGGGAGAGCCGCGACGACGTCTACGCCTACGTGGCGGGGATGCTGCGCGATCGCGGGGCGGCGGAGGAAGTCACGGCGGCGGCCTTCGAGCGGGCCTACCGCAAGCGCTCGCGCTTCAACCCGCGCCGCGGCAGCCCTCGCGCCTGGCTCTTCGGGATCGCTCGCAACGCGGCGCTGGACGAGCTGCGGCGACGACGCAGGCACGCCGAGCTGAATGATGAGCCGATCGACCTCGATGGTCTGGGCGCGGCGCAGCAGAGCGAGCGCAGCGAGCTGCGGCTGGCGCTCGCGGAGGCGCTGGAGCTGTTGGAGCCGCGCGAGCGCGAGCTGGTCGCGCTGAAGTTCTTCGCCGGGCTGTCCAACGCCGAGATCGCGCGCGTGATCGGCGCCAGCGATTCGAACGTCGGAACCAGGCTGCACCGGGTCGTCAACAAGCTGAGGGAGGTGCTCGATGAAGACGCATAGAGACGACTTCGACCTTGCGGCCGAGCTGCGCGCGCTGCGACCCGCGCCGCGGCACGAGTTCGCGGACGAGCTCGACGCGCGTGCCGCGTCGGGCTTCGCCTCGCAGACGGACCCGGAGGCCACGGCATGGCAGCGGCTGGTCGAGCGAGTGCGCGCGATCGGGCCGCGAAACGTCCTCGTTCCGGTCACGGCAAGCGTGCTGCTTGCCGTGGTCGTGGCAACCGCAGTGATCGTCAATGAGCGCCCAGGTCCGGACGAGAACCGAGGCCAGGTGGACCGGCTGGCCCTGGAGAATCGGTCGCCGAGCGTCAAGCACCAGTTCTCGGACGCCCTTCCAAACCCCGGTGCGCCACCCAGCGAGTCCAGCCTCAAGGGGGGAGCGGGGGCCGGCACGCAGTCGACCAAGCCGAGCGCCGGTGCGGAGGGTGGGCTCCAGTACGAGTCCGCACCTGCCACCGGCTCAGGGCAGGCGCCCGCCACCGGCAACCGCGACGTCGAACGAGGCGCCGAGCTCGTCCTGCGCTCCAATCCCGGGGAGGTCGAGGGAGACGCGCGGCAGGTCTTCGCCGCGGTGCGCACCGCGCACGGGATCGTCCTCAACTCGTCGGTCCACGACCAGGCCGAAGGGGACGGCGAATCGACCGCCGAGTTCCACCTGCTGATCCCCAGCGCCAAGCTCGGTGACGCGATGGCCTCGCTCTCGCGGATAGGCGCGGTGAGCTCCCGGCACGAATCGACCGCCGACATCACCGCCCCGACGGTGACTGCGCGCGATCGTCTGCGTGGCTCGGAAGCGAAGATCGACGGACTGCTGGCGCAGCTGGCCGGCGCGGAAAGCGATGAAGAGCGCACGGCGGTCGAACGCGACCTGCGCCGCGAGCGGCGGATCGCCGCCTCGCTGCGCGCGCGGCTCGACCGGCTGCACCGCCGCGCCCGCTACGCCCGGGTCACCGTGCGGATCGAGGGCGACCAGGCGGCGGGCGGCAGTGCCGGCTGGGGCGTCGGCGACGCGCTCGATGACGCCGCACGCATTCTCGTGGTCGTCGCCGGGGTCGTCCTGATCGGCCTCGCCGTGGTCGGGCCGCTGGCGCTGATCGCCCTGCTCGCCTGGCTCGCGCACCGCATCTGGCTGCGCCGCCGTCGCGAGGCCGCCCTCGGCTGATCGCGGTCGAGCTTTTCGTCGCTATGCGGTGAAAAGCTCGACCGCGGTGCCGGGGGATGCGGCGCTGGGGTTAGGGTGGGGCGATGGGCGAGGAGAGACGACGCGGGCCTGCCGAGGCTCCGAACCTGGGCGAGCCGGCGGTGCCGCGGCCGTCGGCCTCGGTGGTGCTGCTGAGGCGGGGCGGCAAGCACGGCGACCGGGCGCTCGAGGTGCTGCTGCTGAAGCGCAGCGAGGAGGCGAAGTTCATGCCAGGGGTGTGGGTGTTTCCCGGCGGCGGCGTCGATCCTGGGGACGGCGACGGCGAGGCCGGATACCGGGCGTGCGCGGTGCGCGAGCTCGAGGAGGAGGCGGGGATCGGGCTGCCGGAGGGCGAGGAGCTGGTGCTCTTCTCACGCTGGATCACGCCGGAGGTCGTCTCGCGCCGCTTCGACGCCTGGTTCTTCCTCGCGCTCGCCCCGGCGCACACGCCGCCCGAGCCGGACGGCGTCGAGACCACGGAGGCGCGCTGGTTCGAGCCGCGGGCGGCGCTCGACGCCCAGCACGCAGGCGAGCTCAACCTCGCCTTCCCCACCGTGCAGCAGCTCAAATCGCTGCTTCCCTACCGAACCGCCGTCGAGGCGATCGAGGCGCACCGCGGCAAGCGGGTCGAGCCGATCCTGCCGAAGGTGATCGGCACCCCCGACCAGCACCGGGTCGTCCTCCCGGGCGACCCCGACTACCCCGCCTGAACCTCGTCGGGAAACGGGGCCAGGCCGGCGTGCCACGGTCCCGGGCGGTAGGTGTGCATGCCGGTCTCTTCCATCTCCGCCTGTAGCCGTTTGAACAGCTGACCGGCGTTCTTCAGCGCTGCCTTCAGCTCTTCCTCGCTGCGCTCGCGCAGGTGCCAGAGGAACCAGAGCTGGCGGTCGTTGATACCGAAGTCGATCTCGCCGGTCATCGTCGTCGTCCAGGTGAGGAAGCCGGGGCTGAACAGCTCGCGCAGCTTGACCGGGTCGTACTCGCTGGGCACCGTCGCCTGGAAGCGCCTGTTGAACTCGATCGACTCGAACTCGACCTTGCGGGCGAAGCGCTTGGTGACGACCTCGTGGCCCTCGATCGACTCGACGTTGAAGGCGGGCACGACCTTGGCCAGGTCCGGCATGTGCGCCTTGGTCAGCAGCGCGGCCGGCAGCAGCGCCTTGCCGAAGAGGCCGCCGACCTCCTTTTCGTCGGCGTCGCAGCACGAGCCCCAGAAGCCCTCGGCGAGCTGGCCGGTGAGCCGGTTGGAGCCGCCGACGCAGAGCGCCACCGGCGCGTCTTTCGGGTTGATCCCGCCGACCGGCTCGTAGGTCAGCTCGTGCCGCTCGCCGTAGCGGCGCACGATCTCGGCCCATTCGCGTGCTTCCTGCTTCGCGCCCACAGCCCGATCCTATGCGGGTAGGATGCGGCGCATGTGGATCGCCATCGCAGTGGTCGTCGTAATCGTCGTCCTCGCCCTCTACTACGTCGCCAAGCGCAACTCGATCATCGCCTCGCGCAACCGGGTCGACGAGTCCTGGAGCGGGATCGACGTGCAGCTCAAGCGCCGCCACGACCTCGTGCCCAACCTGGTCGAGACGGTCAAGGGCTACGCGACGCACGAGAAAGAGACCTTCGAGAAAGTCACCCAGGCGCGGGCCGACGCGATGTCGGCCGAAGGCGTCGCCGACACGGCGAAAGCCGAGCAGGGGCTGACCGGGGCGCTCGCCGGCCTGCGCGCCGTCGCCGAGAACTACCCGCAGCTGCGGGCGACCGAAAACTTCCAGCAGCTCAGCCGCAACCTCTCTGAGCTCGAGGACGAAATCCAGGCCTCGCGGCGGATCTACAACTCCAACGTGCAGTCCTACAACACGACGATCCAGCAGTTCCCCGCCTCGATCATCGCCAACCAGGGCGGCTTCACGGCGCGCGACTACTTTGAGATCGAAGACAAATCCGAGCGCGAGCCGGTCGCGGTCAGCTTCGACAAGTAGGCAGCTTCTTTAAGCTTCAGACATGAGCAGCGCGACGACCGAGGCGACCCTCTGGATCTGCGAAAGCTGCGGCTTCATCTACGACCCCGCAGTCGGCGATCCGGACGGCGGCATCCCGCCCGGAACGAAATTCGAGGACATTCCCAGCGACTGGTTCTGCCCCGTCTGCGGGGCGCGAACCTCAGACTTCCGCCCCCTCGAGCCGGGCGAGGCCTGAGCCCGCAGGACAGCCCGCCGTGAGCTACGACTACGACTGGATCGTCGTCGGCTCGGGCTTCGGCGGCTCGGTCTCCGCCCTGCGCCTGGCCGAGAAGGGCTACGACGTCGCCGTGCTCGAGTGCGGCAGGCGCTTCGGCGACGACGACTTCCCGAGCTCGACCTGGGACAGCCGCCGCTACTTCTGGGCGCCGCGAGTCGGGATGAAGGGGATCTTCCGGCTCAGCCTCTTCCGCGATGTCACCGTGGTCAGCGGTTGCGGCGTCGGCGGCGGCAGCCTCGGCTACGCGAACACGCTCTACGTCCCCCCCAGCCAGTTCTTCCAGGACGCGCAGTGGGGCGACCTCGAGGACTGGGAGGCGAAGCTCGCGCCCCACTACGAGACCGCGCAACGGATGCTCGGCGTCACCGTCCACGACCGCGACGACCCGGCCGACCAGCTGCTGCGCGAGCTCGGCGAGGAGCTCGGCGTCGCCGACACGTACAGCAAGACGCCGGTCGGGGTCTACCTGGACAACCCGGGGCAGACCGTCTCCGACCCCTACTTCGAAGGCGAGGGACCGGAGCGCACCGGCTGCATGCAGTGCGGGCGCTGCATGGTCGGCTGCCCGCACGGGGCGAAGAACACGCTGGTCAAGAACTACCTCTGGCTGGCCGAGCAGCGCGGCGTCGAGATCCAGCCCGAGCGCACCGTGACCGAGATCCGCCCGCTCGGCGCCGCCGACGGCAGCGACGGCTACGCGGTGACCAGCGAGCGCTCCGGCCTCTTCCACGGCCGCCGCAAGCACACCCTGACCGCGCGCGGCGTGATCGTCGCCGCCGGCGCGCTCGGCACCAACAAGCTGCTGCAGCGCTGCCGGCTCGGCGGCTCGCTGCCGCGCATCTCACGCCGGCTCGGCGAGCTGGTGCGGACCAACAGCGAGAGCCTGCTCTCCGTGCGCGTGCCGCGCGATTACCCGGAGGACCTGAGCAAGAGGGTCGCGATCACCTCGAGCATCTACCCCGACCCGCACACCCACATCGAGACCGTCACCTACGGCGAGGCCGGCGACTCGATGAGCACGCTCAACACGCTGCTGGTCGGCGACGGCACGCGGGTCACGCGGCCGCTGAAGCTGCTCGCCCAGATCCTCCGCCATCCGCTCAACTTCGCCCGGGTGCTGTGGCCGTTCGGAACCTCGCACCGGACGATCATCCTGCTGGTCATGCAGACGCTCGACAACGCGATCGCGCTGCGCCCGCGGCTGAAGCGCAACGGCGAGGTGACGCTGCAGACCGAGCAGGATCCCGAGCGTCCCAACCCGACCTTCATCCCGGTCGCCAACGAGGCCGCCGAATGGTTCGCCGAGCGCACCGGCGGGATCGCCCAGAGCTCGATCATGGAGGCGACGTTGAACGTCCCCACCACCGCCCACATCCTCGGCGGCGCCGCGATCGGCCATGGCCCCGAGGACGGCGTCGTCGACGCCCGCCAGCGCGTCTTCGGCTACGAGAACCTGATGGTCTGCGACGGCGCCGCGATCCCGGCGAACGTGGGTGTGAACCCCAGCCTGACGATCACCGCGTTGGCAGAGAACGCGATGAGTCAGATTCCCGCCAAAGATGGGGCCGAACCGCGTCCGCTTCCGGATGCGGCCCGGCCCGCTGTCACCAGTCCCTAGCCACGGGCGGGTTCGCTACCCGGCGAATCGGCTCTCGACGAAGGACCAATTCACGACGTTCCAGAAGGCGTCGATGTATTCGGGGCGCTTGTTCTGGTACTTGAGGTAGTAGGCGTGCTCCCAGACGTCGCAGCCGAGCAGCGGCTGACTGCCGTCGAGCACCGGCGAGTCCTGGTTCGGCGTCGAGACGACGGCGAGCCCGGAGCTGTCCTTGACCAGCCAGGCCCAGCCGGAGCCGAAGCGGGTGAGGCCGGCTTTTTTGAACTCGTCCTTGAACGAGTCGAAGGAGCCGAAGGTCTCGTCGATCGCGCCGGCCAGCTCGCCGCTCGGGGCGCCGCCGCCGTCGGGGCTGAGCATCTGCCAGAAGAGCGAGTGGTTGAAGTGGCCGCCGCCGTTGTTGCGCACCGGGCCCTGCTTGTCGCCCGGCAGGCTCGAGAGGTTGCGCAGCACGTCCTCGACGTCGCGGTCGGCCCACTCGGTCCCCTCGAGCGCTTCGTTCGCTTTGTCGACGTAGGCCTGGTGATGCTTGTCGTGGTGGACGCGCATCGTCGCCTCGTCGATGTGCGGCTCGAGCGCGTCGTAGTCGTAGGGCAGATCGGGAACCGTGAAAGCCATTGCTTCTCCTTGTCCTTGAATTGAGAATCATGTTGGAGCCTAGCCGGATTGAATCTCCCCCATCCGGGTAAGAAATGGCCTCGCCCGACAACTACGCGATAGAGAAGGAATCCGAGCTGTGGCGGCGATTTGCCCGCGAGCGTGACCCGGCGATCCGGGACGAGCTGGTGCGCAGGAACCTCGACTTCGCCAAGCGGCTGGCGCTGCGCTACCGGGGGGCCAGCGAGTCCTTCGACGACCTGCTCCAGGTCGCCAACCTCGGGCTGCTGGGCGCGGTCGACCGCTTCGACCCCGAGCGCGGCATCCCCTTCACCGCCTTCGCCTCGCCGACGATCCTCGGCGAGCTCAAACGCCACTTCCGCGACCGCGTCTGGACCGTGCGGGTGCCGCGCGGCCTGCACGACCGCATGGCCGAAGTCGACAAGGCGATCACCGAGCTGACCAAGAAACTCCAGCGCTCGCCCTCGGTCGGCGAGATCGCCGAGCGGCTCGGCGTCGAGCAGACCGACGTGCTCGAGGTGATGGAGGCCAACCACAACCGCCGGCCGCTCTCGCTCGACCGGCCGGCCGGCTCCGAGGACGCCGAGGAGTCGCCGCCGACCGAGTGGATCGGCTCCGAGGACGAGTCCTTCGAGCTGGTCGAGGGACGAAGCGCCCTCGACGCCGCGCTGCCCCACCTCGACGAGCGCGAGCGGCTGGTGCTGCGGCTGCGCTTCGCCGAGGACATGACCCAGTCGCAGATCGCCGAGCGCATCGGCCACTCGCAGATGCACGTCTCACGAATCCTGCGCCGCGCCCTGGCGCGAATCCGGGATCAGATCAGCGAGCAGCGGAAAACCGAATGACCAGGTACTCGCCGTCGCCGGACTCCTCGACCGCGAGCTCGTCGGCCAGCTTCTCCAGCGAGCCACCGAAATCGGGGACTTCGAGGCCGGCCCGGATATCGGCCGCGGCGCCGTCTTCCATCGGGCCGAGGCGCAAGTCGATCCCGCCGTCGCGCTCGTCGAGGCCCAGCTTCACACGGCCGTCCTCGAACTGACGTGGCGCCGCATCGGCGATCGCGTCGGTGACCAGCACGGCATCGGAGACCCGGTCGACGGAGAGGTCGCGCCGCGCGGCCAACGCGCCGACGACGCGCGCGAGCACCGGCGCCAGCAGCTCGGAGCGGTCGATCGTCAGCTCGGTCCGCTCTCCCTTCTGCGACTTGATCTCGACTTCGTCTCCCGCGGCCTTCGCACCGCCACCCCGCAGCGGCACGCGCATCACGACCTCGGTGCCCCGATCGATGCCGCCGGAGATCGAGAAGCTGCTCGAAAGCGCGGCGATCAGCGAGAGACCCAGGCGCAGGCTGTCGCGGTCGCTGTCCGCCTGTGGGCGGATCCCCGAACCTTCGTCGCGAACCACGACGGTCAGTCCTTCCGGGTCGGCGCTTGCCTCGACGCCGAGCGGCCCGGGCTCGCCCCGATAGGCATGCAGGACGACGTTCATGCAGGCCTCGGTGACGACGGTCTTCAAATCGGCCAGCCCGGGCTCGTCCATGCCGAGCTCCTCGGCCAGCCCAGCAAGGGCATGGCGAATCACCGCCACGTTCTCGGGCTTGGCCGGCAACATGATCTGCAGGCCCTGGGGCCGTTCGTCGGTTGCCGTGGTTTCGGAGATAGGCCGCATCCTTCCGCCGGGGGACGAGTCCCGCAGCCTCGAGCATAGATCGTGGTGCTCTGGGAATTCCCCGCTACCCCAGCTATCAACGGGGCAAACCAAGTCGGCGTCAGCCGCGTGGCCAGGGGTTGGGACTGCGGTACGATCGAGCGGTGAAGCCGGTCCCATTCGAGGTTACGCGGGAAGAGCTGGACAACGGCATCCGCGCCTTCACGGTGCGCGGCGAGCTGGACATGAACACCGCGCCCGAGCTCGAGCAGGGCCTCGAGGCGGCGCTGGGCGAGTCCGGCGCCTCGATCATGCTCGACCTCTCCGAGTGCGACTTCATCGACTCGACCGGGATCGCCCTGATCGTGCGCGCCTGGCAGCGTCTCGACGGCGGCGGCAACGGCTCCGGCGGCAAGCTGGTGCTCTGCTGCGACAACCACCAGGTGCGGCGCCTGCTGAAGATCACCGGGGTCGAGTCCTCGATCTCGATGCACGAGCGCCGCGAAGACGCCCTCACCGAGCTGCACGGCTGAGCCCAGGCTAACCGGCGCTCGGCGAGCGTCGCGCGGCGAAGCTCGCGACGCCCTGCTCGGGGTCGGGGAAGACCTCGCCGCGGACGAAGCGCCCGTCGCGCACCTCCCAGATCCAGGCGAGCGGGACGTCGCGAATTCCGAGCTCGCGGCTGCGCGCGTAGACCCGTCCCTGCACGAGCACTGCCTCCGCCCGCGCCTCGACCTCGCCGACGGCGATCCGCAGCTCTTCCCATACGTCGGCGACATCGGTCAGGTAGTCGTGCAGGCCGGCCCGACCGCTGTACGGAGCGTCGCGGCCGACCGCCTCTGCCGTGACAACCGGGAAGAACTCCATGCGCTCCTCGCAGAGCTCGGCCATGCACTGCTCGTCGCGCCGGTTGAAGCACTCGTAGAGGCGCTCCACGAGCGCCCGCGGCTCAGCCAACGCCATCGCTTCGGCGCGCGACCGCGAGCACCGCGACGTCGTCCTCGAGCCGCCCTCCGGTGAAGCTGTGGAGCGAGCCCTCGAGCCGCTGCACCGCGAGGGCCGGGTTGGTCGCGCCGCTGAGCCGCTCGCGCAGGCGGTCCTCGCCGAAGCGCCCCTCGGGGCCCTGCGCCTCGGTGACGCCGTCGGTGACGACGACGATCTGCTGGCCGGGCTCGACCTCGCTCTGAACGATCGTCCATTCGGCGTCGTCGAAGGCGCCGAGGACGGGGTCGGCATCCATCACCTCGGTCACGCTCTCGCCGTCGACGAGCAGCGGCGGCGGGTGCCCAGCCACGGCGAGGCGCATCGGCTCGCGCGGATCCTCCCCCAACGTCATCGCCGCGAGGCTGCAGAGGGAGGCGTCGCCGCGGGCGAGCAGGGCGCGATTGAGCGTGCGCAGGGCGACCTCGGGGTCGTCGGTGAGCATGGCGGCGGTGCGCAGGGTGTAGCGCGCCACCGCGGTGATCGAGGCGGCGTGGGCGCCGCGGCCGGTGACATCGCCGATCGCCAGCATCCAGCCGCCGGGTACGCGGAAGACGTCGTAGAAGTCGCCGCCGACTTCGTTCTCGGCCCCGGCCGGCCGGTACATCGCCGCCACCGACCAGCCCGGGATGTGCGGCAGCGGCGAGGGCAGCAGACCGCGCTGAAGCGTCTCGGCGATCTCCGCGCGCGCCCGCTCGGCCCGCTCGAGGCCGGCGAAGAGGCCCGAGTTGTCGAGCGCCAGGGCGACGCGACCGGAGAGGATCCAGGCGAAGTGCGCGTCATCGCGGCGGTAGCGGCGGCCCGACCAGGCGACGGCGACCGTCAGCGTGCCGGTGACTTCCCCGCGCGCCTGCAGGGCGACGGTGATCGCCGAGCGCATGCCGAGGCCGCGCAGGAACTCCAGGTCCTCCTCGTCGCGGGCGAGGCCGCGCAGGTCGTCCTCGGACATGCGCTCGTAGAAGCGCGGTCCGAGCGAAGACTGGTCGTCGGCGACCATCCGCGGCGGGGTCGAGGGCACGCGTGCGGCGAGTCGCGTCTCGAATCCGGGCTCGCCGCCGGGGGCGACGCGCACGGCGGCGCGCCGCGGCACGCGATCCCCGTCGATCACGTCGATCATGCAGAAGTCGGCGAACTCCGGGACGAGGATCGCGCAGATCGCGTCGAACGTCTCCTCCAGCGGGCGCCCGGCGTCGGAGACGGCGGCGATGTCGGTGAGGATCCGGAAGCGCCGCCGCACCCTGCGCTCGCGGGCGATCAGCACGGCGAGCACGGCGACGAGCGCCGCCACCGCCACCACCGATATATCGATCCACGCCATCTGCAGTCAGTCTCCCGCGCTACCGAAAAGACAGTAGCGCGGAGGCGGAGCCTCACCCCCGGGACAGCGGCTGCTCGCGACAGCAATACCATTGATCGATGAAGTTCGTCGACGAGTTCCGCGATGCCGAGCTGGGGCGTGCGCTCGCCGGCGAGCTGCTCGCCGCGGCCGATCCCGAACGGCACTACAAGCTGATGGAGATCTGCGGCGGCCACACCCACACGATCTACAAGTACGGGATCGACGGCCTGCTGCCGGAGAACGTCGAGTTCGTCCACGGGCCGGGCTGCCCGGTCTGCGTGATCCCGATGGGCCGCGTCGACGACGGCATCGCGATCGCCCGCCGCGAGGGCGTGATCTTCACCTGCTTCGGCGACATGATGCGCGTGCCGGGCTCGGAGGGAACGCTGCTCGAGGCGAAGGCCGAGGGCGCCGACGTGCGCATGGTCTACTCGCCGCTCGACGCGCTGCGGATCGCCAGAGCCAACCCGGAGCGCGAGGTCGTCTTCTTCGCGATCGGCTTCGAGACGACCGCCCCCTCGACCGCGCTGACGCTGAAGCGGGCGCGGGCGGAGGGGGTCGAGAACTTCTCCTGCGTGTGCAGCCACGTGACGATCGTGCCGCCGCTGCGGGCGCTGCTCGACTCTCCCGAGCTCGACCTCGACGGCTTCATCGGCCCGGGCCACGTGGCGACCGTGATCGGCGCCCGCCCGTTCGAGTTCATCCCCGCCGAGTACGGCCGGCCCGTGGCGATCTCGGGCTTCGAGCCGCTCGACGTCCTGCAGTCGGCGCTGCTGCTCCTGCGCCAGCTCGGGGAGGGGCGGGCCGAGGTCGAGAACCAGTACACGCGGGTCGTCCCCGACGAGGGCAACGCGGCGGCGCTGCGGGTGATGGAGGAGGTCTTCGAGCCGCGCGAGCAGTTCGAGTGGCGGGGGCTCGGGACGATCCCGCACAGCGCCCTGCGGATCGCCGACGAGTACGCCGAGCTCGACGCCGAGCGGCGCTGGCCGGCGCCGGCGCGGCAGGTCGCCGACCCCGAGGCGTGCCAGTGCGGCGAGGTGCTGCGCGGCACGATCAAGCCCTGGGAGTGCCGGGTCTTCGGCAGCGCCTGCACGCCCGAGCACGCGATCGGCGCCTGCATGGTCTCGCCGGAGGGCGCCTGCGCGGCCTACTACAGCTACGGGCGCCTCGCCCGTCAGCCGGAGCCCGCCTGAGCATGGCCGACGCGGTCTCCGGGCGCGAGCGCAGGGTGCTCGAGATCATCGAGACGGTGCGCGCCAAGCGGCCCCGCTTCAAGGACGAGCGGGTGACGATGTCGCACGGCGCCGGCGGCAAGGCGACGCAGACGATGATCGAGGGCCTCTTCCTGCCCGCCTTCGACTCCGCGCCGCTCGAGGCGCTCGGCGACGCCGGCGTCTTCGAGCTCGGCGAGGCCGAGCTGGCGATGACGACCGACAGCTTCGTCGTCAAGCCGATCCGCTTCCCGGGCGGCTCGATCGGCGAGCTGGCCGTCAACGGCACGGTCAACGACCTCGCCGTCGCCGGCGCCCGGCCGGAGGCGCTGAGCCTCTCGCTGGTCCTCGAGGAGGGACTGCCGGCCGCGGAGCTGCGGGCCGAGGTCGAGGCGATCGCCGCCGCCGCCGAGGCGGCCGGCGTGCGGATCGTCGCCGGCGACACCAAGGTGGTCGAGCGCGGCCACTGCGACTCGATGTACGTCTGCACGAGCGGCGTCGGGCCGCGCGACCCGCGCGCCGCGCTCTCCCCCGCGGCGCTGCGGCCCGGCGACCGGGCCCTGGTCTCCGGCCCGGTCGGCGAGCACGGCACCGCGATCATGCTCGCCCGCGGCGAGTTCGAGCTCGACGCCGACGTCGAGTCCGACACCTGCTCGCTCTGGCCCGCCGCCGACGCCCTGCTCGAGGCGGCCGGCGCGGAGCTGCGCTGCATGCGCGACGCGACCCGCGGCGGCGTCGCCACCGTGCTCAACGAGCTCGCCCGCGCCTCCGGCGTGGCTGTCGAGGTGCGCGAGGCGGACGTGCCGGTCTCCGCCGCCGTCGCCGGCGCCGCCGAGCTGCTCGGGATCGACCCGATGTATGTGGCCAACGAGGGGCGGCTGGTCGCCTTCGTCGCGCCGCAGAAGGCCGAGGCGGCGCTGGCGGCGCTGCGCGCCGTGCCGGGCTGCGAGCAGGCGGCCGAGATCGCCGCGGTCGCCGCCGAGCCGCCCGGGATGGTGCTGGTCGACACCGCGTTCGGCGGGCGCCGGGTGATGGACCTGCTGGCCGGCGACCCGCTGCCGAGGATCTGCTGATGCACGAGCTGGCGATAGCCCGCTCGGTGATCGAGATCGCCGCCAGGCACGGCGGCGGCGCGCGCGTCGCCAGGGTTGAGCTCAGCGTCGGCCACCTGCGCCAGGTCGTGCCGGACGCGCTCGAGTTCGCCTTCGAGGTCGCCGCCGCGGGGACGCCGATCGAGGGAGCCGAGCTGGAGCTGCGCGAGGTGCCGGCGGCCGGCGTCTGCCGCGCCTGCGGGGCCGAGAGCGAGCTTTCGGAGTTCCCGTTCGCCTGCGCCGCCTGCGGCAGCCTCGAGCTCGACGTGGTCCGGGGGGAAGAGCTGACGGTCGACGCGCTGGAGCTGATCGAGGCGGCGGCACCATCGAAGAGCAAGGTCTAGGAGGAGGAGCGAATGCACCGCACGCAGATCAGGGTCGCCGAGGGGGCGCTCGACGCGAACGAGACGATCGCCCGCGCCAACCGCGAGGACTTCGACCGCCATGGGGTACGAGTCGTCAACCTGATGTCGGCGCCGGGCGCCGGCAAGACCTCGCTGCTCGAACGCGTGCTGGGCGAGCTCGACGGCGTGCGGCCGGGCGTGCTGGAGGGGGACGTTCAGGGCTCGATCGACGCCGACCGGCTCGCCGCGCTGCACATCCCCGTCACCCAACTCAACACCGGCGCCGGCTTCGGCGGCGAGTGTCACCTGGACGCGAACATGGTCCGCTCGGCGCTGCCCGAGGTGGCGCTGGAGGAGATCGACCTGCTGGTGATCGAGAACGTCGGCAACCTCGTCTGCCCGGCCGAGTTCCGGGTCGGCGAGGACGCGCGGATAATGGTCTGCTCGGTCGCCGAGGGCGAGGACAAGCCGCTCAAGTACCCGCTGATGTTCCGCGCCTGCGAGCTCGTCCTGGTCAACAAGACCGATCTGCTCGAGCACCTCGAGTTCGACCTCGAGAAGCTGCTCGCCAACATCGAGTCGGTCAACCCGGATGCGCGCGTGCTGACGATGAGCGCTCGCAGCGGCGACGGCGTCGAGGCGTTCCGCGAATGGCTCACGGCCGTCTGAGGCTGCGGGCGACCGGGGTCGTCCAGGGCGTCGGCTTCCGGCCCTTCGTCCACCGCCTCGCCGGCGAACTCGGGCTCGCCGGCTGGGTGCTGAACGACGGCGAGGGGGTGCTGGTCGAGGCCGAGGGAGGAGACGAGCAGCTCGAGCGGCTGATCGCGGCGCTGCGCGAGCGGCCGCCGCCGCTGGCCCGGGTCGAGTCGGTGCGGGCGCAGCCGCTGGCGCCGACCGGCGAGCGCGGCTTCCGCATCGCGCCGAGCCGCGGCGGCGAGGCGGCGACGCCGGTCGCGCCCGATGCCGCGACCTGCGACGCCTGCCTGGCCGAGGTCTTCGACCCGGCCGACCGCCGCCACCGCTACCCGTTCGCCAACTGCACCGAGTGCGGTCCGCGCTTCACGATCGTGCGCGGTGTCCCCTACGACCGGGCGCTGACGACGATGGCCGGGTTCGAGATGTGCGCGCGCTGCCGAGCCGAGTACGAGGACCCCGCCGACCGTCGCTTCCACGCCGAGCCCAACGCCTGCCCGGAGTGCGGGCCGCGCGCGCTGCTGCTCGGGCGCGACGGCGAGGAGCTCGTCGCCGAGGAGGGGCGCGACCCGGTCGCCGGCGCCGCGGCGGCGCTGCTCGACGGGGCGATCGTCGCGGTCAAGGGGCTCGGCGGCTACCACCTCGCCTGCCGCGCCGACGACGAGCCCGCGGTTGCGGCGCTGCGCGGGCGCAAGCGGCGCGAGCAGAAGCCGTTCGCGCTGATGGCCGCCGGCCTCGACGCGGCGCGCCGCCTGGTCGAGCCGAGCGCCGCCGAGGAGGAGCTGCTCGCCTCACGGGCGCGGCCGATCGTCCTCGCGCGGCGCCGCGAGGGCGCCGCCGTGGCGCCCTCGGTCGCCCCGCGCAGCGACCGCCTCGGCCTGATGCTGCCCTACTCGCCGCTCCACCACCTGCTGCTCGCCGATACCGGCGGCGTGGCGCTGGTGATGACCAGCGGCAACCGCGCCGACGAGCCGATCGCCTACCGCGACGCCGACGCGCTGGCGCGGCTCGCCCCGATCGCCGACCTCTTCCTCGTCCACGACCGGCCGATCGAGACCCGCACCGACGACTCCGTGTTCCAGGTGGCGCGCGGCCGGCCACAGCAACTGCGCCGCTCGCGCGGCCACGTGCCCGACCCGCTGCCACTGCCGGTTCCCGGTGAGCGGCCGCTGCTGGCCTGCGGGGCGGCGCTGAAGAACACGTTCTGCCTGGCCAAGGGCGGCCGCGCCTGGCTCGGCCATCACATCGGCGACCTCGAGGACTTCGCGACGCTCGAGTCCTTCCGCGAGGGCATCGCCCACTTCGAACGCCTCTTCGAGGTCGAGCCGGCGCTGGTCGCGCACGACCTCCACCCCGACTACCTCTCGACCCGCTACGCGCTGGAGCGCGAGGGCGTCGAGACGCTCGCCGTCCAGCACCACCACGCCCACCTCGCCGCCTGCCTGGCCGAGCACGGCCGCGGCGAGGCGGCGGTCGGTGCGATCCTCGACGGCAGCGGCTACGGCGGCGACGGCACGATCTGGGGGGGTGAGCTGCTGGTCGGCGACCTGACCGGCTTCGAGCGCGTCGCCCACCTGCGCCAGGTGCCGCTGCCGGGTGGCGATGCCGCCGTGCGCGAGCCCTGGCGCATGGCGGCGGCCTGGCTGGCGGCGGCGGGCGAGGAGCACGCGGAGCCTCCAGCCGGTCTCGCCGGCGCGATCGAGCCGCGGACCTGGCGCAACGTCTGCCGGCTCGCCCGCGACCCTCGCCTCTCGCCGCCGACGAGCAGCGCCGGCCGCCTCTTCGACGCCGTCGCCGCCCTCTGCGGCGTGCGCGCCACCGTCGCCTACGAGGGCCAGGCCGCGATCGAGCTCGAGGCGCTGGCCGACCCGGCCGAGCGCAACGCCTACGAGCTCCCCACCCCCAGCGCGGTCGAGGTTATCTCCGCTATGCGGTCAAAACCTCGACCGCGGTCGGGTGAGCCTTTGGTCATCGACCCGGCGCCGGCGATCCGCGCCGTCGCGGCCGACGTCGAGGCCGGCGTCCCGCCGTCGCTCGTCTCGGCCCGCTTCCACAACGGCCTCGCCGACGCCATCGCGGCGCTCTGCGCCCGCGTCGCCGCCGAGCGCGACCTGGGCACCGCCGTTCTCTCCGGCGGCGTCTTCCAGAACCGCCGCCTGCTCGAGCGCACCGCCGCCGACCTCGAGTCCGCCGGCCTCGAGGTCCTCACCCCCGAGCGCGTCCCCGCCAACGACGGCGGCATCGCCCTCGGCCAGGCCGCGATCGCCGCCGCCCTGGCTGGCTGACAACACGGCGAGCGGCGTCAGCTGCCATTGACACTTCAGGCAGCTAGATATGGCAGAATACGCAATTAAAAGTGGCAAAATACGCAATCCAAAATGGCAATTCCTGACATCTACGGGCGCAACTCGAAGCGCTCGGTAGTCGAAGCTCTATCCGACACTCGGGTCGTCTTCCTGCTTGGCGCGCGCCAGGTCGGGAAGAGCACCCTGGCACACCAGATCGCCGCGCTCGAGCATCCGGCGACGATCGTCGACCTCGACGACCCCGTGCCGCGAAGAGCCACCTTCGACGACCCGGTCGGGTTCGTGTCCAGTCTCGAACGGCCGGCCTTCATCGACGAGATCCAGCGAGGGGATCCAGAGCTGATCCTCGCGATCAAGGCCGTGGTCGACCAGGACATGTCGCCGGGCCAGTTCCTGCTCACGGGCTCCGCGAACCTCTTCCGCAACCCTCACGTCCTCGACGCGCTCACCGGCCGCGCTGAGATCGTCACACTCTGGCCACTTGCTCAGGTCGAGATAGAGGGAAGGACGGGCAATCTCGTCGACGCCCTCTTCGCAGCCGAGCCGCCGCGGATCCACGGCGCCACTCGCGGTCGCGACGCCCTCCGTCACCGCCTGACGGCGGGCGGGTATCCAGAGGCCCGACTTCGCGACGACGACTCGCGCTCGCGCTGGTTCGACAGCTATCTGCGGATGACCGTCGAGCGCGACCTGGAAAGCATCGCCGACGCCTACAAGCTGTATGAGGTCCCCAAGCTGCTCAGGCTCCTCGCCAGCCAGGCGGCCAACCTCTGCGTGCCCGCCTCGCTCGGCAACAGGCTCTCCCTCAACCATCAGACCGTCGACCGCTACGTGAGTCTGCTCGAAGCCACCTTCCTGGTGAAGAGGATCCCGGCGTGGCGGCCCGGCTTGGGACAGCGCGAGATACGCCATCCGAAGGCGTATGTGGTCGACAGCGGTCTGCTCCTGCATCTGCTCAGGGCGAACGAGGAGCGATTGCTCAACGATGAGCAGGTGACCGGCAGGGCGCTCGAGAACTTCGTCGCCATGGAGACAGCCAGACATGCCGAATGGGCCGCAGTCCGGCCTCAGCTCTTTCACTACCGCCGCGAGCGAGACGAGGTCGACCTCCTGCTCGAGGATCGCGCAGGCGAGGTCGTCGCAATGGAGGTCAAAGCGACGGCATCGCTTGACGAGCGAGACTGGAGAGCGCTGACGAAGCTCCGCGATTCGCTCGGCGAGCGATTTCGCTGCGGCTGCGTCATCCACCTCGGCGCCGACACCATCCCGCTCGGCGACCGGCTCTTCGCGCTTCCCGTCAGCGCGCTCTGGGCATAAGCGCCTACCTGCGGTCGAAGTCGACGCTGATCTGCTGCGAGGAGTCGCGCGCCTGCGCCTTGGCCAGCGCCCGCATCACGCGCTCGTCCTCCTCGCGGCCGGCCCCGAGCAGGCTGCGCGGCCACAGCCGCCGCTCCCGGACGACGTTGAGCTCGGCGCTGATCACGGTCAGCACGGCGCCGAGGTTGATCCAGACGAGCAGGCCGAGGACGAGGGCGAAGGTGCCGTAGGCGGGGGTCGCGTTGCGCACCTGGTGCGAGATGAACCAGCCGCCGACGAGCTGCAGCGCCGACCAGAGGACGGCGGCGAGCACCACCCCCGGCAGCAGCCTGGAGAAGGTCGCCGTGCGCGCGCCGAGCAGCGTGAAGACGGCGCCGAAGACGAGCAGGTTGATCCCGAGCGAGATCGCGATCCCCCCGACCGGGCCGAGGATGCCGGCGCCGCCGCCGACCAGGCCGGAGGCGACCGTCGAGGCGATCGTCAGGCTGCCGAGCACGACCAGCAGCACCAGCGCCCGCAGGCGCGAGGTGAGGAAGTCCGGGCGCTTGTGGAAGGGGACCGCCCAGACGCGATCGAGCGCCGCCTCGGTCGCGAGCACGACGCCGAAGCCCGCCCAGAGCGAGCCGCCGATGCCGATCGCCAGCGCCAGCCCGTTCCCTTCCAGCGAGCTGACCCCGATCTGTTCGCCGATCACCGGGAACTGGGTCAGCACCGAGTCGACCGCTTCCTGGCGCAGCTGCTCGTCGCCGGCAAGCACGTAGCCGAGCACCGTCGTCATCAGCAGGAGCAGCGGGAAGAGCGAGAAGAAGGCGCGGAAGGCGATCAGGCCGGCGAGGTTGCCGCCCTGGTCCTCGCCGAACTTCTTCACCACGGCGATCGGCACGGCCAGCGCGGCGTGCCGCTGCTGGAAGCGATCGAAGGCGCGCAGGGGCCGCTTGAAGTCCATGAACCTATGCATACCCGACTCCCGATGATGGACGCGCACTAGCATCGACGCCATGCAGATTCTGGTGGTCGAGGACGAGCCGGCGATCGCCGACTTCCTCGAGCGAGGCCTGGCGGCCGAGGGGTACGCGGTGACGGTCGCCGGTGACGGCGCCGAGGGTGAGAAGCTGGCGCTCGGCGGCGGGTTCGACCTGGTCGTGCTCGACCGCATGCTGCCCGGCCGTGACGGGCTCGAGGTGTTGGGCGCGATCCGCGCGGCGAGGCCGCGCCTGCCGGTGATCGTGCTGACCGCGAAGGGCGAGGTGGCCGACCGGGTCGAGGGCCTCGACCGCGGCGCGACCGACTACATGACCAAGCCCTTCGCCTTCCCCGAGCTGCTCGCCCGCGTGCGGGCGCGGCTGCGCGACCCCGGCGGCGAGCCGGCGACGGTGCTGGAGGCGGCGGGGCTGCGGCTCGACCTGCTCGCGCGGCGGGTCGAGCGCGACGGCAGCTCGGTGCGCCTGCCCGAGCGCGAGGCCGAGCTGCTCGCCTATCTGATGCGCCGACCGGGACAGGTCTGCACGCGGGCGGAGCTGCTCGGCTCGGTCTGGCGTTACGACCACGACCCCGGCACCAACATCGTCCAGGTTTACATCGGCTACCTGCGGCGCCGGCTGGGCGAGCTCGGCACGCCGGCGCCGATCGAGACCGTGCGGGCGGCCGGCTATCGGTTGGCGGAGGACCGGTGAGGCGGGTCTGGGCCGGGCTCGGGCTGCGTGCCCGGCTGTCGGTCTCGATCGGGGCGATCGTCCTCGCCGCCTTCCTCGCGGTGTTCGTCGCGGTGCGGGTCGAGTTCCGCGACGAGCGGGGGCCCGCCCAGCGGGAGGCGAGGACCGAGGTCGAGCGGGCTGTTCTGATCGGCGGCGGGGTCGCGCTCGCCGGGGCGCTGCTCGCCGGCTACCTGGTCGCCGCCGCCTTCGAGCGCACGCTCAGCCGGCTCGACGAGGCGCTGCTGCGCCAGCGGCGCTTCGTCTCCGACGCCTCGCACGAGCTGCGCACGCCGCTGACCGCGGTGCGCGGGCAGCTCGAAGTCCTCGCCCGCGACGATCCGGACCCGGCCGAGGTGCGGCGCGTCGGCGGCGTCGTGCTCGAGGAGCTGGGACGGATCGACCGGCTGGTCGAGGATCTGCTGCGACTCGCCCGGCTCGAGGAGGACGCGGGGCTGCGACTCGAGCGGATCGACCCGGCGGTCTTCCTCGGCGAGATCGCCGCCGAGGGCTCCTTCGGCCCGATCGAGGTCGGCCGCGTCCCGGTCGGCGTCCTGGAGGCCGATCCAGAGGCGCTGCGGCAGGTGCTGCGCAACCTGCTCGGCAACGCCCGCCGCCACGCCGGAGCCGGTGGGCGGATCGCGATCGGCGCCACGGCGCGCGGCTCGCGGCTGACGATCTGCGTCGACGACGACGGGCCGGGGATACCGTCGGCGGAACGGCAGCGGGTCTTCGATCGCTTCCACCGCAGCGACGCCGGGCGCGGGCGCCGTTCCGGCGGCGCCGGGCTCGGCCTCGCGATCGCACGCTCGATCGTCGCGCTGCACGGCGGCCGGATTTGGGCCGAGGACTCCCCCCTGGGCGGCGCCCGCGTCGCCTTCGAGCTGGAGAACTTCCACCCCGCGGTCGAGGTTTGACTCGCATAGCGGTGAAAACCTCTACCGCGCTACTACCGCGCTAGGAGGGCAGGGCGTAGATCTTGCCGTTGGCCTCCAGCACCTTGCGCGCTTCCAGCGGCGCCGGCGGCGGCCCGGCGATCACCTCGCCGGTTTCGGCGCTGTACTCGCCGCCGTGGCAGGGGCAGACGATCACTCCTCCTTCGTAGCCGACCGTGCAGCCGGCGTGGGTGCAGACGGCGCTGAACGCCCTGATGCTCCCGTCTTCCTCGCGGATGACGATGTCCGGCGCGCCGTCGGTCGGGTCGCCATAGGTCGCGGCGCTACCGCTCGGCAGCCGCTTGGCGGGTCCGAGCTCGACCGCGTTCGCGGGCACGTTCGACGCGGTGGAAGCTGAGCCATGCGGGGACGCTTCGCCGCCTTCAGCGTGCGCATGCCGGTGACCGTTGCCCGCCGGCGAGCCGGAGCCCGAGCCACTCGCGAAGCTGCGCGGCGCGGAGTAGGCGCCGCGGGCAAGCACCGAGACGCCGGCAATCGCCGCGGCGGCGGTCGCGAACTCGACCAGCAGCGTGCGTCTGGTCGAGGCGGAGTCGGCCGCCGTTGCGCCGCTCCCCTCGAGCTCGAGGGGACGCAGCCGCGTCCGCTGCGCGACCGCCGGCCGTTCGATCAGGTCCTCGAGCGACGGCTGGCCCTCGCTGCCGGCGAGAGCGAGCGGCAGCCAGGCGAAAGCGAAGACGAGGTCCGGCCCAAGGAAGTAGGGCGTCGTGTGCCAGCTCGCGGTCAGGAAGAGCAATAGGTTGAGCGCCATCCCACAGGCCGCCGCCGCCCGGGTGAAGAGCCCGGCGGTGACGAGCAGGCCGATCAGGATCTCGGCCAGAGCCACCCCGATCCCCGCCTCGACCGGGAAGGGGATCGCGAAGGTCCGCAGGAAAAACCCCCCGGGGGTGCCGCCGGCGAACCCTTCGAGCTGGGTGCCGATGTAGGTGGGGGCGCCGGCGTGGAAGAAGCCCGGGTCGCTGAGCTTCTGGATCCCGGCGTAGACGAAGGTGATGCCGAGGAAGAGGCGCAGCGGCAGCAGCGCCATCGCCGGCGAGACGAAGCCCTTTCGCATGGAGTGGAACGCTCGCCGCCGTGGCTAAACAGGCGCTCAGCCGAGGATGAGAGATCTCTCACCGGCCGCTTAGACAACGGCAAGTCTCGGCCGACAGGGTGCCCGCCATGCACACCGAGCAGGCACTCCCCGCGATGCGGGTCACGCGGCCCGCGGCAGGGGACGGCGTCGCCGGCAACTCGCGCATCACCGGCGGGGTGGCGGCGCTGCTGCTCGTGCTGCTGGCGGCGGAGGGGGCGACGATTCCCTTCATCGGCCGGCTGGTCGGGCCGCACATCTTCATCGGCATGCTGCTGGTCCCGCCGGTGGCGCTGAAGCTGACCAGCACCGGCTACCGCTTCGCCCGCTACTACTCGGGCAACCCGACCTACCGGCGCAAGGGACCGCCGGCGCTGCCGCTGCGACTGCTCGCGCCCGGAGTCGTCGCGACCACGCTGGCGCTGTTCGCGACCGGCGTCTGGCTGCTGCTCGAAGGACCGAAGAACGACACCGTCGTCTTCCTGCACAAGGCGAGCTTCGTCGCCTGGTTCGTGCTGATGAGCGTGCACGTGCTCGGCCACCTGCTGGAGCTGCCGCAGCTGGCGCTGCCGGACTGGCGCCGGGCGGGCGGGCGCGAGGCCGAGCTGGCCGGCTCGGGCACGCGCGTCTTCCTGCTGGCCGGCTCGTTGGTCGCCGGGCTCGGCCTGGGGCTGGCGACGCTCTCGCTCGCGGCGCCGTGGCTGACCGCCCAGGTCGGCGGCTGAGCGAGCGGGACCCCCTCAGGCGAGACCCTCGAACTCGTACTCGCGCAGGAAGCCCTCGAAGAGGCGCCGGTGGCCCTGCTCGTCGCGGAGGATCTGGATCGTCATGTCCTGGGTGACCGGGTCGACTCCCTCGGTCTCCTCGACGATCCGGGTGTAGTGCTCGATCGCGCCGGTCTCGGCTTTGATCACGCCGCGGATCACGTGGACGGTGTCGGTCTGGTGCTCGGGGGGCTGGAGGAAATTCTGCTCCGCCGTGAACTCCTGCGAGCCGGGGACGACGCCGTAGAGCTCCTTGATCCGTGCCGCGAACTGCTTGGCGTGGCCGAGCTCCTCTTCGATGTCCGCGGAGAGCGACTCCTTGATCTCCTGCGCCCGCACGCCGTCGAGGTTGACCGAGGCCGACAGGTAGCTCATCACCGTCTCGATCTCCATCCAGTAGGCCTTCTGCAGGAGCTCGATGATCCGCTCGCGCTTCCTCAGGTTGGCGCTGTCGAAGATTCCCTTGCTCGGTGACGTCGCTGCTGCCTCCATCGTTCCTCCGTTTTCCTCGCTTCTGCCGGCGTCACCCGACGTTTACCCCGCAGACTGCGGCCTCAATCGGGCCATCGCGCGATCTTGTCCAGCGTGGTGTGTTTCATTTGACGCAAGATGGGTATAGCACCTGTCGCAATGAGCAACGGGCTGTCGCGGGAGTTCCTGGCACGGGGGGATGTCCATCCCCGCGCCTGGCCGGGGGGCCGCTCGGAGCTGCGCGCCGAGTGCCTGATCGAGGGCTCCGAACCGCGGATCGAGGCGACTGTGCGCTTCGCGCAGACGGTCGCGCGCCACGTGGTCGACGTCGACGGCAACCCGGTCGAGGAGCTCGTCGCCGCCGGCCGCCGCCACCGTGGCGGCGAGGAGCTGGAAGAGCACGAGGTGAAGCTCGACTCGCTGCCGAACCGCACAGCGGAGATCAGGACCCCCGGCAGCAGGCGGGCCGAGCTGCGCGAGAAGGGCGCGCCCGCCGGCAGCCTGGTCTGGAGCTGGGAGCCTCTGCACGGCACGGTCGAAGGCTGGATCGAGGAGCTCGGCCCGGGCCTGCGCCAGGTGCGCGTGGAGATCGCCAACCGGCTCGAATACGACTGCGAAGACGGCGAAGGCGCCCGGCGCCGCGCCCTGCACGCGACCCATCTGCTGCTGCACAGCCCCGACGGCGCCTTCGTCTCCCTGGCCAACCCCCCGACGCGTCTGCGCAAACAGGCGGCGGACTGCCACAACGAGGGCCTCTGGCCGATCCCGGTGGGGGAGGCGGGCGACCGCCGCACCGTGCTCGCGGCGCCGATCCGCCTCGAGGACTACTCGCGGATCGACGCAGCCGCGCCGCTCGGCCTCGCGGCGTAGGACCCTCGGCGAGCACCTCTGAGATAATCGCCTCCTCGGGGCGTGGCGCAGCCTGGTAGCGCGCACCGTTCGGGTCGGTGAGGTCCCCGGTTCAAATCCGGGCGCCCCGATGTAGAGGTCTTCACCTTTGACCTCCACTCATGTTCACGTTTCAACCGGACGGGCCGCGCTTCGCGGTGGTGTGTTCGACGACCGCCGACTCTCCCGTGGCGGTCGAGCAGCTTCCCGCCCGCGGCCACCG
>Ga0210111_1000004_pt1 | contig 82562 bp, 74 predicted proteins | sample China_Galinas_PW_6_FD_185520 | JGI IMG/M metagenome (GOLD analysis project Ga0210111, IMG submission 185520) | Wetland microbial communities from San Francisco Bay, California, USA, that impact long-term carbon sequestration - China_Galinas_PWC_D2... | ecosystem: Environmental > Aquatic > Marine... | reverse complement strand
GCCGCCCCGACGGAAGGGTCGTGCCCGCGGTCCCCTCCTCCGCCTGCGGCAGCGCCTCGGAGCTTCGGGAGCGCAATCGCGCCGCGGGGGCCGAGGTCCTCCCGGGGGCGCTGCGCTCGCTGGGGCGGGGCGAGCGCTATGACCGCGAGCTGGCGGTGGCGGGGCTGCTGGCGCGGGCGGGGCCGTAGGTCAGGCGGTCAGCTCCGCGATCGCCCTTGCTGCTTCGTCCATCTGTCGGCGGGGCGCCTTTCAGCCGGCGTCGCCGCCGAAGAAGTAGGTGAACCACTTGCGCCAGTTGCGGCTGTGGAAGCAGCGCTGCTCGCCACCGAGGATTTCGGCGCACTTCCACTTTCCGGTCGGCTTGCCGTAGATCTGCCGCGCCGCGAGCCGCGCGGCGGCGTCGCAGGAAACCGATGCTGCCCGCATCCGCTCGATGATCAGGCCGTAGCCGGGCCCCGGCGGCGCTGCCACAAGCGGGCTGCGGCAGGTGGTGTAGGCGTTGCGCACGCCCGTGAGCACGTAGCGCCTGCGCTTCCAGCGGTAGCGGGCGATGCGGTCGCAGAGGGTGTAGGCGCCGAGATATTCGGAGGGGCGGTAGATCGTCAGCCGGCGGTGGTGGATGCCGACGCTCTGCGGGCAGATCAGGTGACGGCCGACGTCGGCGTAGCTCAGGTGCAGGCGGCCGCGGCGGGTGCGGTTGAAGATCGCCCAGGGCTTCGGCGAGCCGCCGGTGCCCTCGTTGAGCAGCATGACGACGACCATGTCCCGGCCGCGTCCGGCGAGGTGGCCGCAGACAGCCCGCCAGACGGAGAATTCGACGCTGCCGAAGCGCTTGCTCCAGTAGCTCTCGGCGCGCGCGGCGAAACCGGAGCTGCGCGCCGCCCGTTCGCCGACGGCGTTGGAACAGGGTGCGCGCGAGGCGCCGGCGGCGCCCGGGTGCGCAACCCTCGCCGACGCCGCGGGCGCGGCCAGCAGGGTCAGCGAGATCGCGATCAGCGTGAGTCGGTTCATGCCGCAGCGCACCCTACCGGCGCCGGCCGCGGCCAGGGCTCAGAACTCGTGGGAGCGGGACTTGGCGTGGCGCTCGACGGCCAGCTCCAGCAGGCGGTCGCAGAGGTCTGGGTAGGCGAGGCCGGTGGCCTCCCAAAGCTTGGCGTAGACGCTGGTCTCGGTGAAGCCGGGCATCGTGTTGAGCTCGTTGACGAGGATCTCGCCGTCGGGCTCGACGAAGAAGTCGCAGCGGGCGAGACCGGCGCAGCCGCCGAGGCGGAAGGCCTCGAGCGCGAGGCCGCGCAGCTGCTCGCCGCTCGCCGGGTCGAGCGGCGCCGGCACGATCAGCTCCATGCCGCCGTCGCTGTACTTGGTCTCGTAGTCGTACCAGTCGCCGTGGGCGACGACCTCGCCCGGCTGGGAGGCCTCGGCGCGCTCGTTGCCGAGCAGCGAGCACTCGACCTCGCGGCCGCGCGCCGAGGCCTCGACGATCACGCGCGGGTCGTGGCGCAGCGCCAGGTCGACGGCCGCGTCGAGCTCGCCGAGCTCAGCGACCTTGCTGATCCCGACGCTGGAGCCGAGCCGCGAGGGCTTCACCCAGAGCGGCAGCCCCATCGCCTCGCAGCGCTCGCGCCAGCCGGCCTCGCCGGCGGCGACGAAATCGACCTGCGGCAGGCCGTGCTGGGAGAAGAGCCGCTTCAGCGTCAGCTTGTCCATGCAGACCGCCGAGGAGAGCACGTCGGAGCCGACGTAGGGCAGGTCGAGCCACTCGAGCACGCCCTGCACGCTGCCGTCCTCGCCGAAGGGGCCGTGCAGCGCCGGGAAGGCGACGTCGGCGCCGAACAGACCGGCGGCGGGGACCAGCTCGACCGGAGCGCCGCGGAAGCTCCAGCTGCCGTCGCGGGCGATCGTCACCAGCAGCGGCTCGTGGCCCGCCTGCTCGAGTCCCCGCGCCACCGCTTCCCCCGAGCGCAGCGAGACGTCGTGCTCGGAGGAACGGCCGCCGCAGAGGACCGCGACCTTCATTCGCCCGCTTCTTCGCTTGCCCGCTTGCCGACCGTGATCGTCACCGGGGACCCGGGTTCGACCTCCGAGCCCGGCGGCGGAAACTGGTCGAGCACCCGCCCGATCTGCTGCGTCACTTCGGTTTCTTCTTCGCGCACGTCCGGTTCGAGCCCGGCTTCCCGCAGCGCTTCCACGGCTTCGCGCCGTTCGGCGCCGATCACGTTCGGCACCTTCGCCTGTTCGACGCCCTTGGAGACGACGATCGAGACCGTCGACCCCGCCGGCAGCGCGCTGCCGGCGTTCGGCGACTGGCGGATCACCTCGCCGGCCGGCTTGGCGCTTTCTTCTTCTTCGACGCTGGGGCTGAAGCCGCGACCGCGGATCTGCTGCACGGCGACGGAGCGCTGCGTACCCACCAGGACCGGCACCTTGGCCAGCTTCTGGCCCTTGGAGACGACGAGCACCACGGTCGAGCCGCGGGTCGCGACCGTCCCGCCCGAGGGCTTGGTGCTGATCACCTGCCCCGCCTCGACCTGGTCGGAGCTCGCCTTTTCGACCTGGGCGACGAAGCCGGCGTCTTCGACCTGTTCGACCGCTTCTTCCTGGCTCGTCCCGGCGAGGCCGCCGGGCACCTTGCCGCTGCCCGGGCCGGAGCTGACCGTCAGCCCCACCTTCGGCTTCGAGCAGAAGAAGCCGAGGAAGCAGTCCTGCGAGGCAGGACCCGCCGGCGGGTCCTGCTCGAGCACGGTGTTGGCGGCGACGTCGCGGCGCACGCGGGCGATGTCGCCGACCTTGAACCCGTTCTGTTCGAGCAGGGCGATCGCGACGCCGAGCTGGTTGCCGGTCACCGCCGGGACTTCGGTCTTCGAGTCGCGGGTCAGCCCGAAGCCGACCAGGGCGCCGATCAGGACGGCGATCGCGGCGAGCATCAGCCAGATCCTGCGGCGTCGGCGGCGGCGCTCCTCCTCCTCGTCCTCGGCGGCCAGCGCCTCCTCCGGGCCAAGGACCGGTGGCGGCAGCGCCGCGAAGGCCGCGGTGCCGCCCGCCGCGCCAGGCTCGCGCGCCGCCGCGTCGAGCGCCGCGATGAACGCCTCGGCGTTCTGGAAGCGCTGGCCGGGGTCCTTTTCCAGCGCCCGCATGACGACCGCGTCGAGCGCCGGCGAGACCGCCGGGTTGATTGAGCTCGGCCGCTGCGGTGTGTGCGAGACCTGCTTCATCGCGATCGCCACCGCGGAGTCCGCCTCGAACGGGATCCGCCCGGCGAGCGCCTCGTAGAGCATCACCCCGATCGAGTAGAGGTCGGAGACCGCTGTCACCGCCTGCCCCTGGGCCTGCTCGGGCGAGAGGTAGTGCGGCGTGCCCATCACCGAGCCCGCCTGGGTGATTTCCGAGGCGCCGGCGCGGGCGATGCCGAAATCGGTGACGGTGACCTTGCCGTCCTCGTCGACGATCGCGTTCTGCGGCTTCAGGTCGCGGTGGACGACGCCGTGGCGGTGGGCGTAGCCGGCGCCCTCGAGCACCTGGCGGATCAGGCCGACCGACTGCTCCGGGGTCAGGCCCTGCTCGATCAGCTCCTTCAGCGAGCGGCCCTCGAGCAGCTGCATCGCGATGTAGTAGGTGCCGTCGACGTCGCCGCGGTCGTAGACGGCGACGATGTTCGGGTGCGAGAGGCCGGCGGCGGCCTCGGCCTCGCGCCGGAAGCGCTCGACGAACTCGCGGTCCTGGGCGAAGCGCTTGTGCAGGACCTTGAGCGCGACGCGGCGCTGCAGGTGCGGATCCTCGGCCAGCCAGACGTCAGCCATGCCGCCCGAGCCGATCCGGCGCAGCAGCCGGTACCTCCCGTCGATGACGCTCCCTTCGCCGACTTCGGCCGACACCTCAGCTCCCTTCCTCGTTGATGATGGTTTCGGCGACGTCGCGGAAGATCGGCGCGGCGACGTCGTTGCCGAAGGCGGTCGTGCACTCGACCGTCGCCGCGATCGCGATCCGCGGTGCGTCGGCGGGGGCGAAGCCGATGAACCATGCCTGGTTCTCTTCCGTGCCGCCCCCGCAGGAATCGTTGAACGGCGTTTCCGCCGTGCCCGTCTTGCCCGCCACGGCGACCCCGGGGATCGCCGCGTTGGTGCCGGTTCCTTCGCTGACCACGCCTTCCATCGCCGTGGTCAGCTCGGCCGCCGTCTGTTCGTCGATCGGCTGGCTGTACTCGGAGGGATCGAGGCGCTTGCTCACGCGGCCGTCCGGGTCGACCACGCGGCTCCAGATCTGCGGCCGCATCAGCCGGCCCCGGTTGGCGACCGCCGCCGCGACCTCGGCCATCTGCAGCGGCGTCACCGCGAGCCGCTCCTGGCCGATCGCGATGCGGGCGACGTCGACCGGATCGCCGCGGCCGAGCAGCGCGCCCTCGGAGTAGACGCCGCTCTCGTAGACCTGGTCGGCGGGCAGGTCGATCGCCGGGCGCGAGTTGAAGCCGAAGGCGTCCATGTATTCGAACAGCGTGTCGGAGCCGAGTCGTTCGCCGAGCTGCGCGAACCAGGTGTTGACCGAGTTGGTCAGCGCCGTGTCGAGCGCGATCGGGCCGAAGTTCTCGGTGAAGTCGTTCTGCAGCGGCTGGCCCTGGATTTCCAGTTCGCCGGGCGCGTCGATCGTCGTCTGCGGCGTGATCTTGCCGCTGTCGAGGCCCGCCGCCGCGGTCACGACCTTGAAGGTCGAGCCGGGCGGGTAGAGGCCCTGCGTGGCGCGGTCGAGCAACGGAGTTTCGAACGTGTTGCGGTTCAGCTTCGAGAGTTCGTAGGGGACGCGGTTGGGGTCGTACGGCGGGTTCGAGGCGAGCACCTTGACCCGGCCGCTGGCGGGCTCGAGCGCGACGACCGCGCCGAAGCCCGCCGCCTGCAGGTCTTCGAGCGCGACCTGCTGAGCCGCCGGGTCGATGTTGGTGACGACGTCGTCGCCTTCCTGGTTGCGACCGCGCAGCTCGTCGAGGATCGAGCCGAATTCCGATTCTTCGCCGACCAGCTCGTCGTTGTGGTAGCGCTCGAACTCGCTGTCGCCCTGGCGCACGAAGCTGTAGCCGATCGGGTGGCCGTAGAGCGACCCCTGCGGGTAGCGGCGCACGTAGCGCCTGTTCGCGCCCTTTCCCTTGGCGACCGACCTGGCGAGCACGGTGCCGTCGGCGGCGAGGATGCGCCCGCGCCTGATCTGCTGCTGCTCGAGCAGCGGCCGCGCGTTGACGCTCTTGTCCTTCAGCGCCTGCGCGTCGAAGACCGCCCAGTAGGAGGTGAAGCCGATCAGCACGGCAAAGAGGGCGGCGACGAGGCCGAAGAGCTTGACGATCTGGCGGTTCACCGGAGGGCGGCCTCACGCCGGGCGCGGTCGGAGATCAGCAGCAGCAGGGCGAGCAGGACGAAGTTGGCGACGATCGAGCTGCCGCCGTAGCTGATGAAGGGCAGGGTGACGCCGGTCAGCGGGATCACCCGGGTGACGCCGCCGACGATCACGAACGCCTGGATCGCGAAGACGGCGGTGAGGCCGGTGGCGAGCAGCTTCGAGAAGCCGTCGTCGGCGAGCAGGGCGATCTTGAAGCCGCGGGCCGCTATCAGCAGGTAGATCAGGATCACCGCGCAGGCGCCGAAAAGGCCGACCTCGTTGACGATCAGCGAGTAGATCGTGTCGGTCTGCGCCGCCGGCAGCAGCGCCTGGTGGGTGCCGGGGATCGTGATCAGCGCCTGCCCGAAGCCCTTGCCGAAGAGGCCGCCGTCGGCCTGGGCGAAGATCGACTGCAGGATCTGGTACCCGTGTTCGCTCGGGTCGTTGTAGGGGTTGAGCCAGATCTCGACCCGGTCGTGGACGTGGGGCACGGTCGCGGCGAAGAACCAGGCGCCGGCGAAGAACAGGGCCATGCCGATGACGACGAAGGAGAAGCGGCCGGTGGCGACGTAGAGCAGGGCGAGGAAGGCGGCGAAGAACATCAGCGAGCTGCCGAGGTCGCGGATGAAGACGAGCATGAACATCGAGGCGCCCCAGACGACCAAGAGCGGCCCGAGGTGCTTGAGCGGCGGCAGGGTCACGCCGAGCACCCGCCGCGCGCCGACGATCAGCACCTCGCGGTGCTCGCGCAGGTAGCTGGCGAGGAAGACGACGATGCAGATCTTCGAGAACTCGGCCGGCTGGAAGGCGAGCGGCCCGATCTTCACCCCGAGGTAGGCGCCGTTGACCTGTTGGCCGATCCCCGGCAGGCGCGGCGCCAGCAGCAGCAGCAGGCCGGCGCCGGCGATCGTGTAGCGGTAGCGCTCGAGCACGTCGTAGTCGCGCAGGAAGTGGATCGTCAGCGCGAAGAGGACGAGGCCGAGGACGAACCAGTTGGCCTGGTCGCGGGCGAGGCCGTCGTCGATGCGGTAGATCATCACCAGCCCGAAGGCGGTCAGCAGCGCGACGAGCGGGAAGAGGTAGGGGTCGGCGTTCGGCAGGCGCAGGCGCAGGTAGACGTGGGTGGCGAGGCAGATGGCGAGGAAGTAGGCGCCGTAGACGAGGCTGAGGTTGCCGACGCGGGCGTTCTCCTGGGCGAAGACGGCGGCGAAGCCGGCGCTGAGCAGCAGCGCCACGGGAATCAGCGCGAGCAGCTCGCGGTTGCGCGCCGACGTCAAGGAATCCCCTGGCTGCGTTCGATGTCTTCGATCAGCGAGACCGCGTCGGCGCGCGAGCGCACGTCGTGGCCGGCGACGGCATCGTGGCGCTTGCGGTTGAGCGACTCGGTCTGCACCGGGCTGGCGTACTGCTCACTGTAGAGGGAGATGCCGAAGGGGAGCTCGTAGGGCAGGCCGCGGTAGAGGGCGACCCGGCCGCCGTCATCGGTGCCGAGGAACCAGGCCTGGCGGTTGCCGTAGACGGCGCCGAAGGCGATCGCGGCGAGGACCGCGACCACGGCGAGCAGCTTGGCCGCCGTGCGCAGCCCGCGCCGCGGTCGCTTCGCGGCGAGCTGCTCGCGCCGTTTCTGCGCGGCCTCCGCGGCGGCCCTGCGGCGCACCTCGGTCGCGGTCAGGCCGGCCTCCTCGGCGGCGCTGCCGATCAGCGTCGCCTCCTCGGGCCGCTCTCCCAGCGGCGCGGCGGCGTCGCCGACGCGGAAGGCGAGCGCCGTGATGTTGTCGCGCCCGCCCGCCCCGTTGGCCTCGTCGACGAGCGTCCGCACCGCCTCCCGCATCGAGCCTGCCTCACCGAGCACGGCGGCGATCCGCTGCTCGCGAACCATCGTCGTCAACCCGTCCGAGCAGAGCAGGAAGACGTCGCCGGGCGCCGCGGGCACGGTCTGCACGTCGACCTCGACCTGCGGCTCGGGCCCGAGCGCGCGGGTGATGATCGAACGCTGCGGATGGTCCTCCGCCTGGGCGTCGGTGATCTGCCCCTTGCGCCGCATCTCCTCGACCAGCGAGTGGTCGCGGGTGAGCTGCTCGAGCGTGCCGCGCCGCAACCGGTAGGCACGGCTGTCGCCGACGTGGCCGATCGCGACCTCTTCGGCACCCGGGTCGAGGATCGCCGCCGTGGTCGTCGTCCCCATCCCGGCGCGCGAGGCGTCGGCGCGGGCGAGCTCGTGGATGCGCCGGTTGGCCTCTTCGATCGTCTCGCGCAGGAAGTCCTCGGGCGAACCCTCGGGAAGGTCGCGGTCGAAGGCGTCGGCGGCGGCCTTCGAGGCGACCTCGCCCGCCTGGGCGCCGCCCATGCCGTCGGCGACGACGAAGATCGGCGCGCGGACGAAGAGCGAGTCCTCGTTCTCGCTGCGCTGCCGGCCGGTGTCGGTGCGGAATGCCTGGTCGTCTACGCGGAGCACCTATCCCCCTGCCTCGAACTTGAACTCGGTGTCGCCGATCCGCACCACGTCGCCGTCGATCAGCTCCGCCTCGCCGTGCAGCTCGGCGTCGTTGAGCAGGGTGCCGTTGGTCGAGCGCATGTCTTCGACGTAGGCACGGCCTTCGCGTGAGAAGACCCGCGCGTGCAGGCCGGAGGCGTAGCGGTCGTCGATCCGCAGGTCGGCTTCCTGCGAGCGGCCGATCGAGAGGCCGCCGATCAGGTCGAAGCGCTCGCCCTCGCGCAGACCGCCGCCGCGCAGCGCGACCAGCCAGGCGTCGCCGCCGGCGAGCGCGCCCTCGTAGGCGGGGACGGGGTGGAAACCGGTCGCGTCGGGGGCCGGCGCCACCGTCCCCCGCAGGTCCTTGAGCGCGCTGCGCGCGATCCAGAGCAGGAACAGGTAGAGGACGGCGAGGAAGCCGAACTTCAGTGCGACGGAGATCGGTTCGTAGTCCACGCGGTCAGCACACTAGAGCCAACTGAGGCGCTATTGCTCGATGTCGAAACGGAAGGTCGTCGTCCCCAAGGTGACCTGGTCGCCGGATTTGAGCCGGGTCGAGCCGACGCGGCGCCCGTTGACCTTGATCCCGTTGGTCGAGCCGAGGTCGGCGATCGTCCACTCGCCGCGCGCCGAGCGGCGCAGCTCGGCGTGGTGACGGGAGATATTGGGATCGCGCAGGACGCAGTCGGCGTCGCGCGAGCGCCCGATCGTCGAGCGCTCGCCGTCGAGCACGTAGCGGCGGTCGTCGACCGTGACGATCCCCCGCGTGGTCACGGTCGCGCGGCGCGAGGGCGCCTCCGCCTCGGCGGCCGGCTTCTCGCGCACCGCCGAGTAGACCATCGTGTGCCCCTCCTCGCCCTGGCTGGGCGCCTCGCCCTCGTGCGCGGGCGGCTTCACCATGCGCGGCTGGATCCCGAACTCGCCGAGGCGCAGGCGCTCGTCGGTCTCGAAGGCGACGGTCGGGCGGGTCAGCAGGTCGTAGCTGCGCCGGCGGGCGTGCTCGAGCAGGTAGCCGGCGAGCTCCTGCTCGAGCGAGCGCTCGTAGCCCTCGAGGCGGGAGCGGTCCTTGGGCGAGAGGTAGACCGTGTACTCGTTGGGGACGTAGACGCGGGCGACCCCGGCGGTCTTGTGGGCGTCCATCTCCTTGGCCAGCTTGCGGGCCAGTTCGACCGGCTGCACCTCGGAGCTGAAGGCGCGGCTGAAGACCCCCTCGACCAGGCCTTCGATCCGACTCTCGAGATTGCGCAGGACGCCGATCGGGAAATCCTAGAGAGCCGCCAAACCGGGCGCGGTCGAGTTTATCGTCGCTATGCGGGTAAAACCTCGACCGCGCATGGTCGTCAGGGGAAGACGACGCCGTGGCCGAGGGCGAGCCAGGCGCCGAGCATCGCGGCCGCCGCGAGCGCCCCGACGCGCAGGCCGAGCGCGGGGCGGATCTCGCGCACGTCGTCGGCGAGCTGGCCGAGCGAGCCCTCCAGCGCCTCGCCGAGCTGCTCCAGGGTCGGCCGGCGCGAGGGTCGCGCCTGCAGCGCGGTGTCGATCGTGTCGCTGAGCTCGCGCGGCAGATCCGGGCGCAGGCGGCGCAGCGGCCGCGGCCGGGCGCCGATCGCGCGCGCGGTGGCGGCCGGGGTCGCGCGGCGGTTCGGGTTCTCGCCCGCCCAGCACTCGTAAAGCGTCAGCGCGAGCGAGTAGACGTCGGCCTCGGCGCCCGCCTCGCGGCCTTCGGCCTGCTCGGGCGCCATGTAGGCGAGGGTGCCGACGACGTCGCCGGGGGCGGTCAGCGAGGCCCCGTCGGCGAGGCGAGCGATGCCGAAGTCCATCAGCTTGGCGCGGAACTCCCCCTCGGGCGCGACGAGGACGTTGTGCGGCTTGATGTCGCGGTGGACGACACCGCGCGCGTGGGCGTGGTCGAGCGCCTCGCAGAGGTCGGCGCCGAGCTCGCCGATTTCGCGGTCGCTGAGCGAGCCCTCGGCGCTCAGCCGGTCCAGGGTCGAGCCCTCGACCAGCTCGGTGACGAGCAGGGCGTTGCCGTCCTCCTCCCCCATCTCGTAGAGCGTGACGATGCCGGGATGGTTGAGCCGCGCCGCCGCCTGCGCCTCGCGCATGACCCGCCTGCCGGCCTCGCCGCGCGACTCGATCGCCTTGACCGCGACCGTGCGCTCGAGCCGGCCGTCCCAGGCCTCGTAGACGACGCCGAAGCCGCCGCTGCCGATGCGGCGCTCGATCAGAAAGCGGTTGAGAACGAGGGAACCGACCAAGACTCCTTCGAGTTCGCCGCGATTCCGCTTCCTCCTGCGACATACTCCCTGCTACTTGGAGGATTCGCCCGCAACCCAGCCGGGGCGCCGCGCGCGCCCGCCACGCCGCCCCGAGAGGCAGCAGATCCTGCTGCGCCGCGGACTCGCGCTCGGCGCCGGCCTGCTGATCCTGATCCTGATCGTGCTCGGCGTGCGCGGCTGCCTCAACGCCCGCAAGCACCGAGCGCTGAGCGACTACTCGCGCAACGTCACCCAGATCCTCGACGAGACCAAGCAGACGAGCAAGTCGTTCTTCGGCAAGCTCTCCGACCCGGGCGAACTCTCGGTCACCGAGTTCGTCGCCGAGGTCAACGCCGACCGCAGCGCGATGGACAACTACGTCTCGCGGATCGACTCGCTCGACACGCCGGGCGACATGAGCAGCGCCCAGAACTCACTGGAGCTCGTCTACGAGCTGCGCGGCGCGGCGATGACCGAAATCGCCGACAGGATGAGCACGGCGCTGGGCGACGTCGGGGCGAAGAAGGCGACCGAAGCGATCACCAAGCAGATGGGCGTACTGGCGGCGAGCGACGTCGTCTTCGGCCAGGTCACGCGGCCGGAAATCAACGGCGTGCTGGCCGACAACGGGATCGAGGGCGACGACGTGCCGAAGAGCGAATTCGTTCCCGAAGGGACCAAGTGGCTGGAAGAAAGCGCGGTCAGCTCGGCGCTGGGCTCGGTCAGCGGCTCCAGCGGCACCGCGACGCCCGGCGTGCACGGGCTCGGCCTGCTGGGAACCAGCGTCAACGGCACCGAGCTCTCGAGCGAAGAAACGACCGGCGTCGAAGCAGAAGAAACGCCGGAAGTCGAAGTGCGGGTGCAGAACCAGGGCGACTCGACCGAGAACGGGGTCACCGTCAAGGTGACGGTCAACGGCAACACGCTGACCGGAGACATCAGCACGCTCGAAGCGGGCGCCGAAGAAACGGCGACGATCCCGCTGACGCCGGCGCCGAAGGGCGAAGCGACGCTGGAAGTCGAAGTCGAACCGGTGCCCGGCGAGGAAATCTCCGAAAACAACGAAGCCAGCTACACCGTCGTCTTCGAATGAGGCGGCCCTAGATGCGGGTCTCCTTCCTCGGGCCGGCGGGGACGTTCACCGAAGACGCTCTGCGCGAGGCGGCGACGGGCGGCGAGGACATCGAGCTGGCGCGGATGCCGACCGTCCACGACGCGATCCTCGCGGTCGAGCGGGGCGAGAGCGAGCGCGCCTTCGTGCCGTTCGAGAACTCGATCGAGGGGTCGGTGCGCAGCACGCTCGACACGCTCGCCTTCGAGACCGACGCGGTGACGATCGTCGGCGAGCACGACTTCCGCGTACACGCCCACCTGATCGCCCGCGAGGGGGTCGATCTGGGCGACATCGCCGCCGTGCTCTCGCATCCGCAGCCGCTCGCCCAGTGCGCCGGCTTCCTGCGCGAGCAACTGCCGCGCGTCGAACGGCGCAGCGTCAGCAGCACGGCCGAGGCGGTGCGCATGGTCGGCGAGTCGGTGCGGCCCTGGGCGGCGATCGGGGCGCGGGCGGCCGCCGACCTCTACGGCTGCGTCGTGCTGTGCGAAGGGATCGAGGACGAGGCCGACAACGTCACCCGCTTCGTCTGGATCGCCCCGGCCGGGGCCGAGCCGAGCGGCGGGGCCGGGCCGCATCGAACCTCGCTCGTCTTCTCCGAGCTCGGCGCCGACCATCCCGGAGCCCTGGTCGAGGCGCTGCGGGAGTTCTCCGACCGCGGCGTCAACCTCAGCCGGATCGAGTCGCGGCCGCTGCGCCGCGGCCTCGGTCGCTACATGTTCTTCTGCGACCTCGAAGGAGGCGTGGGGGACGAGCCGGTCGCCGCCGCGCTGGAGGCCCTGCGCGGCAAGGCCGAGTCGGTCCGGATCCTCGGCTCATACCCGAGGGGATAGGGATGTCTCCCGCCCGGACTCGCTCGCTTCGCTCGCTCTGAGTATCCGCCCGTTCGGGAGACATCCCTATCCCCTTTTCGCGCATGCGTAGAATTCCCGAGCGAGATGGCACGGGTTCTTGTGCTCAATGCAACGTATGAGCCGATCAACGTCTGCACGTTGAGGAGAGCAGCTGTGCTGCTGCTCAAGGAGAAAGCGGAGTTGCTGGAGCGGCGCGAGGGGGCGATCCACTCCGAGCACATGACGATGGAGCGGCCCGACGTGATCCGCCTCGTCAGCTACGTCAAGGTCCCGCGCGAGGCCCACCGGCGCAAGATCACCCGGCGCGCGGTGCTCGCCCGCGACTCCTGGACCTGCCAGTACTGCGGCTCGACCAAGGCCGGCCTGACCGTCGACCACGTGATCCCGCGCAGCCGTGGCGGCAAGTCGGTCTGGGGCAACATCGTCGCCGCCTGCGCGAGCTGCAACCGGCGCAAGGGCAACCGCCTGCCGCACGAGATCCAGATGCACCCGAAGAAGTCGCCGAAGGCACCCGGTCCGAGCATCTTCATCCAGGTCGCCAGCCCGAACATCCCGCCGGCCTGGCAGCAGTACCTGCCCGTGGCGGCCTGACCGGGCGATACCCGCGTCGTCGCGGCCCTGGGCCGTTCGGCCCATGCCGCTCCGGCGATCCGTTCTCGCTGCACTAGGCTCGCGGCCATGAAGAGAAAGGTGTCGGTCCTCGTCCTGCCCGTCCTCGCCGCCATGCTGCTCGCGCCCGCGGGCGCCGGCGCCGTGTTGCCCCCTCTGCCCGTCTTCCACAAAGCGCCGAAGGTGATCGTGCCGACCCAGCTCGCCGGCGTCCGGCTGGGGATGACGACCGCCGCCGTCCGGCAGCTGCTGAGCGACCCCGGGAACTGTCCCCAGGACGCCTACGCGAGCTGCACCTGGGGCGACGTGGAAAGCACCGGACAGCTGCTGGTCAGCACCGCGGCGGCCGGCAGGGTCGAAGCCGTCTCGCTCTCGTCGCGTTACGCGCACGGACCGACCTACCACTACTACTACATCCCCAGCGTCGCGCCGCCGCTGACCAGGATCAAGACCCGCGAGGGCATCGGCATCGGCTCGCCCCTGAAACGCGTGGTTCGGAAGTACCCCGGCGGCGATAGAGGGGCCGCCAACGAAAACGAACTGATCACCTACACGCTCCACAACAAGAACAGCGCGCTGGACTTCGTCGCCCTGCGCAAATCCCGCAAGATCGTCGAAATCCACCTCAAGCGCTCACACGTCGACTGACTTCAGCCCGGCAGCTCCTCCTGCTGAGAGGCGTCCTCCGTCGGCGCGTCCTCCTCGGACTCGACCACCAGCGCGACGGCGCTGACGCGGTCGTCCTCCTTCATGTTCATCACGCGGACGCCCTGGGTCGCGCGGCCCATCTGCGAGATGCCGCCGGCTTCGGTGCGCTGCACCATGCCCTGCTGGGAGATGAAGAGCAGGTCCTGGTGCTCGCGCACGACCATCGCGCCGGCGAGGCCGCCCTTCTTCTCGGTCAGCTTCGCCGTCAGCACGCCTTTGCCGCCGCGTCCCTTGACCGGGTACTCGGCGATCGAGGTGCGCTTGCCGTAGCCGTTCTCGGTGACGACGAAGAGCTCGGTGTCGTCGCGGGCGACGTCCATCGCCAGCACGCGGTTCTGCTCGCCGTCGATCTTGCCGGCGACGTTCATTCCTTTGACGCCGGAGGCGACCCGGCCCATCGGCCGCGCGGCGCTCTCGGCGAAGCGCACCGCGTGGCCCGACTTCGAGACCATCAGCAGGTCGTCTTCGCCGGAGGTCAGCCGCACACCGACCAGCTCGTCTCCCTCGCGGATCTTGATCGCGATGATCCCGTCGGCGCGGATCGGCGTGTTGTAGTCGAGGAACTCGGTCTTCTTGATCTGGCCCTTGGCGGTGGCGAAGGCGAGGTACCTGTTCTCCTTGAAGTCGCGCGTCGGGATCACCGCCATCACGCGCTCGCCTTCGGTCAGCGGCAGCAGGTTGTTGAGCGAGCTGCCTTTCGAGGTGCGCGAGCCCTCCGGCAGCTCGTAGACCTTGAGCCGATAGACCTTGCCGCGGTTGGTGAAGAAGAGCAGGTAGTCGTGGGTCGAGCAGATGTGAAGGTGGGCGATGTAGTCGTCGTCTTTGAGGTTCATCCCCATCACCCCGACGCCGCCGCGGCGCTGCTGGCGGTAGGTCGCGAGCGGCAGACGCTTGACGTAGCCCGAGGCGGTCAGCGAGATCACCATCTGCTGGTCGGCGATCATGTCCTCGATCCCGACGTCGCCCTCGAAGTGGGCGATCTCGGTGCGCCGCTCGTCGCCGTAGGAGCCCGTGATCTCCGCGAGCTCGTCCTTGACCAGGCCCAGCACCTTTGCCTCGTCGCCGAGGATCGCCCGCAGCTCGCCGATCCGCTCGATCAGATCGGCGTGCTCGGCGCGGACTTTGTCGGCCTCCAGGGCGGTCAGCCGCTGCAGGCGCATGTCGAGGATCGCCTGCGCCTGCTCGCGCGAGAGGTCGAACTGGGAGATCAGCCCTTCGCGCGCCGTGTCCGGGTCTTTCGAGCCGCGGATCAGCTTGATCACCGCGTCGAGGTTGTCGAGCGCGATCAGCAACCCCTCGAGGATGTGGGCGCGGGCCTCGGCGCGGCGCAGTTCGTACTGGGTGCGGCGGGTGACGACCTCGCGCTGATGGTCGACGTAGTACTTGACCAGCTCGAGCAGGCTCAGCGTGCGCGGCACGCCGTCGACCAGCGCGACCATGTTGATCCCGAAGCTGGTCTGCATCGCGGTTTTCTTGTAGAGGTTGTTGAGCACGACCTTGGCCGGCTGGCCGCCGCGCTTGAGCTCGATCACCAGCCGCATGCCGGAGCGGTCGGTCTCGTCGCGCAGGTCGGAGATGCCCTCCAGCTTCTTGTCACGGACGAGGTCGGCGATCTTCGTGATCAGGCCGTTGTCGCCGCCCTTCTTGACGGTGAAGGGGAGCTCGGTGACGACGATCGCGTCCTTGCCGCCCTTGAGCGGCTCGACGTGCGCCCGGGCGCGCACCTTGACCGAGCCGCGGCCGGACGCGTAGGCGTCGCGGATCCCCTCCAGGCTCATGATCCCGCCGCCGGGGAAGTCGGGGCCCTTGACGTGCGCCATCAGGCCGGCGAGGTCGATCGCGGGGTCGTCGATGTAGGCGGCGACCGCGCCCGCGACCTCGCGCAGGTTGTGCGGCGGGATGTTGGTCGCCATCCCGACCGCGATCCCCGAGGAGCCGTTGACCAGCAGGTTGGGGAAGCGCGCCGGCAGGACCAGCGGTTCCTGGATCGATTCGTCGTAGTTGGGCCCGAACTCGACCGTGTCGGCATCGATGTCGCGCAGCAGCTCCGTCGCCAGCCGCGCCAGCCGGGCCTCGGTGTTGTGGCTGACGAAGCCGTTGGTCAGGAACGAGTGATCGTCGCTGTCGACCCGAACCGAGAAGACCGGCTGAATCCCGGCGTCCTCGACCGACTCCACCTCGGCGTAGAAGTAATCGCCGGTAACCAGCGGCTCGACCACCTCCCGAACCTCCGGCGACGCGATCCGCTCCATGATCGCCGTGCCGCCCAGGGATTGCGGTGACCAAGTGAGCGGCGGTTCTCCTTCCGACTCCAAGTACGCGCCCATGAGGTCGTTCGGGTCCTGCTCGGGCATTGACTCGAGCTGTGAGCGAAGTTGAAGCACCCGGTCGCCCGGCTTTATCTCATCCAGCAGCTTCCACAGGAGGAGCGGCACCCCCGCCATGTCAACGAGGCAGAGGACCGGGTGGTTGTGCGTACCGGTCAGCTCATGGCCCTGCGAAGTGCGGAGGCGAAGAGTGGGATGGTCGCCGGAGTGGAAGAGCTTCGACGCGTGCACAGGGCGGCCAAGGCGATCGAGCACCTCGAAGTCGACCTCGGTGTCCGAGTTCGGCTGCGCGTCGGGAGCAAGGGAGTCGATGCGCACGGTGCCCCGCGTCGTCGCGACACGGGTGTCGCCGGCGACGCAGTACCGCATCGCGGCGGCCGGGTCGTCGTCGATCGAGCCGAAGTTGCCCTGGCCGTCGACCAGCGGGTAGCGCAGGGAGAACTCCTGCGCCATGCGGACCAGCGTGTCGTAGATAGCCGAGTCGCCGTGCGGGTGGTACTTGCCCATCACCTCGCCGACGATCGTCGAGGACTTGCGGTAGGGCCGGGTCGGCTGCAGGCCGACGTCGTGCATCGCGTAGAGCACCCGGCGGTGGACCGGCTTGAGCCCGTCGCGCACGTCCGGCAGCGCGCGGCCGACGATCACGCTCATCGCGTAATCGAGGTAGGACGAGCGCATCTCTTTCTCGAGCTCGCGCTCCTCGATCCTGCCCGTAAGGGCCTCGAGCGCCATCTAGCAACCCCCCACTAGGGACCTGGACAAATCACACGTCAAGGAATTTCACGTCCTTCGCGTTCGACTCGATGAAGTCGCGGCGCGGACCCACCTGGTCGCCCATCAGCATCGAGAAGATCTGATCGGCGGCGGTGGCGTCCTCGAGCGTCACCCGCGCCAGCGTGCGGGTCGCCGGGTCCATCGTCGTCTCGCGCAGCTGGTCGGCGTTCATCTCGCCGAGCCCCTTGAAGCGGGTCAGCTGCACGCCGTGGCGGGCGAGCTCGAGCACCGCCGGGCGCAGCGCCTGGAAGGAGAGCGCCTCTTTGGCGCGGCCGCCGAAGCGGACCTCGAACGGCGCCCGCCCGACCTGTTTGAGCAGCGCCGCGTGCACGTCGGCGAAGCGGCGGTAGTCGTGGTGCTCGAACAGCTCGTTCGGCAGCCGCAGGGTACGCGCCAGGCCGGTCTTGCGTTCGATCGCCTTGACCACCAGGCCGGCAGCGGAGTCCTCGACCACCTCGGTCTCGAACGGCTCGCTCTCCTTCGTCTTGCCGCCCAGCACCTTGCGCGCGCTGGCCACCGTCGCCGCTTCCTCGTCGAGCAGGCTCGACTCCTCGAGGAAGCGCACCGTCTCGTGGCCGAACTCGGCCTGCAGCGAGGAGCTCCAGCCCTCGTACTCTTTCGCCCGCCTGGTGTAGGACTGCCAGCGGCTCTTGCTCAGCTTGGTCAGCTTGCCGTTGGCGTCGTCGACCTCGATCTCCTCGAGCTTGTCGCGCAGCAGCAGCTCTTCCAGTTCCGCCTCTCGCTCCAGATAGGTCTCCTGGTTGCCCTGCTTGACCCGGTAGAGCGGCGGTTTCGCGATGTAGACGTAGCCGGCGTCGATCAGCTCGGGCATCTGCCGGTAGAGGAAGGTGAGCACGAGGGTGCGGATGTGCGCGCCGTCGACGTCGGCGTCGGTTGCCATGACGATTTTGTGGTACCTCGCGTCCTCGAGGTTGAACTCCTCGTGCACGCCGGTGCCGATCGCCGTGATCAGCGCCTGCACCTCGTTGTTGGCGAGCACCTTGTCGATCCGGCTCTTCTCGACGTTGATGATCTTGCCGCGCAGCGGCAGCACCGCCTGGGTCGAGCGGTCGCGGGCCTGCTTGGCCGAGCCGCCGGCGGAATCGCCCTCGACCACGAAGAGCTCGGCGTCGCGCGGGTCCTTGACCGTGCAGTCGGCGAGCTTGCCCGGCAGGGTCGAGTTCTCCAGCGCCGACTTGCGCCGGGTCAGGTCGCGCGCTTTGCGCGCCGCGTCGCGGGCGCGCGAGGCGTCGATCGCCTTGGTGATGATCCGCCGCGCGTCGCCCGGGTTCTCCTCGAGGAACTCGGCGAGCTTGCGGTTGACCGTCTCCTCGACCAGGCCGCGGATCGGCGGGTTGCCGAGTTTGGTCTTGGTCTGACCCTCGAACTGCGGGTCGTGCAGCTTGACCGAGATCACCGCGGTCAGGCCCTCGCGCACGTCCTCGCCACCGAGGTTGCCGTCCTTCTCTTTGAGCAGCCCTTTGCTGCGGGCGTAGGCGTTGAGCGTGCGGGTCAGCGCGGCGCGGAAGCCCGACAGGTGGGAACCGCCCTCGTGGGTGTTGATGTTGTTGGCGAAGCTGAAGATCGACTCCTGGTAGGAGTTGTTCCACTGCATCGCCACCTCGACCTGGCCCTCCTCCTCCTCGCCCTCGAAGAAGATCGTCTTGCGGTGCAGCGTGTCCTTGTTCTCGTTGAGATGGCGAACGAAGTCCTCGATGCCGCCGTCGTACTGGAAGCTCACGGTGTTGGTCTGGCCGCGCTCGTCGACCAGCTCGATCTTCAGGCCGCGGGTCAGGAACGCCGTCTCGCGCAGCCGCTCGGCCAGCGTCTGGAAGTCGAACTCGACCTCGTCGAAGATCTCGAGGTCCGGCTGGAAGGTGATTGTCGTCCCGTGCTCCTTGGTCGCCGCGCCCTTGGCGAGGTCGGCCTGCGGTTTGCCGCGCTCGTAGTCCTGCGTCCAGACATGCCCTTCCGTCTGAATTTCGAGGTGCAGGCGCTCGGAGAGCGCGTTGACGACGGAGACGCCGACGCCGTGCAGGCCGCCGGAGACCTTGTAGCCGCCGCCATCGCCGAACTTGCCGCCGGCGTGCAGGACGGTGAGCACGACCTCGGCCGCCGGCCGGCCCTCTTTCTCCATCGTCCCCACCGGAATGCCGCGGCCGTCGTCGGCGACGCTGCAGCTGTTGTCCGGGTGAAGGACGACGCGGACGTGGTCGCAGTGCCCGGCCAGCGCCTCGTCGACCGAGTTGTCGACGACCTCGTAGACGAGATGATGGAGCCCACGCGGCCCGGTCGAGCCGATGTACATGCCGGGGCGCTTGCGAACCGCTTCCAGGCCCTCGAGGACGGTGATGTCCTCGGCGCCGTAGGAGTCGCCCTTTTTCGCCTTGCCGGCAGCGGCCTTCTCTTTTTTCTCAGCCAACTGGTCCCTTCCGCATTTCAGACAAAACCCCGACCGCCTGGCGCTTCGCGCGCGCCTGGTCGGGGCCTGGATCGAGTTGACATAAGGATACCAGTTCGGGTCCCCGGAATCGCCGGCCTGATCTAAAAAAATACCTGCAAATCAACATAAAACGTGCCTAATCGCCGGCGCGTTCCACACGAAAGTGCAAACTGCGCGGAGCGGCGGCGCCCAAGCGCTGCTCGAGACTCTCCAGCAGGCGCCCCTGCATCAGATCGAGCTCCTCCGCCCAGATGGGGTCCGAGCAGACGACGGTGACGACGCCGGATCGCTCGGAAACCGGCCGGGCGGCGGCGGCGACCTGCTCGCCGACCGCCTCCGCCCAGACCGCCTGCGCCGCGGCGAGGCCGGTCTTCGGGGCCGCCCGCCCAAGCGCGGCCTGAAAGGCGCCCGCCGCCGGCCGCGGCATCCGGCGCCGGCTCACGCCGCAGCCGCCCTCGGCGTCTCGAACGGCGCTCGCACCACGCGGCGGCGGGCCGCGGGGGGGACGGACTCCTCCGCCGCGGCCGTGATCAGCGCCTGCCCGCCGCCCCCGAGTCGGGCGACGAGAAGCTCGCGCCGCTGCGGGTCGAGCTCGCTCATCACGTCGTCGAGCAGCAGCAGCGGCGCGACCCGCCGGGCGGCGAGCAGGGCCTCGCGCTCGGCGAAGAGCAGGGCGAGGAGGGCGGTTCGCTGCTGTCCCTGCGATCCGTAGCGCCGCAGCGACTTGTCGGCGACGACCAGCTTGAGCTCGTCCAGGTGCGGCCCCCAGGAGGTCCGGCCGAGGCGCAGATCGGCGTCGCGCCGCTCGGCCAAGCCGTTGCGGATCTCCTCCGCCGACCCCGCGGCCCGCGGCGAGTACTCGAGTCGCGCCGAGTCGGCGAGCCCGAGATCGGCGGCGGCGGCGGCGAACGGGTCGCCGAGCTCGTCGACAGCCTCCGCTCGGGCGGCGATCAACGCGGCGGCGGCCTCGGCCAGCGCCTCGTCCCAGACCTCGATGTCGCCGCCGGGCTGCCCGCTGGCGAGCCGGCCGAGCAGCGCGTTGCGCTGCGCCAGCGCCTGGCCGTAGCGCCGGCGCAGCGGCGAGCGAGATGGCCAGCGCGCGGCGACGTAGCGGTCGATGTGAGCGCGCCGCTCGCCCGGCGGTCCCTTGACCAGCGTCAACCGATCCGGCGAGAAGACGGCGACCGGCGGGCGGTGGCGGGCGATCTCCGCCGGCTCGGCCGGGCTGCCGTCGAGCAGGTGCCGTCTGCCTTCGCCGCGGCTGACCGAGGCCAGCAGGCGGTGCTCGACCCCGTCGTCGTCGCGCAGCGTCGCCTCCGCGCGAGCCAGAGCGCCGCCGAAGGGGATCAGCTCACGCCGGTCGGAGGTCCGGAAGGAGCGGCCAGTGAGGGCGAAGTAGAGCGCCTCCAGCAGGTTCGTCTTGCCGGCGCCGTTGGGCCCGATCAGGCTCACCAGCCCCTCGCCCAGCTCGATCCGCACGTCGCCCAGGCTGCGCAGAGGCCTCGCTTCGACGGCGGCGACCAGCACCGGGCGTGCGCCTCAGACGTTGAGGCGGATCGGCATCACCAAGTAGCGGAAGTCTTCGTTGTCGACCGGCTGCAGCAGACCCGGTCGCAGCGGCGAGATCAGCCGCAGCATCACCTCGTCGCCCTCGACGCTTTCGATCCCGTCGCGCAGGAACTCGGGATTGAAGCCGATCTCGAGCGGCTCGCCCTCGAAGGCCGCGGGCATCGTCTCTTCCGCGTCGCCCACATCCGGCGTCGAAGCCGAGATCTTGAGCTCGCCCTGCGAGAAGGAAAGCCGCAGCGGCGCGTTGCGCTGCGCCAGCTGGCTGACCCGGCGGGCGACGTCGAGAAATTCCGGCCGCGGCAGTCGCACGTCATGCTCGTAGGACTCCGGCAGGAGCTGTCGAAAGCTGGGGAACTGACCGTCGATCAACCTCGTGTTGAGGAGGATCGACCCTGCCTCGAAGACAGCCTGATTGGGCAGCAGGCCGACCGCCACCTCGTCGACCTCCTCGCCGCCGACGAGGCGGGCGAGCTCGCGCAGCGCCTTGGCCGGGATGTTGGCTTCGAGCTCACCGCCGACAGCGCCCTCGAGCTCGGTGCGCTTGACGGCGAGGCGGTAGGAATCGGTGGCGACCATCGTCATCTCCTGCCCGGAGGCGCTGACGAGCACGCCGGTCAGAACGGGCCGCATGTCGTCGCGCGAGGCCGCGGGCGCGACCAGGTCGACCGTCTCCGCCAGGGCCTGGGCGGGGATCTTCAACGGCTCCCCGGCCTGCTCGGGCAGGGCGGGGAAATCCTCGGCGGGCAGGACGCGCAGGTGGAAGCTCGAGCCGCCGCTGCGAATCTCGACATCGCGCTCGGACTCGCGCAGCTCGATCTCGACGTCGCCCTCGCCGAGCGAGCGGGCGAGCTCGGCGAGCAGCCGTCCCGGAAGCAAAACCGAGCCGTCGCCGGCGACCTCGGCCTCGAGCCCCGTTCGCAGGCCGATCTCACCGTCGGTGGCGGTCAGCGTGACGCCGTTCTCAGACGCGCTGAGGAGGATCCCGGAGAGCGCTTGGGTCGCGGCGCGGGTGGAGACAGCGCGTGAGACGACCGAGAGCTTCGAGACCAGCGAGTTGCGTTTGGTGATCAGCTTCAAATGAGTGCTGTCCTCTTGAGTTGGATTAGTGCTTGTGGAAACTGCAAGGCTCATCGCGATCCGGCGTGTTCATGCGATTTTCAGCTTGTGGACGAGGTTGGGGAAAGTATCGATTCTGGCACGGAGGGCGGCGGTCAAACGGTGTCGCTTCGGGAGCTGTGGATAGTGGAGCGCAACTCGGCTATCTGCTGCGCGAGCTCGTCGTCGCCGGCGAGCGCCGCTTCGGCGCGGCGCAGCGAGTTGAGCACCGTCGTGTGATCGCGACCGCCGTAGAGGCGCCCGATCTGGGGGAGCGAGAGGTCGGTCGCCTCGCGGGTGAGGAGGATCGCGATCTGGCGCGCCCGCAGCGGTGTGGCCGCGCGGCTGCTGCCGACGAGCTCGGCTCGCGAGATGCCGAAGACCGAGGCGACGCGCTGCTGGATCCGCTCGACCGTGGTCGGCTCGCTCTGCGGGGCTCGATTCGGGATCAGCTCGGCGATCAGCTCCGGGCTGAGCGGCTTGGCGGTGAGCGAGGCGTGGGCGATCACCCTCGTCAGCGCGCCGTGCAGGCGGCGGATGTTGGCGTCGATCCGGCAAGCGAGCTCGGAGAGCGCGTCGTGGTTGTCGGTCTCGATCCCCGCCTCGTGCGCCAGCCGCCGCAACACGGTCAGCCGCGTGGCGAGGTCCGGCGGTTCGACGGGGATCGCCAGTCCCCACTCGAACCTGTCGCGCAGCCGCGCCTCGAGCGTCGAGAGCTCGCTGGGGAGGCGGTCGGCGGAGAGGACGAGCTGGCTGCCGCCCTCATACAGGGCGTTGAAGGTGTGGAAGAACTCCTCTTCGGTGTGCTGCTTGCCCTGCAGGAACTGGACGTCGTCGACGAGCAGCACGTCGAGGTCGCGGTAGCGGTTCTTGAACTCCTCGGCGCCGCTGCTGCGCAGGGCGCCGACGAACTCGTTGGTGAAGCTCTCCGCGGTCGTGTAGCGGACGCTGAGGCCGGGTGCGTTGACGCTGAGGTAGTTGGCGATCGCGCCGAGCAGGTGGGTCTTGCCGAGCCCCGGCGGGCCGTGCAGGAAGAGCGGGTTGTAGGCCTCCGACGGGGTCTCGGCGACGGCCAGGGCGGCCGCGTGCGCGACGCGGTTGCCCTCCCCGATCACGAAGCGGTCGAACGTGTAGTTGGGGTTCAGCTCGACCGCCGGCGCCCTCCCGCCCTTGGAGGGCTCCTTCTCGCCGGCCGCGGCGAAGGCGACCTCGGTCGCGGCGCTCCCGGCGGCGAGCAGCGCCTCGCGCAGCAGCGAGCTGTAGCGGCGCTCGACCCAGGTGCGGATGCCGTCGGGAGCGCTGAGGTAGAGAGTCGTTCCCTGCTGTCCGACGGGTCGCAGCGGCTCGAGCCAGATCTCGAAGGTCGAGCGCGGAACCGACGCCTTCAGATGTCGCCGCGCCTCATTCCAGAGAGCTTCGAGGTTCTGTTCCGAGGGGTCCGAGGGCACCGCCGAGCGACGATAGCGGCGCCCGTCGAGCCCGAGCCGAGCCTGCCCGCAAATGCCGGAGAAATGATTTCGCCCCCAGCGGCTCGGTCTCTCCCGCGCGTCCGTATACTGCGACGGCCAATGAAGCGCACCTATCAGCCGAAGAAGCGAAAGCGGGCCAAGACGCACGGGTTTCGAGCGCGCATGCGCACGCGCAGCGGCCGGGCGATCTTGAAGCGACGGCGCAGCAAAGGCCGAAAGCGGCTGACCCCGTAGGGATGGCGAAGCGACGCCGTCTCTCGCGCAGCGGCGAGTTCGACCGCGTCTATCGCGACGGCTCTTCGCACGCGACCCGTTACCTCGTGCTCTACAGCTTTCCCCGCAAGAACGACGAAGATCCCGGCGACGTGCGACTGGGCGTCTCGGTGAGCCGCAAGGTCGGTGGCGCCGTCGATCGCAACAAGGTCAAGCGGACGCTGCGCGAGGCTTTCTGGGAGCTATCGGAGCGCCTTCCGGACCGGCACGACTTCGTCGTCGTCGCCCGGCCCGAGATCGGCACGCTGATCGAGCGGGAAGGCACCGCCGGCGCCCGCGGCAGCCTGGAAGAAGCGCTGGCGCACACGCTCCCGGGGAAGCGTTCCACGTGAAACGGCTCCTGCTCGCCCCGATTACCGCCTACCGGCGCTGGGTCTCGCCGTCCCTGCCGCGGCGCTGCCGCTACGAGCCGACCTGCTCGCAGTACGCGACGGAATCGATCCGTCGCTTCGGCTTGCGCGGCGTCCTGGTCGCCGCCTGGCGGCTGCTGCGCTGCAACCCGTTCAGCCACGGCGGCTTCGACCCCGTGCCGGACCGCTTCACGCTGCGGGTCGGCCCGGTCGACCCGGCCGAGTACCACCGTCACCACGGAGCGCATAGCTGATGCCCGCGGCGAACGTCCTGCAGCCGCTGATCGACGTCGCCAACTCGGTCCTGCAGTTCTTCCACGACAGCGCCGGCCTCAGCTGGGGCATGTCGATCATCGCGCTGACGATCTGCACCAGGGCGCTGCTGATCCCGCTCACCTACAAATCGCTGAAAGGCATGCGGGCGCTGCAGGCGCTGCAGCCGCAGCTCAAGGAGATCAAAGAGAAGTACAAGAACGACCAGCAGCGCATGCAGCAGGAGATGATGGCGTTCTACAAAGAGAACAAAGTCAACCCCTTCGCCTCCTGCATCCCGCTGATCGCGCAGCTGCCGGTCTTCATCACGCTCTTCTACGTGCTGCGCCACGAGCTCCCGGCCGACATCGGCTGCAAGGCGGGCGAATGCGGCAGCGAAGCCTCGTTCCTCTTCATCAACGACCTGACCGCCAAGGCGCACGGCGCCGAACTGATCGTCCTGCTCGTGCTCTACGTCGGCACCCAGCTGATCTCCGGCCTGGTTATGTCGGTTACGGCGGACAAAAGCCAGCGGACGATGATGTTCGTCCTGCCCTTCATCTTCGTCCCCTTCGTGATCAGCTTCCCGGCCGGCCTCGTGCTCTACTGGATCACCACCAACATCTGGACGATCGGCCAGCAGTACACGATCCAGAAGCTGATCCCGGCGCCGGCGGTGCCAACTCCCGCCGAGGCCGCGGCGGCCAAGCCGCCGCCTAAACCGCCGAAGAAGAAGAAGCGGCGGCGGTAGCGGCAACCTCCTCTCGAACCAAGCCGCCAGCCCACGAAGTTGAAGCTTCGGCCGGGAACTCCAAGCTTTCGCTGCGCGGTGGGTCTTGGGTGGTGCTGGATGGAATCCTCGCGAAGCGGCGCACCGGCGAGAGAGGATCAGCTGCCCGCAGGGCAGCTCCAGGTTCATGAGCGAAGCGCAGCGGAGCGAATCTGGGATTCGAGGCAGCACCACCCAAGGCCCACAGGATGGCCAAGCTTCGAATAGGGTGCGCGTTATGAGTGGTGATGGGAAATGGCCGGAAGAGCCGGCGGAGCGGGTTCGGGAGTTGATCGAGGGGGTTCTCGACGAGCTTGACCTTGAAGGAGAGGTTGAGATCGAGGAGGACGACGAGCGGATCGGGGCCACGGTGGTCGGCGAGGACGACTACGGGCTGCTGATCGGCAAACGCGGCCAGACGATCGACGCGCTGCAGCTGCTCTGCTTTCAGGCGGCGTTCCGGGGATTGCGCGACCGCAAGCGGGTGACCCTCGACGCGGCCGGCTACCGGGACCGGCGCAAGGAGGTGCTGACCGCGCGCGCCGACCGTGCGGCCGAGCAGGCGCTCGACCACAACGCCAGCGTCGAGCTGGACCCGATGAGCGCCCAGGAACGCCGGGTCGTGCACGAACACCTGAAAGACCGCTCCGGGGTCGAGACCTTCAGCGAAGGCGACGAGCCGCGCCGTTGCGTGGTCGTCGCCCCGCTTGTTTCGGAGTAGGGAGCGGGGGTCCCGGTAGGGGCTCCACTTAACTTTTTCGAAGGTGCGGTTTGCAGCTGACGCCCTATGGCTGACGACGAAAAAGTACAAGACGTTCCGCCCCCACCGGGACCCCCGCTCGGTCGGTCGCAGCGGGCGACGATCACGCGGGTCTTGGAGCTTTTGGAGGAGGAGCGGGCGTCTGTCAGCTCCGTCACCGACCCCGCACGCGCCTGGCGTGTGCATGTGGAGGACAGCCTCACCGGGCTCGAAGTCGCAGATCTGAGGAAGGCGCGCCGGATCGGCGATATCGGCTCTGGGGCTGGGTTTCCGGGGCTCGTGCTGGCTGTCGCCCTACCTGAGGCCCATGTCGATCTGATCGAGTCCGTGGGCCGCAAGTGCGAGTTCATCCAGCGAGCGATCGACGCCGCCGAGATCCGCAACGCAACCGTCATCAACGCCCGCTCCGAGGAGCTCGCCCGCGGCGAGGGCCGCGAGTCCTACGACGCCGTCACCGCCCGCGCAGTGGGCCGCCTGTCGACCCTCGCCGAGCTCGCGTCCCCGCTCCTCCGCGAAAACGGCATCCTCGTCGCCTGGAAGGGCAGGCGGGACGAGGACGAGGAGGCTCAACTCGGACGGGCTGCGGAGAGTCTGGCGATGCAGCCCGAGCGAATCCTCGACGTCGGCGACCGCGCCGGCAGCAAACACCGCCACCTCCACACCCTTCGCAAGCTCGCCCCGACCCCAGGCGACCTTCCCCGCCGACCGGGCATCGCCAAGAAGCGGCCGAAGGGCTGAAGGAGGGCAGGGGGTCGTGCCGGGAGTTCCTCCCCACGGCACCGCGGAGTGATCGGACGGCACCTGAAGGGCGCCGCTCAAATATGCAGGCCGCCGAAAGGCGGCCGTTGGGAACTCCCGGCACGACCCCCTGCCCTCCCCGGCTAGTCTGCCGCCCATGGGCCTCGTCTACGCGGTCGCAAACCAGAAGGGCGGTGTCGGCAAGACGACGACCGCGGTCAACCTGACCGCCTGCGTGGCCGCGGCCGGCTCGCAGACCCTCTTGGTCGACCTCGATCCGCAGTGCAACGCCACCGTCGCGCTGGGCGGCGACCGCGACGCGCATCCCTCCTCCTACGACTGCCTGATCGGCGACGTCTCCGTGGCCGAGGCGGCGCGTCCCGCCGGCCCCGACAACCTCTGGCTCGTCGCCGCCAACCGCGACCTCGCCGGCGCCGCGGTCGAGCTGCCGCGGCTGCAGGGCTCGGAGACGCGGCTGCGCGAACGGCTCGGCCCGGTGCGCGAGCGCTTCGCCTTCACGCTGCTCGACTGTCCGCCGTCGCTGGGCCCGGTCAGCGTCAACGCCCTGGTCGCCGCCGACCGGGTGATCGTCCCGGTGCAGGCCGAGTATCTGGCGCTCGAGGGCCTGATCCAGTTCCTCGACACGCTGGGGATGATCCGCCGCGAGCTCAACCCGGCGCTGAACGTGTCGGGTCTGTTGATCACCATGCACGACGAGCGCACGCGCCTCGCCCACGACGTCGAGCGGGAGCTGCGCGAGCATTTCCCCGAAATGGTCTTCGAGACGGTCATACCGCGCAGCGTCAGGGTCGCCGAGGCGCCGAGCTACGGCATTCCCGTGACCGAGCACGCCCCCTCCTCGCGCGGCGCCGGGGCCTACGAGGCGCTGGCAAGGGAGCTCGCGAGCCGTGGCTAGCGCCGCCAAGAAAGGCAAGGCCAAGCGCGGCATGGGCCGCGGCCTGGCCGCGATCCTGCCCGAGAGCGCCCCGGCCGGCGACGTCGGCGAGCTGCGCGAGCTGCCGGTCGGCCTGATCAAGCCCAATCCGAACCAGCCGCGCACGAAGTTCGACCCCGAGGCGCTCTCCGGCCTGGCCGCCTCGATCGAGAGCAGCGGCGTCGTGCAGCCGCTGCTGGTCCGCCCCCTGCACGACGGCAGCTACGAGCTGATCGCCGGCGAGCGCCGCTGGCGGGCGGCGCAGGAGGCCGGCCTGGAGAAGGTGCCGGCGGTGGTTCGCGACTCCGAGCAGGTCGAGCGGCTCGAGGTGGCGCTGATCGAGAACATGGTCCGCGAGGACCTCAACCCGGTCGAGGAGGCCCGTGCCTGCGCCGCCCTGGTCGAGGACCTCGGGCTCTCGAAAGAGGACCTCGCCCGCCGCATCGGCCGCAGCCGTCCCGCCGTCTCCAACCTGATCCGCCTGCTCGACCTGCCCGACGAGACGCTCGACCTGCTCGAGTCGAGGGAGCTCAGCGAGGGCCACGGGCGAGCCCTGCTCGGCGTCTCCGGCAACGACGTCCGCCGCCGCCTCGCGCGCGACGCCGCCCGCGGCGGCTGGTCGGTGCGCGAGCTGGAGAACAGGGTTAAGCTGGCTGGCCAGCCAAAACAGCGGAGGAAGGCGAAAGCCGTGCTCAGCGCCGAGGAGGCCGCGGCGATGCGCGACGCCGCCGATCGGCTCGAGCGGGCGATCGGCCACGAGGTCCAGGTGCGGCCGCGTGGGGAGGAGGTCGCGGTCGAGATCCGCCTCGCCGACCTGGACGAGGCTCTGGCCCTGGCTCGTCGCCTTCGATAGGGAATTCTCCCGGAGGTTGCGGCCGACGGCCCGTCGGCACGGGGAGAAGGAACAAGGCTCTGGCCCTTGAAGTTCGTATGTCCTGTGAACAGCTCGCCCTTCTTCCGCCGTCCGTTCTGAAAAGATCTAATGGATCTTTCGTGAACGACCTCGCGAATCAATCCTTACTCTCGTTTGCCCGACGCAGCCGCTTCGAGACGGTCCTGGCCGATCCCCCGTGGCGTTTTCAGAATCGAACCGGCAAGATGGCGCCTGAGCACGTACGACTTGCGCGCTACAGAACGATGGGACTCGACGAGATCGGTGCGCTACCGGTTGGAGAGGTGGCGGGGGAGGGCGCCCATCTCTATCTCTGGGTCCCGAACGCCTTGCTCGCAGAGGGCCTGGACGTGATGGAGCAATGGGGCTTCACCTATAAGACCAATCTGGTCTGGTTCAAGACTCGCAAGGATGGCGGTCCAGACGGCCGTGGCGTCGGCTTTTACTTTCGAAACGTCACCGAGTTGGTGCTCTTCGGCGTGAAAGGCTCTCGGCGGACTCTGGCCCCCGGCCGGCGTCAGGTCAATCTCTTTGCAGAGCGAAAGCGGGAGCACTCACGAAAGCCCGAGGCCCTCTATGAGATCGTCGAGTCATGCTCTCCCGGTCCCTATCTCGAGCTCTTTGCGCGTCACTCGAGAACCGGGTGGCATCAATGGGGCGACGAGTTGAGGGTGGCGGAGGACGAGGCGCGGCGGGCGTCCTGATTCAGTCATCCAGCGTCGAGTACAGACCCCGCCGCTTGGCTTGAAATAGGCCGTGGCCTTTGTCGTCTTTGTTTGCATTGAGAGCCCCTCTGACGGACGCCGTCGATACCGGCGGAAGGCTTCGCTGGCGTCTTCGGGCATTAACCCCGGCATGTATGGCGTGGATTCGTGCCGGCGCGTTCGACTGTAGGAAGTCAACGATGTCCGCCACGATCGTTCCCGGCCTTGGTGGCCTCGTCCTCACCGCCCTGCCTCGTCAAAGCAGCGAGCGGTGATGGCGATGGAAAGGATGGGACAACCTCCGCCATCGCCCCGTTTCATTCTCGGGGCTAGCTTGTCCAGGTTGGTGGTGGTGCTCGTGCTGAAAGGGTCGCGCCCAAGCCGTTCCCCGAGTTCCCGCATGTCTGCCTGCGTACGAGTGAGGATGATGGCTGCAACTATGATCCCGGCGTCGTAGAGGGCGCGGTAGGCGCTGAGATCCCGGTCCAGATTTCCATCCTTTGCGTTCCACTCGACATCAAGAGCGACCTTTCCCTTGAGGTTGTCAACTTTGTAGCCCTTGCTGACGACCTCGGAGTCGGCCACTCGCGGTTTCTTCTCGCCAGCTCTCTTGTATGGCATGAGCCGCAGCGAAGAACCGATGGTGAGGTCGTGCTGCCCCTCTCGCCACCCCCTCTCGCGAAAAGCCCGGTTCAGCCGCTTCGCCACAGGCCCCTCCTGGCCGCCCGGTTCGACGATGTCTGCCCGTTCGAGCCTAAATCCACTCAGCACCTCGCTGATCTCATCGAGCTCAGCCGGATTAGTAGCAGCCAAAATCGCCGTCGCATCGCGCACCTCGATCAAGGTGTAGCGGGCCAAGGTGCGCGCGGAGAAACGGCCCACGAAGCTTTCGGTTAGCTCCATCTGGGCCACAGGCTATCTGCCCATAGCCCTTAAGTGGCCGCTATCATCGGCCGCGGCTCGGGCGATTAGCTCAGTTGGTTAGAGCGCGTCTCTGATAAGGACGAGGTCCCTGGTTCGAATCCAGGATCGCCCACTGCCGTGCCGTCGCGGGGTAGCGACTCGGCGCGCCGGGTAGGTGGTTGGCGGAGCGGCGTTTGGCCGTACCTATAATCAGGCGGTCCACCTCGGCGCGGAGCGGAATTTTGCAGCAGATGCAGATCTACGGGGTCAGCTTCGACATGGTCGGCAAGCAGCCGATCGTCTTGTTGAAGACTGTTGACGGCAATCAGTTCCTGCCGATCTGGATCGGCCACCCCGAGGCGGCGGCGATCCTGATGAAGCTGCAGGGCGCCTCGACGCCGCGGCCGATGACCCACGACCTGCTCTCCGACCTGCTCGAGCGGCTCGACGCCAAATGCGAGCGGGTGTCCGTGACCGAGCTGCGCGACAACACCTTCTACGCCTCGATCACGGTCTCCGTCGGCGGCTCGGAGCTGGAGATCGACTCGCGCCCCTCCGACGCCCTGGCGCTGGCCGTGCGCGTCTCGGCGCCGATCTTCGCGGCGGACGAGGTGATCGAGGAGTCGGCGATCGAGTTCGAGCACGAGGTCGAGGACACCGAGGAGGTCGTCGACAAGTTCAAGGAGTTCCTCGACGAGGTCACCCCGGACGATTTTGCGGAAGGAAGCTCCTAAACCGGCGCTTGCTCGAGCGCGAGCTCGAGGATTTTTCCGACCAGCTGCTCGAATGACATCCCCGCCGCCTCGGCGGCCTGGGGGAGGAGGCTGGTGTCGGTGAGGCCGGGGATCGCGTTGACCTCGAGCACCTGGGGGCCGTCGTCGCCGAGGATCAGGTCGACGCGCGAGAAGCCCGAGCAGCCGAGCGCCTCCCAGGCGCCGAGCGCCGCCGACCTCACGGCCTCCGCCTCGTCCTCGCCGAGCGCGGCGGGGCAGACGAACTCGGTGCGGCCGATCTCGTAGCGGGCCTCGAAGTCGTAGCGGTCGCCGTCGCCCGGGATCGCTTCGACCACCGGCAACGGCTCGCCCCCGAGCACGCCGACCGCCAGCTCGCGGCCTTCGACGAAGCGCTCGAGCAGCACCCGTTCGTCGTAGCTGAAGGCGGAGATCAGCGCCTCCGGGACCTCGTACCAGCTCGCCGCGAACTTCACGCCGAGGGCGGAGCCGCCGCGGCTGGGCTTGATCACCAGCGGGAAGCCGAGGCGCTCCTCGAGCTTGCCCAGCGCGTCGGCGGCGCCGAGCTCGCGGAACGCGGTCTGGTTGAACGCGAACCAGTCCGGCGTGGGGACGTCGGCGTCGCGCAGCTCGTGCTTGGCGAGAACCTTGTCCATGCAGCGCCCGCAGGCGGCAACCCCTGGCCCGGTGAACGGGATGCCGAGGATCTCGAGCAGCTCCTGCACGGTTCCGTCCTCGCCGCCGAGCCCGTGCATGGCGACGAAGGCGACATCGGGGCGCTGGCCGTCGAGCAGCTTGACCAGGTCGCCGCCGGCGTCGATCGGCTGCACCTCGTGCCCGAGCCGCTGCAGGGCGTCCTCGACCCGCGCGCCCGAACGCAGCGAGACGCCGCGCTCCAGCGACCGCCCGCCCTTCAGCACCGCGACCTTCAAGCCGAGCCCTCGCCGGTCTTGCGAAAGGGCAGCACGTCGGCGGCGCTCTCTTCGGCCGGCGCAGGCTCCGGCTCCGGCACCGCCTCCTGTTCGCCTGTCAAGGCTCCGTAGAGCTCTACCTGCTCGGCGATCGCCTTGCCGATCCGGCGCACGCCCTCGCGGATCTCGTCGTCGCTGACGCCGGAGAAGTTGAGCCGCATCGAGCTGCGGCCGCGGCTTTCGTCGACGAAGGCGGCCTGGCCGGGGACGAAGGCGACGTCCTCGCGCAGCGCCTTGGCGAGCAGGTCGCCGGTGTCGATGTACTCGGGCAGCGTCGCCCAGATGAACAGGCCGCCTTCGGGCTCGGTCCAGCTCGCCTGCGCCGGGAAGTGCTCGCGCAGCGCCTCGACCATCGTGTCGCGGCGGTCGCGGTAGATCTCGACCAAGCTGTCGATGTAGGCACGCCAGTTGCCTTCGCCGAAGTACTCGCGGACGAAGTGCTGGGTCAGGGTCGAGGTGCAGAGGTCGGAGGCCTGCTTGCCGAGCACGATCTTCTCCATCACCGGCGGCGGCGCCACGGCCCAGCCGAGGCGGATCCCCGGGGAGAGGATCTTGGAGAAGGTGCCGATGTAGATCACGAAGTCGCCGCCGTCGAGCTGGTAGAGCGGCGGCAGCGGCTCGCCGCCGAAGCGCAGCAGGCCGTAGGGGTTGTCCTCGACCACGAGCAGCTCGCGCTGCCGGGCGATCTCGACCAGGCGCCGTCGCCGTTCGAGCGACATCGTCACCCCGGCGGGGTTCTGGAAGCTCGGCACCGAGTAGATCAGTTTCGGTCGCCGCCCCTGCTCGTCGAGCCGCCCGAGCACGCGCTCGAGCTCGGCCACGTCCATCCCTTCCGTGTCGCAGTCGATCTGGATCGTCTCCGCCTGGTAGCTGCAGAAGACCGGCACCGCGCCGGGATAGGTGGGCGCCTCGCAGATGACGACGTCGCCGGGGTCGACGACCGTCTTGCAGACGAGGTCGATCGCCTGCTGGCCGCCGGTGGTCACGATCACGTCGTCGGGGTCGGGCAGCATTCCCTCGGCACCCATCACCTCGAGGATGCAGTCGACCGTCTCGGCGAAGCCCTCGGTCGGGCCGTACTGGAGCGCCTCGGCGGTCGACTCCTGGGCGATCCTGGTCATCTGCGCGGCGAAGGTGCCGGCGGGGAAGGTCGAGGTATCGGGCAGACCGCCGGCCAGCGAGATCACCTCGGGCCGCGCCGTGACCGCCATCAGGTCCCGCATCGCCGAGGACCGCATCACGCCCGTCCGCGCCGCGAAGAGGCCCGCGTAGCGCTCCAGATCGCGGGTGCTGGTGTGGGCGCGGCGCCGGTGGGGCGTCTCTTCCATCCCTGGAGTGTAGGTTTTCCGCGTGAGCTTTCTCGAAGGAGCCGGGCTCGAGCTCGGCATCGGCATCGCGATCGGCATGCTCGCCGGCACCACTGGCACGCACGGCTCGGCCCGCGGCCGGATGACCCTGCTCGCCGCGGTGATCGGCCTCGTGGTCGGCTTCCTGCTCGCTGGCGCCGCCGACCTGGGCAACATCGTGGGCGCGATCTTCGGCGCGCTCGGCGCGGCGTTCGGCTGCGTCGTGGTCAGCGACGTCGTCTTCGGCGCCAGCCGGCGCGAGGGCGGCGGTGCGGGCGCGCTCGGGTTCATCGTCTCGCTCGCCGCCCTGGTGGTCGTCGCCGCGGCGCTGCTGCTGCCGGTGCTGACCCTGCTGGTGATCGTCGCCCTGGTCTGGCTCGGCGTCTCACGCCACCGCCGCGCGCAGCGCAAGCACGCCGGCCTGCGCGTGTTGCGCTGACCCGTAGCGGCCGCGACGTTCAGAATCTTCGGCAGTGGTCGCGAAGAAGCTCGTACTCACCTACGTCGACTCGCTGCGCACCGACATGCTCGAACGCGCGGTGGCCGAGGACCGCGCCCCGACCTTCGGCGCCCTGCTCGAACGCGGCGTGCTCGTCCCGGATTGCGTCTCCAGCTTTCCCTCGGTGACCCCGGTCGCCTGCGCCGAGATGGCCACCGGCGTCGCCGCCGACGGCCACTGGATCAGCGGCATGAACTGGTTTCACCGGCTCGAGCGCCGCTACGTCGAGTACGGCTCCTCGCTCGAGGCGAGTCGCACGGTGGGGATCTTCCGCGCCCTCTACGACCTCGTCTACAACATGAACCTGGCCCATCTCAACCCGGAGGTGGAGACCCTGTTCGAGCGGCTCGACGACGCCGGCGTGCGCACCGCCTGCACGCCGTTCCTGATCTACCGCGGCCGCCACCGCCACGAAGTCTCGCTCGACGGGCTGATGCGGCGGGCGGTCGAGACCACCCGGCTCAAGTTTCGCCATCACACCTGGGGCCCGGCGGAGCTGTTCTACGGGGACCTCTACGCGAGCCGCGAGGTGCCCTGCAAGTCGACCTCGATCCCGGGGTCCCGCGACGGCTACTCGGCCTGCTGCGCGGCCGAGCTCGAGCGCGCCGACGGGTACGACTTCCTGCTCTTCTCGTTGCCCGACAACGACAACTACTCGCACCGGCACGGCCCGGAGGCGAGCGTCGAGTCGATCGCCAAGGCGGACCATTGCTTCGCCAAGCTCGTCGAGGCGGGCGGCGGCCTCGACGAGTTCCTCGCCGACCACGCGCTGATCCTGCTCGCCGACCACGCCCAGACGCCCGTCGACCGTGGCCTGCCGCTCGCCGACGTGCTCGCCCGCGACTGGACGGTGCTCGCCCCTTCCGAGGACAAGCCCGAGCTCGCCCAGCTCGCGGTCAGCCCCACGGGCCGGGCCGCCCACGTCTACCTGCTGTCGGGCGAGGGGGAGCGAGCGGAGCGGGACGCGGTCCGGCGGCGGCTCGGCGAGATCGAGGGCGTCGAGCTCGTCTGCCGCCGCGACGGCGCGGACGCGGTGGTCGAACGGCACGGCGAGGCGCTGCGCTTCCGGCCCGGCGGGAAGCTCTCGAACCGCCGTGGCGAACGCTGGCACGTCGAGGGCGAGCTCGCCGTCCTCGACGCCTCCGTCGAAGACGACACATTTCGCAGCGACGAGTACCCCGACGCCCTCGCCCGCGTCTTCGCCGCCGTCACCGCGCCGCACGCGGGCGACTTCCTCGTCTCGCTCTCGCCCGGTTACGAGGCCGTCGACTGGGGCGGCGTCACCCATGCCGGAGGCGGCAGCCACGGGTCCTTGCATGCGGGCGACTCTCTTGGTCCGCTGCTGTTCGTCGGCTGTGGCCCGGCCGACATTCAGTCGCGTTCGCAATGGACCCTCCGCGACGTGGCGCCCGTGGTCCTCGAACATTTCGGGCTCGCCTGAGGAGCAGGAGGATGCCGCAGAAGTGCCTCCCCCCGGCACCGCGGAGTGACTCCTGCCCGAAGGGCACGAGATCAACCCCGCCGCAGGCGGGGTTTGGGCACTTCTGCGGCATCCTCCTGCTCCTGTTTGCGTTCACGCTGTTCATCGGCACCGCCCAGGCAGCTGAAGTCGGCAGGGAAAAGGCGGTCGAGGTCGCCAACGGCGACTCGAACGTCGCCAAGGAGCGACGCGAGAACGGCGAGCTCACCCACAGCGTCTCCAAGGTGGAGGGCCACTGGGAGGTCGCCTACTTCGCGGGCGGGGACGAGGTGGCGCTGGTGCTCGTCGATCCGCAGAGCGGCGAAGCGACCGAGTCGTGGACCGGGTACCAGGTGCTGTGGAAGATGGCGCGCGGCTACTCGGGCTCGTTCGGGCACAAGCTCAACGCGCCGTACGTGTTCCTGCCGCTGTGCGCCCTCTTTCTGCTCGGGCTGATCGACTGGCGGCGGCCCTGGCGGGTGGCGACGCTCGACCTGCTGGCGCTGCTGGGCTTCGGCGTCTCCAACTGGTTCTTCAACCGGGCCGAGATCGGCGTCTCGGTGCCGCTGGTCTACCCGGTCCTGCTCTACCTGCTCGGGCGGGCGCTGTGGATCGGCCTGCGCGGCAGGGGGGAGGGGATCCGACCGGTCTGGCCGGCGAGCTGGCTGCTGGTCGCCGCGCTCTTCCTGATGGGCTTCCGGGTCGGGCTCAACATGGCCGACTCGGGGGCGATCGACGTCGGCTACGCCGGGGTCGTCGGCGCCGACCGGATCGCCCACGGCGAGCCGCTCTACGGCAACTTCCCCGCCGACGTCTCGCAGGGCGACACCTACGGCCCCGTGAACTACCTCGCCTACGTCCCGTTCGAGGCGATCTGGCCGTGGAGTGGCAGCTGGGACGACCTGCCGGCCGCCCACGGCGCGGCGGTTGCCTTCGACCTGCTTGCCTTCGCCCTGCTGCTCTGGCTCGGCATCCGCATCCGTCCCGGACCGGCCGGCCGCAAGCTCGCCGCCACGCTCGCCTTCGCCTGGGCCGCCTATCCCTATACCGCCTACGCGCTCGAGTCGAACTCGAACGACACCCTGGTCGCGGCCTTGCTGATCGCCGTGCTCCTCGCCATCGCCCGACCGGTGGCCCGGGGCGTACTCGCCGCCCTCGCGACCCTGACCAAGTTCGCCCCGCTCGTCCTGGTTCCGATGCTGCTGACGTACCGGTCCGCGGGTCGCCTCAAGTTCGCGCTCGCCTTCCTGGCGACGGGCGCGGTCCTGCTCGCCTGGCCCGCGATCGACCCCGGCCTGCACACCGTCTACGACCGCACGCTCGCCTACCAGGCAGACCGCGACTCCCCCTTCAGCATCTGGGGCCAGACCTCGGGCCTGGAGCCCCTGCGCATCGCAATCCTGGCCGGCACCGGCCTATTGGCGCTGACCTTCGCAGCCCGCCCGCGCCACAAGTCCCTCCAGCAAGTCGCAGCCCTGGCCGCGGCCCTCCTGATCCTCCTCCAGCTCACCGCCCAGCACTGGTTCTACCTCTACATAGTCTGGTTCTACCCGCTGCTGCTGGTGGCGCTTGCGGCCTCTGGCGATCCGGCAAACGGCGCCGGGGTCAGGTCCGGGAGTGCCTCGCGAAGCGGCGCACCGGCGAGAGATTCCAGCCGCGAAGCGGCACCAACATCATGAGCGAGCGCAGCGAGCGAATCCAGGCACTCACGGGCCTGACCCCGGCGCCGCTCTACGAGTCAACAGGAGCGGGCACCATCACCTGCTCGATCGAGTCCGCCAGCCCCCGCTCATTCAGCTCGACCGCCGCGCCCATGACCCACACATCCTCCTCGGCGGTCTCGAACTTGACCGGCATCTGAGTCGTCATCGCCCTGACGATCAGCTCCGGCTTGACGCCGAGCACACTCGTGCGCGAGCCGGTCATGCCGACGTCGGAGATGAACGCCGTGCCGCCCGGCAGGACCCTGCCGTCGGCGGTGGGGACGTGGGTGTGGGTGCCGAAGACGGCGCCGACGCGGCCGTCGAGGTGCCAGCCGATGGCGACCTTCTCGCTGCTCACTTCGGCGTGGAAGTCGACGACGACGACGTCGGCCTCGATCCGCTCGAGGATGCTGTCGACCTCGTGGAAGGGCAGCCGCGCGACGTCCAGCCCGATCGCGCCGCTGAGGTTGATCACACCGACCCGCATCCCGCCGGCCTCGACCACGACGTGGCCCTTGCCTGGATTCGCGTGCGGGTAGTTGGCGGGGCGGATCACCCGCTCGGCCCGGTCGAGGAACCCGTAGGCCTCGCGGTGGCGGTAGACGTGGTTGCCGGTGGTGATCACGTCGCAGCCGGCGTCGAACAGCGCCTTGGCCGTCTTCTCGGTGATCCCCATCCCGCCGGCCGAGTTCTCGCCGTTGACGATCACCAGGTCCGGCGCGTGGCGCTCGCGCAGTCCCGGCATCGCCGCCTTCAACCCGCGCCGGCCGGGACCGCCGACCACGTCGCCGATGAAGAGCACCTTCATGCGCAGACCCTACCCCCACCGCGGTCGAGGTTTTCGCCGGATAGCGATTAAAACCTCGACCGCGCTTTGAGGGAGCCGGTCAGGTCGTGGCGAAGCGGCGCAGGGCGAGGCGCGCGAGGGCGGCGTAGGCGAGGGCGAGGATCGCCAGGTGCAGCAGCGGACCGCCGATGCCCGGGCCGGCCGGGTCGAGCGCCGCCGTCAGCGCTTCCAGCGCCGGCTTGAACGGGAAGAGCGCGGTGAGCACGCGGATCGCGTCGTAGAGGCCGGCGCCGACGGCGCCGGAGGGGACGAGCGAGAGCAGTGCGATCGGCAGCGAGATCATGAAGGCGAGCAGCGAGACCGCGCGCACGTCTCGCGCCCCGGCTCCGAGCGCCGCCCCGGCGCAGGCGAAGCCCGCCGCGGCGAGCAGGATCGCCGCCAGCCAGAGGCCGAAGCGACTCCATTCGAGGTCGACGAAGAGCTGCAGGCCGGCCAGCATCAGCAAGGTCACCGCCAGGCCCACCGCGATCCCCAGGCCGATCTTCTCGGTGAGCAGCGCGCCGCGCGAGACGAGACCGCCGGTCAGTCGCGCGAAGGTGTTCTCCTCGCGCTCCAGCGCCAATGAGCCGGCGACGAGCAGCAGGGTGACGAAGGTCAGGGTCAGCGCCGCCGCCGCGGCGATCGCGAAGATTTCCAGCGGCGGAGTCGGGGCGCTGATCGATTGCTTGTCGACCGCGATCGGCTGCGCCAGCCGGTCGATCAGCGGTTCGGCGACGTCGAGGTTGTCGCGGGCGAGGGTCGCGAAGCGGATCACCCGGTCCAGCTCGGCGCGCTGCCCTTCCGGCACCGCCGGCCGCAGCGCCTTCAGGATCGAGGCCGACGCCCGCAGGCCGAGTATCTCGACCGGCTGCCCGAGCACGTCGAAGTTGCCGCCGTCGACGATCAGGTTCAGGTAGCGACCGCCTTCGGCGGCGATCTGGCGGGCGATGAAGAGGTTGGCCTGCGAGAGCAGGGCGGTGATCCGGTCGTCGACGGCCTGCGCCTTGAGCGGGTTCTCCTCGTTGACGATCACCTCGACTTCCGGCGTTTCGGGATTGAGCGTGCCGAGCGAGTTGAGCCGGTCGATCAGGTCGGCGGGGAGGATCAGCGCCGCGAGCACGTCGCCGTCGCGCACCTTGGCTTCCGCCGCGGCGCGGTCGGCGACGTCGACACACTCGACCTGGCTGCAGATCCGCTTGTCGACCCCGACCGCGGGCAGCTTGCCGTCGCCCGCGGCGATCCGCGCTCCCGATGGGATTTCGTTGAGGAAGGCGACGCGCGGCTTGCCGGGTTCGCGCGAGATCGCGAAGCCGATCAGCAGCGCGATCAGGATCGGGTAGGCGACGAGCAGCACCGCCTGCAGCGGCGAGCGGCGCAGGAGCTGCAGGTCCTTGAGCAGCAGCCAGCGCATCAGTGCCCGCGGTGCTGGAGGTAGCTGATGAACGCGGTCTCGAAGTCGCCCCCCGCCGCTTCGGGCGCCTCCTCGCGAACGGTCGCGCGCAGCTGCTCCGCAGAACCGTCGAAGAGCCCCTCGCCGTCGGCGAGCACCAACAGGCGCCGGCCGTAGCGCTCGGCCTCCTGGATGTCGTGCGTGGTGAAGACGACGCTGGTTCCCCCGCCGGCGAGCCCAGCGATGAATTCCCACAAGCGCGCGCGCTGCCGGGGATCCAATCCCACGCTCGGCTCGTCGAGCAGCAATACGGCCGGCCGGCCAAGCAGCCCGATCGCGATGTTGACCCGCTGCTGATTGCCGCCCGAGAGCCGCGACACCAGGTCCCCCCGCCGCTCCTCCAGCCCCGTCAGCCTCAGCATCTCCTCGACCGAACCCCGCGGGTCGCCGAGCTTCTCCAGCCGAGCGAACAGCAACAGGTTCTCCTCGACGGTCAACCGCCGATACAGCGCAGCCTGCTGCGGCACCCAGCCGACGTCGCCGTTCGGCGACTCGACCCGGCCGGCATCCGGCCTCAACGTCCCGGCCAAAATCGAAAGCAGCGTCGTCTTCCCAGCACCGTTGGGCCCGATCACAGCCACCAACTCTCCAGGTCGGGCGGCGAAATTGACCCCTCTCAATGCTTCGTGCGCCCCGTAGCGCTTCACCAGCTTGTGAGCCTCAAGCGCGGCCGTCGCAGATCCCGCCATGCGCGGGAACGCTACTCGCTGGATTGAGGGGGTGAGGGGGCCTTCTGGATTGCCTCGCGAAGCGGCGCCCCGGCGGGCTATCCGGGGCCCGCGAAAGCGGGCAGCAAGTTCACGAGCGAGCGAAGCGAGCGAAGTTGGGCATATCCAGAAGACCCCCTCACCCCCGTAAACTCGACCCACGATGCAGTTCCCGAGCACCCGCATGCGGCGCCTGCGCCGCACCGAGACGCTGCGCGGCCTGGTCCGCGAGACCGACCTCTCGCCGAGCCGGCTGATCCAGCCGGCCTTCGTCGTCGCCGGCGAGGGCGTGCGCGAAGAGGTCCCCTCGATGCCGGGGATCGAGCGCTTCTCGATCTCCGAGCTCGTCGCCGAGGCGACGGAGGTCGCCACGGCCGGGATCGGCGCGATCCTGCTCTTCGGCATCCCCGCCGCCAAGGACGAGACCGGCTCCGGCGCCTACGACGAGGAGGGCGTCGTGCAGATGGCGGTGCGGGCGCTGAAGGAGGCCCACCCCGAGCTGACCGTGATCACCGATGTCTGCCTCTGCGAGTACACCTCGCACGGCCACTGCGGCTTCGTCCGCGACGGCGCCGTCGACAACGACCTGACGCTCGAGCTGCTGGCGAAAACGGCGATCTCACACGCCGAGGCCGGGGCCGACGCGGTCGCGCCGAGCGACATGATGGACGGGCGGGTCGGCACGATCCGCCACCAGCTCGACGAGGAGGGCCACGCCGGAACGCCGATCGTCGCCTACAGCGCCAAGTACGCCTCGGCCTTCTACGGGCCGTTCCGCGACGCGGCCGACTCGACGCCGGAGTTCGGCGACCGCCGTGGCTACCAGATGGATCCGGCCAACGCGGCGGAAGCGGTGCGCGAGGCGCGGCTCGATCTCGACGAGGGCGCCGACATGCTGATGGTCAAGCCGGCGATCCCGTACCTGGACGTGGTGCGGCGGGTGAAGGAGGAGACCGGGGCGCCGCTCGCCGCCTACCATGTCTCGGGCGAGTACTCGATGCTGAAGGCGGCCGCCGCCAACGGCTGGATCGACGAGCGCCCCGCGGTGCTCGAGACCCTGACCTCGATCCGCCGCGCCGGCGCCGACGCGATCGTCACCTATTACGCGAAGGAGGCCGCGGAGTGGCTCCGGTGAAAGTCCCACAGTCGAAGGCGCGCAGCCGCAAGGACGGCGCCGCGATCCCGCTGGACGAGACCGACAAGCGGCTGATGAACCTGCTGCAGTCGAGCTTCCCGCTCGACCCCGAGCCGTTCGCGCTCGTCGCCTCCGAGGCCGAGCTCGATACCGATGACGTGCTCGCCCGCACCAGGCGCCTGCTCGAGAACCGGATCATCCGCGAGATCACGCCGATCTTCGACACCCGCGCGCTCGGCTACGAGTCGATGCTGGTCGCGGCCAAAGTCGACGCCGAGAACCCGCAGCGCCCGGCGGCCGCCGTCAACGCGCACCCAGGCGTCTCGCACAACTACCTGCGCACGCACGACTTCAACCTCTGGTTCACGATCGCCGTGCCGCCCGACTCCGAGCTCGGCATGGACGGGACCCTGGAGGCGCTGATGCGCGAGACCGGCGCGACCTCGATGCGCCAGCTGCCGACCCTGACCCTGTTCAAGATCAACATGAACCTGGAGATGGAGAAGGGCACCGACGCGCTCGCCGCCGCGGTCGAGGCGGCGCCGCCGCGCGAGCTCGAGCCGCAGCCCTACGACGAGGACGACATCGCCACGATCCGTGCCCTGCAGGGCCCGATGGAGGCGGTCGAGCGGCCCTACGACGCGGCGGCGGGAGAGCTGGGGATCTCGACCGAGGAGCTGCTCGAGCGGCTGCGCGGGATGGTCGAGCGCAAGCTGCTGCGGCGCGTCGCCGCGATCCTCTTTCACCGCCGCGCCGGCTTCTCGGCCAACGGCATGGGCGTCTGGAAGGTCCCCGAGGACGAGATCCTCGCGACCGGCCGGCGGATGGCCGCCTTCCGCGGCATCTCGCACTGCTACCAGCGGCCGACCTACGAGGACTGGCCCTACAGCGTCTTCACGATGGCCCACGGCCGCTCGAAGCAGGAGTGCGACGCGATCCTCGACTCGATCGCGGCCGAGTGCGGGATCGGCCCGGAGGGCCGCGCGACCCTCTACTCGTCGACCGAGTACAAGAAGATCCGGCTTCATTACTTCACCGACGACTACGCGCGGTGGGAAGCTGAGCACTCCTAGCTACGAGCGCTCCGCCGAGCTGTACCGACGCGCCGCGCGGGTCCTGCCGGGCGGCGTCAACTCGCCGGTGCGGGCGATGCGCCAGATCGACCGCGACCCGATCTTCGTCGAGCGCGGCGAGGGCTGCGAGCTGGTCGACGTCGACGGCAACCGCTACACGGACTGGGTCTGCTCCTGGGGCCCGCTGATCCTCGGCCACGCTGACCCCGAGGTGGTCGCCGCGGTGAGCGCGGCCGCCGCGCGCGGGACGAGCTACGGCGCCGCCACCGAGGCCGAGATCGAGCTGGGGGAGGAGGTTGCCGCGCGGGTGCCCTCGGTCGAGATGCTGCGGATGACCAGCTCCGGCACCGAGGCGGCGATGAGCGCCGTGCGGCTCGCCCGCGCCGCGACCGGGCGCGAGGTCGTCGTCAAGTTCGCCGGCGCCTACCACGGTCACTCCGACGGGCTGCTCGCCGACGCCGGCTCCGGCCTGGCGACGCTGGCGATCCCCGGCAGCCCGGGGGTGACCGCGGCGCAGGCGGCGGGCACGGTGGTCGTGCCCTGGAACGATCGCGCGGCGGTCGGCCGCGCCCTGGCCGAGCACCCTGTCGCGGCGCTGCTGGCCGAGCCGTTGCCGGCCAACATGGGGGTCGTCCCGGCCGAGCCGGGCTTCCTCGAGTTCCTCCGCGAGGCGAGCCGCGAGGCCGGCGCGCTGCTCGTCTTCGACGAGGTGATCAGCGGCTTCCGCGTCGGCCGCGGCGGCGCCCAGCATCTCTACGGGGTCGAGCCCGACCTGACCGTGATCGGCAAGGTGCTGGGCGGCGGCCTGCCCGCGGCCGCCTTCGGCGGACCGGCGGAGACGATGGAGCGGATCGCGCCGGCCGGCGACGTCTACCAGGCCGGCACGCTCTCGGGCAACCCGCTCGCGGTGGCGGCCGGTCTGGCGACGCTGCGGCGGCTCGACGAGGCTGCCTACGAGCGGCTGGCGACGCTGACCGACCGGCTCGCCGCCGGCCTGCGCGAGCTCGCCGCCGAGCGCCCGCTGCGGGTCGCCGCGGCTCCCGGCCTGGCCACGCTCTTCTTCAGCGCCGACCCGGTCGGCGACTTCGCCGCCGCCGCGGCCTGCGACCTCGAGGCGCACGCCCGCTTCTGCCGGGCGATGCTGGAGCGCGGCGTCTACCTGCCGCCGTCGCAGTTCGAGGCATGGTTCGTCTCGCTCGCCCACGACGAGGAGACGATCGACCGCACGCTCGCCGCGGCCGAGGAGTCGCTGGAGGAGGCGCTCGCATGAGCGGCGCCCTCCGCCGACTGGCCGAGCAGCTGCGCGAGGAGAACACCCCGATCTCGCCGCACGTCGTCGAACCGGCGGAACCGGCTGACGAGCTTCCAGCCGACCACGGCTACGTGTTCGAGGCGGTGCGCGAGGGCCATCTCCTCCACCACGACAGCTCGCGCCTGCTCGCGGGCCACGACGACGACCTCGCCCTGCTCGCGGGCGACTACCTCTACGCCCTCGGCATAGAGCGCCTCGCCCAGCTCGGCGACACCGACACCGTCCTTCTCCTCGCCAACCTGATCAGCACCTCCGCCCAACTCCACACCGAAGGCCGGGAGGCTGAACTCCCGGCCCGCTGGCAGGAGACTGAGCAAGCGATCCGTGAGCGAGGGTCTGGGTAGGGGCGAAACGTCTTGTACCTTTTCGTCGACTGCCCCGGGCGACAGCTAACCCCAAACCTTCGAAAAGGTTAAGTGGAGCCCCTACCCAGACCCTCGCCTCGCTACCGCACCTTGCAGTCGCGCACCAGGGTCGAAGTCACCTGCCGCCCCCCGGCAAAGCCGAAGTTCGCCTTGGCGAACGGATAGACCGCCCCGGGGAAGCCGGCAGGCGCCGCGCAGCTCGCGCTGATGAAGCTGTGCCGCTCGCCGCGGTAGGTGTAGAGGCGGCGCAGCTTCATGTCGAAGTGCGTCACATAGGCCCACTTGCGCGCCGGCTTCGGCAGCGTGGTCGAGATCAGGTTGCCGTAGGTGCCCTTGCGCTTCACGATCTTGAAGGTCAGCACGAAGGCCGAGGGGGGTCTGCGCCCGTAGACCTGGGCCAGCAGCCGGCGATGGCCGCCGCTGCGCTTCGCGTGGAAGACCAGCATCGGTCCCTTGAAGGTGAACGGGGGTTGGTTGGGCAGCCCCACCCGCACCTGCACGTGGCCGTTGCCGACGATCGCGCCGCCGCAGATCCGCTTCGCCGCCGCGATCGTCGAGGGCTGGATCCGGCGCACCTGGCAGCTCGGCAGGCCGCGATCGTAGATCTTGCCGCCGCGGTTGATCCCGATCGAGATCTTGCGCAGCTGTGGCGGCGGGTCGCTGCCGTCGGTCGTCGCGAAGCCGCTGTCGACTGTGACCGAGACGGGAGCGGTTCCGGTGCGCGGCAGCGCGCGCGGGCTGATCCCGCCGTCGAAGCTGACGATCAGGTTGCCTTCGACCTGCTTCTCGGCCTGCGCCGCGGCCGCCGCGCTCAGCCCGGCGAGCAGCGCCAGCGCGATCAGCCAGGCGAGCTTCAACTCAGACGAACCTCGAGGATTCGATCCGGCATTCCTTGAAGCCGAAGGCGATGATCGTGTTGTTGGCCTTGTTGTTGTTGCGGTTGAGCTGCGAGGCGAGCTTCGAGGCCCTGTACTTGTTGCTCGACTTGAGCGCCTTGCCGATCAGCTGCAGATAGCGCTGCTCGTGCATCAGGTAGCCGAACCACTTCGTCAGCTTCGCTTGGTCGGCGGCCGGTTTCGGCACCTTCGCCATCTGGCGCACGCTGCGGCCGAGCGCCGCGGAGGCGCGGACGAAGCGCCGGCCGGCGGGGCCGAGCTTGCCGTGGTTGACCTGGCCTTTCACGCCCTTGAGGATGCGCGAGTTCGCCTTGCTGTTGGCGGCGCAGATCGGCTCGAGCTTGGCGACGTATTCGTCGCGCGTCGGTTCTTCCGCGCCGAGCGCCGCCGGAACGACGACCAGCAGCGCCACCGCGAGGGCGAAGCCGAGTCTGAGCAGAGACGACCGCTGCATCGAGCTTTTCACTTCCGAATCCTCCCGTCTACGTAGTCCCAGGGTAAAAATACAGGAGTCCCGATTGGGCCCACCCTTCCTAACCCGCGCGGGAGCCGTGAAGATCGATCTGCGGCAGGACCTTTTCCAGTGGCTGGGGCAGCCACCAGACCCGGTCGCCGAGCAGCAGCATCAGTGCCGGCAGCAGCACGATCCGCACCACCGTCGCGTCGAGCAGGACCGCGACCGCGAGGCCGGTTCCGAGCTGGCTCACCGAGGCGATGTCGGCGCCGGCGAAGGCGACGAAGACGGCGGTCATGATCGCCGCCGCGCCGGTGATCACCCGCGCCGTCTTCGAGAGCCCGAAGACGATCGCCTCCTCGTTGGAGGCGTTGTTCTCGTGGTGCTCCCGCATCCGCATCAGCAGGAAGACCGCGTAGTCGATCGAGAGGCCGAAGGTGATGCCGAAGATCCCCACGGCGCCGATCGAGTCGACGTAGGTGTGACCGCCCAGCGGCCATCCCGCCGGCACGTCGAAGAGCAGCGTCAGCACCCCGAAGGCGACCGCCACGGTGACCAGGTTGAGCAGGACCGCGATCGCCGCCAGCAGCACCGCCCGCAGGATCACGACCATGATCAGGAAGGTCGCGAGCGTGATCACCGCCACCAGCAGCGGCACCCTTTCGGAGATCACGTCGGTGAAGTCGATCAGTTCGGCGGCCGCGCCGGTCACCCCGGTCGTCGCGCCGGTTGCCGCGGCGAGCCCGTTCGCGTCCTCCTTCAGCCGTTCGTTCAGCGCCGCCGAGCCAGCCGTGTTGAAGGTGTAGCGCGGGATCACGACCATCTGCGCCGCCTGGCCGTCTTCGAGGTCGACGATGCCGGAGACGCGCTTGCGTTCGCGCGGCGGAGCGCCGTCGAGGCTGGAGAGGACGAAGTAGCCGGAATCGAAGATCCCGGGGGAATTTCGTCGCAGCCGGTCCACCTTGCCGTTCAGCCTCCGTGCCCGCACCGAGACTTCGACGTGACCCTGCTGCAGGTTGGTCTGCAGCGGGCGGGAGCGCTGGAAGCCTTCGCTGAGCCGTTCTTCGAGCGTGTCCGCGCCGCCCTGGAGCTGGCCGAGACCGTCGACGAGCTGCGAGGCACCGCCTTCCAGCTTGCCCAGCGCGCCGGGCAGTTCCCCGGTGGCGCCGGCGAGCTTCTGCGCTCCCTCGTGCAGCTTCGCCGTGCCGTCGACGAGCTTTTCCTGGCCGTCGTGCAGGCGGGTGGCCTGGCTGCTCAGCCGCTGTGCTTCGTTGCGGGCGATCGCCATCGCTTCCACCAGCCGTTCGGCTTCGCGCAGCTGCGGCTCCAGGCTCGGGTCGGCGGCGGCCTTCTGCTTCAGCTCCGCCCGCAGCGTCCGCGCCCCTTCCAGGCCGCGGCTCTCGACCGTGCTCTGCAGGTCTTCGGAGGCGCTCTGCACGGAGAAGGCGCCGACCTCCGCCTGCCGCTGGCCTTCCTCCAGCTTGCCCGAGCCGCTGGCGAGCCGTCCGACCGCACCCGCCGCTTCGCCGGCGCCGGAGGCGAGCTTCGAGATGCCGCCTTCGAGCTGCTGCGCGCCCGCGCCGGCCTGGCCGGTCCCGGTGGCGAGCAGCCCGGCGCCGTAGCTCGCCTTCGAGACCCCCGAGCGCAGCTTGCGCACCGCCTTCGCCGCGGTGCCGAGTTCGTCGCCCAGCTCGGTCAGCTGTTCGGGGTCGGCTTCGCCCCGGCCCGCGAGCAGGTCGTTGCCGGTCTTCTGCAGCGGCTTGACCTGCCTGCGGATCTGACCCGGGCCGATCACCGCCTGCACGCCGGGGTCCCGGGCGATGCGCCGCTGCCAGCGCGACAGCGCGGCGAGGCTGTGGCGGTCCGTGATCGGCCCGCTGTTGGAGACGGCGACCACGACGAAGGGGGCTTCCCAGCCGGGTCCGATCGAGTCCGCGATCAGCTCCGCTTCCTGCCGCGCCTGGTTGGAGGAGGGCAGCTGCTCGGCGCTCGGCGGCCCCGTCTTCAGCGCCAGCACGGGCGCCGCCAGGGCGAGCACGACGACGCCGATCAGGATCGCGGCGAAGAGGGGACGGCTGAGCGCGCCGCGCACGAGCGTCATCAGCCCGGCGCCGTCGCCGCTGCCGCCGATCCGCCAGCGGTTGACGCGATGGCCGGTCAGCAGCAGCAGCGCGGGGCCGACCAGCGCCGCGACGAGAACGCTGATCGCGGTGACGACGATCGCCGTCCCGGCCAGCGAGAGCAGCAGGTTCCCCGGCATGACGAAGAGCGTCACCAGCATCGCCAGGAAGAGGGTCGAGCCGGCGAAGGCGGTCGTGCGGCCGGCGGTGCGCCGCGTCATCCGCGCCGCCTCCAGCGGCTCGGCGCCGGCCTCGAGCTCCTCGCGGAAGCGCGAGACCATCAGCAGCGCGTAGTCGACGCCGAGCGCCAGGCCCATCATCGAGCAGACGGTGAGCGCGAAGCCGTCGATCGCGATCCAGTTGGCGGCGATCGCCAGCACGCCGCGCGAGGCGATCACGGCGATCCCGCCGAATGCGAGTGGGATCGCCGCGGCGATCGGCGAGCGGAAGACGAGCAGCAGCACGAGCAGCAGGAAGGGGATCGCGATCAGCTCGGCCCTGTCGGTCGAGCGCACCGACTCGTCGATGATCGCGCGCGAGAGGCTCGCGTAGCCGCTCTCGGCCGCCGTGACCGGCGGCGCGATCTGTTCTTCGAGCGTGCGGTCGAGGTACGGCACCGTGTGCTTGACGGCGTCCTCGGCGCTGACGTGGAAGTCGACCAGGATCAGCGCCTTGCGCGGGCCGGGCCGCAGGTTGTCGACGCTGCCCTTGTCCCAGGGGGAGACCGTGGAGACCGCGGGGTCGGCGCGCAGCCTGCGGATCAGCGCCGGGCCCTGGCGGTCGAGCGCCGCCGGCGGGCCCTGCAGCAGGATCGCGAACGGCGCGCTGTCGCCGAAGTAGCGGTGCACCAGCTTGTTCGCCCTGCCCGAGTCGGTGCCGGGCACGCTGAGCGAGGTCGGGCGCAGCTCGTCCTCCACTCCCTGGCCGAGAATGCCGAGCGCGACGATCGCTAGGATCGCCGCGGCAAGGACCCCCCTCGGATGACGCAGTGCCACGCAGCAACGCTAGCGGACCGCCGAGGCAATAAACTGCGGCGCCGTTAAGGATCTCCACCTCACTTTTGGCTGAAGAAGCGGACAAGCGAAACGGGGCTGAGGGCACGAGCCCGGCCGAGCGGGCGAAGCCCGACCCCCCCGGCTACTTCGAGGGCGAGTCGATGACCCGCCGGCGCGCCTTCACGGTCGCGGTCCAGGGGCTCGGCGGCGTCGCCGGCGCGGCGATCGTCCTGCCCGCGGTCGGCTTCGCCGTGGCGCCGATCTTCCACCGCGGCAAGGAGCGCTGGGAGGCCGTCGGCCCGGTCGGCGACTTCGTCGAGGACACCTACCGGCAGGTGGTCTTCACCGAAACCGAGGGGATCGGCGACGCCGGCAAGACGACCGCCTACGTGCGCAAGGGGTCCAAGCAGCTCGGCGAGAGCCCGAGCCAGATCGTCGCCGTCTCCAACCGCTGCGCCCATCTGGGCTGCCCGGTGCGCTTCGTCGAGGCCGCCGGCAACTTCATCTGCCCCTGCCACGGCGGCGTCTACGACTTCCAGGGCAAGCGGATCGGCGGCCCGCCCGTGCGGCCGCTAGACCAGTTCCAGACGCGGATCCGCAACGGCCAGGTCGAGCTCGGCCCGCGCTACAGCGTCACCTCGCAGCTCGAACCGGTCCGCGCCCGCGACCCGGGCGAGTTCACCGGCGGCGTCTGGGAATATCTGTACCCGCCGCGCCCGTCGACCTTCCCACCGCCGAGCGGGGGCTAGCTAGATGAAACTGGACTCGCTGATACCCGCGCCGCTGCGCAAACCGGCCAAGCCCGGAGAGGGCAACGGGGCCAAGGGACCGGCTCCCGCGGACCTCAAGACCTCGCCGCCGGAGCGGCCCTCCGACGCCGCCCGGCTGGGCGAGCAGGCGAAGGGAGCTCCCTCCGACGTCCTCGCCTGGGTCGACCAGCGCACCGCGGCGAGCGGCTTCCTCACCGGGATGCTCTACCGCAAGGTGCCGAAGGGCACCAACTGGTTCTACACGCTCGGCTCGGCGACGCTCTTCGCCTTCATCGTGCAGGCGACCACCGGTGTCTTCCTGGCGATGTTCTACACGCCGTCGACGACCCAGGCCTACGCCTCGATCGCCCACATCAACAACGACGTCTTCCTCGGCCAGTTCGTGCACGGAATGCACAAGTGGGGCTCGAGCGTGATGGTGATCCTGATCTTCCTGCACATGGGCCGCACCTTCTTCTTCGGCGCTTACAAGTACCCGCGCGAGCTCAACTGGGTGATCGGGGTCGTGCTGCTGATCCTGACGATGACGATGGCCTTCACCGGCTACCTGCTGCCGTTCGACCAGCGCTCCTTCTGGGCCTCGGTCGTCGGCATCAACATCAACGGCACCGGCCCAGTGCTCGGTCCCTACCTGAGCGACTTCCTGCGCGCCGGCCCGGAGCTGGGGGCGACGACGCTCTCGCGCTTCTACGCGATCCACATGCTGCTCGTGCCCGGCGCGATCATCGCCCTGATCGGCGCCCACATGTACCTCGTCGTCAAGCTCGGCACGACGGCGCCGCCGTGGCTGCACGCGAAGAAGCCGAAGGTCGCCGAGCCGGTGGCGCCGCTGCAGGCGGGGGTCGAGGGCAACGGAGGGGGGCCGGCGGCATGAAAGCCTCCGACAAGCAGGCCTACCTCGAGGAGTACGAGCTGCTGAAGAAGAAGGGCAAGCCCTTCTTCCCCTACGCGGTGCTGAAGGACACGGCGATGGCGCTGCTCGTCGTCGGCGTGATCATCGCGATGTCGATCATCTTCGGCGCCGAGCAGGGGCCGAAGGCCGATCCGACGACGACCACCTACGTGCCCCGCCCGGAGTGGTACTTCTTCTTCCTCTTCGAGCTCCTGCGCGTGATCAAACCGCCGGAGCTGGTCCCGATCGCGACGATCGGCATCCCGACGATCTGCATGGTCCTGCTGCTCCTGCTGCCGTTCTACGACCGCGGCCCCGAGCGCAATCCGGCGCGGCGCCCGATCGCGACCACCGCCGGGCTGCTGACGATCGCCGCGATGTCCTACCTGACCTACGCGGGCGCGGTCGCCGGCTCGCCGACGGAGATCGACATGGAAGTCGCGCCCCAGTACGAGGCGGGCAAGGAGGTGGTCGCCGGCTCGGGCTGCCTCGCCTGCCACAAGCTGGGCGAGAACGGCAACAACGGGCCCGGGCCCGAGCTGACCCACATCGCCCAGCGCATCCCGCGCGAGGCGATCATCCGCTCGATCGAGATCGGCCCCGGCATCATGCCCTCGTTCCGCGACCTGCCGCCGAAAAAGCTGAATGAGTTAGCGGACTTTTTGTCCTCGTTGGACTGAGTTGCCAGACTTGGTCCGATGACGGACACCGCGCAGCCGCAGCGGGAATCGGCCCAGTTCTCCGAGCAGGTGCAGAGCATGTTCGACCGCATCGCCGGTCGCTACGACCTGCTCAACTCGGTGATGACGGCCGGCCTCCACCACACCTGGCGGCAGCGTGCGGCCGACCGAGCTGAAATCGGACCGGGCGATTCGGTGCTGGACGTCTGCTGCGGAACCGGCGATCTCGCCTTCGAGCTGGCGGGCCGCGTGGAGCCCGACGGCCGTGTCGTCGGCAGCGACTTCTCCGAGCCGATGTTGGACCTGGCGCGGGAGAAGGCTGCCGGCAGGGACACCCCGGTCCGCTTCGAGTGGGCGGACGCCCTGCGACTTCCGTATGACGAGGGTCGGTTCGACGCCGTGACGGTCGGCTTCGGCGTGCGCAACCTCTCCGACCTCGATCGCGGCTTGGCCGAGATGCGACGGGTGCTCCGTCCCGGCGGTCGCCTGGTCATCCTCGAGATCACGCAGCCGACGCGGCCGCCGCTCTCGACCTTCTACTCGCTCTGGTTCGACCGCGTCGTCCCGGTCCTCGGCCGGATCGCCGGCGATTCCGCCGCCTACAGCTACCTGCCCGAATCCGTCCGCAGCTTTCCGAGCCCGCGCGGCCTCGCCGAGAAAATGGACGCCGCCGGCTTCGGGCGCATTCGCTGGACCGTCCTCGCCGGCGGGATCATCGCGATCCACAGCGGCGTCGCCGGCGGCGCAGGGGAGTGACCCGGCACTCGGCCGTGCCGCCGCCGGTCACGGCGGTGCTCGACGCTTCGAGCCGCTGGCTGCCGGCGCGGCTGGGGCGGGTCGAGCAGATGCTGCGCGAACAGGCCGCCGGCTACGGCGAGGCTCTCGAGGCCGACGCGGCGATGACCCTGGAGGCAGGCGGCAAGCGCCTGCGGCCGATGCTGGTCCTGCTCAGCGCGGGCGAGGAGGGGGGCGAAGAGGCGGTTCGGGCGGCGACCGCGATCGAGCTGATCCACATGGCGACGCTCGTCCACGACGACGTCCTCGACGCGGCGCCGCTGCGCCGCGGCCGTCCGACCGTGGCGGCGACGTCGGGTCGCGAGCGGGCGACGGCGACCGGCGACCTGCTCTTCTCTCGCGCCTTCGCCCTGCTGGCGGCGGCCGGCGATGGACGCTCGATCGAGCTGCTCTCGGCCGCCTCGGTGGCGCTCGCCCGGGGCGAGCTGGCGCAACGCCAGGACGCCTATGACACGACGATCGCCGAGCATCGCTATCTCGAGCGCTGCCAGCTGAAGACCGCGGCGCTGTTCGAGTGCGCCTGCCTGCTCGGCCGCGACGAGCCGGCGCTGGGCGCCTTCGGCGCCGCGATCGGCCTCGCCTTCCAGCTGCTCGACGACGTGCTCGACGTCTCCGGACCGGCGGAGCGAACCGGCAAGGCGCGGGGGACCGATCTGCTCGACGGCACGGTCACCCTGCCGCTGATCCTCGCCGCCGAGCGGGACCCGGAGATTCGCGCGACGGACCTGCGTTCGCTCGACACCGTCGCCGCGGCGCGGCTGTGCGACCGGATCGAGGCGACCGGGGCGCTGCGCCAGGTCCGCTCGCGGGCGCTGGAGATGGTCGCCGAAGGGAAGCGCCGGCTCGGCTCGGCCGGCTTCGACGCCGAGCGGCGCAAGCTCTTCGACCTGGTCGCCGACGGGGTCGTGCAGCGCTACAGCTGAGAAGGATCGCGGTTCAGACGAAATCGTCTGCGGTGATCAGATCTTCCGCCAGCGCGTGCGCGAAGACGTCGGCGATTTCTCGCATGCCCTCGCGTTCGAGCTCCTGCAGCTCGAGCGCCAGCGCCTCGGCGCCGTCGTCGAGCGCCTCGTCGAAGGCGTCGATCTCGCGCTCGCCGTGGATCCCGTCGCAGCGCCACTCGCACTCCGGGCAGCGCCGCCAGAGGTGCCAGTGCCCGCGCTTGGCGGTCTGCTCCCAGCGCGTCGGCTGCACGAGCGTGGAGCCGCACTCGGGACAGACGTGAAGGCCAGCCTCAGTCTTCGTCGTTGTGCGGCTCGCGTGATGCATGGTCTGACTATCGAACACGCGAAACTGCGTTTGTATCCGCACTTTTCCGTGAAGATCCAAGAAAACCCCAGAACCGGGTAGGCGCACCTCCCTGATTCGAAGCGATCCGGTCGCGCGCCGCGATCGTTACCATGGAGCGATGCTTGGAAACATCGGCCCCCTCGAGATCGTGGTCGTCCTGATCATCGCCCTGATCGTCTTCGGCCCCAAACGACTGCCGGAGCTCGGCCGTTCGCTCGGCAAGGGCATCCGCGAGTTCAAAGGATCGGTGACCGGCGAGACGGACGACGAGGAGCCGCCGAAACAGGTGGATGCCCCGCCGCGTTAGGCCGGTCTCGCACGAGGATCGGCTCAGCCTCGTAGAGCACCTCGACGAGCTCCGCCACCGGCTGATCGTCTCCGCGGCGGCCTTCGGGGTCGCCCTGGCGCTCTGCTTCTGGCAGAACCACCTGCTGCTCGAAATCGCCTCCGGGCCGCTGCCTAGCGGCCACAAGCAGCTGATCACGTTCGGCGTCACCGAGCCCTTCACGACGACCCTCGTCGTCGCCGCCTACGGCGCGATCATCCTCGCGCTGCCGGTCGTCCTCTACCAGGCCTACGCCTACCTGCTGCCCGCCTTCAGCGAGACCGAGCGGCGGGTGGCGCTGCCGATCATGCTGATGGCGCCGCTGCTCTTCCTCGCCGGCGTCGCCTTCGCCTACTTCGTCGTGATGCCGGCCGCGGTCAAGTTCCTGCTCGGTTTCAACGACAGCCAGTTCAACGTGCAGGTCCGCGCCCGCGACTACTACAGCTTCTTCTCGACCACGATGCTCGCCGGCGGGATCGTCTTCCAGCTGCCGCTGGCGATTCTCGCGGTCACCCGCCTCGGCATCGTCAGCATCGATCAGCTGCGCTCCAACCGCCGCTACGCCTACCTCGTGATCGCGATCGTCGCCGCCGCGCTGCCGGGCGTCGACCCGATCTCGATGCTGATCGAGATGGTGCCCCTGCTCGCTCTGTACGAGTTGAGTATCTTGCTTGCACGCGCCTTCGGCAGGCCGAAGGCGACGGGAGGCACGGCCGAACCCTCAACGCAGGAGAGATAGGAAGCAATGGCATCGAGCGGCGAGCGCAGAATGCTCTTCGACACGCGCGGGAAACGCAAACACGTGATCCGCGTCGTCTACGCGATTCTCGCCCTGCTGATGGGCGCCAGCCTCTTCCTCGTCGTCGGCCCGGTCAACATCGGCGCGCTGATCGGCAACTCGAGCTCCGGCGGCAGCGCCGCCAAGGTCTTCCACGAACAGGCGGAAAGGATCGAACGCCGGCTGGCGCAGAACCCGAACGACGAGCAGCTGCTGCTGACCCTGACCCGGGCCCGGATCAACGCCGGCAACGCGCAGCTCGAACCCGTCGGGGAAACCGAAGTGCCGACCGTGAGCAAAGAAGCGAAGGAAGACTTCGAAGCCGCCTCCGAAGCCTGGACGCAGTACCTGAAGCAGTCGGGCGAACCGAGCGCGACGGCGGCGCAGCTGGTCGCCGGCACCTTCTTCCGCCTGGCGGAATCCTCGACCAGCCTGCTCGAAGCCCAGGAATACATCAGCCAGGCGACCAAGGCACAGAAGATCGCCGCCGAGCAGAGCCCCAGCCTCGGCTCGCTCAGCACGCTGGCGATCTACCAGTACTTCAACGGCGAATTCGCCGCCGCCGACAAGACGACCAAGCGGGCCGCCGGCGAAACCAACTCCAAGGCGGAAGCCAAGAACGTCGAAAAACAGCTGGCCGAATTCCGCAAACGCGGCAAGGCCTTCGCCAAACAGAAGAAGGAACTGGCGAAAGTGCAGAAGCAGGCCAGCAAAGAACGGCTCGAAAACCCGCTCAGCGGCGGCCTCGGCGGCAGCACCGCCCCGCTGGGCGAATAGGGATGCAGGTTCGCCGGGCCGCCCGATCGCTGGGGGTCCATGAGAACACGGTCCGCCGCTGGGAGGAGCGCGGCCTTCTGCAAGCCGTCCGCCTGCCGAGCGGCGCCCGGCGCTTCCGCGCTGAGGACGTGGAGGCGATGCGCGCGCAGATGCTCAGCGGCTTCGCGCCGTTGCGCGAGGACGACGACGTTGTCGCCGTGACGCGCGCCCGCTCGATCGACTGAGGTCGTCGTCTCGCGGTCGTACGTAGGGTTCGAGGTCCGTGAAGGGCAGCGAGCGATGGGGACCCGGAGAGGGCTTAGGTCGTCTTCGCTGGAAGGGCGATGGCGCGTTCAAGCCTCGCCCTGCACGGCGGGCAATCACAATTCTTCTGCTGGAAACTCCGGCTGACATGAATTAGGCCATGCATCTTTCCGTCTTCGCCGTCGAAGTGGTCCCACATCGGCCGTATCCATCGGTCATCTCGCTGACGGACGCCGTAGTATCGCCAGAGCGCCCAGGCAACGAAATCGGCCGCCTGAAGGAGGCGGCTGGCCCGGGAGTCAGAAAAAAAGGGCACATCGGTCATGTGGGTGAGAGTTCCAATTCGACCGGAGAGTTGTCGCCACTTGTCGGCCCAGTTCTGCACCTGCTTCTCAGTGCTACTCCGATCGTGAATGACAATGCCCCGCTGGTGCTCCCCAACGGCCTTGCCTCGGCGCCCGAGCATCTCGTCGAACTTGTGGAGAACCTCCTCCCAAGCACGCTCTTCGTAATCTGGAAACGAGCGCTCTACTACTGCGCCGAAAAACGTGCAGGGATTGGCATGATCGATGCAGTCGTAGCTCCGAAGGGCGCGGTAGCTGGCTCCGAGGATACGCCGCCGAGTCGTCCAGGGAACCCGCTGCCAGATGCTGTTCTTGGCACCATTTGGGTTCTTGATCTCCGCCGCATGAAGCTCGAAATCACGGGGGTCGCATCCTCCGGGGAGGTCGCTTAACGGTGACTCGAACCGCTGCTGCAGGTGGTAGGCGTCCTGCTCGTGAACCGCAACACCCGCCAGGATGAAGACGGGGCTGCCTCCGTGCGTGCCCGATCCGTCAAGGTAGAGCGAGTACAAAGTTTCCCCCAGGGGTAGTCAATTCCCGAAATCTGCGCTAGCCTACCGCCAGCAGTCGGGAGGACCGCACATCGCAGTTCCGCCCTCTCACGGAATATGGACCGCATATCGTCGGTGCTTGACCGCAGAGGCCCGACCGCATTCTTTACTGCCGGACGACTTTGAGGCAATTGCTGAAAGAGCCCGTCCGGCTACCTGTAGTCGTTGTAGCACCACGCGCACTCGTCTAGATACGACTAAGGCGCATGGGCCGTGTAGGGATCGAACCTACGACCTTGAGATTAAGAGTCTCCTGCTCTACCAACTGAGCTAACGGCCCGGGACGGGCAAGTATAGGAAGCCGCGGGCCTTGCTTCAGGAGCGGGGGGTGCAGGTCTTGAAGGCGTCGCCGTAGATCACGGTGCCGTCGGCGAAGGAGAAGGAGCCGCGCGTCTGCAGGATGTAGTCGGAGCAGCGGGCGGAGACGTAGCTGAGCCGCCTGCCGCGCGCGTTGTAGCGGCGGCCGATCCTGGCGTCGATGCGGGTCAGCGAGCCGAGCCCGCCGGCGATCGGCGGGATGTCGAATTCGCTGCGGTAGCCGTAGATGCCGCCGTGGCGCCGCTCGACCGGGGCGACGATCACGTAGGTCTCCGAGATCGGGAACGGCGCCCGGGCGTGGCCGAGGACGACCGGGTTGCCGCCGCGGCGCGGGCCGTTGAAGAGCGTCAACGGCACCCGCAGCCTGATCTGCGCCAGGCCGACCAGGTTGACCACGGCCGCGACGTGACCGCTGCCGACGATCGCGGCGCGGCAGCGCCGCCGCGCCTGCTTCGTCGTCGCCCCTTCGAGCTTGCCGATTCCACAGCGGGGCAGGCCGGTCGTGGTCAGACGGCCGTCGCGGTCGAATTCGAGCTTCACGTGCCGCAGCGGCGGCGGGGTCGAGCCGTCCGTCGTCTTGATCTGGCCGTAGCCTTGGAAGTGGATCGGGGCGAACCGCCGCTTCGGCAGCACCCGCGGCTCGAACCCCCCGTCGGCGTGCAGGACGAGCGTGCCGACCCGAACGGTGGCGGCGCTCGCCAGGCTTGAAGCTGCCACGACGGCCAGCGCTACTGCCCCTATTGCGATCCACTTCCCCATCTGCCCTCGATCCAGGCTAGCGCCCGGACTTCGGGGGGCGCCTACTTACGAACCTTGCAGGGTTTGAACACCGTTCCCTGGACGAAAGAGCCGTCCTTGAAGCTGAACTCGGCCTTGGCCTGCAGGCGGCCGTCGGCGCAGTGGGCGTTGGCGTAGCTGAGACGCTTGCCGTGCCAGGTCCATTCGCGCCCGATCGTCAGCCGGCCCGAGATCGGCGAGCCGTAGTCGTTGACGATCCGCGGGAAGTTGGCCACCGTCTTGAAGCCGTAGCGGCCGTGGCGCACCTTCTGGATCTCGATCGAGATCACGTAGGTCGTCGGGCCCGGGTAGTCGATGTGGGCGTGGCCGAGCACGGTCGGGTTGCCGTGCTTGACCGGTCCGTTGAACAGGGTCAGCGGCGAGGAGGCCTTGATCGGCCGCTGTTCGGGCAGCTGGACCAGGGCGGTGCCGAAGCCCTTGCCGACGATCGCGCCGGGACAGAGCTTGCGCGCCACCTTCGTCGTCGTCGCGACCAGTTTGCGCATCGAGCATTTCGGCAGGCCGCGGGTCTCGACCGCGCCGTGCTTGTCGAATTCGAGCGTCAGCGTGCGCAGCGGCGAGGGACGGGTGCCGTCGACGGTCTTGAAGGTCGCGTGGCCGAACAGCTTGATCGGCGCGTCGCGCTTCTTCGGCAGCGTCCGCGGCGAGAAGCCGCCGTCGCCGACGATGACGATGTTGCCGATCCGCAGCTTGATCGCCTCCGCCGCGCCGGCTCCCACCAGGGCGAGCGCCAGCACCGCGACCAGCGTTCTTAACACATTCTTCCGCATCTTCAGACCTCTCCGTAGTCCCCGACCGCCAAACTAGCACGGTGGCCTCGCGGAGGAGCAGGGGAAAAGGGCGCAGCGAGTGGCGCGTGCTCGCGCTGGTCGCGGCCGTGCTGCTCGGGCTCGGCGCCCTCGGCATCGGCGTCGAGGGCAAGCTCAGCCCGACCAGCCTCGAAATCCCGGGCACCTCCTCGGCGCGCGCCAACCGCATGCTGCGCCAGCACTTCGGCGACAGCGCGCCGTTCGTGATCCTCCTGCGCGGTCCGGCGAAGCAGCTCGACCGGCAGGGCCCGCGGCTGGTCCGCGCCCTGCGCCGCAGCAGCCCGGACGTCACCACGCTCTCCCCCTGGGACCGCGGCTCGGTGCAGCGCCTGCGCCCCGGTCCGCGGCGGGCGATCGTCATCGCCGACTTCCACGTCGGCGTCGACGAGGCGGTCGACGAAACCGTGCCCGAGCTGAACGAGCTGCTGGCGACGACGATCGAGCCGCCGGTTCGCTGGACCCAGACCGGCTACGCGACGCTCTCGCGGGCGATCCAGGACGATTCCATAGCCGCGACCGAGCGGGGCGAGCTGATCGCGCTGCCGATCCTGCTGGTCGTGCTGCTGCTGGTCTTCCGCTCGCCGGTCGCGGCGGCGATCCCGCTCGGCTTCGGCGCGGTCACGGTGATCGCCTCGCGCGGGTTGCTCTCGGTCGCCACCAACTGGTTCGCGGTCGACGCCTTCGCGCTCGTCGTCTGCACGATGATGGGCCTGGCGCTGGGCGTCGACTACGCCCTGCTGATGGTCTCGCGCTTCCGCGAAGAGCTGGCCTCGGGGGGGTCGCCACGCGACGCCGCGCGGGCGACTCGGCGCACCGCCGGGCGGACCACTGTCTTCGCCGGCAGCACGCTGATGCTCTCGATGCTGGTCGCCTTCTTCGTCGTGCCCGGCTCGCTGCTGGGCTCGCTGGCGGCGACCCTGCTGCTCGTCGTCGCGCTCAGCGTCTTCGTCGCGACCGTCGCCGGTCCGGCGCTGCTCACCCTGCTCGGCCCGAACGTCGACCGCTGGCGGCTCGGGCCCGCGCCCGGCGAGGGCCGCTCGCGACTGATGACGCTGGTCTCGGCGGCACTGCGGCGCCCGGCGCCGGTCGCGCTCGCGATCGGCGCCGTCGTGCTGCTGCTCGCCGCGCCGGCCCTCGGCCTGCGGACGGGGCCGCCGAGCCAGACCCAGCTCGCCCACGACGACCCGGTGCGCGAGGACTTCGAACTGATCGAGCGCTCGATCGGGCCCGGCTACGACGCCCCGTTCGTGGTCGTCGCCAGCGCCGAAGACGGCCCGATCGCCGAACCGCAGCGGCTGGCGGCGCTGAGCCGCTGGCAGCACCGGATCGCCGCTCAACCGGGGGTGCAGGCGGTCGTCGGCCCGGCGCAGATCTCGCGCGCGACGGCGCCCCTGCGCCAGGCCGGCGCGCTGCTCGCGACCGGGGGCGAAACCGGCCCACTGGCCCAGCTCGGACGTCTGGGGCGCAACCTCGGCCGCGCCGCCGCGGGGGTCGCGCAGCTGCGCGGCGGGATCGCCAAGGCGAGTTACGGCGCCGGCCTGCTGGCGACGGGCTCCGGGCGAGCGGAGGACGGGGCGCAGGCGCTCGCCGACGGGCTCGCCCAGGCGGAAGCGGGCAGCGAGCGGGCCGTCGCCGCGCTGCGCACCTTCGCCGACGGCACCCGTCGCCTCGCCGGCGCCCAGCACAAAGCCTCGATCGCCGGCCTCAACGTGAAGTTCGCCCTGCAGAGCCTCGTCCCCAACCTGCGCCGCAACGCGCTCGACCGCTCGCGCCGCCTGCAGAAATCGCTCAACGAAGTCTCGAAACAGACCGTTCCCAACCTGCGCCCGCCGGCCGAAGAGGCCGAAGCGCAGCTGCGGCAGGCGCTCGCCGAGCTGGAAGGGATGACGACGGGCAAGAGCGACCCCAACTACGAGCCGGCCCTCGAAGCCGTGCGCGGAGCGCTGGACGCGGCGAGCGGGTTGCCGCCGCAGCTCGAGGCGCTCGAAGCGACCCTGGTCGAAGACGCCGAAGAAGCGAAGCAGGTCACGGACTGGCTCGTCTCGGGCGTGATCCTGGTGAAGAAGCTGAGCAAGGGGGCGACGCGACTCTCGGACGGGTTGCAGAAGCTCGAGGGAGCGGGGAAAAAGCTCGCCCACGGCTCGGCCCGCCTCGCCCGGGCGGCGAGCGGCCTGCAGGACGGAGTGGCGCGGCTCGGCGCCGGGGCCGAGGCGCTGGCCGGGGGGATCGCCCAGCTGCGCGACGGGGCGGCGGCGCTGGAAGAAAACCTCGCCCGCGGCTTCGAGCAGTCCTATCCGCTGCAGGCGGGACTGCGGCGCGCGACCGTGCAGGTGCTCTCCAACACCGCCTCGCTGAAGCGCAAAGCGCGCCGCGTCCAGCGCGCCACCCCCGGGATCTTCGACTCCGGCTACTTCGTCCTCTCGGCGCTCGACGGCGCCCGGCCGCCGAGCCGCCGGCAGGCCGCCGAAGTGGTCGACCTGGAACGTGGCGGGCAGGCGGCGAAGATCCTCGTGATCCCGCGCTACACCTTCAACTCGCCGGGATCGATCGCGCTCAACGAGCGGCTCGACGCGAAGGCGGCGGCGCTCGCCCGCGAAGCCGGCCTGCAGACGGGGGTCGCCGGCGGGCCGGCGACCCTGAACGACTACAGCCGCGTCACCCGGGAGCGGATCCCGTTCGTGGTCGCCGCGATCACCCTCGCCACCTTCCTCGTCCTCGTCCTCGTCCTGCGGGCGCTGCCGCTGGCGGCGATCGCCGTCGGGCTCAACCTGGCCACGGTCGGAGTCGCCTTCGGCATCCTCACGCTGCTCGGCCAGCTGCCGTCGGATTGGCCGCTCGGCGGGCACGAATACGTCGACGCGGTCGGGGCGACGGCGATCTTCGGCGTCGTCTTCGGCCTCTCGATCGACTACGCGGTCTTCCTGCTCGTGCGCATGCGCGAGCATTACGACCGTCACGGCGACAACGCCGCGGCGGTGATGTTCGGGCTCGAGCGCACGGCGCGGGTGATCACCGGCGCGGCGGCGATCATGATGGCCGTCTTCGTCGCCTTCGCCGGCGCCTCGATCGCGACGATCAGCCAGCTCGGGGTCGGCCTGACCGTCGCCGTCCTGCTCGACGCGACCGTCGTCCGCATCGTCCTCCTGCCGGCGCTGATGCTGCTGCTCGGCGACCGCGTCTGGTGGCTGCCGCGGCCGCTCGCGCGGCTGCTGCCGCGGTTCAACGTCTGAGCCGGCGGGGAGCGCGATTTGCAGCGCGTTGACTTCGAGTTAAGCCAGGCGGGGCCGGGCGCGTCGCGGCTGACCGCTCGGATACGATTCCCCGGCTGGTTCCTCTGTATGGAGGCGGGGGAACCGCAAGCGACGATTCCGTGGCTGCTAACCCATCAGGCGAGGAGAGCGGACCGGCAAAAGCCCGGGCAGTCGCGCCCGCCCGCATCGCCGCGATCGCCGGCCTCGCGATCGTCGTCATCGCCCTCGCGGCGATCATCCTCAGCGGCGACGGCGAACACAAGTACAGGCTCGTCTTCCAGAACGCGGCCCAGCTCGTGCCCGACAACCAGGTCGTGATCGGGGGTCAGCCGGTCGGCTCGGTCGAAAGCATCGAGCTGACCGACGACAACCTGGCCGAAGTCGCGATCAGCGTCGAACAGGAGCTGCACGAGGGCTCGACCGCGGTGATCCGCGCCACCTCGCTCTCCGGCGTCGCCAACCACTACATCTCGATCAGCCCCGGCCCGAACAGCAACCCGGCGCTCGCCGACGACGCCACGCTCGGGCTCGGCTCGACCACCACCGAGGTCGACCTCGATCAGTTCATCAACGCCTTCCCGAAGCCGGTCCGCCGCGCCCTCGGCCAGTTCGTCCGCGGCAGCGCCGACGTCGTGCGCAACCGCGGCGAGGACGCGAACCGGACCTACAAGTTCTTCGGCCCGGCGCTCAACCGCACCAACGCCTTCGTCGGCGAGCTGAACGCCGACGAACGCCTGCTCGAACGCTTCGTCGTCAGCTCGAGCAAGCTCTCCACGGCGGTCGCCCGGCGCGGCAACGAGCTCTCCAGCGCGATCGCCAACGCCAGCACCGCCTTCGGCGCGATCGCGAGCCAGAACGAAGCGCTGGACACGACGCTGCGCGAACTGCCTCCCTTCATGCGCCAGGCGAACACGACCTTCGTCAACCTGCGCGCGGCGCTCGACGATCTCGACCCGCTGGTCGAAACGGCGAAGCCGGCGACGAAGAACCTGGCGCCGTTCCTCGGCGAACTGCGGCCGGTGCTCTCGAAAGCCGTCCCGGTCTTCAGGAACCTCCGCCTCAGCGCCCGCCGCAAGGGCTTCGCCAACGACACCGCCGAAACGCTCGGCTTCCTGCCGGCGGTGCAGGAACGCGCCTCGCGGGCCTTCCCCCACGCCGAGCGGGGGATCGAAGCCTTCCAGCCGACGCTGAACTTCGCCCGCGCCTACACGCCCGACATCTTCAACGGCTTCGGCAAACTCGGCCAGCTGACCGGCTACTACGACGGCAACGGTCACTACGCGCGAGCCCAGTTCGCCTTCAACCTGTTCGAACGCGACGGCGAAAGCGGCGAGCTGGAACCGATCAAGCCGAGCGAACAGTACCGCTTCTACGGCGGCTCGGCGGGCGTGCGGCGACCGTGCCCCGGCGGCGGCACGCAGGCGGCCGCGGATGGCTCGAACCCGTTCGTCAACCCGCCCTTCGAAGGCTCGAGCGTGAGCGGCTCGGAATGCGACAGGGGCTCCGCGCCTCCGGGGGGCCCATGAGGAAATGGCTGATAGCCGGCGGGCTGATCGCCGCGATCGTGGTCGCGATCGCGCTGCTCTCGGGCGGCGGCAGCAACGGCTACGTCGTCCGCGCGATCTTCGACAGCGGCGGCTTCATGGTCGCCGGCGAGGAAGTGCGGGTCGCGGGCGCGAACGTCGGCGAAATCGAATCGGTCGACGTGACGATGCCGGGTGAGATCGACAGCTACGAGAACGGCAAGCCGCGGGCGGTGCCGGGCAAAGCCGTGATCGCGATGAAGATCGACGACCCGGGCTTCCAGGACTTCCGCCGCGACGCCAGCTGCCTGATCCGGCCGCAGTCGCTGATCGGCGAGAAGTTCGTCGACTGCCGCCCGACCCTGCCGCGGGCGCCCGGCTCCGAGCCGGCGCCGCCGCTGAAGCAGATCCCGGAGGGCGAACCGGGCGCCGGCCAGTACCTGCTGCCGGTCGAGAACAACAGCACCAGCGTCGACCCCGACCTGATCAACAACATCAACCAGCTCACCTACGCGCAGCGCTTCCGCCTGATCCTCAACGAACTCGGCGCCAGCTTCGCCGGCCGCGGCGAAGACGTCGAGGAGGTCGTCAAGCGCGCCAACCCGGTGCTGCGCGACGTCAACCGCGTCTTCGGCATCCTCAACTCGCAGCGCGACCAGCTGGCCAAGCTGGCCGCCGACTCCGAGCAGATCCTCGGCCCGCTCTCGCGCGAGCGCCGCAGCGTCGCCGGCTTCTTCTCCAACGCCGGCGCCGCCGCCCAGGCGAGCGCCGAAAAGGGCGCCGCGCTGGAAGCCTCGCTGCAGAAGCTGCCGGCCTTCCTGCGCGAGCTGCGGCAGACGATGGGAAGCCTCGAATACTTCGCCAAGGCGGGCACGCCGGTGTCCGAATCGCTGGCCAAGGCGGCGCCGTCGCTGACTCAGGCGACGCGCGCGCTGACGCCGTTCGCCGCCGCCTCGACCGTCTCGCTGAAGTCGCTCGGCGCGACCGGCGAAGTCGCCGGGCCGAAGATCCGCGCCGCCGACCCGATCGTCAAGACGACCCGCGACCTCGGCACCAGCGGCGCCACGCCGACGACCGAACTGGCCGAATTCCTCGTCAGCACGCGCAAGAACGGCGGCTTCGACGGGCTCGCCGACCTGATCTACAACAGCGCCGGCGCGACCAACGAATTCGACAAGTACGGCCACTTCACCCGCGGCCTCACGGCGCTGACCAACTGCATCGACTACGTCGTCGGGCCGACCTCGGGCTGCTCGGCGAACTTCAACGGCCCCGGCTCGCGATCGGCCGCCTCCTCGAGCGCCGCCCTGCGCCTCTACCAACGCCTGCAGGAAAAGTACAGCGGTCTTGCCGGCGGGACCTCGAGCGAGCTGCCGCCGGCGCAGCCGCGCGCGACCGCGCCGAGCCAGGCCAGGCCGGCGCCGGCCGCGCCCTCGCCCGAGCTGGGCGAAGGCGAAGAGCTCGGCGCCAAGGCGAAGCCCGCGGCGCCGCGACGTGCCCTCCTCAACTACCTCCTGGGACCATGAGGGGACGCGGCGGCATACAGGGAGCAGCGAGCAGCCCGGTGATCGTCGGGGCGGTCACCGTGCTGGTGGTCATCGTCGCCGTCTTCCTCGCCTACAACGCCAACAACGGCCTGCCCTTCGTCTCCACCTATGACATCAAGGCGCGGGTGCCGAACGCGACCGCGCTGGTCAAGGGCAACGAGGTGCGGATCGGCGGCTCGCGGGTCGGCGTGGTCAAGTCGGTGGTACCGGTGCAGACCGGCGACGGCGGCGTCGCCGCGCAGCTCAACCTCAGCCTCAACAAGAGCGCCGAACCGATCCCGGCGAACTCGACCCTGATCATCCGGCCGAAATCGCCGCTGGGGCTGAAGTACCTGCAGATAGTCCCCGGCGACTCCTCGCGGGGGCTCGAAGCCGGGGAAACGCTGCCGCTCGCCGCGGCGCGTCCCGAACCGGTCGACATCGACCAGTTCTTCGACACGTTCGACGAAAGGACCCGCGAGGCGATCAAGCGGAACAACGCCGGCTTCGGCAACGCCTTCGCCGGCCGCGGCCCGCAGATCAACGCGGCGCTCGGCTCCCTGCGCAGGCTCGCCGAACACGGCCAGCCGGTGCTGCGCACGCTGGTCGCGCCGAGCACCAACTTCGGCGGCTTCTGGGAAGCGCTGGAGAACCTCTCGGCGACGGTCGCGCCGGTCGCCGAGCAGCAGGCGAGCATGTTCGTCGCCCTCGACCGCACCTTCGCCGCCTTCGCCCGCGTCTCCCGCCCCTACATCCAGGAAACGATCGAAAAAGGCCCGCCGACGCTCGAATCGGTGACCGCCGACCTGCCGGCGCTGCGGCCGTTCCTGCGCGACTCGGGCCGCTTCTTCACCGCGCTGAAGCCGGGCGCGAAGGCGCTGGGCGAAACCTCGCCGACGATCGACGCCGCCCTGCGCGCCGGCATCCCGGCGCTCAACCGCTCGCCGGTGCTCTACGCCCAGCTGACGCCGACGGCGGAAGCGCTGCTCGACTTCCAGGCCGAGCCCGGCGTCTTCAACGGCCTCGACCTGCTGATCGACACCAACGAAGTGCTGGCGCCGGCGATCGAGCACATCGCCCCGGCCCAGGTGACCTGCCAGTACCTCAGCATCGCCGCCAAGAACCTCGCCGATGCCTTCAGCGAAGGCAACGGCAAGGCCAACTGGCTGGGCGCGATCGCCTTCGAGGCGCCGTACGGGCCGAACGCCGAGTCGACTCCGTCCTCGGCCCCGGCGGACGGCCCCGGCACCAAGAACCATCTGCACTTCAACCCCTATCCACGCACCGGCCAGGACGGCGTCTGCGAAGCCGGCAACGAGCGCTACGCCTCCGGCAAGACCGTGATCGGCCACGCCCCCGAACTCTGGGGCAAGAGCACCGAAGGTGGCGAAGGCGAATGAGCCGGCTGCCCGAGCGCGACACCAGGGTCGGCGCGACCGACAGCCGCTTCAGGTGGCGGCCGAGCAACGCGATGATCGCGCTGATCTTCATCCTCGTCTTCACGCTCGGCCCCTACCTGGCGTTCACCAAACACGTGCCGTTCACCGGCTACGGCTACACGCTCGACGCGACCTTCTCCAACGGCGTCAACATCTCGGCCAACTCGCCGGTGCGGATCGCCGGCGTCGACGTCGGCAAAGTGATCTCGACCTCGCGCGACGGGAACAACACGCGGGTCACCTTCACGGTCGACGGCAAGGGCCGGCCGATCCACGACGACGCCTTCGCCGAGATCCGGCCGCGGATCTTCCTCGAGGGCAACTTCTTCATCGACCTCAAACCCGGCAGCCCGAGCGCGCCGGAGCTGGACAGCGGCGGCACGATCCCGGTCAGCCACACCTCGACCGCGATCCAGCTCGACCAGATCTTCACCGCGCTGCAGTCGCCGGTGCGAGCCGACCTCAGCCGCCTGCTGGAGAGCTTCGGCACGGCGCTGACGCACAAGCCGACCGCCGCCGAAGACGCCGACCAGACGGCGGAGGTGAAAGGCAAGAGCGGCGCCGAAGGCCTCAACGGGGCGTTCAAGTACGGCGGCGACGCCGGCCGCTACAGCGCCCAGGTGACCAACGCGCTGCGCGGCACGAGCCCCGGCGACCTCTCGCGCCTGGTCGCCAGCGCCGGCAGCGCCTTCGGCGCGCTGGTGCGGCGCGAGGCCGACCTGCAGGGCCTGATCGTCAACTTCGACACCTTCACCGGCGCGCTCGCGAGCCAGTCCCAGAACCTCGCGACCACGGTGCAGCGGCTGGCGCCGACCCTGCAGATCGGGCGCAGGTCGCTGGTCAACCTGAACCGCACGCTGCCGCCGCTGCGCGCCTGGGCGATCGAGTTCCGGCCGGCGGTGGCCGAGCTGCCGGCGCTGATCTCGGCGGCGGAACCGTGGCTGGCGCAGGCGCGTCCGCTGCTCTCCGGCAGGGAGGCCGGCGGCGTCGCCCGGCTGCTGCGGGAATCGAGCCCGCCGCTCTCGGGCGCGGCGCAGGCGGGCAAGGCGAGCACGGTCCCGCAGATCAACCGGATCAGCCTCTGCACCAGCAAGGTCTTCGTCCCGACCGGCAATCAGACGATCCACGACGGCTTCGAAACCGGCCCCAACTACCGCGAGTTCTTCTACTACCTCGCCGACTTCGCCGGCTCGCAGCAGAACTTCGACGGCAACGGCGCCTATCTCCGCGTTCAGGGCGGCGGCGGCGAGACGCTGACGAAGATCGAAAACCCGGGCGGCAACCTGACCACCGACAAACAGGCGTACGCGCATCTGACCGAAGCGCCGCTGGGCCTGCAGCCGCGGCTCGGCGGCAGGCCGCCGAAGAAGCCGGAAGTGCGCTGCGCGACGCAGCCGGCGCCCGACGTCAACGGCAAGCTCGGGCAGGTCGCCGCGCCGCAGCTGACGGCGGTGAGCCCGTGAGCGAGGGGACCCCCAAGGTGAGCCGCTGGCAGCATTTCCGCGCCTCGCTGTCGCGACAGTCGCGCGGCCGCGGCAAGGACACGATCGCGATCGCGATCCTGGTCGTCGCCGCGGTCGCGATGACGCTGTGGATCTTCACCCAGCAGAAAGCGGCGCTGCCCTCGTGGGCGCCGTTCGTCGGCGAAGACTTCGTCTCCCTCAGCGCGGACTTCAGCGACGCGCAGGCGGTCACGCCGGGGCAGGGCCAGGCGGTGGTGATCTCCGGCATCCAGGTCGGCAAGATCAGCTCGGTCGACCTCGAAGACGGCCACGCCGTGGTCGGCATGGACATCGAGTCCAAGTACATCGACCTGATCGACAGCGACTCGACCCTGCTGCTGCGGCCGAAAACCAACCTCAACGACATGACGGTCGAGATCACGCCGGGGACCGAGAAGGGGCACGTCGACAGCGGCTACCGCTTCCCGCTCTCGCAGACCGAACCGAGCATCCAGTTCGAGGCCTTCCTCTCGACCCTCGACACCGACACGCAGCGCTACCTGCAGCTGCTCTTCGCCGGCGGCGCCCAGGGGATCGGCGGCCGCGGCCGCCAGCTCGGCAACGCCTTCCGCCGCCTGCAGCCCTTCTCGCACTACATCGCCGACCTCAACCGCGCCGTCGCGCAGCGCCGCCGGGCGCTCGCCAGGGTGATCCACGACTTCGGCCTGCTGACCGGCGAACTGGCCAGGCACGACTCCGAGCTCGAACGCTTCGTCACCTCCTCCAAGGACGCGCTCGGCAACTTCGCCAACCAGCAGCAGGCGATCCAGGAATCGCTGGTCGAGTTCCCCTCCACCCTGACGGCGCTGCGCGGCGCGCTCACCGCCTCCAACCGCTTCTCCGAAGCGGCGCGGCCGGCGCTGCTGGGCTTGATCCCGCAGGCGCAGGCCTCGGTGCCGGCCTTCAAGGCCAACGAGCGCCTGTTCAAGCAGACGACGGCGCCGATCCGCGACCAGATCCGCCCGTTCACGCGCCAGGTGCGACCGGTGCTGACCCACCTCAACGAAGGCGCCCCCGGGATCGACACCTCGGTGAGCGAATTCGGCACCTCGCTGGGCGCCCTCAACAGCTTCCTCAACGAGCTCGCCTTCAAGCCGAAGGGCAGCAGGCAGAGCTACCTCTTCTACCTGCCCTGGGTCAACCACAACATCAACTCGACCTTCGACCTGCAGGACGCCGGCGGGCCGCTCTCGCGCGCCGCGGCATTGCTGACCTGCAACGGCTCCAACCTCGCCTACAACTTCACCCTCCCCACTCCGCGCGCCGACGGACGGGTCGAATCGCTGAAGCCGTACCTGCGCACGCTGCTGCAGGGCACGCGGATCCCCAGCCCGAAGGAAATCCCCCCCACCCCACCGGATCCCAAACATCCAGAGCTCGCCAATATCTTCTGCGGGCCGGAAGCGAGAGAATGAGCAAGAAGGCCCCCAGCACCACGCAGCTCCTCGTGATCGCGGCCTTCGCGCTGTCGTGCTTCGGCATCCTGCTCTTCCTCTGGATCACCTTCGGCGGGCCGACGCCGTTCAAGGCCAGGCCCTACGAGCTGAAGATCCCGTTCAAGGAGGCGACCCAGCTCGCCCAGCAGTCCGACGTGCGGATCTCCGGCGTCTCGGTCGGCAAGGTGCAGAACATCGAAGAGTCGCCCGACGGCAAGCAGGCGCAGGCGACGCTCGACATCGAAGACAAGTACGCGCCGCTGCCCGCCGACACGCGCGCGATCCTGCGGACCAAGACCCTGCTCGGCGAGACCTACGTCGAACTCACCCCCGGCGACTCCAGGGGGCCGACCCTGCAGGACGGCGCCACGCTCCCCAAGCCCAGCGTCGCCGAATCGGTGCAGCTCGACGAGATCTTCCGCACCTTCGACAAGCCGACCCGCGCCGCCTTCCAGACGTGGATGCAGGAAGGGGCGGTCTCGATCGCCGGGCGCGGCCAGTCGTTCTCCAACGCCCTGGGCGAACTCGAACCCGTCTTCGGCGAATTCGACCGGCTCTTCCGCCTGCTCGACACGCAGCGGCTGGCGGTCAAGCAGCTGTTCAGCAACGGCGCCACGACCTTCCGCGCCCTGCGCGGCCGCGAAGGCCAGCTCGCCGGCCTGATCCGCAGCTCGAACGCCGTGTTCAGCACGACCGCCGCCCGCAACCGCGACATCGAAGCGCTCTTCCGCGCCTTCCCGACCTTCGAGGACGAGCAGCGCGTGACCTTCGACCGGCTGAAGACCTTCGCCGTCAACGCCGACCCGCTGTTCCGCCAGCTCGTGCCGGCGGCGAAGCAGCTCTCGCCGACCCTGATCGCCTTCTCGCGCCTGGCCCCGCAGGCGAAGGGCTTGTTCGAAGGGCTGGAAACGGTGATCGACCGGGCGCCGAACGGCCTCGGCTCGCTCCGCAGGTTCCTGCGCGGCGACTTCCCCATCCTGCTGCGCTCGCTCGATCCCTTCCTGCGCAACCTCAACCCGATCCTCACCGGCCTCGGCCTCTACAAGAACGAGGTCAGCTCGCTGCTGGGCAACGTCGCCTCGGCCACCAACGCGGTCCACCTCAGCCCGCAGGGGGAACAGCTCCACGTGCTGCGCCTGCTCGGCCCGCTCGGCCCCGAATCGCTGGCGAGCTACGGCACCCGGACGACGACCAACCGCAACAGCGCCTACAGCCGCCCGCGCTACGCCGAGCGGCTGGCGAAGGGCCTGCTCAACTTCCATACCTACCAGTGCGGCTCCGGGATCACCGCCCACCTCGATCCGGCGACGCCCGAAGAGCCCGCGTTCAACGAACGCACCGGCGGCGACGTCGAGCAGGCGGCGAACTTCTTCGAACGGCTGAGGCGCTTCGCCTTCGCCGACCAGGAAGACTCAGCCTCGGTTCCCGCCCCCGGCTGCGACCCGCAGGCCCCGCTGGAACCGATCTACGGCAACGGCCGGCCGCCGACCGCCTACCAGCACACCTTCGAACAGCCGCGCGAATAGGAGCGCCGGCGCCTGCGGCCGGCGACGAAAAAGGGGCGGCCTCGCGGCCGCCCCTCTCGTCCAGCTTTCGGCTGAGCTGTGCGCGTCAGCCCTTCGGCTTGCAGGGAACCGCGAGGCCGCCCTTGAGCACGGTCTGGGCGCCGGCGCCCGCTTCGCGCGCTTCGTTCTTGAACAGGACCTTCGGGGTCTTGACCTTGAAGACGCCGTCCGGGCACTTGGCTTCGAAGTAGCCGACCTTCTTGCCCTTGTAGTTGTACGTCTTGCCGAGCTGGAACTTGAAGTCCAGCACCGAGCCGCTGCCGCCGGCGATCACCGGGATCTTGGCGATCGAGTGGACTCCGGTGCCCTTCTTGGTGATGTTCACCTGGGTGACGATCGCGGCCGGCACCGGCACGGTCAGGAAGGTGTGGATCAGCAGCTTCGTCTTGCGCGCGTTGCCGCCGCCGTTGAAGACGGTGATCGGGCTGGTCACCTTGATCGGCCGCTGTTCGGGGAAGGCGATCTCGGCGTGGGCGACGCCCTTGCCGATCGTCGTCTTGCCGCAGACCTTGCGCGCGGCCTTGGTGTCACGCGCCTCGAGCTGACCGGGCTTGCAGACCGGGAACCCCTTGTTGTTGAACTTCACGTCCTTGTCGATGTCGACGACCGCTTCGCGCAGGGCGGACGGATGGGTCCCGTCGCTGGTCTTGATCTTGCCGAGGATCGTCGTCACGACCGGCGTGTACTTCTTCTTCGGCAGCTTTTCCGGTGACGTGCCGCCGCCGAAGGTGGTGATCAGGTTGCCGGCCCTCAGCGTGGTCGTGGTTATCTTGCCGGCAGCTACCGCGGCGATGGCCAGGGACGCGACCGCGGTCACGGTCAGGCCCAGCATCAGCTTTCTTCGCATTCTTCTTTCTCTCCTTTTGGCCCTGCCCATTCGAGCCGCGGCCGTCGAAAAGCCATTAATCCCGCATCAAAGCTAGCAGCGGTAACGATCTAGCCTCGTCCCGGCTTGCAGGGAACGGCGAGGCCGCCGCGCAGCACCGTCTGCGCGCCGACGCCCGGGGTTCGCGCTTCGTTCTTGAACACGGTCTTCGGCGTCTTCACCTTGAACACGCCGTCGGGGCAGCGCGCCATCGCCCAGGACCTCTTCTGGCCGCGGAAGCGGAAGTTGCGGCCGAGCTTGAAGCGGAAGTCCAGCACCGAGCCGCTGCCGCCGGCGATCACCGGGATCTTCGCGGTCGCGTTCACGCCGCTGCCCTTCTTCTTGATCGTCACCTGGGTGACGATCGCGGCCGGCACGGGCACGGTCAGGAAGGTGTGGATCAGGACCTTCGAGCGCCGCGCGTTGCCGCCGCCGTTGAACACCGTGATCGGGCTGGTCACCTTGATCGGCGCCTGTTCGGGGAAGGCGATCTCGGCGTGGGCGACGCCCGTGCCGATCGTCGTCTTGCCGCAGACGCGCTTGGCGGCACGCGTGTCGCGGGCCTCGAGCTGGCCCGGCTTGCAGACCGGCAGGCCGCGCGGGTCGACCCGCACGTCCTTGTCGATGTTGACGACCGATTCGCGCAGGGCGGACGGGTGGGTGCCGTCCGACGTCGCGATCTTGCCGAAGATCAGCGTCTTCGCCGGGGCGTAGTGGCGCCGCGGCAGCTTCTTCGGGATGCTCGTGCCACCGAAGGTGAGGACGAGGTTGCCCGCTCGGATTCTGGTGCTCGCGGCGCCCGCGATCGCGGCGACGCCGAGCGCCAGAATCGCGCTGAGGGCGAGCACGACCATCGTTTTCCTGCGCATATCGGTTTCTCTCTCCTTTGCGTGGCCGAGCCCAGTTCCGCGCACGGCCGGTCGAAGCCTTGGAAAATCCCTCCGGTGACGAGACTGCCCGTCCCGGCACTGCTTAAACCCCTCCGGAGCTGAAAAAGAGCGGCGCGGCGCCGAGCGCCGGCCTCAGCTCTCGAGCATCGCCAGGCGGGTCCGCTCGCGCTCCTCGGCGGCGCCGTCGGGCCCGAGGAACGGCAGCGTTATCCAGAACATCAGGTCGGGGAGCCGGCTGGGCAGGCGGGCGGAGGCGCCGTGCAGGATCTCGCTGTAGAGCAGCTCGTTGACGCCGCCGGTGAGCGAGAGCGCGGTGATCCCCGGGAGCTCGACCGAGGTCTCCGCCCTGCCGGCGTCGAGGAAGCCGGTGAACTGGCGCACGGCGGCGTCGCGGCGCGCCAGCGCCTTCGGCCCGGCGGCGAGCACCTCGACGATCGCGAAGCGCGCCTCGTCGGGGTGCTCGGCCAGGTGTTTGAGCAGCTCGCCCAGGCCCGCCGCGACGCGCTCGGCCCAGGGCGCTCCGGGCTTGGACTCGAAGCCCCGCGCGGTGTCGCCGAGCAGGTTGCCGAGCAGCACGTCGTAGGCGGCGAGGAAGCAGTCCTCCTTGCTCGAGAAGAGCTCGTAGAACGTCTTTCTCGACACGCCGGCGACGCCGATCACGTCGACCACGCGCGTCTCCGGGTAGCCGCGCTCGGCGACGACTTCGATCATCGCTTGCAGGATTCGCCGCCGCTGGGACTCCGTCACCGCCTCCCGCGGTAGCCCGTGACGACCCCGGGGCAGCCGCTCGCTGGCGGTGCGTCTTCCGGAAGCCACAGGCAGACTTTAGACCACGCCGGGGTTTCCGCCAATCCAGACGACCTGCTCGCGCCCGGGACCGACGCCGACGAGGCGGATCGGCACGCCGACGAAGTCGGCGATGAAGTCGAGGTAGGCCCGCGCCGCCGACGGCAGATCGTCCTCGCGGCGGCACTCGCTGAGGCCGGCGTCGAAGCCGGGCAGCTCCTCGTACTCGGCTGTCGCCGAGTGCAGGATCGACTGGTGGTAGGGAAACTCGTCGAAGATCGCGCCCTCGCGCGAGCGGTAGCGCACGGCGGCGCACAGCGGGTCGAGGCCGCTGAGCACGTCGAGCTTGGTGATCGTCAGCGCGCTCATCCGGTTGAGCCGCACGGCGTAGCGCAGGGCGACCAGGTCGATCCAGCCGCAACGCCGCTCGCGACCGGTCGTCGTCCCGTACTCGTGGCCGCGCTCGAGCATGTGGCGCCCGGTCGCGTCGGTGAGCTCGGTCGGGAAGGGGCCGGCGCCGACGCGGGTCGCGTAGGCCTTGGCGACACCCCAGACCTCGTCGATGTCCTGGGGCCCGACGCCGGCCCCGACCGTCGCCGCCCCGGCGATCGGGTTGGAGGAGGTGACGAAGGGATAGGTGCCGTGGTCGAGGTCGAGCAGCGTCGCCTGCGCCCCCTCGAAGAGCACCGTGCGCCCATTGTCGAGCTGCTCCCAGCAGAGCCGCGCGGTGTCGGCGATGTGGGGCTCGAGCCGGTGGCCGTAGCCGGCGAACTCCTCGCTCATCGCGTGCAGGTCGAGGCGCGGGTCGGGCGCCTCGGCGAGCGAGGGGTCGGCGCCCTCGCGCGAGCCCTCGCCGGCCTCCTTGCGCAGCTTGCGCCGCTGCACGGAGAGCTCGCGCAGCGCCTGTTGCTTCGGCCCCAGCGCCGCGAGGATCTTCTTGCGCAGGATCTTCTCGTCGAGCAGGTCCTGGACGCGGATGCCGAGTCGCAGCGCCTTGTCGGCGTAGCAGGGGCCGATCCCGCGCCGCGTCGTGCCGATCGAGAGCTTGCCCAGCTTCACCTCGCCCGCCGAGTCGAGCAGCACGTGGTAGGGCATGATCAGGTGGGCGTTGGCGGAGATGCGCAGGTTGGAGACGTCGACGCCGCGGCGCTTCAGGCCGTCGATCTCGCCGAGCAGGATGCGCGGGTCGAGCACCACCCCGTTGCCGATGATGCAGAGCTTGTCGGGGTAGAGGATCCCCGAGGGGATCAGGTGGAACTTGAACTCCTCACCGTCGCGGACGATCGTGTGGCCGGCGTTGTTGCCGCCCTGGAAGCGCACGACGGCATCGGCGCGCTCGGCAAGCAGGTCGACGACCTTGCCCTTGCCCTCGTCGCCCCACTGGGCGCCGACTATGGCGATGCCTGGCATAGCGGCACGTGATTCTGCCGGGTTGGCGCATCCGGGGCCATCCCGGTAGGGGTTCCACTTAACCTTTTTGAAGACACGGGATACAGCTGGCGCCCGCGGTCAGTCGACAAAAAGGTACAAGACGTTCCACCCCTGCCGGGATGGCCTCTCAGTGGGGCGCGGCCTCCATTCGCCGGTCGGCCCCGAACAGGGGCAGCGGATCGCCGCAGATCTCGATCAGGCGGGAGACGGTGCGCGGGCCGATCTGCTCGCGAAGCTGCGCCTGGCCCTGTTCCACCGGGGCGACGGCATCCTTGCCCCTCTTTTCGTGGACGTCGGCGTTGCTGGTGACCAGCATCGCCCGCTGGTTCTCGTAGCGCTCGTTGACCAGGGCGTAGAGCTGCTCGACCACCCAGTCGGTGTGGCGCTCGGACCCGAGGTCGTCGATGTAGAGCAGGTCGACGGAGGTGAGCCGGCGGAAGAAGGCGTCGTAGGCGTCCTCGGACTCGGTCGCCTGGTAGGTCTGGCGGATCTGGGTCAGCAGCTTCGGCGTGAAGTAGACGGCGACCGTGCGGCCGGCGGCGAGCGCGGTCTTGGCGACCAGCATGCCGAGCGTCGTCTTGCCGGTGCCGGTGTTGCCCATGAGCCACATCCCGCGGCCGGCCGCCAGGTTCTCGTCGAGCTTGTCGACGAACGCCTGCACGGCGTTGACGACGTGGCGGGTGCCCATGTCGCGCGCCATGTCGCTGACCGGGGGGCGGTCGAAGGAGACGCCGCGGTAGCGGGGTGGGATCGCCGAGGCGACGCCGCGCACCCTGCCCCGTTTGAGCCGCTCGGCGCGACACTCGCAGGGGCGGGCGACGTCCTCGGGGCCGAGCACCCAGCCCGACCCGTCGCAGACGCCGAGCGGGCAGGCGCGCTCGGCGAAGGGCTCCGATCGCGGCCGGGCCGCCATCAGAACTCAGGGCCCGCGTCGGCCACGTCCTCCAGCGGCGGGCCCTCGCCGGCGGGCTGCTCGACCGGCGCCTCGTGGCCGCTGTAGTCGGCGAATTTGGGAAAGCGATCGAGGAAGACGAGCTTCGGCGAGCCGATCGGCCCGTTCCTGTGCTTGGCGACGATCACCTCGGCCAGCCCATCCGGCTCGTCGTCGGGGTCGCGGTAGTAGTCCTCGCGGTACAGGAACGCGACCAGATCCGCGTCCTGCTCGATCGAGTTGTGGACGACCACGTTGTCGGCGACGAAGTTGTGCAGCCCCTCGACCTCGATGTCGAAGACCTCCTCGACCCCGTCGACCTCGATCGAGACGATCGGGTCCCAGTAGGCGTCCCCGAGTGCCAGATCGACCAGCTCCTCGCAGCGCACCGCGGACGCGACGCGCATCGCTCGCTCGCGGCTGAGGCCGCTCTTGTACAGCGTCGTGCCGCAGTAGCGGGTGTCGATCGCGGTCTGCAGCTGGCGGCTGGTCATACCGGCCCCCCGCATCGCCGGAACGACGAGCCCTCGCCAGACCTCCTTCGGGAGCACGTCCTTGTTGGGGTTCCTGGCTCGCCCGTCGAAATGCTCGACGATCGCGCTCGCGTGGCGCCCCTTGCGCGCACCGAGCGCGCCGACGACCTCGAGGAAGCGCACGATCTCGGTGCCGCCGCTGACAGAGACGTGGAACTGCGGGCGGCCCTTCTCGGGCGCCTCATGGCGGCTCACCCGAGCGTTGATCCCGAGTCTCAGCAAAAGCGTTTGGACGTCGACCGCAAGCCGGCGGCTGCTGGTCGCGTAGTAGACGTTGACCTTCTTCTTCGTCGACCCTCCGAGCCAAACGCTTCCATCGGTGGCCCAGAGATGGCGGAGGAAGGTTGCGATCGCCCAGCCCGGCTGTCGGAAGACGGCGTCTGGAACCCGCTTCTCGTGCGAGCGCAGGCCGAACACGCCGAGCTCGTCGAGCCATGCCGCCACGGGATTGCGCCTACCGTGGGTGAGCCGTTCGGCTGCCGCCAGGTAGACCTGGTACCAGCGTCGCTCGCGGTTCACGCGGGGCTTCACCCTCCCGCCGAACACACGTTGGGAGAGGTCCGCGACGTGCGCCGCGAGCTTGCGCTCGTTGCTCGTGTACTGGATGGCGTGGCGGGGGAGCGTGCAGCCGTCGCCGATCAGGTGGCCCAGCAGGGCCAGTTCGTCTTCGCTCATCGTCGCGGCTCGCGCGTCTGGGAGCGTGCCGGGGACGGCGATCGCGTCGCCGGCGGCAAGCTCGTCGAGACGGCGCCAGCCGGAGATCGTCAGGAACTTGTGGTTGCCGGTCGCGCGGACCGTGCGGCCGAGGCGGGTCGTGAGGCGGAACGCCTGCTTGCGCCCGGTCGAGAACGCGCGCCTCGCGAGCGCCGGCCGCAAGCGCCAGGTCTCTGGGTCTATCGCCAGCACTTCGAAGTTCTCCCGCCCGACGAGCTCCCTGATCGGCCGGCGCGTCTGGTCCCCCGGAAGGTGAACGAGGGAGTCGCCGGTCAGGCACCCCGACTCTCTCAGGTCGGAGAGCATCGGCTTCGGCGGGTGGCGCTGCTCGGGCGCGCGCGAGAGCTGCGAGATCGCCAGCACGGGCACCTCGAGCTCGCGGGCGAGGATCTTCAGGCCGCGGCTCATCTGGCCGACCTGCTCGACCCGGTTGGCGCGCAGGTCGTCGGCGCGCATCAGCTGCAGGTAGTCGACGATCACCAGCCCGAGGCCGCCCTGGTCCTGGACCTGGGCGTGCAGCCGGCGCGCCTTCGCCCGCAGGTCGAGCAGGCCGAGGTCGGAGGAGTCGTCGAACCACAGCGGCGCTTCCTCGAGCTCGTTGCAGGCGCGCACGACCTTCGGCCAGTCCTTCTGCGCGACCTGCCCCTTGCGCAATTTGTCGCCGGAGATCCGCGCTCGGCAGGCGATGAAGCGCTGCGCCAGCTCGACCTCCGACATCTCGAGCGAGAAGAAGGCGACCGGCAGCTTGCGCTTGACCGCGACGTTCTCGGCGATGTTGGCGACGATCGCGCTGTTGTGGACGATGACGTCGTCGGCGACGAAGTTCCTCAATCCCGGAACGTCGATGTCGTAGGTCTCCTCTTCGCCGACGTACTCGACGGACGCCACCTCGTCCCACCAGATGTCGGAGTCGGCGAGCTCCTCGAGCGCGGGCGACCTCGTCGCCTCGGCCAGCTCGGCGAGCAGACCGCGCGAGGGGCTGCGCTTGCCCACGTGCCAGTTGTGGTTGCGCGGCCGCCCCGTGACCTCGCTGACGTCGGCCCAGGAGCGCTCGCCCTTGCCGAGCAGGATGTCTTCCCAGACCTCGGACGGGACGGTGTCCGTATTGGTCATGCGCGGCGCGGCGTCGAGGCGCTCCAGCACTTGCTTCTGCTGGTCTTCCTTGCCCGGCACGCGGATCAGCTCGCAGAACCGGCGCATACCCTCCTGCGAGGTGATGCGCACCTCTCTGGCAACCTTGTCGGTGCCCTCATAGACCTCGCGCTTCAGGGTGCGGATCGTCGCCACGATGCCGAGGCGAAGGAGCAGGTGCTGAACGTCGCGCGCAAGTCGCTCGCTGATCGTCGTATAGCCGATCTGCGCAAGCCGCTCGCTGCAATAGACGTGGCCATCGCAGGCGTAGAGGAGACCAAGGAATCGGGCGACCTGGTCGTCGCCGAGTTCAAAGATTCCATCGGGAACGAACTTCTGTCCCGAGCGCAGACCCATCACGCCGTGCTTTCTCAACATCGCCGTGACCGGGTTTGGCCCCGACCCGCGTCCGGCGCTGATAGTCGCGGTTCCGTGTGCGCGTCTGCCGGCACGCCCGACCCGTACGCCAAAGGCTCGGGCTGCCTTCTCGACTTCAGGTAGAACCTTCGACGCTTTGCCAAAGCAGAAGCACGGTGTCGGCCCTCCCAAGGACCCGTCCGCAATCAAAGCTCCGAGCATCACGATCTCGTGATCCGGCAGCGATTTCGGTTCGCCCACCGAGGGCAGGCGCCGTGGTACCGCAACCCGTGTGCCCGCTGTGAGCTTGCCCAGCTCCTCCCACCCCAGACTGGTTAGCACCGGGTGATTCGAGGTCGCTTCGAGCTTGCGACCAAGGCGGGTCGTCATTCGGTAGACGTGCTTGCGGCCATTGGGCTCGATCGCGGCAACCTTGGCCTGTTTCATCGTCAGGTCAGGCGCGAGCGAAGCTACCCAAACGTCCTCGCCTTTTTCATGAGATCGGCAGAGCGCGTCCGCGCGACGTCTCCTGCCGGTGGTAGGATCATACACCAACGATCCCTGATTAATACACTTTCCCATTGCGGGCCTCGCAGCGACGATGATCAGGTTCCCCGGCTGGAAGCCCCCCGTGATCGAGTCGATGTCGCGGAAGCCGGAGGGGGTGCCGGTCAGTTCGAGCTCGCCGGTCGAGAGCTTCTCCAGGCGGTCGACCTCGTCGTGGAGGATCTCCGAGAGCATGCGGAAGTCGCTCGCCTGCTCCTTGTGGGCGACTTCGAAGAGCAGGCGCTCGGCCCGCTCGGAGAGCTCGCGCGGCTCGCCCTCGCGCTCGTGCACCCAGCCCTGGATCTCCTGGCCGGCGCCGAGCAGCCGGCGCAGCAGCGAGTTCTGCTGGACGATCTCGGCGTAGTGCTTGGCGTTGCCGGCCGCCGGCACCTTCGCCGCCAGCTCGGCGACGTAGTTGCGCCCGCCCGCCTCGTCGATCTCGTTGCGCTGCACCAGCGCCTCGGCGACGCTGAGCTCGTCGACCGGCTTCGATGCCGCGTAGAGATCGTAGATCGCACGGAAGATCGCCGCGTGCTTTTCCAGGTAGAAGTCCTCGGCGTTGAGCTTGACCTCGTCGATCACCCGCGTGATCGACTGCTCGGCGACGAGCATCGCCCCGAGCACCGATTCCTCGGCCTCGATGTTCTGCGGCGGGACGTGGGTTGCGGAAGGCTGCGGCATCGACACTTAGTTAAGGGCTGGCGGCGGCGGAACTCTCCCCCGCCAAGCAAACCAGAGGCGCGGTTCCGCGGAGCCGATGTCGCAGCAATTAAGGAGAGAAAGTCGCCGGCGGGATCTGGCCCGCTGACTCCTGGCGGCGCTCGCCGCGGCGCAGGATGCGGCGGCTGAGGATCGCGATGCTGAGGATCGCCGTGGCGCCGAGGCTCAGCTGGACGCTGAGCAGGCCCTCGCGGGTCCAGTAGACGTCGCGCAGGTCGAGCAGCAGCGCCGCCTCGTCGAAGGTGAGGCCCATGCCGACGCCCATCGAGAGCGCCAGCCGGTCTTCGAGCCGCTCGTCGCCGGTCAGCAGCGCCGCCGTGCCGGAGCCGAAGGCGAGCACGATGCCCGGCACGAAGTGATGGATGTGGCGGCCGCGGACGTGAACCTCGCCGAACGGCCACCAGCGGTCGCGGATGCCCCAGGTCGAGACCCGCACCAGGGCGAAGGAGCCGAGGAACCCGGCGAGCAGGTTGAACAGCACCAGCTCGCTGCGCGGCGCCGCCTCGTAGCCGCTGACCGCGACGCCGACGGTGTCGAGGGCGGCGGCCGGCGCCGCCTCGACCAGCGGCTCGTGGTCGTGGCGCTCGTGCGTGCGCTGTCGCAGCATGCGGCCGAACTGGCCGGCGAGCGCCACTCCCGCGCCGCCCAGCGCGACGGCCGCCAGCCCCAGCGTCGCCCGCTCCGAGCGGGCCCAGCCGAACCGCGTCCGCGCCCTGAGGCGGCGGCCCAGGCGGTCGATCCTCAGCTCTCCTCGGCGACGATCGTCTTCACCGCGGCGACGCTGCCGTCGGCGAGCTCGATCTCCACCATGTGGGTGCCGATCTCGCGGATCGGCTGCTCGAGCCGGACTTTGCGTTTGTCGATGCGAAGGTCGCGCGCCTCGCGGATCGCGTCGACGATCTCCTTGGCGCCGACCGAGCCGAACAGCCTGCCGCCGTCGTCGGCGCGCTGCTGGATCGTCAGCACGGTCTTCGAGAGCAGCGAGGCCGCCTGCTCTTCGCGCTCGGCGCGGAGCTTCGCGGCGCGTTCCGCCGCGGCCTGGCGCTGCTGCGCCTGCTCGAGCGCGCCCGGCGTGGCCGGGGCGGCGAGCTTGCGCGGGATCAGGTAGTTGCGCAGGTACCCCGGGGCGACGTCGATCGGTTCGCCGCGCTGGCCGAGGCTCTCGACGTCCTCGAGCAGGATCGCCTGCGCCATCGGCCTAGCGCTCCCCGACGTAGGGCAGCAGGGCGATCTCGCGCGCCCGCTTGACCGCCACCGAGAGCTGCCGCTGGTGCTTGCGCGAGAGCCCGGTCACGCGGCGACCGCGGGTCTTCCCCTTGTCGGAGAGGAAGCGCCGCAGCAGGTTGAGGTCCTTGTAGTCGACCGCGGCGGAGTTGATCCGCGTGTATTTACGCGGTTTGACGCGGTCGGCGCCACGCCGTCCCCGGCGCGGTGCCGCCGATCCGTTCTCTCGTACTCGAGCCATGAGCGGCCCGCAATGCTACAGAGACTCGACTGACGAGGTCCGGGCGTTGTCAGACAAGGACGCAGGGAAGAACGACGAGGGGAGCGCACTTTGTGCGTGACCCGAGGAGTTCGACCGAGGACGCCGTATGACAACGCCCGGGGCCGTCAGAAAGGAATGTCGTCGTCCGACCCGCCTCCGCCTCCACCGCCCGCACCCGCACCTGCCGGGGCGGCGTCGTAGTCGGAGGTGTCGGCGGGAGTGTCGCTCTGCGGGGTGAAGCCGTTGCCGTTTCCGCCGCCGCCGCCACCGTCGCGCGAGCCGAGGAACTGGACCGAGTTGGCGATGATCTGCACCGCCTGGCGTTTGCCGCTGCCGTCTTTGGCCTCCCACTCGCGCCAGTCGAGCCGGCCTTCGATCGCCACCGGGCGGCCCTTGGAGAGGTAGTTGGCGCAGTTGTCGCCCTGGGCGCCGAAGACGACGACGTTGAAGAAGTTGGGCTTGTCGACCCATTCGCCGGTCTGACCGTCCTTGCGCCGGCTGTTCACCGCGACGCGCAGCTCGCAGACGGTGGTGCCGCCGCCGGTGCTGCGCAGTTCGGGGTCCTTGGTCAGGTTGCCGGTGATGACCACCACGTTGATGTTCGAAGCCGCCACGGCTCTCACTCCTCGAGATCGTTTATCGAGACACCAGTCTAAGAGCGCGAGCGGCGCGACTCTCCCCCTTGAAGCCGGAATCTGGGCGAAAAGGCCGCTAGGCGGCGGGCTCTTCGGCGTCGCCCTCGGCCGGCGTCTCCGGCGCGGGCTCGGTCTCCGCGGCCGGCTCCTCCGCGGCCGGCTCCTCCGCGGGTGGCTCGGCGACGGCGGTGGCCGTCTCGGGCTTCGCGGCGGCGGGCGCCTCTTCTGCGGGTGCGGCCTCAGCGGGCGCCGCCGGCGCCTCGGCGGGCCGCTCGCGCGACGCTCCCGGACCGGGAGCGCTCGAGGCGGGCGGGACCATCGTCGGCGTGTCGGCGTCGACCTTGAAGATGCGGAAGCGCAGCACGCCGTCGGCGATCTTGAGGTTGTGGTCGAGCTGCTCGAGCAGCGCCGCCGGCCCGGTGAAGCGGAACCAGCGGTAGTCGGCCTCGTTGCGCCGCTTGATCTCGTAGGCGAGCTTGCGCAGCCCCCAGGCGTTCTCGTGCTCGAGCGTGCCGTCGGCCTCGATCTGCTTCTTCGCCTCGTTGGCGACAGCATCGCGCGCCGGGGCGTCCTGCCCCGGGTCCAGCATCAGGACCAGCTCGTATTCACGCTGTGCCGCCAAAACGGCGTAGGACTATAGCCAGGTCGCTCAATGCGGCGCGAACTCGGCCGAGCCGTCGCTTGGCGGCGCCGGCGTCGGCGGGGGCTCCGCTGGCGCGGGCTCGGGTGCCGGCGGGGGTTCTTCTGGCGCAGGGACGAGGGGATCGGCGGGCGGGTCCTGTCGGGGAGAGGGGGTGTCCCGGTCGGGCTGGGTTTTTCGCCTCTGACGGTGTGGCCGTCCGAGATCGGGTTTGGGGCGAAAAACGGGACGCCGCCGCGCCGGGACACCCCCTCTCCCCGCCACCCGCCCGAGATGCGGCTCCGCCCGACGCTCAGGAAGCCTCAGCGGCTGCGCCTGTACTCGCGGCAGTCCTACATCCGGCGGCAGGGGCTCCGGGGCCGGCGGCCGCAGCAGGGTGGGTCCAAGCTTCAGAGCAACGAGCGCCACCACCACAACGGCAGCAGCTTTGGCCACAAGCTCCCAGCGAACGCGCAATCTCACAAGCTTCTAAGGGCTCAGCGCGCAAGATTCGCCCCCCAAGCTTCGGTGGATTCGAGGAGCTTGCGGGACCTGAGGAGGCCACCGGGGGCGGTTCGAGAATGCCTCGCGAAGCGGCGCCCCGGCGGGCTATCCGGGGCCGCGAAGCGGCTCTAGGTTAATCCGCCGAAGGCGGATTTAGGCAGTTCTCGAACCGCCCCCGGTGGCCGCCCCCGCCTCGCGCAGCTCGGCGATGTCGCGCAGCTGGTCGTCGACCCAGTCGCCGGGGTTGCGCGAGTAGATGATCTCCTTCAGGTGGTCGGCGCGCAGCTTGCGCTCCTCGGGCTCCATCGTCAGCGCGCGGTGGATCGCGTCGGCCTGCTCCTGGATGTCGAACGGGTTGACCGAGAGCACGCAGTCCGCCAGCTCCTCGTGCGAGCCGGTGTTCTCGGAGAGCATCAGCACGCCGTCGCGGGTGTTGACCGCCGGCGCCTCCTTGGCGACCAGGTTCATCCCGTCGAAGATCGAGTTGACCATCAGCAGGTCGAAGTGCTTGTAGCGGGCGACCGCCTCGGGGAAGTTCTCGTAGATCTTCAGGTCGATCGGCATCCAGTCGGTGGTGCCGTGGCGGTGGTTGACGACCGCGACCAGCGCTTCGATCTTCTCCAGGTACTCGGCGTACTCGGGCACGTCCTGGCGCGAGGGCTGCAGGTGGGCGATGAAGGTGACCTTCTCGTGGAACTCCGGGTGCTGGGCGAGGAAGACGTCGAAGGCGGTGAAGCCGCGCAGCACGTTCTTCGAGAGGTCGGCGCGGTCGACGCGGATGATCAGGTGCTCGCGCCGCCGCTCCAGCACGTTGCGCTCGTAGCGCTCGACCTCCGGCGACTCGGCCGCCCGCCGCAGCCGCTCGGCGTCGATCGAGAGCGGGTAGGCGCGGGCCCGGGTCTCGCCGCCGGCGTGGCGGACCAGCAGCTGCTCGTAGTCGACCTCCACCTCGAGCAGTTCGTCGCAGCAGCGGATGAAGTTGACGCAGTGCGTGTGCGTGTGGAAGCCGATGATGTCGTTGGCGAGCATGCCGCGGAAGAGCGACTCGCGCACCCGCCCCGGCAGCACCCGCCAGCTGTCGGGCTGCGACCAGGGGATGTGGACGAAGTGGTGCAGGAAGGCGTCCGGGCGCTCGGC